>Ga0315281_10006069_pt1 | contig 17211 bp, 17 predicted proteins | sample YL17G07_0_MG_FD_204540 | JGI IMG/M metagenome (GOLD analysis project Ga0315281, IMG submission 204540) | Sediment microbial communities from Yellowstone Lake, YNP, Wyoming, USA - YL17G07_0 | ecosystem: Environmental > Aquatic > Freshwater > Lake > Sediment | place: USA: Wyoming | collected...
AAGATGGAGGTAAGGTCAAGATCACCGACATCCTCGGTGAAGAGAAAGAACTCGAGGGTGATGTCGAGGAGGTAACTTTCCTTGAACACAGGATCGTGGTCCGCGAGCAGCCGGGTTAGGAACGCACCTCGTCACTCTCTGTTCATCCAAAGACCTTGAGCCAACAAGGCCTCTGTTTCACAGGCTCTGTACTCCACCCGTATTTCTGCCTGGAGCTTTTAAGCGGCCGTTCTCACCGCAAGGTGCCACTTGCGTTATTCAACCGCAACCGGTCTATGGAACGGTTTTACGGTCACGTCGAAAGCTCCGGGTTTTTTTGGGGGGAGGACAACCGGGCCTTGGAACCGGGTCCCGATCAAGATCGGCGTATTAGACCTTAATGCGGCAACTCTTGGGGATATTTGGATGGTCCAAATACTTTAACCCAGAGCTGTACCCGGTTGTCCGAACTTAGTACTGGCAACCGTTTCATCCGGGCAAATCCGGAACTCCCGGTTGCCTGTCGAATGATAAGCGGTACCTCAATTTAAATTATGGGGCCATATGCAGTACCGTTCAACAAGAATATCCAGTTACGGGCAGAACTGCTTGGTAAAGAGCAGAAATGATTGGTGAGCGGTAAACACGAACATCCAAGCGGTTACAAGTCTAGCAACTTCCTTAGTTCCGCGCTCTGGCGGCGGCTTACCGGTATTTTGCTGTTGGTCGGGTCGCTCAACGTCAACTCGTATGACGAGGCGCCGGCCTTTGTTATCTCTTTTACCTTTTGCAGGTTCACGATGTATCCGCGGTGGGCGCGGAAGAACTTGGTCGGGTCGAGCCTTCTTTCCAGTTGAGCCATGCTGTGATTTGTTAAGAAACGCCCCTCGTCAGTATGCGCGTAAGTGTATTCCCGCCGGATAGTCACGATGTTGATGTCGTCGGCATTCAGAAGGTATATCTTGTCCCCTTTCCTGACCGGTATCTGTGACCGCAGGTATTCAGGTGACAGGCGCGCGCGCCTGCCGGTCCGCTTGAGTACGGCCTCGACCCGCGCCATCAACTCGAGCGCACTGAACGGTTTTGTGACGTAATCGTCTGCCCCGCCCCTCAGGCCCTGGACTTTGGATCTTTCGTCTGACAGGGCGGTGAGCATGATGATTGGTATGTCCTTTTCGCGGGGGTTCTCGCGGAGCCTGGCAAGCACATCCCAGCCGTCAAGCCTTGGCAAGAGGACGTCCAGCAATATGAGGTCAGGATTGACCTCCTTCACCTTGCGGAGACACTCCTCGCCGTCCCGCGCGGTCTCAACCAGGAACCCCTCGAGCTTGAGGTTCTTTGTCAACATATCGCTGATGAGGGCATCGTCCTCCACAACGAGTACGGTGTTCTTTTTATCGTTCATAATCACTTCTTAGCTGCCTCTCCTTCGGGCCTGAAGGGGCAAAGCACTGATCAATGCCACAGAGTGACCGATGACCCCCACCGCGATGCCTGCCGCTGCCACCAGGACTGTACCAGGCTGACGCCGAAGCTATCCCTCGCGGGTACCGTCCTTGTTGGATTATCCATGATGCCCCTGCGCCTGTCAAAGACCCTGGCCGGCCTCGTTTTGTATAGTCGACCGCCCGGGGTCCCTGTCGTTACCACTTGGAAAGCGATAGGCCGGACGCGTTTTCTATCATGAGGATTAACAGAGAATTAACCTCACCATAAGGCGGGTTTAACGTCCCCTGGCGATACTCGGGGTAGAAGTGACAGGGTTTCGGCTGGTTCCTCCGCCGGCAGAGCGCGGTGGCGGCCTTGATAGAGCGGGCTTGAGTGAGATGAAGTTCAGAAAAGAAAGAAATGGGATCGAGACGCAGCAGGGGGAAACAACGACGCCCCCCGCACGGAGAAAGGAGAAGGCGATGTCCAACGACAAGACAGGCGCGCCCGGGGAGGGCGCAAAGAAGTCCGGGGGGAACCAGAAGGTCGTGATAGGTATCCTGGCCGCCATACTGGTGGTGATGGTGATTGCGTCGTCCTTCGCCCTCGGCTACTTTATCGGGCATCAGAACGGGGTTACGGGCACCCTGACGACGGGTGGAAGGCCGGGCATGGCCCCGCCCGGGGGAGGCGGAAAGCAAGGGCAGTCGCAGGGCGGAGGTGGCATTGGCGGCGGTGCCGCCGGAGAGCGGATCAGGGAGATGATCCAGAGCGGCGAGGCCGAGCTTGTAAGGGGAGACGTCACATCGGTCGAGGAAGGCAAGGTGACCGTGCAGACGGCAAAGGGCAGCGAGACCATAGCCCTGACCGATAACACCCGGTACCCGGGTCGTGCGGGTGAGGTGAAGAAGCTCGAAAAAGGCCAGAAGGTGACGGTTCTTGTTCGCCGCGGGGAAGGCGGCAACGTGGAAGCGCTGGCGGTCAGGGTTATGGGACGGGGCACTAAGTGAGTCCGGGTTCCTCCACCGGCTTCACCTGCCCGCCAGATTCGGCGGCGGCATCTTTTTCGTCCTCGTCGGCATAGCTATGGGTTACGTAGTAGATGGCCCTGTCGAAGTAAAGTACGACGCGGTTGTTCAGCTCCAGGGCCTGGTAAAGCTCCAGGTTGGTTGTGAGAAACCCCTCCTGGAGTACGAAAAGCCATATGTGGCGCTTCAGCAGGAACAGGGCCATAATGACGTCTTCCACGGGATGGCCATCCGCCCTGCGAGCCTGCCCCATCTTACGGTAAAAGCCCGCCACCCTCTCTTTAGCCAGGCGCCTGCCAAGGAAATATCCCATCCTGCTGCAGACGCTCTCAGCACGTTCGTGAAGTACATCACGGGGGATATTCCAGTATGAGCGGGTGTAGGGGAGTGTTGTTACGTCGTCCACCCACCTGTCGGCGATCACGTCCGAGTTCTTTTCGATTATCTTGATAAGCCTGCTTGCAAGTACCATTGTCGTTTCCGCGCGTCGTGGAACCTGTGCCAACATTCTATTGTAACGTCGAGGACGTCGCAAACATCCTGCGTTAACCGCACGCTGTAAACCTGGAAAACGGGTTAACGTATGTTAACGGGAGGCTTGCGTGAGAGCGGTTGGCTGGTGGCTGGTGGAACGGTTGACGGTCTCTAGTATCGCCTCGCAGGTCAGGTTGCGGACGGAATGGTAGGACGCGCCCATAGCATCGGATATCCTTCGGGCCGCGGTCGGCCTTCCGAACAGGCTGTTTCCGTCTTCGCGGACCGGCGCGCTGTCGATGACGACGGACTGTATACCCTTCTCCCTAATCTTTTTCGCGATGACCAGCGCTTCGCTCAGGGGGTTCGCCGAGCCACCCAAGGTGATGTTGCCTCCCCCGTCCGATATCAGTACGAGTACCGGGGAGGGTTGAGGACTGCGGGATAGTTCATGGTCCAGGATCTGGTAGCCGAGTGACAGGCCGTGTGACAGGGGGGTGGTGCCGCCCGGCGTGAGCTTTGTCAGAAGGCGGTCCGCCAGGGCCGCGCTGGATGTCGGGGTCAGCACCAGCTGGGCCGCCTGGTCCTTGAAAACGACCAGGCCCACCTTGTCGCGCTTCTGGTATGCCTCTACCAGGAGTTTAAGGATAGCCTGGCGGGAAGCGTCAAGCCTTTTCTTGACTCCCATCGATGCGCTGGCATCGACGACGAATACTATCGACGCCCCGCACCTGCGCTTCTTGAGCTTGAGCTTGATGTCTTCGGGGAGTATCTCCAGTTTTCCCTCGCCGTCCACTCCCCTGGCAGCGGATGCGCGGATCGTCGCGTCGATTGCGATGTCGGACGGGGAATACCGGCTCATCGAGCCCCGGGGTGAGGCGCTCCTGTAGTAGCGGCCCCTCGAATCGTTGGAGCGGGGGTCGCCACGCCTCCCGTTAGTAGTACCCGAGGTTTCGCTCTCGGGGATGCAGACGTCCTCAGGGGCCGGCTTCATCACTCTATCGGGTTCCCTCTCCGGGGGCCTGGGCCCGCGCTGCTCGTCTCTGATTCCACTCTCGAGCTCGTTCGATGTCTCGGTACCTTGCAGGGGAAACGGGATGCTTGCGGAATGTATTTCACTTATCAGGGCTTCAACGTCAAGCCGGTCTTCCTCCTCGATGCCGAAAGGCATCTTCCTGACGCGGTGGTTCAAGGCGAGCTTCGCCACCCTGGCGATGTGCTCTGTCTCCACGATGGGATGTTCTTCAATGGCTGCGAGCACCATGGCCGCGTGCAGCATGGATATTTCGGCGCGGTGGCCGTCGGCTCCAGCGCGGTTCACTATCTGCGCCATCATCTCGAGTGCCGGCTCCCCGACCTCCACTCCGGGGTAAAGGTCTCGGGCCGTAAGGATCACCCTCCTCAGCCTCTCCTGCGCCGCGTGCCACAGGGATTCGAATTCGAGCGGATTGCGGCTGAACAGAAGGCTCCGCCTCAGGATTTCCAGGCGGTCAGAGATCTCCATCTCGGTTTCCACCTCCGCGCAGAGGCCGAAACGGTCCTCGAGCTGAGGCCTCAGGTCCCCTTCATCCGGGTTCATGGTCCCAACCAGGATGAAGCGCGCCCCGTGCCGGAACGATATTCCCTCCCGCTCGACCACGTTGATGCCCATGGCGGCGGAATCCAGCAGCACGTCCACGATGTGGTCCTCGAGCAGGTTGACCTCGTCAACGTACAGGATGGAGCGGTTGGCGCGGGCGAGTATACCCGGCTCAAAGCTCTTCTCTCCCTGCCGCAGGGCTTTCTCTATGTCCAGGGTTCCCGAAACCATTTCCTCTGTTGCGTTAAGGGGCAGCGTCACCATCTTCATGCGGGTCCGCGATACAGGGAGCGAACCCTCAACGGCAAGCCTCTCCGCGCAGTAACCGCAGAGTGACTCGCTATCGTGCGGGTCACACGAGAACGGGCAATCGGTAACCACCTCGATTTCAGGCAGAAGGTGCGCAAGGCCGCGTGCCAGGGTGGACTTCGCCGTTCCGCGCCGGCCTCTAATCAGGATCCCCCCTACCTGGTGGCTGACGGCGTTCAGAAGGAGGCCTTGCTTTACCTGGTCCTGGCCCACAACGGCAGTGAACGGAAACACCGTATCTTCCCTGTGCAACTATCGCCCTCCTCGATGACACGCCTGAATAAAACGGAACATATTGGTTCTCGAACTATTCTTTTCCTCCATATATTGTTTGACCCGGCGGTAACGTTGTCCTTTTCAATGCTGGTCTTATAGTGCCCCGTCCCATAAATAAGGTGACGCACCGAGAGCGTCGGTGCGCCGCGCCCGCAAGGCACGCGACTGAGGCGTACTCCTGTAGTACGGCGAGGGAGCGGAACGCGGCGGGAGTGGATGCAGGGGCGTTCGAATGCCAGCGTATTTATGGGACGGGGCACTTAGTCCCCAAGTTGTAAGGTGGACGCCCCTAGTTATATGATTTCATGGGCTTGGGCCGGGTATGGTAGCACCGGCTTTAACAGGCGCGCAAAAAGTTTACCGCGTACCGTTTCTTGGAGGTGGGTTTATGGCGGCACAGGAGAGGATCGTTGCGAACGTGGTGGTCCCCCTCGACTACACCTACAACTACCGGGTGGGCCCCTACCTGGAAAGATACATCCGGGAACTCGGTGGGGAGAAGATCATGGCGGTGAAATGCGAGGGTTGTGGCCGGGTGGTCGTACCGCCGCGGAAGACCTGTGGTGAATGTAACCGCGGGATGGACGAGTGGCTGGAGGTAGGGCCAGAGGGGACGGTCGAGAACTACACGGTCGGGCACGTCAAGTTGAACAAGGGCCTCCTGGAGCCGGCCGAGCCCCCGGTCATGCTTGCCCTCGTCAAGCTCGACGGAGCCACCTTGCTCCTTGCGGGTGAGGTAAGGGGAATCGAGCCGACCGACTTCAAGAACGGCCTTCGTGTCAAGGCAGTCTTCAAAGACCCCGCAGAGAACAGTCTTACGGACCTCGACCACTTCGAGCCGGCGCCCCAGAGGAGGTGAAGAGATGGATAGAAAAGTCGCAATAGTAGGCCAGGCCCAGACGAAGCACAGCGAGGACATCGGGATGCCGCGCGAACGTATGCTCTTCGAGCTCGCAAAGGGCCTGTTCGGCCAGCTCGGTATCACGCGGCATGACATCGACACGTTCGTGCTTTGCTCTAACGACTTCCAGACCGGTCGCACCATAAGCAACGTCTTCGAGGACACGCCGGTGGGCGCCTACATGAAGGACGAGACAAAGGTTGAGGCGGACGGCGTATGGGCTGTTACATACGCTGCGACAAGGATCATGTCTGGGATCTACGATACCGCCCTGGTGGTAGCGAACAGCCTCGGCGGCTCAGAGTTCAGGCCGTACCTGATAATGGACTACCAGCTCAACCCCACGTACGACAGGCAGCTGGGGCTTATCAACGAGCTATCGGCCGCCGCCTTCCAGGCGCGAAGCTACATGGACAAGTACGGGATGACCGACGCGCAGCTGGACATGATCGCCTCCAGGCTTCTTCGCAACGCGGCGAAGAACCCGAACGCCCTGCAGTCCAAGGCGGACGCTACGCCCGAATACATCGCCGGGTCCGAATACCTCTACGAGCCGCTGCGCAAGCTGCACTGCTACCCGTTCACGGACGGTGCCTGCGCGCTTCTTCTGGCCTCGGCCGAGAAGGCTAAGGAACTCACCGACAGCCCGGTCTGGATCAAGGGCATGGGCGATTCGCTCGAATCATACTACCTGGGTGAACGGGAGCTCTTCCGCAGCCGTTCCTCCAAACTCGCGGCGGAAAGGGCCTACAGGATGGCAGGAATCTCGAACCCGGCGGGTCAGATAGATGTCGCCGAGGTAAGCGCCAAGTTCGCGCACCAGGAACCGATCATATGTGAAGCGCTCGGTCTCTTCCCTGAGGGCAGCGGCGGCGAAGTAGCCGAGAAGGGTTTATCCGAGATCGGCGGTGAGATGCCGGTCTGCCCGTCCGGCGGAGGCTTGGGTGCGTATCCGTTCAGCGCGGCGGGGGCTATCTGCGTGGCGGAATGTTTCCGCCAGCTGACGGGCGGCGCCGGAGACGCACAGGTGGCGAACGCCGGCACGGCCGTCGCGCACGGGCAGGACGGCTTCTGCGCGCAGCACAGCGCGGTGATGGTCTTCAGCAGGGAGGAGGGATGATATATGAGAAACGTGGGTATCATCGGAATCGGGTACACCCCGGTATTCGTTAGCAAACGGAAGGACGTCAACATCGTCGAGATGATAGGCGAGGCGGTGGATGCCGCATTTCGCAACACCAACCTGACCCCTGACGATATTGACGCCTTGACTTTCGGCAACATGCAGACATTCGAGGGCCTGAACCTCCCTCATCTCTGGGCGGCCGATCACATAAGTGCCCTCGACAAACCGACCATCCGCATAAGCACCGGGGGTACGACGGGTATGTCAACGCTACAGGCCGCCTACTACCAGGTGGCGAGCGGCCTGTACGACGTCGTGATGGCGGTCACATGGGAGAAGCAGTCGGAGGGTGACTCGCAGGTAGGGCTCGCCGGCATCGTGATGCCGGAGGCTATGGTCATGATCCAGAGTGGAATGGATCTCTTTGGCGGAAGGGGCATGGGAGGAATGGGAGGGGGCTCCACGGGTGCGGCTTCCTACCAGGCGACGAGCTACCTTCACCACTCCGGAGCCTCGCCTGAGCACATCGATAAGATGGCCGCGCTCGAGCGCACAAACGCCTCCAAGAACCCCTACGCGCACCTTCGAAAGGTCACGACCGTCGAGGACATCCAGGCGACCCCGTTCATATCCTGGCCGCTTCGATACGGGCACACATGCCCCACGAGTGACGGTGCGACAGTGGCAATTGTCGCCTCCGAGGAAAAAGCCGCGAAGCTCGCCGACAACGCGGCATGGATAACCGGCGTTGCCTGCTGCGCATCCGACCCCACCACTGCCAACTTTATCGAGGGGCAGATAACAGACCCTGCGGAGCAGCGGCCGGCCCGCATCGCGGCGGAAAAGGCCTTCGCGATGGCGGGCATCAAGAACCCTAAAAAAGAAATAGACATGGCCGAGCTTTACAATGGGTTCGCACACCAGTCATTGATGTGGCTCGAAAAGCTCGGGCTCTGCAAGGAGGGCGAGGCCCACAAGCTCCTGGACAAGGGCGCCCTCGACATCGACGGGGAGCTGCCGACGAACGCGAGCGGCGGTGTCTTCTCGACCAACGCGATAGGCGCTTCCGCTATGAACCGCCCAGCAGAGTGCGCACTGCAGATAATGCGCAAGATCGAGGGTGAGCACCAGATCCCAAAGAAGGTTAAGAACGCGCTTGCCCACGGCTGGGGCGGATTATTCCAGTACGTGACGGTGATGATTCTCAGCGACGAGCCGCGCAAGGCTAAGTGATACCGGAGGTGTCTGAAGTGACATTTGAAATGGGACCGGAGACGAGACAGGTGCAGGGAACCTGGGATGTCACCACTTATAAATACAAGATTGACGGCGGGGGGATGAAGCTGCTCTGCGATGCCATGAAGGAGAAGAAGATACGCGGTATCCGCTGTAACGAGTGCGGGACTGTATACGTCCCCGGCCCCACCTTCTGCCGGAAGTGCCATGTCGATATCGACGAAATGGTAGAGGTCGAGGACTCAGGCGAAGTTGGAACGTTCGCGGTGGAGATGGCGGACATGCGGGGCAACCCCACAGAGAAGGAACGGGTCTCCGCCCAGATCAAGCTCGACGGGGCCGACACCTGGTTAGGCGGGACGATCGAGGGTATCGACTGGAAAGAAGTCAAGATCGGGATGAAGGTAAAGGCGGTCTGGGTGGATAACCCCGAGGGCAAGCTGAGCGACATCGATCACTTCGAACCGCTCTAAAACCTGACGAGCGCCAAGAACCTGATACGGCAAGGCAAGCTTCAATGACAAGCCGGTGGCACGGATTAGTCGGCGGCCAGGGAAGCCTCGTAGATCTTTGTGAAACGGTCCATCTCGGGCGTCATCAACCGCTCAGGGCGGTTTATGCGGTCGAACTTCGCGTATTCCTTGAAATTTATTACCGGCCACCCTCGTCCCCGCGCCGCGAGCCTCAGCTTCAGCTGAGGGTTAACCATTATCGGGTGTCCGACCGCCTCCAGCAGCGGCAGGTCGCTCGCGCTGTCCGAATAGAAGTAGCAGTCGGAAAGGTCCGCGCCGTGGGCCGCCGCGAACTCCTCCGCCATTGCGAGCTTTCCCTCCATAAAGGCGGTGGGGCCCTCCAGCTCACCGGTTATGTGGTCCCCCTTCACCGGGATGGGAGTGGCTATCACGTCGTCGGCCTCAAGCTGTGCCCGCACCCTTTCAGCGATGTACTCGCCGGCGGCGGTGGCTACGACCGTCCTGTGGCCTTTCTCCTTGTGTTCCCTTATGAGGTCAACCCCTCCCTGATAAAGGCGCGGCATTATGGCCTCCTCGAAACCCCTGTCCATCAGCTCTATCATCGTCAGTACGGGGTACCGGCCCATCGCGTCCAGGATTTTGCGGTAGACCTCGCTTCGGGGAAGGCGGTTCAGCTTGTAAAGGATCGTGTACCAGATGACCCAGAAGAGGCCGCTTGGCTTCATCTTTCTCTGCTTGACCATCAGGCGTGCATAAAGGCCGCCGTTCGAGCCGTCAAGCAGCGTGTGGTCGAGATCGAAAAACGCGATGACGTTCTTCCCGGAGTCCACCATCAACCGCCTGTTCTTTCCAACATTTCCGCCTCCAGCATCGCCATCCCGCAGTCCTCCACACCACAACCCTTACCGCCGTGCGAGTTGTAGAACTCCCTGAAACCGTTCCGCTCGATCAGCGCCACCCTGTTTCGCCTGTCAACCCTCACAACGGATGCAACGTCACCTGCGCTTTCCGGAGCTCACCGCCTCTTTAAGTCCCTCCATTGCCATCACCACGGATTTAACTATATTACTATAACGGTAAAATCGTGAAATCTACATATCTCCACTGTCAAGGGGGTAACTCGAATAATCTGGGAGCACCAGGCGGCAGTGAAGACGCGCGCGTTACAGCAGTGCCTAACGCCCGGCCTTCTGCTTGTAGACCTTCTTGGGGGAGCCGTCTTCCCTTCTCAGCGACAGTAGGATGGCGCCGCCTATTATCAGCAATATCGAGACGAGACGGAGTGTCGCCATTACGCCACCTGTCGGGAACGGCTCCCTGAACGCCAGGAAACCGACCACGATAGGTATAAGGTTGCTGAACCCCGTGACGAGCGGAACGACCACGATAGCCATTCCCCTCTGGAGCGCTGTCTGGAACAGCACCATACTGATAATGGTGATGACGAGCGCCATCCAGAAGTACGATGAGTAGATAAACCCGGCGACGCGGTATTCTCCCCACCTGTTCCCTATGTCGGTCCAGGCGATCTTGATTAGTATCGCGGTGAGGCCGACGAGGAGCCCGACGCCTATTCCCAGAAGCGAGGAGGCCCTTTCGTCCTTCCTTGTGAATGCTGAGACAAGGCTGGCAACGGAAACAAAAATCATCAGGATTATGAAAAACCAGAGTACCACCGGCCGGTATGCCTGTGCCGTGCCGGGAGTCTTGATCAGGGTCACGCTCAGCATGCCAACACCGGCAATGATCGACACGATGCCGGCCCAGTCGACGAACGCGGCCCTCTCCTTGAGGCGGGTTATAGCGAGAATAACGAGCAGGCAGATCCCCGACGCGTTGATAGGTTGTACGACAGAAAGCGGGGCAAGCCCGACAGCCAGGGTATGTGTACACGTCCCCAGTATCTGCAGCCCCTGCGCTTTGAGCCACGGCCGGCAGTTGGCGAAACCTCTGACCGTGAAGAAAACGGATTCCTCGCCGATGCGCGGGAGGTTTTCAAGCTCCCTCTTCATGATGTAGTTGCTGTAGTTTATGAGTATTGTCGCCGCGAGGGCGAGCAACGCACCAAGCGCCAGACGCATCCTTCTCCTCTCCTGTTTCCAAGATTCTAACTGATAGCATGGAAACGCGTAACAAAGAGGATCCGGACAGGGAGCTCTGTCTCGGTGGTTTGAAGCGGCGCCTACGCGACCCTGGCGGCCATGTGGAACTGGACTGCCTGGCGCACGCGTTTGAAATCGCAGGGCTTCGTGATGTACTCGTTGAAGCCCGCCGCGAGCGACTCCTGGCGGATCTTCGGGTTGCTCACAGCCGTCAACGCTATGACGGGCGTCCTGGTGTCCTTGAGCTTCTGCCTTATGTGGCGGCAAACGTCAACGCCATCTATGTCCGGCATCATGATGTCAAGGATGACCGCCGAAGGGTTGTTGACGGCTATCTCCTCGATCGCGCCGATGCCGCCGTAGGCGCAGGAGACCTCGAATCCCTCCATGCGGAGATAGAGCTCGAGACTCTTGACCAGGTCCCGGTCATCATCTACCAGTAGAACGCGCCTTTGATGGGATTCCGTCACCGTAGACAATGTAAATCACCCCCAGCGATTTCATTATACCTTTTGTGATTTAATCTATCATGTATCAAACCTTTATGAAAGGGGCAAGGGGTTTGAAAGGCAAAGTAATGGATCAGGAAGCGGATTCTTCCGCAAGTTTTTTACGCGCGATCTTCACCATGTCATCGCAGACGTACTCGCGACACACCGTCGGCTGGAAACGCACCTTCAGGATGCAGTAACCGGTCACCGGTTCGCGGTAGCGGCAGGGCTCGGCCCACATCCAGTCCCTCTTGAAACCGAAGCGCTCTTTCTCGTCATCGAGCAGGGCTATGCGCCCCTCCACGTTCGGCTTCTCGCAGCACCAGCCCTCGCACTTCGCGCACGCCTCCCGGCCCAAGCTCTGGCAGGTGCGGCAGAGGTGCGGGTCCATGTCGTCATAGACCTTGTTAAACTCGCGCCCGCAGGCATCGCACTTCACCTTCATAGAAAACCCCACGATAGAACATGTTCGCGGATAGTGATTCTATCTCATTTGCACGCGCGTTGGAATGTAGAAATGGGGTCTACAAAGACCGGAGCCTTAGAACGGACCTGTCCCTGCCGGCTCCAGATGCGCCGGACGCCTGGTCAAGGGAAGACGCGAGCACGCCGAGGGAGTCGGTAGCGCCGCGTTTTCCGTCCGGTGTGCTGATATACATCGCGCGCTCACAGACAACGTATCCATCGCTCTCGACCTTCGTCGAGACGCTCCCCTTGACGTAGTCGTTGACGCGGTAGGTCGCCCTCGTGGCCGGAGGCAGCACGGCGCCGGGCCCCTTTACCGCGCCTTCCGGTGTCATAAAGGTCAACTGCACAAATGCATCTTGCTCGGTATCTGGATTTACCACCAGGACCCATTCCTCGAAACCCGGCAAGGTCGCCCCTTCGGGTGAGTCCAAATCATCAGATCGGAAGCAACGGTGGTGTCCAAACCGGCGGGCTTATTCCATGAGTGATCTGGAGGTGTAATGGACCCTTCCGTGGGAAACGGCGATTACTTCTTCCGAGGCGTCTCGGACTACCATCTCGAAGTACCCGGCGCGACCCGCGCGGGCTGTGAGCCGCGCTTCAGACTCCAGGTAAGGCGTATCCGTTGGGGATGCCAGGTAATCGATCGCTATGTGCACCGCCACGGCCTTGGTGCCCGATGAGTTCGAGGCCGCGCTGAACGCGGCGTCGGCGACCGCGAATATGGCTCCACCGTGCACTAGTCCCATGAAATTCTCGTGCTCGTCTTTGAGTTCCATGCGCGCCACCGCGCGACCGTCTTCAACGTGCGTGAACTCGATGCCCATGTGCGCCGCGAAACGGTCCTCTTTTATTACACGCGAGACCTCGTCAGTATCCATTTTCCAGAAAACAGCTCCCGCCGCCTCGGCTAGTTATGCCCACAAAGTTCTGTTCTTTCCCGTCTCCAAGACAAGGATCGTCTTAGACTGCACCTTGTGATGCAGTCTATCATGCTTCCCGCCCGGAGTTCGTATCGGAGGCCTAGGAGTACCCGTCAACGGCGAACTTCGTGCACGCGTACGCTCCCCACGTAGGCACCGTGAAAAAAGCCTGGCCGCCCGACATGTTGACTATGTGCCCGGACTTGCGCTCGATCATCTCAGGGACGAATGCATTGACCATGTGGATGACAGACCAGAGGTTTACGTCAAGGAAGCGTTTCCGGTCCTCGAGGCTCGCATCCAACATATAGGACATGTGCCCTATCCCGGCGCTGTTCACGAGGATATCGACCGCGCCCCACCTTGCGCGTACAGTGTCGGCCAAGTTTTTCACCTGGTCCCGGTCAGTGACATCAACACAGAACGTGTGGGCTTTAACGCCAAGCGCTTCAACCTCCCGGGCCACCTGGCCCACAGCCTCACCATTGATGTCAACAAGGATTAGGTCGGTCGCCATACGCGTGCAGCGACCGGGACTATGAATTATAGTAACGCCAGGAGCATCAAGATTTTAGGCGAACCGCGCCGGGACGGGAAAGGAGCGAACAAAACTGATGGATAGTGGCAAGGACCTCGACCTTCTCTGCGTTAACGCGATCAGGGCCCTCGCAATCGATGCCATCGAGACCGCTAACTCCGGGCATCCCGGCGCGCCGATGGGGATGGCGCCGGCGGCTTATACCCTGTGGACGAGGTTCCTTCACCACAACCCGAAGAACCCGGGCTGGCCCGGCCGCGACCGTTTCATCCTCTCGGCAGGGCACGCCTCCATGCTCTTGTACAGCCTGCTCTACCTGACGGGGTACGACCTTTCCCTCGAGGATATCGAGAGTTTCAGGCAGCTGGGAAGCCCCACTCCCGGTCACCCCGAGGCAGGCTGCGCCCCCGGCGTTGAGGTCACCACCGGTCCGCTCGGCCAGGGGATCTCGAACGCCGTGGGTATGGCGCTTGCGCGGGAGCTTATCGGCGCCAGGTTCAACAGGCCCGGCCATGACCTCACCGATTACTACATCTTCGTGATGGCGAGCGACGGCGACCTCATGGAAGGGGTCGCGTCGGAGGCCTGCTCGCTCGCAGGGCACCTCGGGCTCGGGCGCCTGATCTGCCTTTACGACGACAACCGAATAACGATCGAGGGCAGCACCGACCTTACCTTCACGGAGGACGTCAAAGGGCGCTTCCGGGCCTACGGCTGGCACGTATCCTCTGTGCCGGACGCCAACGATATCGAGGCGGTCTCGGACGCTATCGACGAGGCACGCCGCCAGGACCTGCCGGCATTAATCGCGATACGCTCAAAGATCGCGTGCGGCAGCCCGAACCTGGAGGGCTCCGAGGAGGCCCACGGGGCACCGCTCGGCGAGAAGGAAGCCCGCCTTACCAAGAGGAATATCGGGTGTCCCGAAAAAGAGCCGTTTTACGTCCCGAAAGAAGTACTGGAACAGATGCGCTCTGCGATAGAGCGGGGCCTCGAGCTCGAAGCGAAGTGGCAGGAGGGCTTCAAGTCCTACTCGTCGGAATACCCGGAACTCGCGTCCGAGTGGGAACGGGTGATGGAAAAGAGGTTGCCTGACGGTTGGATGCATTCACTTCCCGTTTTTCCTGCAGGGCAGAAGATCGCAACGCGAGATGCCTCGGGCAAGGTGCTGGAGGCGCTCGCCCCAGAAGTCTGGGAGTTGATCGGCGGCTCCGCCGACCTCGGGCCGTCCAACAAAACCTACATCAAGGGTTATGAAAGCGCCCGGAGTGCCGACTTCTCGGGCCGGAACATCCACTTCGGAGTGCGCGAGCACGGCATGGCGGCCATCATGAACGGAATGGCCCGCCACGGCGGGGTCATACCTTACGGGGGCACGTTCCTAGTCTTCTCCGACTACATGCGGCCCGCCATACGCCTCGCTGCCATGATGGGCCTCAAGGTCATATACGTTTTCACGCACGACAGCCTCGGCGTCGGGGAGGACGGGCCGACCCACCAGCCCGTGGAACAGATGGCGGCCCTGAGGGCGATCCCGGGGCTCACCGTGATAAGGCCCGCGGACGCGAACGAGACCTCCGAAGCCTGGAGTGCCGCGCTCACCCGCGAAGGCCCGGTCGCCCTCGTCTTGAGCCGGCAGGGACTCCCCGTACTCGACCGGGAAGAACTGGCTCCCGCCGCGGGGCTTCACAGGGGAGCCTACATACTCGCTGACACCCCCGGCGGTCCCGACATGGCTCTCATAGCAACCGGCTCCGAGGTTGCCCTGGCTCTTACTGCGCGTGAAAAGCTCGCTGAGGAAGACATCCAGGTCAGGGTTATCAGCATGCCGAGCTGGGAGATATTTGACGAGCAGGAGGAAGAATACCGGTCTCTGGTTCTGCCCCCGGACCTAACTCACCGCATCTCCATCGAGGCCGGTGTAACCCAGGGGTGGAAGAAGTACGTCGGGGACCGAGGGGTCGCGATCGGCGTCGACCGCTTCGGGGTCTCCGCTCCGGGAGACCAGGCGCTGGCCTGGGCCGGTTTCACCGTCGAAGATGTTGTCAAAAAGGCAAAACCACTGCTCGCACAGAAATGAATAGTAACAACCCGTCATATATGGGGTGATTCCAGTGCGAAAAAGGCTCTTGTTACTGACGTACGTCACACTCGTCGTATTCATCCTCTCCGCCTGCCTTGCCCTTCCCGGCTGCGGACAGAAAGAGAAGTCCAAGGTTGAAAGAGAAGAGATCAACCACGAAGAGCGTGAAAGCGAGACGAGTGCCGTGGACAAGGCAACAACTGAACCCGATGAAGAAGAAACCACTGAGGGTGAGAAGGACGAAACGGAGGTTGTCACCCAGGTGGCAATCGCCAGTGCCCGTTCGAATAACCCCGACCTACCCGAACTGCGGGTGGTCGAGGTCAGGGTCATAAACGGAGAGTGGGCCAGGGTGGCCCTTGAACCTGTTGACAGGTCCACCGACGCCGCCACCTGGTTTATGAAAAAGGAAAACGGGAAGTGGACCGTGTTCGACTTCGGCACCGCGATTATGCCCGAAAACCATCCCGAGGCACCGGCCGAGCTTTTCGAATAGGCCGTCTCTCACACGAAAAAATGCAAAAATGGTGACCCCTTTTTCGCAGACCCCTTTTTTGCATGTTCTATGTTCTGGTAGCGGGGGCAGGATTTGAACCTGCGACCTCTGGGTTATGAGCCCAGCGAGCTTCCAGACTGCTCCACCCCGCATCGCTTCTTTATGGCAGTACTATTCTGTTTTATCGTAGGCCACATTTCAAGCCCGACAGCTGCACTTTCGACTTTTCCATCCATAAAAAGGCAATATCTCAATAATTGATAATTTAAACACTAAACCCACATAGCAACAATGCCGATATGAATTATACGAAAGTATAATAAAACAACAATAATTAACAATAGCTATTGACCGTTAACATTGAAAAGCGGGATAATGGTAACCCATAAATATTACCGGGAAAAATATGACGCGGGCTGAGGCCGCGTCAGGGCATTTTAGGGGTCAAAAAGCGGATAAAAGCAACGCCATGAAACCGGAAATAGTTGATAAATACAAGAGAAAGACAGCGGCAGTACTGGCACTTGTATTCGCTCTGGCGATCACTTTGCTCCCTGCGCCCGGTATACTGGCGGTCCCCCCCGGTGGTGACCTTGCCTCCAAAAGCCAGCAGGCCGCGGAAATATCCAACCAGATAAACGCCCTGGACAAGGACCTGGCCGTCGCCACCGAGGCTTACGACCGGGTCAAGGATGAACTCGACGGCATATCAGCGAAGGTCGATGAGACCCGGCAGCGGCTCTTCGAGATCAAGGACAGCCTCAAGGAACGGCGGGGTATCCTTAACGCGCGGGTTGTGGAACTATACAAAAACGGCCGGACCTCGATGCTCGAAGTCCTGCTGCGCACAAAGGACTTCGACGATTTCCTCAAAAGGGCAGACTACGTATCAAGGGTTGCCGAGAACGACTCACGCCTTATCGACAGGATAAAGAGTTCCCGCGATTCCCTGGCCGAGGTCGAAGGCCAGCTTGCCGACCAGCAGCGCCAGCAAGAGGGCCTTGTCCAGCAGGCCGCAGCAAAGAAGAACCTGGTCGAGTCAAGCCTCACTCAGAGGCAGGCGCTCCTCAACAGCATCAACCAAGACATACAGAATCTCCTGGCGCAGGAAGCAAAGCGCAGGGCGGAAGAGTCGGCCGCCCTTGAAAAGCAAGCACAGCAGGAGCTTGCGAACGCGCCTTCGAGTGATATCGCCAATACCGCCATGAAATACCTCGGAATACCCTATCACTTTGCCGGCGAGGGCCCGGGCAAGTGCCCCACCGGGGAGCACAGGATCTGCTTCGACTGCTCGGGGCTCA
>Ga0315281_10006070_pt1 | contig 17210 bp, 13 predicted proteins | sample YL17G07_0_MG_FD_204540 | JGI IMG/M metagenome (GOLD analysis project Ga0315281, IMG submission 204540) | Sediment microbial communities from Yellowstone Lake, YNP, Wyoming, USA - YL17G07_0 | ecosystem: Environmental > Aquatic > Freshwater > Lake > Sediment | place: USA: Wyoming | collected...
AACGCCACTCGCCCGATCTCATTCTGGTTGACCTGAGGATGCCGGGGATGGACGGGATCGCCTACCTGGAATCCGTCAAAGCGTGCGACGAGGATGTCGTCGCCATCGTGATCACGGGCTATGCGACGCTGGAAGTGGCGGTCGAGGCGATGAAGGCGGGAGCGTACGATTTCCTGCCCAAGCCTTTCAAACCTGCGGAGTTGCGCGGGGTCGTGCGTCGCGGGATGGAGCATCGCAAGGCCGTGCTGCGGGCTTCGGGGCTTCTGTACGGTGAGATCTCGGCCGCGGAACTTCAACTGGCCATGCTGGCCCATCAGTTCAAGGCGCCGCTCGTAGCGGTGCGGCAGTGCCTGGAGGTCGTCCTGCAGGGCTACACCGGGGAGGTTGGCGTTCGCGCCAAGGGCATGATCGAGATCGCCGCGCAGCGCGCGGACCAGATGATGAGCTTCGTGGACGACTGGCTTACCCTGTCCCGCCTGGAACAGGGAAAAGGCGTCCAGGAAGCGAAGGTGGTGGACATCATTGAGGTCGTGAACGCTGCGGTCGAGCGCGCGAGGCAGCAGCCGCGGGCGGACAAACTCACGATTCGGTCCGTGGTGCTGACCGATCCGGGGGCGGTTCGCGCCGATCCCAGCGCCTTGGGCGAGCTCCTCGACAATCTCCTCGACAATGCCGTCCGCTATACCCCGCCGGGAGCGACCGTCACCGTGGAAGTGGACGCAACCGCGGATGCATTCGCGGTGACCGTGCGCGATACGGGTCCGGGCATCAGCCCGGAGGACGTCGAGCGCATCTTCGAGCCATTCTACAGGGGGAAAGCCCATAAGAGCATTCCCGGAACGGGGCTCGGGTTGCCTATTGTGAAGCGGATCGCCGAGGCCCACGGCGGCAGGGTAGAGGTCCAGACGGCGCCGGGCGAGGGTTCGGCGTTTCGGGTCTTCCTTCCTCGCGAAGGAACGAAGAATGCTAAGGCCGCGAGCGGAGCGCAGGCAGGATGAGGTCGCCCGTTATGGAAGCAGCCGAACGTCCGCGCGTGAGTAACGGGAACGTCGGCGCGGTCATGGTCGTCGGCGCCGGCATCGGCGGCATGCAGGCAGCCCTTGACCTGGCCGAAAGCGGGTTCAAGGTGCACCTTGTGGAGAAGGGCGCCGCCATCGGCGGCGTGATGGCGCAACTCGACAAGACCTTCCCCACAAACGACTGCGCCATGTGCACCCTCGCGCCTCGCCTCGTCCAGCTCAGCCGCCATAAGGACGTAGAGATTCTCACCTTGACCGACGTGGAAAAAATCGAGGGTCGCCCGGGCGACTTCACCGTGAGACTGCGGAGACGGCCGAGATATGTTGACGACGCGAAATGCACCGGCTGCGGCGAGTGCGAGAAGGTCTGCCCGGTCGAGACGCCTGATCCGTTCAACGAGACGCTGGGCCTGCGGAAGGCGATCTACCGCCTCTACCCTCAGGCGATCCCCGCGAGCTTCGCCGTGGAGCGCAGCGAGCGGAAGTCGCCGTGCAAGGTGACTTGCCCTGCCAAGGTCAACGTGCACGGCTACGTCGCACTGATTCGGCGGGGGAAGTTCGCGGAGGCTCTCCAGGTGATCCTGGATCGCAACCCGTTGCCCATGATCTGCGGCCGGGTCTGCAACCACCCGTGCGAAGCGGCCTGCCTTCGAGGGCAGATTGACGAGCCGGTCGCCATTGACGCGCTCAAGCGGTACGTCGCCGATCACTACCTCGACCAGGCGCCGTTGCCGGAGGCGCCGAAGCGCCATTCCGAGCGCGTGGCGATCATCGGCTCCGGACCCGGCGGTCTGACCGCCGCCTGCGATCTCGCGCGGCTCGGCTACCCGGTGACCCTGTTCGAGGCGCTTCCTGTCGCCGGGGGCATGCTCCGCGTGGGCATCCCGGGCTACCGCCTGCCCCGCGACATTCTCGAGAAGGAGATCAACCGCATCTTGTCCCTCGGCGTGGAGCTCGTGACCGGGGCCCGGTTGGGGCGCGACCTGAGCATCGAGGACCTCAAGAAACAAGGGTACAAAGCGATCCTGTTGGCGACGGGTGCGCACGAGAGCCGCAAGCTAGGCATCCCGGGAGAAGATGTCGTCGGCGTAATTCACGGTGTGGACTTCCTCCGGCGCGTTAACCTCGGCGAGGAGGTGAAGTTGGGAGAGGCCGTGGCGGTCATCGGCGGCGGAAACGTCGCTCTCGATTCCGCCCGGACCGCGCTGCGGCTCGGCAGGAAGGTCTCGATCCTCTACCGCCGGACCCGCGATGAGATGCCTGCCAATGCCTGGGAGGTCGCCGAGGCGGAAGAGGAGGGCGTCGAGTTCCATTACCTGTGCGCCCCGACCCAGGTGCTGACCGGCGAAGGAAAAATTACAGGGCTGGAGTGCGTGAAGATGGTGCTCGGCGAGCCGGATAAAAGCGGGCGGCGCAGCCCCGTGCCGGTGCCCGGCTCGGAACACCGCCTCCGGATTGACACGCTGATTCCCGCGGTCAGCCAGGCCCCGTCCGTCTCCTATGCGAGCGGTTCGCCCGGCTTGGGCCTCACCCGCTGGGGCTCGCTGGAGGTGGACCCGGTCACGTTCCGCGCCTCGCTGGACGGCGTCTTCGCCTGTGGCGACGTGGTGAGCGGCCCCGCGACGGTCATTGAGGCCATCGCGGCCGGGCACGAGGCGTCCGAATCCATCGCCCGGTATCTGCGGGGAGAAAATCTGCAGGAAGGACGGGCTGGGGCCCCACCCGAAAAACTCTCCGCGCCCCGCATTCGCGTGCCCAAGCTCTCCCGCCAGAAAATGGCAACCGCGGACCCCAAAGCGCGAATCCGCAGCTTCGAGGAAGTCAATCTCGGTTTCACCCGGGAGCAGGCGCTCGCCGAGGCGGCGCGCTGCCTGGACTGCGCAGGCTGCTCCGAGTGCCGGCTTTGCGAGACCGCGTGCACCGCGAAGGCGATCCACCACGAGCAGAAGCAGGAGGCCCTCGATCTCCACGTCGGCGCCGTGGTGATCGCGCCGGGCTTCGAGCTCTGCGACCATCGGCTCCGCGCGGAGTACGGGTTTGGGCAGTACCCTAACGTCCTCAGCAGCCTGCAGTTCGAGCGCGTGCTTTCCGCGAGCGGGCCTTACCAGGGCCATGTGCGGCGCCCCTCCGACGGCAAGGAGCCGAAGCGCATCGCCTCCATCCAGTGCGTCGGCTCGCGCGAGGAGGAGGCCGGCTACTGCTCGTCCGTCTGCTGCATGTACGCGGTCAAGCACGCGCTCATGGCGAAGGAACACCTTCCCGGGATCGAATACACGATCTTTTTCATGGACCTGCGCGCCTTTGGAAAGGGCTTCGATGCCTACTACCAGCGGGCCCAGGACGAGGGCGTTCGCTTTGTGCGCGCGCGCCCCGCGACCGTCGAGGAGACCGGCGAGGAGCGGAACCTTCGCATCAAGTATCTGAATGAGCAAGGCGAGTTCAAGGAGGAAGAGTTCGACCTGGTCGTGCTCTCGTGCGGGATGCGTCCCGCGGCGGGCGCGGCGGAGGCGGCCCGGCGGCTGGGCGTGGAACTGGAGGGGAACGGTTACTGCCTCACTCGCGCCCTTGCCCCGTTGGAGACCTCTCGCCCCGGCGTTTTCGTCTGCGGGCCGTTCGCCGAGCCCAAGGACATCCCCGAGACGGTCATGCAGGCGAGCGGCGCCGCCGCACGCGCCATGGGCCTCCTCGCCGACGCGCGCGGCACTCTGATCACGCCGAAGCAGTATCCTTCCGAAAAGGACGTCTCCGGCGAGGAGCCGAGGATCGGCGTATTCGTCTGCCATTGCGGCCGCAATATCGGAGGGGTCGTCAACGTGCCGGAGGTGGCGGAGTACGCCCGAACCCTGCCCAACGTCGTCCACGCCGAGGACAATCTCTACACCTGCTCCACGGACAGCCAGCTCAAGATTCGCAAGGCGATCGAGGAGCACCAGCTCAACCGCGTCGTGGTCGCCTCCTGCACCCCGCGGACGCACGAGCCGCTCTTCCGCGACACGCTCCGGGAGACGGGCCTGAACCCCTATCTCTTCGAGATGGCCAACATCCGCGACCAGTGCTCCTGGGTCCACATGCGCGAGCCGGAGAAGGCCACCCGGAAGTCCAAGGCGCTCCTGCGAATGGCCGTGACGAAGGCCCGCTTGAACCAGGCGCTCGCGGAACGAACGCTGCCGTTGAATCATGCCGCTCTCGTCATCGGCGGCGGCGTCGCCGGGATGACGGCCGCGCTCGCGCTGGCCGACCAGGGCTTCCAGACCCATCTGGTTGAGCGCGAGGCGGAACTCGGCGGTCACGCCAGGCACGTTCGGTACCTCTTCGACGGCGAGGACCCGCAGGGGTTCCTGGGCCGAATGATCCGGCGCACGCTCGCCCACCCGCGGATCGCCGCTCATCTCGGCACGTCGGTCGCCGGTGTGGAGGGCTTCGTGGGCAACTTCAAGACGCGGCTCAGCAAGAACGGGGCCGCCGAGGAAGTGGAGCACGGCGCGGTCATTGTCGCCACGGGCGCGGAGGCCCAGCGGCCCACGTCCTATCTCTACGGCCAGAATGACCGCGTGATCACCCAAGTTCAGTTCGAACAGAAGCTCTCGGCCGGTGACGTCGCGGCGGATACCGTGGTCATGATCCAGTGCGCGGACTCGCGCGACGAGCAGCATCCGTATTGCAGCCGGATTTGCTGCGGCCACGCGGTCCGCAACGCGCTGAAGCTGAAAGACCTCCGACCCCGGGCGAACGTGTTTGTCCTGTATCGCGACGTTCGAACGTACGGGTTCGCGGAGGGATACTATCGGCTCGCCCGGGAAAAGGGGGTGCGCTTCATTCGGTACGAGCCGGGGCGCAAGCCGACGGTTTCCGCAGCGGACAGCAGGTTGCGCGTCGAGATCCGGGAGCCGATCCTCGAAAGGACGCTGGCGATTGACTGCGACCTGCTGGTCCTTTCGGCAGGGATCGTGCCGAGGGCGGACGGGCAGGAGATCGCGCAGATGCTCAAGGTGCCGCTGAACTCGGACCGTTTTTTCCTGGAGGCCCACCTCAAGCTCAGGCCGGTGGACTTCACCACCGATGGCGTGTTCGTGTGCGGCCTGGCCCATGCCCCGAAGAACTTGGACGAGACGATCACCCAGGCAGCGGCAGCGGCGTCGCGCGCCGCGACGCTTCTCTCAAAGGACCGACTCACTCCGGAGTCGGCCATCTCGGAGGTGCTCGACGAGAGCTGCGACGGCTGCGCCTATTGCATCGAGCCGTGTCCGTATCATGCGCTGACGCTCCTCGAGTACATGCGCAACGGCCAGATCAAGAAGACGGTGGAGACGAACGAGGCGCTCTGCAAGGGCTGCGGCGTCTGCCAGGCCACATGCCCCAAGGCCGGGATCTCCGTGAAGCATTATAAGTTAGAGCAGATCGCCGCAGTGGTGGAGGCTGCGCTCGAGCCGTGAGAGGCCAGTCATGAGCGAAGAGCCGTTCGAGCCGATCATCATCGCCTTTTGCTGCAACTGGTGCTCCTACGCCGGGGCGGACCTGGCCGGCACTTCGCGGCTCCAGTATCCGCCGAACGTGCGCATCGTGCGCGTCATGTGCTCCGGCATGGTGCATCCCAAGCTGGTGATGGACGCCTTGAGCAAGGGCGCGGACGGAGTGATGATCTGCGGCTGCCACCCGGGCGATTGCCACTACCAGGAGGGCAACTTGCGGGCGCAGAAGCGCGCGGAGGCGATCGCGCTCCTGCTCGAGGACTTCGGACTGGAACCGGAGCGATTCCGCCTGGAATGGATCTCCGCCTCGGAAGGGCCGCGCTTCGCCCAGGTCATGACCGATATGACGGAGACTGTCAGGACGCTCGGCCCCAACCCGCTTCGCGCCGGCTAGGAGGGAGAAATGACGCCGCAGGCCGTGCGCTTCTTTGACCGGCGCAAGTTCATGTGGGACGGCGAAGCGTATGACTCCCGCCCCGCCGCAGAGGCGAAGCGGAGCGATTACGAAGCCCAGCAATTCGAGACGCAACTGATCGAGGAGGACGCCAGGTTCCTCCTGTACACGCGGAGAGTGGTGAAAGAGGTCGTGGTCGAGGGCGAGACCCCGGCCGCCTGACGCAGCAAAAGTCATAGAGAAAGGAGGCCATGCAAATGGCGGCAAAGGTTGCGGCGGAATGGCTGAACATCTGCGGCGGCTGTGAGGTGAGCATCCTCGACATCGGGGAACCGCTCCTGGACTTGCTCCCCCAACTCCAGTTCGTGCACATGCCGGTGCTCATGGACCACAAGTATTACGGGCAGACCGGGGAGGGCACGACGCTCGAAATCCCGGAGGCGGATATTGGGATCCTCAGCGGCGGGGTGCGCAACGAGAAAGAGAGACACGTGGCCGAGGCGATGCGCAAGTCCTGCAAGACGCTGATCGCCCTCGGCTCCTGCGCCTGCTTCGGCGGCATCCCCGCCCTGGCGAACATGTGGAAACTGGAGGAGCTTCTCGACAAGGTCTATCGCCAGTCGAAGACGACCGAGCCCGTTGCGACCCCGAGCGAGAACCTGCCGCCGCTGCTCGAATCGTTGAAGGCGGTGGACGAGATCGTCAAGGTGGACGCGTACATTCCGGGCTGCCCGACGGCCCCGGAGCTCATCGTCCAGGCGCTCACCGCGCTACTGGAGGGGAAGCCCTTCACTCTGCCGGAGCGCTCCGTCTGCGATGATTGCCCCGTCAAGCGCGAGAAGAAGGCGTCCGGGGGCACGCTGAAACGGCCGCTGGAGGACATGGCGTTCAAGCAAGGCGAGCCCTGGGAGAACACGCGGTGCTTTATGGAGCAGGGCTTTCTCTGCCTCGGGCCGGTCACGCGCGCCGGCTGCGCCACGGGCACCGAAAAGGAGGGACACACGAAGGTGCCCCGCTGCATCAAGGGCTACATGCCCTGTCGCGGCTGCTTCGGCCCGATCCGCAAGGGCGCCAACCCGCTCGTGGACATGATGGGCGCGCTGACCTCAATCGGCCTTGACGCGAAAGAGGTCTTGGATCGGCGCGCACTGCTCAACCGCTACATCGGCGCGCAGAATCGGCTTCGTCCTATTCCTCAACGGCCTGTTCCAGGGAGGTAATGAGCCATGGGTAAGACGATCACCATCGCCCCAGTGACCCGCATCGAGGGCCACGCGAAAGTGACCATCCAACTCGACGATTCGGGCAACGTGGCCGACACGCAGGTCAACGTCGTGGAGTTGCGCGGATTTGAGAAGTTCTGCATCGGGCGGCCGGTCGAGGAGCTGCCGCGCATCGTGACCAGCATCTGCGGGGTGTGCCCGTGGTCGCACCACCTGGCCTCGGCCAAGGCCAACGATGCGGTCTTCGGCGTCACGCCGCCCCCCGCCGGGCGGAAGTTGCGGGAGTTGTGCAACGCGGTCGCGTTCACGGAGGAGCATATCCTCCATTTCTTCTTCCTCGCCGGCGCCGACTTCATCATGGGACCGGACGCCGACTATGCCGTCCGAAACGTCCTCGGCATCGCCCAGGCGAACCCGGAGATCGCCAGGCGCGTCGTCCGCAGCCGGCATCTCGGCGCCCAGATCCTCAGCATCATTTCCGGGAAGTCCATCCACCCGGTGACCGCGGTGCCGGGCGGATTCAGCAAGCCTTTGACGGAACAGGAGCGCGAGCGCGTGCTGCCCATGGCCGAGGAAATCCTGGAGTTCGCCAAGTTCGCCATCGCCTTCGCCAAGGAAAACCTCTTCCCCAAGTACCTTGACGCCATCAAGACCCTCGGGGTCATCCGGACCGGTTTTCTGGGGACCGTCGCGGACGACGGCGCGCTCAACCTGTATGACGGCAAGCTGCGCCTGATGAAGCCGGACGGCTCATTCACCGACTTCGCGTACGACCAGTACACCGAGTACCTGGCTGAGAACGTGTTGCCCTGGTCGTACCTTAAGTTCCCCTACGCGAAGTCGTGGGCTGAGGGGTTCGACATGAATCTCTCGGCGCCGAAGGGCATCTATCGGACGAACACGCTCGCGCGCATGAACGTGTGCGACAAGATGGCGACGCCGCTCGCCCAGGCCGAGTTCGAGGAGTTCCGCAAGAAGTTCGGCCGCCCCGTGCAGGAGACGCTCCTCTACCACTACGCCCGCCTGATCGAGCTGCTCTACAACGCCGAGTTGGCCGTTCAACTCCTGAACGACTCCGAGATCACCGGCAAGGAGACGCGGGTTCCGGTCACGCCGCGTGCCGCGCGCGGGGTGGGCTGCGTCGAGGCGCCCCGCGGAACGCTCATCCATGACTACGAGACCGACAAGGACGGCCTGGTGACGAACGTGAACCTCATCGTCGGCACGACGCACAACAATGCCGCTATTAACATGTCGGTCAAGCAGGCGGCCCAGGGCCTCATCAGGAACGGGAAGTACGATCAGGGCCTCCTGAACCGGGTGGAAATGTCCATCCGCGCCTACGATCCCTGCCTCTCATGCGCGACGCATGCGCTCGACGGAAGGCTGGCGGTGAAGGTGGAGATTTTCGACCACAGAGGAGCGCGGGTGGATGCCCTCGCCAATTGCTGAGAAGGAACTCGCCGGGACCGAGGACGGGACGCCCGAGTATTGCTCGTGCGAGGTGCTCGTCCTGGGCTGCGGCAACGAGTTGTTCGGCGACGACGGCTTCGGCCCCGCCGTCGCCAAGGCTTTGGCGGGCAGGCCTGCCGTGGCGCGCCGGCTTCGCGGGAGGCCAGAGTCGCAGGGCCGGCTGTTCGCGATGGATGTCGGCACGGCCGTCCGCCAAGTGCTCTTCGATGTCCTCCTCAGCCCCGTACGGCCGCGGAGAATAGTGGTGGTGGACGCCGTGGACCTCGGCCGGCAGCCGGGAGAGGTGTGGACCATCGAGGCGAAAGACCTGCCCGAAGTCAAGCTGGACGACTTTTCCATGCACCAGTTGCCGACCTCCAACTTGCTCCGCGAATTGAGCGAAGCGGGCGGCGTCAAGGTGACCTGCGTGGTAGGGCAGGTGAGCGGATTGCCGTCCCACGTGAAACCGGGGCTGTCTGCAGCCGTGCGGGGCGCAGTGGAACGGGCGGCGGACGTGATCATCCAGGAGTGCCGGTAAGGAGCAGGGAAATGGCCGACGAGGAACCGGTGGTTGCGGTGAGCGACCTGGACCTCTCCTTTTGTGAGGAGGTGGCGTCGCAGCCCGGCGGCGAGCACATCCGCCGGTGCTTCGCCTGCGGCACATGCGCCGCAGGCTGCCCGGTCACCGAGGTGGACCCGTCCTACAACCCGCGGAAGATCATCCGGCAGATTCTGTTCGGCATGCGCAAGGAGGTGCTCTCCTCGCCGCAGATCTGGTACTGCCTGGTGTGCTACCGCTGCTATGCGCGATGTCCGCAGAAGGTCAACTTCACCGACGTAATGCGGGCGCTGCGCTACCTCGCGATCAAGGGGAGCTATGTATCGAGCGATACGCAGAAGCGCATGGAGGAAATTGACCGTTTCGCGCAGATGCTCCGTCACGATCTCGTCGAGCACGGCATCAGCCGGCGCGCGGAACTCCTGGAGGTATTCCGCGGCAAGGTCGAGGAACGGCTGAGGAGCATGAAATCATGACCGCCGATACCAAGGGCTTTCGCGACCTGGTGACCGAGGTGCAGGAGAAAGGCATCTGCGGCAAGTGCGGCGGGTGTGTGGCCTTCTGCTCGGCGGGGGAGTTCAATGCCCTGCTCGTCGGGGAAGACGGGGCGCCTGTGATGGTGGACGAGTCCAAGTGCCTCCACTGCGGTATCTGCTACCTGATCTGCCCGCAGATCAAGGCGCTCGACCGGGAGCTTCGGGAGAAGGCGGGCTGGAAAGCCCCCATCGGGTCGTATCGGAAACTCGTCTCCGCGCGCGCCCGGTCTCCCAAGATTCGTCGCGTGGCCACCGACGGCGGCGTCGTGACTGCGCTCCTGGCCTACGCCTTGAAAAAAGATCTCGTCCAGGCCGCGATCGTGTCCCGCCGAGTCGGGCCGTTCTCCCGCGAGCCGATGGTGGCGACGAACCCCGATGACCTGATTCAGGCTGCCGGGTCGCACTTCGAGGAGTCCCACACCGTCCACGCGGTCGGCGCGCGGTACAGCACCTTCTCGCCGAGCGTGCGGGAGGTCAAGTCTCTCGGAAAGCGGGACGTCCACAAGATCGCCCTCGTCGGCACCCCATGCCAGATCTTCACGATCCGGAAGATGCAGCTCCTCAACGTGCTCCCGGCAGACAGCATTGTCCTGACCATAGGGCTGTTCTGCATGCAGAACTTCTCGTTCGACGCCGGGGCGCGGCGGGCGCTCGAAAAAAAGCTGTCCGTCAAGCTCAAGCAGATCCGCAAGCTGAACATCAAGGATGACGTCATCGTCACGACGGCGGGCAATGAAACGATCCATATTCCGTTCAACGTGATGGACGAGTTTGCTCGGCCGGCCTGTTTCGCCTGCGCGGATTTCGCCAACGAATACGCGGACATCTCCTGCGGCGGGCTGGGGTCGCCGCGCGGGTACACCACGACCGTCCTGCGCACCACGGCCGGGGAGACCCTGTACAACCGCGCAAAGCAGGACGGCGCGGTCGAGGAGCTTCGCTTCAGCAACGCCGACCTGCGGCGAAACGCGGGGACGGAGATGATGGCCAAGATCGTCGCGGCGACCGGACGAAAACGGGCTCGGGCCGCCAGGAGCATGGGAGCGCGAATGTGCTGAAGAGGGCGCTGGTCATTGGCGGCGGGATCGCCGGCATCCAGGCGTCGCTCGACCTGGCCGAGGCCGGAACGGAGGTCTTCCTCGTCGAGCGGCAGCCGAGCATCGGCGGCCGCATGGCCCAACTCGACAAGACCTTCCCCACGAACGACTGCGCCATGTGCATCCTTTCCCCGAAGCTCGTGGAGGTGAGCAAGCACCCGAACATCAGGCTTCTGACCAATAGCGAGGTGCTCGGGCTCGATGGGGAAGGGCCGCGGTTCACCGCCCGGGTTCGAAAGCATCCCCGGTACGTGGACGAGGCCAAGTGCACCGGCTGCGGCATCTGCACCACGAAGTGCCCGGTTCGCCTTCCCGATCCATACAACAAGGGGCTGAGCAAGACGCGGTGCATCCGAATCCCATTCCCCCAGGCCGTCCCGGCTGTGCCGATTATTGATGCAGGCCATTGCCTCCACCACACGCGCGGCACGTGCGGCGTCTGCAAGAAGCTCTGCCAGGCCGAGGCGATTGACTACGACCAGAAGGCGGAGGACCTGGAGCTTGAAGTCTGCGCCGCGGTCCTCGCCCTCGGCTCGGACGAGTTCGATGCGACCCTCAAGGATGAATACGGCTACCGCACGTTCCCGAACGTGATCACGAGCATCGAGCTCGAGCGATTCCTGAGCGCCTCCGGCCCCACGGAGGGCCACGTCCGACGGCCCTCCGATGGCAAGGAACCCGCGCGGGTCGCCTTCCTTCAGTGCGTCGGATCCCGCGACATGCAGGTCGGCAACGACTACTGCTCCGCCATTTGCTGCATGCAGGCCGCCAAGGATTCCATTATTCTCAGGGAGCACCTTCGCGGTGTGGAAAGCACGATCTTCTACATGGACATCCGGGCCTATGGCAAGGGCTTCGACCGGTTTGTGGACCGGGCGAAGCGGGAGCACGCCGTGCGTTTCCTCCACGGCCGCATCTCCTCTGTGGAAGCGGACCCGGAGACCGAGAACCTCAGACTGCGCTACAACACCGACGACGGCCGGCTTCTCGAGGAGTCCTTCGACCTTCTGGTCCTTTCCGCAGGGATGTGTCCTTCCGACGCCGTGCGACAGACCACGCGGCGGTTGGGCCTGAAGACGGACGAATACGGGTTCGTCACGACCTCCAGTTTCAATCCTCTTGAGACTTCGCGCCGGGGCGTGTTCGTGTGCGGCACCGCCTCCGGGCCGAAGGATATCCCGGAGTCCGTGATTCAAGCCAGCGGCGCGAGTTCCGCCGCGCTCGCCCTGATGGCCGGCCTTGAATCGAAGCCGGTCCGGATCGAGCGTTCGTCACGGATAGACCTTCGCGGCGAGCCGACGCGGATCGGAGTATTCGTGTGCCGCTGCGGCATCAACATCGCCTCGACGGTTGACGTCCCGGCCGTCGTCCAGTACGCCTCCGCCTTGCCGAAGGTCGCCCATGCGCGGGAGTTCCTGTTCGCCTGCGCGAAGGACTCGCAGAAAGTCATCGCCGAGGCCATCAAGGAAAAACGGCTCACCTGCGTGGTCGTCGCCGCATGCACGCCGCGCACGCACGAACCGCTGTTCCAAGGGACGCTGGAGACGGCCGGGCTCAACCCCTACCTTTTCGAGTTCGCCAACATTCGGGAGCAGTGCTCCTGGGTGCACCAGCGCACCCCCGATCAAGCCACCGAGAAGGCGAAGGACCTCGTTCGCATGGCCGTGGCCAAGGCCTCGCGCCTCGAACCGCTCGAAAAGAGCAGACTGCCTATGAATCACGCCGCCCTGGTCATCGGCGGAGGGGTCGCCGGCCTCACCGCGGCGTTGGACCTCGCGGCGCAGGGTTACCCCGTTCACCTGGTTGAGCGCGAGCCGGAACTCGGCGGGCGCCTTCGCAAGATCCGCCGCGTCCTGGGCGGGGAGAAGACGGACGCGTTCCTCAAGAACCTCGTCGAGGCGGCCGAATCTCACGACCGAATCGCCGTCCACAGGAACCAGAGCGTCAAGGCGATCTCCGGCTACGTCGGGAATTTCAGGACGCAACTGACCGGCCAGGACGAGCCGATCGAACACGGCGTGGTGATCGTCGCCACTGGCGCCGCGGAACGCGTCCCGCAAGAATATCTCTACGGCGAGGACAGCCGCATTATGACCCAGACGGAACTCGAGAACTTCCTCGCCGAAGCCCATCCCGCGGCGATCCAGAGGCTCAAGGCGGTGGTCATGATCCAGTGCGTGGGCTCGCGCGACGAGGAACACCCGTACTGCAGCAGGATTTGCTGCGGCACGGCCATCAAGAACGCGCTGGCCCTCAAGGAACTGAACGCAGGGGCGCGCATCTACGTCTTCTGCCGCGACGTGCGGGTCTACGGGCTGAACGAGCGGTGGTACCGCCTGGCCCGAGACAAGGGGGTGATGTTCCTCCGGTACGACGAGGAGAGCAAGCCGCGCGTTTCGATCGAGAACGGCCGAGTCGTGGTGCGGGCGAAGGACGGCGTCCTGGGCCGCACGCTGGCGCTGGGCGCCGATCTGCTTGTGCTCGGCGCGGGGATCGCGCCGAACCAGGACAACCGCGAGCTCTCGCAACTGCTCAAGGTGCCGCTCGACGCAGACGGATTCTTCCTTGAGGCGCACGTCAAGCTGCGGCCGGTGGACTTCGCCACCGAGGGCATCTTCGTCTGCGGCCTGGCGCACTACCCGAAGGACATTGGAGAGAGCATCGCCCAGGCGCGGGCGGCGGCCGCGCGCGCGGCGAGCCTCCTGAGCAAGTCCGAGATCGAAGCGGAAGGCAAGGTCGCGACTGTGGACGCTTCACGGTGCAGCGGGTGCGGCGCTTGCACGGAGGTTTGCGCCTACAAGACGATCGATCTGGATCCCGTTCTTGGGGTGGCCGTCGTCAACGAGGCCACGTGCAAGGGATGCGGGACGTGTGCAGCCGCCTGCCGCGCCGGCGCGATTGACCTCAAGGGATACCGCAACGATCAGATTCTTCAGGCCGTAGATGCGATTTGAGGGAACTATGGGCCAGACGCAGACCGCGCAGGAAACCCGTTCGGCGCAGGCGTGGGAACCCAAGGTCGTCGCGTTCCTCTGCAATTGGTGCTCCTACGCCGGGGCCGACCTGGCGGGCGTAAGCCGCATCCAATATCCCCCCAACGTCCGCATCGTCCGGGTGCCGTGCTCCGGCCGAATCAATCCCGCCTTCTTGCTGCGCGCCCTGCAGAACGGCGCCGACGCCGTGCTCGTCTCCGGATGCCATCCGGGCGACTGCCATTACATCCGCGGCAACCTGGTCGCCCGGCGAAAGTTCGCGCTCTTGAAGGAGCTTCTCCAATACGCCGGGATCGAGCCGGAGCGGGTACAGTTCACGTGGGTGTCCGCCTCAGAAGGCGGGCGCTTCGCCGCGATCATCGCCAAAGTCGTCGAGCAGGTCCGGGAACTCGGCCCGAATAGAAAACTGGTGAAGACACCATGATGACCAGCCACCCGATCGAAATGCGCCTGCGCGAGACTGCCGAAGCGCTCTTGCGCGATAGGAAAGTGAACCTCTTCCTCGGATACGAAAAGGCGCCCCTTCCTTTCCGCACGGCCCCCCTCTTTATCACCGCGGCCGAAGAAGTCGAGCGGCTCGTCTGGAACCCCTTCTGCACCCTCAACCTTGCCGTCTATTTGCCTCGGTTGTTCGCGATCTCGGCCGGCGCTCGGAAGGCCAAAGCGCCGCCGCCTCTGCCGACTGTTGGAATGGTGGTGAAGGGATGTGACGCACGTTCTGTGGCCGTGCTGATTCAGGAGCACCAGGCGCCGCGTGAGAAGTTGGTGCTGGTGGGTGTCGCGTGCCAGGGGATGGTGGACAGGCGAAAGGCGGAAAGGGCGCTGGACGCGCATGAGGCACTCGGGGCAGGCGAGGATATGCAGGGCAACGTCCACGTCGTGGCGGAAGATGGAACAGAGATCATTCTGCCACGGGAGGAGATCATCACGGACGCGTGTCTGGAATGCCGGTCCCCCACACCCTCGATCCACGACATGCTGCTCGGCGCTCCCGTTGAAGCAAAAGACACAGGCGCCGCTCGACGGCGGACATCCGAATTCGAGTCCAAGCCCTTTGACGGAAGGTGGGCGCATTTTCAGGAGGCGCTCTCGAAGTGCATTCGGTGCAATGCGTGCCGGGCGGCGTGTCCGATGTGCTATTGCAAGGACTGCCTCCTGGATCAAACCCGGCCGAGATGGGTCGGCGCCGGCGCCGATATCTCTGACGTGACGTTCTACCACCTGACAAGGGCATTCCACCTGGCCGGACGCTGCACGGGGTGCGGGGCCTGCGCGAGGGCATGTCCCATGGGAATTGATACCCGCCTGCTGATGCGGAAGCTCAGCTTGGAGGTCGAGGCTCTCTACGGATACCGGCCAGGTGAGATGATTGACGCGACGCCGCCCCTGTCGGCTTTTTCGATGGATGATTCGCAGGCCTTCCTGACCGAACCTTAGTCGGCAACCGGCGCTTTAGACAGGACGGGCCGGCGCGAAAAAGGTGGACCGCAATGAGGGAAAAGCAGCTTTCTGATGCCAACCTCGATAGTTTCCTCGACCGGCTCCGGGGAATGGGAGAGGTCTATGCACCCATCCGGGACCCTGCCGGTGATGTCGTACTCGCTGAGGCCACGCCAGGCAAGTCCATCGTTCTCGAGTACTCGAACTTCCCCCAGTCGGCCAAGCCATTCTTCCTGCCGCAGACTCAGACGCTGCTTGGCTTCCGGGACGGGCGGGCGGAAGATCCGAGTTTGCCGGATCGGGAGACGTTCCTCTTCGGGGTGCGGCCGTGCGATGCCAGGGCATTGCTCGCGCTGGACAAGGTATTCTTGGATGGCGACCTGAACGATCCGTACTACGCGCGGCTTCGCGCGAAAACAGCTGTGATCGCGCTGGCGTGCGCCCGTCCGATGGTCAGCTGTTTCTGCACCTCCGTCGGCGGCGGTCCCGCTGACCCAGCGGGAGCAGATCTGCTCGCCGTGAGGCTGGAAGCGGACCTCCTGCTGACGGCGCAAACCCCCCGAGGCGAGGAGTTGCTGTCATCCGCGGCGGACCTCTTCACGGATGCCACGCCCGCCGCCGTCAAGGAAACGGCGGAACAAATCCATGCCGCGGAGGAACAGATTGCGCCGGTCCAAGTCTCCGGCAGTGCGCAGCGCCTGCGCGATGCCTATAGCTCGCCGCTCTGGGAAACCGCGAGCCAGAAATGCCTGGGCTGTGGGACGTGCAGCTTCCTATGCCCCACCTGCCATTGCTTCGACATGGCGGACGAGGTTCGCAGCGGCGCCGGGCGACGTATTCGGACTTGGGATTGTTGCGCCTATCCGCTTTTCACGCTGCACGCCTCCGGCCACAATCCGCGGCCTACGCCCAAGGAGCGCTGGCGGCAGAGGATCATGCACAAGTTCCGATATGCCGTCGAGAATTTCGATCTGCTGTTTTGTGTCGGCTGCGGCCGATGCATCCGATATTGTCCCGTGAGCATGGACCTCCGCACGGTGCTGAAAGAGGTGTGAGCTCAAGCGATGACGAGAAACCCATACCTTCCATACGCCGCGCGCATCGAGGAAGTCCGGGTCGAAAACGAGGCAAGGGATATCAAGACCTTCCGCCTCGCCTTCGAGGATTCCAGGAGCGCCGCGGACTTCAAGTACTTGCCCGGCCAGTTTGCCGAACTCTCTTTGCCGGGCGTGGGCGAGGCGCCCTTCGGCATTGCCTCCTCGCCCACTGAGAACGAGCGCCTGCTTTTCACGGTCAAGCGAACCGGGCTTTTCACCTCGGAGCTGCACAGCGTCGAGGCCGGAACGGGGATCGGTATCCGGGGTCCCATGGGGAAGCCGTTCCCGTGGGACCGAATGGCCGGCAAGAACCTGGTTATCGTCGGCGGGGGATTCGCCTTCACGACGCTCCGCGCCGCGGTCCAGTACATCCTCCACCCTGCCAACCGAGGCGGCTTCGGCTCGGTTCTTGTGATCTACGGTGCGCGGACGCCGGGAGAACTCATGTACAGAGGCGACCTCGCCGAGTGGCAAGCACGCGATGATATCAGCGTTCAGTTGACTGTGGACAAGCCTGACGAAAGGTGGTCCCAGCATGCCGGCGTTGTGACGGCCGTTCTGGAAAGTCTAAAGCCCACCTCCGAGAACGCGCTTGCCCTCGTCTGCGGGCCGCCGGTAATGATTCGGTTCACGTTGCTTTCGCTCAACAAGCTCGGCTTTTCCGACGACGCAATCGTGCTCTCGCTCGAGATGCGGATGAAATGCGGGATCGGGAAGTGCGGCCGATGCAACATCGGCGGCAAATACGTCTGCAAGGACGGCCCCGTCTTCACGTGGGAGGAACTTCGAGCTCTTCCAGCGGAGTACTAGGAGCCTGTCCAAGAATTGCCGCTTGACACGTATGATAGAATGCGCGCGTCCATGAGTTGAGGAGCGCGAGCATGAGCAACGGATACAAGCCGTACAGCCGAGATCAGGCGTTCCTTCTGCC
>Ga0315281_10006071_pt1 | contig 17210 bp, 14 predicted proteins | sample YL17G07_0_MG_FD_204540 | JGI IMG/M metagenome (GOLD analysis project Ga0315281, IMG submission 204540) | Sediment microbial communities from Yellowstone Lake, YNP, Wyoming, USA - YL17G07_0 | ecosystem: Environmental > Aquatic > Freshwater > Lake > Sediment | place: USA: Wyoming | collected...
CGACACTTATTAACCGGACCAGGGAAAAGGGCGGCAGGGTCATCGCGGCAGGTACAACCAGCATGCGTTCTCTTGAGGCCGGCTCGTCAGGCAAGAGGGAGGGGCTCACCGATTTATTTATCTATCCGGGATATGAGTTTAAAGCGGTAGATTGTTTGTTGACCAATTTTCATCTTCCTCGCACAACGTTATTCATGTTGACGTGCGCTTTTGCCGGCACCAGGCTTACAAAAACGGCATACCGGGAGGCAATCAAGGAGAAGTACAGGTTTTATAGTTATGGGGATGCGATGCTCATCATCTAAAAGGCATGTTTAAGCTCATTCACGAAGATAAAAACAGCCGCGCGCGCTCAGGACAATTGATTACCGCGCACGGGGTCATTAACACCCCCTGCTTTATGCCGGTAGGCACACAAGGCACGGTTAAGACCCTCTCCCCCCAGGAATTAGAGGAGGCGGGAGCCGAAATTATTCTATCTAATGCGTATCATCTTTTTTTGCGTCCGGGCCTGGAGGTGATCAAAAATGCCGGCGGGCTGCATCAATTTATCTCCTGGCCGAAACCCATACTTACGGATAGCGGCGGTTATCAAATATTCAGTCTCGCACTTTTACGCAAAGTTACCGACGAGGGGGTCAATTTTCAATCGCACGTGGATGGCGCCAGGCATCTGCTCCGCCCGGAAGACGTAATCAATATCCAACACACGTTCGGCAGCGATATTATGATGCCTCTCGATGAGTGCGTGCATTATCCCTGTTCCAAGGACCAGGCAGAAGTAGCATTGAGGCGGACCGTTGATTGGGCCCGGCGTTCGAAATTAGTCCATAGTCAAAAATCTGGAAACTGTGGACTGCTTTTCGGCATCGTTCAAGGCGCGACCTACGAAGATTTGCGCCGTGAATGTGCGGAGAGAATAATTGAGATCGGCTTTGATGGATATGCATTGGGCGGGATTTCCGTTGGAGAACCAAAGCATTTAAGCTATAATATCGTAGATTTTACGGCTCAGTTTCTTCCGGCCGATAAACCCCGTTACGTGATGGGGGTAGGGTTGCCGGAGGATATTATTGAAAACGCAGGGCAGGGGATAGATATGTTTGACTGCGTGGTGCCGACGCGTTACGGAAGAAACGGCACTGCGTTTACCAGCGAGGGGAAGCTCACCATCCGAAACGCTGCGTACATCCGGGATTGGGGACCGCTGGATAAAAGATGTCAGTGTCATACGTGCAAACATTTCAGCCGCGCGTATCTAAGGCACCTGTTTAACACCGATGAAATGCTGGGCCTGCGCCTGGTTTCATTGCATAATATCAATTTTTACTTACGCCTCATGCGCGATATACGCGAGGCTATCGCCCGGGACAAATTTACGGAGTTCAAGAAAGAATTCCTTAACAGTTATAATAACGTCTTGTCATCGTGAGCGGGGGGGGCATCAAAGTGAAGATGCGTATCGATATCATTACCATATTCCCCAATATGTTTGAGCCTGTCCTGAATGAATCTATCATCAAGCGGGCCCAAGAAAAGAAAAAAGTCGAAATTGCGGTGCATAACTTGCGGGATTATACTCTTGATAAGCATCGTAAAGTCGATGACCGGCCTTTTGGCGGCGGGCCGGGGATGGTGATGAACCCCGAGCCGGTTTTTAGGGCGGTGGAAGCTATCAAGTTACAAGTGAAAAGCCCAAAATCAAAAGTTATCTTGTTGTGTCCCCAAGGGAAGAAATTAGACCAAAGAATAGCCGGGAGATTGGTCAAGGAGAAACACCTCATTCTTATTTGCGGACGGTACGAGGGTATTGATGAGCGGGTAAGAGAATATATTGTCGACGAAGAAATTTCAATCGGCGATTACGTCCTGACCGGCGGAGAGCTTCCTGCCATGGTTTTGGTGGATAGCGTGGTGAGGCTTATACCCGGCGTGCTGGGAGATAAAAATTCCTTGAATTTTGAGTCATTTGCAGGTAATCTATTAGAGTATCCACAGTATACCAGGCCTGCCAGTTTCAGAGGTTTACGTGTTCCGGCCATACTTTTATCCGGCAATCATACCAAGATACAATCTTGGAAAAAGAAACAAGCCTTAGAGCGTACAAAACGGAAAAGGCCAGACCTGCTTATTTCATAACGCAGGCATATGAAAGAAGGAGAAATGCAAAATGGAAAAGATAAAACTCATCGAATCCGGGTTTACCAAGAAACAGATCCCGCAATTTAACGTAGGCGATACGGTCAGGGTTTTGACGCGCCTTGTCGAAGAAAAGGACAAAGTGCGCCTTCATCCGTTTGAAGGTGTCGTGATTGCCAAAAGCGGCAGCGGCATCAATGCCGACTTTACCGTACGCAAGATTTCTTACGGGGAAGGGATCGAACGGGTTTTTCCGCTCCATTCACCGGGCCTAGAACGCGTCGAGGTGATACGGACAGGTAAGGTAAAACGGGCGAAACTTTATTATTTAAGGGGTAAGATCGGAAAACGCGCTACCAAAATCGCCGCAGGCGAGGAGAAGCCTCCCCAGCCAGCGCCGTAACCGGTGCTCTACTACGAAAAAAAATTTAAAAGCAGAGGGTACGACGTCATTATCGGCGTCGATGAGGTAGGGCGGGGTTCTTTGGCCGGACCCGTAGTATCTGCGGCAGTAAACCTGCGCAATCTCTCTTTTAAGAACCGCATCGACGATTCTAAAAAGTTAACCCCCAGGCAAAGAGAAAAGGCGTTTATTGAGATTGTTGATAAATCGGTATTTGGCATTGGGATAGTCAACGCGCCCGTTATTGACCGCTTGAATATCCTGGTGGCAACCCGCCTGTCGATGGAAGAGGCTGTCGTCGCGCTGATCGATAAACTCGGGACTTCGAAGAAACGAAAAATACATGTTTTAATCGACGGCAATGTCAGGCTTAACATACCGCACCCTTTTACGACGATTATAAGAGGCGATTCCCGCTCCAAGAGTATCGCCTGCGCCTCTATTTTGGCCAAGGTTATTCGCGATAGGATCATGTGCCTGTATCACCGTATCTATCCCCGGTATGGCTTTGTAGCCCATAAAGGCTACGGTACCGAGCAACACAGGAGCGCCATAAAAAAATTCGGTCCGTCAATGATTCATCGGCTGACTTTCTGTAATGTCTAAATCAAATTTACGCTTAGGCAAGTCAAGCGAAGACTTGGCAACAAAGTTTCTTCAAAATAACGGCTATAAAATTATCGCCAGAAATTATAAGACTGCGTTAGGTGAGGTTGATATTATAGCCAAAGATAAGGATACGATTTGTTTTATAGAAGTAAAAAGCCGTAATAGCGATAGATTCGGGATGCCCCAGGAAGCGGTATCGCCATTTAAACAAAGGCAGATCTCCAAGGCAGCGCTTAGTTTTCTTAAATCAAGGAATCTCCTGGATGATAAAGCAAGATTTGACGTGGTCTCCATAATATGTGCTTTTAATAATCCGCAGATACGCTTGATCAAAAATGCCTTTGAATTAAGCCAGGATTTTAGTTACTAAAGGAGGCAATATGCTTTCAGATATTGAAATTGCCCAACATGCCAAGATTGAACCCATAGAGAAAATAGCAGCCAAGCTTAGGATTGATAAGAACCACTTGGTTCCTTACGGAAAATATATAGCGAAACTTGAGTTAGATATTTTAAAATCCAGCAGGCCCCGCGGTAAATATGTTTTGGTTACAGCCATAACCCCCACGCCTCTGGGCGAAGGAAAAACCGTGACTACTATAGGGCTATCCATGGCTCTGAACAGGATAGGTAAACTTACTTCCACCTGCATCAGGCAGCCTTCGTTAGGTCCGGTCTTTGGCATAAAAGGAGGAGCGGCGGGAGGTGGATATTCCCAGGTTTTACCGATGGAAGATTTTAATCTACATTTTACCGGGGATGTGCATGCCGTAGGTCTGGCCAATAACCTGGCAGCGGCATTTTTGGATAATTCGGTATTTAAAGGCAATCCCTTAAAGGTTAATCCCGATAAAATATACTGGCGCAGGGCCGTTGACGTAAGCGACAGATTCTTAAGGAATGTCCGCATCGGCCTCGGTTCCAAAGAGGATGGTTCTCCTCGCGATACGGGTTTTGATATCACGGTAGCTTCGGAGGTCATGGCCATCTTGGCCTTAAACAGCGGACGGGAAGACCTGCGTCGGCGGTTGGGCAGGATAGTCCTGGCCGATACTTTTGAAGGCAAGCCGGTTACCACAGAGGATTTGAAGGTGGCCGGGAGTATGAGCGTTCTCTTAAGAGATGCCATTAAACCCAACCTTATTCAGACTCTCGATAACACCCCCTGCTTTGTCCACGCGGGTCCTTTTGCTAATATTGCGCACGGAAATAGTTCAATATTAGCGGATAAGATTGCCCTGGGTCTTTCCGATTATGTGGTCACTGAGGCGGGCTTTGGGGCGGATTGCGGCGCCGAGAAGTTTTTTGATATCAAATGTCGCGTCAGCGGGTTTATCCCGGATGTAGCGGTAATAGTATGTTCTATCCGCGCCCTCAAGGCGCATAGCGGTAGATTCAGGGTAGTGGCCGGCAAGCCGCTTGACGAAGGTTTGACTAAAGAAAATATACCTGCAATAGAAGAAGGGATCTGCAACCTTCAAAAACACATCGAGAATGTCAATTCCTTTGGCGTACCGACAGTAGTGGCTATTAATAGATTCACGGCGGATACGGATAAAGAAATAGAGCTTGTAAAGAGGAGGGCTATGGAGTCGGGTGCTACGGCGTGTGAGGTCAGCGAGGTTTGGCTGAAAGGTTCCCCGGGAGGCCTGGATTTAGCCAGGGCCGTAATCAAGGCCGCGCAATCGCCAAAGAATTTTAAATTCCTTTATCCCCTCGATATCCCTATTAAAGAAAAGATTAGAACCATTGCCACCAAGATTTACGGTGCTAAAGATGTTGAATATTCGCAGATTGCCGAAGATAAGATTAAGATTTATACTGAGCGGGGATGGGATAACCTTCCTATATGTATGGCTAAGACTCATCTCTCTTTATCGCACGACCCGAATCTTAAAGGTAGGCCCCGGGATTTTATCCTGCCGGTCAGGGATATCCGCGCTTCGGTGGGGGCAGGTTTTTTGTATCCTTTGTGCGGGACAATGCAGACGATGCCGGGGTTACCCACCCGTCCGGTAGGCGAAAATATTGATATTGACGAAAAAGGTAATATAATAGGCCTGTCGTAGACAAGAGACAAATAAAGATGTATATCAAAAAATCATTAAAGAAGTACAGTAATGACTTAGCGGCAAAGTTACCTGCTCCGGGCGGAGGTTCGGCTGCTGCCTTAAACGCCTGCCTGGGGGTATCTTTAATCAGCATGGTGGTTAATTTTACCATCGGCAAGCCGCGATATTGCCGTTACCAGAAATATTTAAAGACCTCCTTGAGACGATCGGAAAGGCTAAGAAAGAGATTCCTGGATTTGGTGGATTTGGATGTTGCGGCTTACCAGAGCAGGAATATTAAACGGGCCCTTGGTGTTCCGCTTGAGATCGCGCGTTTGTGCTTTGAGGCCATCGGGCTGTGCCCGGATTTGGTGAAAAAGGGAAATAAAAATCTCATCAGCGATGTGGCAGTCGCGGCTGCATTCTTGGAATCATCCTTTGCAGCCGCGCGGGTGAACGTAGATATAAATCTCAAATATTTAGCTGATAAGAAATTATCAAAAACGCTGGGCAGGGAATTAGCCGCAAAGGGCCGACTGGTTCAAAAAATCAGAGTTACAACTGAGGAGAGGGTGAATGAAATTATTAGAGGGTAAACCTATCGCCGAAACCATAAAAGAAGAGATAAAACAAAAAGTTCAGGCGCTTAAGACCAAACCGTCATTGGCCAGCATTATGCTCGGAGAAAATGCAGGGGCAGAGGCTTATGCAAAGTCGCAAAGCAAGAATGCCCAGGGTTTAGGCATCGAGTATCAGTTTCATAAACTTAATCAGGATACCTCCGAGAAACAACTTATTGAGTTCATTCAGAAATTAAATGCCGATAAATCCGTAAACGGAATTATTGTCCAAATGCCTCTGCCGGCCCAGATAGATTATAAAAAAATAAGCCAGTTTATTCATCCCGATAAGGATATTGAAGGCATGCATCCGGAAAATATCGGAAAGATCTTATTTGGTAAGGCCCAGCTTGTCCCTTGCACTGCCGCTGCGGTTATGGAACTTATCAATAATACCGGAGTAGATCTATATGGCAAAGAGGTGGTAGTCGTCGGCCATAGCGAAATCGTTGGAAAACCGTTAAGTCTTTTATTATTAGATAAATTTGCAACCGTTACCGTCTGCCACATCGGAACCTCCAAGGCGGGCAAATTAGAAGAACACGTAAGAAAAGCGGAGGTATTGATCGTAGCGGTAGGTAAGGCCGGATTAATCAAGGGCGAGTGGGTAAAAGACGGTGCGATAGTCATTGATGTGGGTATTAACCGCGTGGGTGATAAAATTGTGGGCGACGTAGAGTTTGAGGAGGCGTCAAAACGCGCTTCCTGGATTACCCCCGTTCCCGGCGGCGTCGGGCCCTTAACCGTAACCATGCTCATGCGCAACCTCGTTGAAGCAGCCAGGTTACAACAAGCATAAATATAAATGAACCCGTCGGGTTTACCCGCTAAGGTATAATTTAGCGGGTCCTGTCACGGGACGCTTCTTGCGCTTACGCGCTGCGAAGCATCCCCGTGCCACCCGCTAAATTCTTGATAAGCGAAGCCTCGACGTTGTTTGATTAATGATATTTTGCGGAAGGTTTTGTGAGTGCGCATTAGAAAACTTTCGGCACATAGTTTAAGAGGTAGTGCGCAAGGTTTTACAGCGAGTGGAGGCTCTAACGACCTGAAGAATGTTGAGAGTGAGCTGCCCCCGCCGAAGGCGGGGCCCGCCTTAATGTTACGGGTAGCGGGAAACCGTAGCGCACGGCGAAAATTTTAGCGCTGGAGCACAAAAGCAAAACAAACAAGTTGAGCAAACCGATAGTTCATTACTAGATACATGGAGGCAGAGGTGAATTTTAGAGATAAATTGGAGGCAGGGAAATTTCTGGTGACGTCGGAGATCGGGCCGCCGAAAGGGATTGAGACTAAGAAAATTTTAGAGGATGCGGAACTTATCCGCGGCAGGGTGGATGCTATAAACGTTACGGATTTGCAAAGCTCAGTGATGCGCCTGGGGTCTCTTGCGGTATCCTGCTTGCTTAAGCAAAGAGGTTTTGAGCCGATATTTCAGCTCACCTGCCGCGACCGCAACCGTTTAGCCCTGCAATCTGACCTGTTGTCCGCCGCTGCGCTCGGAATCGAAAATGTCCTCCTTCTAACCGGCGACCATACCACCTTAGGCGACCATCCGGATGCCAAGCCGGTATTTGATCTGGATTCCGTGCAACTGTTACAGGTGGCCGGGAAATTACAGGAAGGTTTTGACATGAAGGGCAACAAGCTAGAGGGTGCCCCGCCTCAATTCTGCATGGGCGCGGTGGTTAATCCGGGCGCCGATCCGCTGGAGCCGCAGATCATGAAGATGGAAAAAAAGATTGCAGCCGGAGCGCAATTTTTCCAGACCCAGGCGGTTTATGATATCGGGATTTTTGAAAATTTTCTCAATAAGACCCGGCACCTGAAATGCCCGGTCATGGCCGGGATTGTCCTGTTGAAATCCGCCGGTATGGCGCGTTTCATGAATAAGAACGTCGCCGGCGTTTTCGTTCCCGATAATCTCATTAAAGAAATGGAAGAAACCAAGGATAAAGCGGCTCAGTCAGTCGCCATTGCCAGCCGCCTGATAAAGGAATTAAAACCGATGTGCCGAGGCATCCATATCATGTCCATCGGCTGGGATAGATACGTCCCGAGAGTTTTAGACGCATCGGGTTTATAATAAGCTCCGCACATAGTGCGGAGTAAAATTAAGCCTAAGCGGCAAAGCCAGGCTTAATTTTAGGAGGATTCCATGAGCGATGTGAAAAATAAGTCCATAGATTTAGCCACGCAGGAAGTTTTGCAAAAGGCCCGGGACGAGAATATCAAGACCGCCTGGGACAGGTTGGAACAGCAGCAGCCGCAGTGCGGTTTTGGCGAGCTCGGCGTATGCTGCACCGTCTGTAACATGGGCCCTTGCCGGATTGACCCTTTTGGCGAAGGCGCACAGGTAGGTGTCTGCGGGGCCAATGCCGATACTATAGCCGCGCGCAATCTGGTCCGCAAAATCGCCGTCGGCGCTTCCGCGCACTCCGACCACGGCCGAGACGTGGCCCACGCCATTGCCCTGGTAAACAAGACGCATTCCCCTGCATCCGCGGGGCATTCCCACGATTATGAGATTATGGATGTCGAGAAGCTCAAGGCCTTAGCCCGGGAGTTTAACGTCGATACGGCTCAGCCCGATGAGAAAATTGCCAGGGAGACTTCGCAGAAATTATTGGCGGAGTTCGGCAGGCAGGACGGAGAATTGGTATTTACTAAACGGGCGCCGAAGAAACGCCGGGAGATCTGGAAAAAGCTGAACATCATCCCGCGGGGCATCGACAGGGAGGTGGTGGAGCTATTGCACACTACCACGATGGGCGTTGACAATGATTACAAGAATCTTATTGCCACCGGCATGCGCTGCGCGCTTTCCGACGGCTGGGGCGGCTCAATGGTAGCCACGGATGTGCAGGATATTATTTTAGGCAGCCCCGAACCTATCAGGGGCAAAGTAAATCTAGGGGTATTAAAGGAAAATTGCGTGAATATCGTGGTGCACGGGCATGAGCCGGTGCTCTCCGAAATGGCAGTCAGGGCGAGCCAGGACCCCGAATTAATCAAATTAGCCAAGAGTAAAGGGGCGGAGGGGATAAATTTAGCAGGGATATGCTGCACGGCAAACGAGGTCTTGATGCGCCACGGTATTGCCGTAGCCGGTAATTTTCTGCAGCAGGAATTGGCCATTATTACCGGAGCGGTTGAGGTAATGATGGTGGATGTGCAGTGTATCATGCCGGCGCTACAGGAAGTGGCCAGCTGTTACCACACCAAACTGATTACTACCAACTCCAAGGCGCGTTTTCCCGGGGTCATCCATGTGGAATTCCGCCCTGAGCAGGCGTATGAGACTGCCAAGGAAATTATCCGGGCCGGAATCGAGAATTTTTCCCTGAGAGATAAGGCCAGGGTGAACATTCCGAAACATGAGATGGACCTGGTTGCGGGGTTTACCAAGGAGGTTATCTTTCAGATACTCGGCGGCAGATACCGCGCAACGTATAAACCTTTGAATGAAGCCATTATTTCCGGGCGCCTGCGCGGGTTAGCCGGCGTCGTGGGCTGCTGTAATCCCAAACAGGTCCATGATTATTTTCATACCACCCTGGTAAAAGAGTTGATTAAGCGCGATGTCCTGGTGTTACAGACCGGCTGTTCCGCTATTGCCTGTGCCAAACAGGGTTTGCTGGTACCTGAAGCAGCCAAGGAATATGCGGGCAAGGGCCTGCAGGAAATATGTGCAGCCGTGGGGATTCCTCCGGTTTTGCATTTAGGTTCCTGCGTTGACAATTCGCGTATCCTGACCGCCGCTTCACATATTATTACCGAGGGAGGATTGGGTGAGGATTTATCCGATATCCCTGCGGCGGGCTGCGCTCCGGAATGGATGTCCGAGAAGGCGATCACCATAGGATTTTATTTTGTGGCATCGGGGGTTTACACTATTTTCGGCGCCAGCCCCTTTGCCACGTTGGGGAGCCGGAATTTGACGAATTATTTAACCCGGGAGCTTGAAGGTGTTGTCGGCGCAAGGTTTGATTTCTGCGACGACCCGATAAAGATGGCAGAACTCATGATTGCCCATATTGACAAGAAGCGTAAGGCTCTGCATCTAAAACCGGCGATGTACCAGGAAGATTAACGATGGGTAACGCGAAACAATTATACTATGACGTTGAAAAATGCCTCGGCTGCAGGTCCTGTGAAATTGCCTGTGCCGTGGCCCACTCGATTTCCCGGGATTTGTTCAAGGCCCTTCAAGAAGAAGCCCTTTCGCTGCCCCGGAAAAGGGTGTTAGGCGCCTCTGGTAAAAACTATCCGGTTTCCTGCCGGCACTGTAAAGACCCCAAATGCGTTGATGCCTGTATGGCTCAGGCCCTTGTTTACGATAAGGAAAAAAGTCAGGTTATCCATGACGAAACTCGCTGCGTGGGTTGCTGGATGTGCGTGATGGTTTGTCCTTATGGCGCAATCAGGCCGAATAAGAAAACTAAAATACCTTTGCGCTGCGATAAATGTAAAGATAAGGACGAGCCGGCTTGCGTGGCGGCCTGCCCGACCGGCGCAATTATTTATATCGAAGAAGAAGAGTTAGCAAAAAAATGAAACAATTTGTGATTATCGGGAATTCAGCCGCAGGCATTGCGGCAATCGAAGCGATAAGAAACAAAGATAAGGAATCAAAAATCGTCGTTTGCTCGGATGAGGATTACCGTTCGTATTGCCGCTGCCTTATCTCCTATTACCTCGCAGGCGAGGTAAAAGAGGATGGTATTTTGTATCGATCGGAAAGCTTCTACCGGGAAAACAACATCGAGCTTTTATTGAATAAGAAGGTCATCCGGATCGACCCTAAAAAGAATCGCGTCCTCTGTCTGGACAGGTCGCAGATCGATTACGATTCCCTGCTTATTGCCACCGGCAGCAGGCCGAAATTCCCGGACATACAGGGGATTAAAAAAGAGCATGTTTTTGGTTTTCGCACCATTAAAGACGCCAAAGTAATCGAGGGCTTATTGCCGGTAACGAAAACTATTTGTGTTTTGGGCGCAGGTCTTATCGGGCTTAAGGCCGCCTATGCTTTAAGAAAAAGAAATATAGAAGTCAAGGTTATCATCAAATCCAAACAGATTTTATCCCAGATGCTGGATGCCGATTCGGCCGGCTTAATCCAGAAAAAGATGGAAGAAAACGGCATAGACCTGGTGTTCGGACAGGATGTGGTTGAGATTATCGGTAACGGCGACATCAAAGCGGTCAAATTGGATTCCAATAAAGTATTGGGCTGTTCAATGGTAATCGTAGGTAAAGGGGTTCAGCCCAACACACAGCTCGCTCAAGAGACGGATATAAAGATCGGCGAAGGAATAATCACCGATAATTTTTTGCGGACCAGCTGCCCCAATATTTATGCTGCCGGCGATGTCGCTGAGAGTTTTGATATCACCCTAGGTACACTTTCAATCAATGCCCTCTGGCCGATCGCGGTCGAACAGGGCAAGATTGCCGGCGCGAACATGGCCGGCGATAAACTTAACTATGAGGGGTCTCTGGGGATGAATGCAATTGAGTTTTTCGGCCTTGCCGCCGTCTCTTTAGGCATATACAAAACAAAAGACGGTGAGACCGGTTATGAAGAGCTGAAATTCTTAGATTCCAAATCCGGCATTTATAAAAAGTTGATTTTGAAAGACAATTGCCTGGTCGGCGCGATACTGGCGGGCGACATCAGGAACAGCGGCGTATTTTTAAGGCTGATCCGCGAAAAAGTCAACGCGTCTTCTTTAAAAGATAAATTACTTGCGGAAAACTTCGCTTATCCGGACATCATGGGCCTGGTAAAAGAAAGGGAGCGGTTATATGTCTAAGGTTGTGGCTGCAGCGGTTATCAGGGGTGCCCTCGATATATTTAAACAGGCATCCGATTTTTTAGATAAAGCGATTAAAGAAAAAGGCCCGGATCAAAAAATCGGTTTTCCCGAAACGGCATTCTATTTTCCTATGGCTAACGCCTTATTAGGCGTAAAGGTAGAACAGTTAAAAGATATCAAGCCTATACTGGAGCACGCGCAGTCTTTATTGCCCAGCCTTCCTTCGGATAAAGTCTGGCTTCCTTATTTAGGAGATGCCTTGAACGCCGGTATGTCAACGTTATTCTGCGAAGAGATAATCGTGGCCCTGCGTTACCTCTATAACCAGGAGCCGCAGAAGGATTGCAACGGATTTTTTACCGATACGATCATGCGTTCGCTGGGGATACAGCTTGTCGACGGCCGCATGCCGGGTTTCGCCGCAATATTAGGGGCAGCGCCGAGCAATAAGATTGCGGTGGATATAGTGAGAGAACTGCAGGAGAGAAACATACTGACATTCGTCGGCTCCCAGGTCGGCGGACGCTCGATCATCGACCAGTTGATCGAAGAGAACGTCCAGATGGGTTGGGATAATTACATCGTTCCTTACGGCCGCGATACCATCTCGGGGATATACGCTTTAAACTGGGCTATCCGTTCAGCGCTGACTTTCGGAGGCCTTAAACCGGGTCAGGCCCAAAAGTGCCTTCTATACACCAAGGAGAGAGTATTTGCCTTTGGCTTAGTCTTAGGCAAGCTCGACGACATCAAGTATGCCACCGGCGCGGGTGCTATAAATATGGGATTTCCCATAATTGCCGATACCGATATTCCCGAGATAAAGCCTTCCGGCATTACTACCTATGAAGCCCTGGTTAAAGAACTGGATTATAAAAAAATTGTCCAGCGGTGCATTGAAGTAAGAGGCATAAAAGTAAAAATCGTCTCCATTCCCATTCCTGTTCCCTATGCCGCGGCCTTTGAAGGTGAACGCGTGCGTAAAGAACAGCTCCATGTTGAATTCGGCGGCAAAGGGAGCGATGGTTTTGAATTCCTGACTACCAGGAAGCCCGATGAAGTTGAAGACGGCAAGGTTGAATTGATCGGTCCGGATATCGATACATTAGAACAAGGCAAGAAATCAATGCCTCTGGCGTTGATTGTGGAAGTAGCCGGCCGCAAGATGCAGAAAGATTTTGAGCCGATCCTGGAACGCCAGATTCATCGGTTCGTTAATTATGCCATGGGTATCATGCATATCGGCCAGCGCGACATGAATTGGATCAGGATCTCCGGCGATACCTATAACAAAGGATTCCGCCTGAAGCATCTGGGTGTGATTTTACATGCGATGTTACATCAGGAATACAGCGCCATTGTCGATAAAGTACAGGTTAAACTCTACACCAGGCTCGCCGACGTAGAAAAGGCATTGACCGATGCAAAAAAGACATATGATGAGCGCGATGAGCGCATGAGCGGCATGACCGATGAGAGCGTGGATACCTTCTACTCCTGCCTGCTATGTCAGTCGTTCGCTCCTAATCATGTCTGTATCATCACCCCTGAGCGCTTAGGCCTTTGCGGGGCATATGCCTGGTTAGACGCCAAAGCTTCCCATGAGATTACCCCGAGCGGGCCGAACCAGCCCATTACAAAAGGAAACCCCTTAGATCAAAGATTGGGGCAATGGAAGAATGTCAATGATTTTATCTGCAATACGTCGAACAAGACCGTAGAAAAGGTGAGCATGTATTCGCTCATAGACGCGCCTCAATCCTCCTGCGGGTGTTTCGAATGTATCGTCGCCATCATTCCCGAGGCCAATGGCGTGATGGTGGTGCATCGGGATCACGTAGGCATGACTCCCTGCGGGATGAATTTCACGACCCTGGCCGGTTCGGTAGGCGGCGGCGTGCAGACGCCGGGATTTCTCGGGGTAGGCAAACTGTATCTGGTCAGTAAAAAATTTATTGCTGCCGAGGGCGGGCTTAAAAGATTAGTCTGGATGCCTAAGGAACTCAAAGAACTCCTGGGCGATAAGTTGAAAAAACGTTGCAGCGAAATCGGCGAACCGGCCCTCACGGATAAAATCGCCGATGAAAGCGTGGCTACAAATTTAGAAGGCTTACTTGCTTTTTTACAAAAGGTAGACCATCCTGCCCTGACGATGCCGCCCCTGGTGTGAAGCGGTGCAACCTATGTAGTAACAAGATGTTCAGTGGCAGCGTACCGCTTTCTGTAGTGACACCCCGCCCTATCGGATGGGCGGGTGTCCTGCCTCCTGCAGGAATTTTTCCCTTGACGCTGGAATTTAACCTAGTATAATAAATACTAGAACATGCTGCAGCCTTCCCTAAAAAAGATCCTAAATAACGCAATCTGGATACCAGCATTCATTCTGAGCATATTTGTCACACTTCCCGTCCAAACAGCCGCCAGTGCCGAAGGTAAAAATTCGCGGTCATCCCTTAAAAAAGAAGAGGAACTGACTCAGTTACAGCGAGAGGCTAGGGTTTCCCGCAAGAAAGGCCTGGAGTTGCAGCGTCTCGGTAATTTAGATGAGGCGATAGCTTTTTATAAAAAGGCAGCGCTATGTGACCCCGCGTATCCCGTGGTACAGAATGATCTCGGCGTTATTTATGAAATAAAGGGCTTGCCGGGCGCTGCGGAAGAAAGTTATTTGAAAGCCATTCAGATAGACCCCCTTTATTTAAGTGCGTATTCTAATTTAGCGCTGCTCTATGAAAACAAACATCGGTTAGACAGGGCTGCGGTTTACTGGCAGAAGAGGGTAGAGTTAAGTTCTACGAATGACCCATGGACACGAAAGGCCAAGGAACGCCTGGAAGATATACGCCTGGTGTCAGGGGATAAAACGCCTCCGCTTTCCCGGGAACAGGAAATTTTCGCGCTTTCGGAAGAGGTAGCCATTACAAGGGGCGGGCCAGTGTCCGAAAATCTTATGCCGGTAGAGCAGAATAACCAAGTGCGCGCCCGGCAATATTTTGAAAAAGCGCAGGCCAGCTATGCGCGCGGAGAAGGTGTTGCCGCATTAAAGGAAGCCCTGGAAGCCCAGCAGTGTGATCCCACGAATAAGCGCGTCCTTACGTTTATAGAAGAGCTGCAAAGAAAACTGTTATCGCGATAGAAACCACAATTATTGATTTCCTTCCCCTTACAAGTGAATCCATGTACTAAGTAATGAGCGAGAAACGATTGTATCTTATTGACGCGAATGCTTTTTGCTATCGGGCATTTTATGCGCTCGGGGGGCTTTCTACCTCATTCGGCCAGCCTACCAATGCCATTTACGGATTTACCGTCATGTTAAACAAAATACTCAAAGAAAAAAAGCCCGAGTATATGGGCGTGTGCTTTGACGTTTCCCGTGATACGTTCAGGCAGAAGAAATTTGCGGAATATAAGACCAACCGTCCTGCCATGCCTGAAGGGCTGACGCTCCAGATGCAACTGATTAAAGATGTTATTGCGGCCTACGGGATACCTTTATTTGAAAAGGAAGGATTCGAGGCCGATGATGTGATCGCGACCTTATCGCGCTGGGCAAAAGAAAAGGGCATCGCGGTCACCATTATCAGTTCCGATAAAGACATATTGCAATTAGTCGACCGTGATACCGTTGTGTTCAGCCCCTATAAAGATGAGGGGGTAACCTATGACATCGAGAAAGTGCGCGAGCGTTTTGGTGTTGAGCCGAAATATATACCTGATATTCTCTCACTGGCGGGTGACGATGCCGATAACATCCCGGGGGTGCCTGGTATCGGCGAAAAAACCGCCACCGACCTTTTAAAACGATTCGGTTCTTTGGAAGAGGTACTTTCTCACCTCGGGCAGATAAAGCAGGAGAAACTTCAAAATACCATTACGGCGCATGTGGCAATGATTAAATTAAATAAAGAACTTGCCGTGTTGGATCAAGAGGTAGATTTGGATTTTAACCTCGCTACCTTAAAAATCGGCCAGCCGGATTATAAGGAATTGTTCCGGTTATTTAAATACCTGGAATTTAAAAAATTAATCAAAGCGTTGCCCATGGAAACCCGGGCATCATCCAATGCCGAATTACGCCGCGTTGATGATTCTCGGATAAAGGGCCTGCTTGCTTCTGCGGATACGGTATGCGTATATGGGGGTTTCGCAGATATGCTTTTTTCCTTTGGAGGTCAACTCTTCCAGATTGATGCCCCCGGCCCTAATGCCGCGCGGATGTTATCTGACCGGTCGATTCGAAAGGTGGGCTACGACCTGAAAAAGATGAAGATGTCTTTGGTAAGAGAAAACAAAATTCTTGACGGCCTGTATTTTGATGTAATGGTTGCGGCGTATCTTTTGAACCCCTCTAAATCGGAATATACCCTGGAGAGCATCACCTGGGATTATTTACCCGAAGCAGTCACCGCCACCCAGTTCGAAAAACAGAAGGCGCTGGAAGTTATCGGGGATTTGCAGCCGATATTAGAGAGGGCCTTACGAGATAAATCGCTGCTGGAACTTTTTCAGGATATAGAGATGCCCTTGGAAGAAGTCCTTGCGGCAATGGAATCAACCGGTATCGCCCTGGACGTGGGTTTCTTGAAGGAGCTCTCGGCCCAGCTTGAAAAACGCCTGGGCGAGCTCATCGAAGATATCTATCGCATAAGCGGCAGCCAGTTCAATATCAATTCACCCAAGCAGCTGAGGACCGTCCTTTTTGAAAATTTAAAATTGCCGGTAGTCAAAAGAACCAAGAGTGGCCCTTCTACCGACGAAGAGGTGCTGCGGACACTCGCCGCGTCGCACGAGCTGCCGGCCCTGTTGCTTGAGTATAGGCAGCTTATGAAACTTAAATCGACGTATATTGATGCCCTTCCCGCGCTGGTCGACCCTAAGACAGGCAGGATCCACACCTCCTTTAATCAGACCGCCACTGAAACCGGCAGGTTAAGTTCCACTAATCCTAACCTCCAGAACATCCCGATAAAGACAGAAATAGGCAGTAAAATCAGAAAGGCGGTAATCGCTTTTAGCCGGGACAGCTACCTTTTGTCGTGTGATTATTCGCAGATAGAGTTAAGGATCCTCGCCCATCTTTCGCACGATGAAGATTTGATTTCCGCATTTAAGCAGGATAAAGACATTCATAGGGCGACCGCATGCTTAATCTACAACGTGGAGGAGAAGGCAGTGACCGACCCTATGCGGGAAGTGGCGAAACGGGTAAATTTCGGCATTGTCTACGGGCTTACCTCATACGGCCTGTCGCGGGACCTCGGAATATCTTTCGAGCAGGCCCAGGGTTTCATTGATGCTTATTTCAATCGGTATCCCCGTGTAAAAGAATATACCGCGGCACAGATTGAAAAAGCGCAAAGAGACGGCTTTGTCACTACGATGCTCGGGCGCAGAAGATACATCCCGGATATCAGCCACAAAAACCAGGCGATACGGCAGTTTGCCGAGCGCCAGGCAGTCAACACCCCCATCCAGGGGTCCGCAAGCGACCTTATTAAACTGGCAATGATTCAGATACATAGAGAAATCGAGCAGAAAAAAATGAATTCAAGAATGATTATGCAGA
>Ga0315281_10006072_pt1 | contig 17210 bp, 14 predicted proteins | sample YL17G07_0_MG_FD_204540 | JGI IMG/M metagenome (GOLD analysis project Ga0315281, IMG submission 204540) | Sediment microbial communities from Yellowstone Lake, YNP, Wyoming, USA - YL17G07_0 | ecosystem: Environmental > Aquatic > Freshwater > Lake > Sediment | place: USA: Wyoming | collected...
TTGTTGTTGCGGGAGCGGCTTCCGTTTTTGGCTGATCTTTGGTGGCAGCATCACTGACATCCAATTTCAGGGTACGTTTGTTGGCGTCCTGACTGACAGCAATGCTCACGGTCTGCGAAAAATTCACGGTGATACTGATCTCACCCTGGGCCGTACCTTGATAACGGGCATCACGCATCCACGCGCCGGACAAAGGCCGGATGCTGATCACTTCTTCATGGGCTAACTCATCTAATTGCTGTTTGCTGAAGGACGTGGGTTTTAAATAAAAAATACACTGTTGACACAGGGTACTGGGGTATTGCCGGACAAAGATGAGTTGCTGGGAGAAATTAAACGTGGCCACCTGACCATTTTCATTACTCTCTTGTTCGGTCTCAAGCATCACGGTGTCGGCAATTGCCCATGCTGGTCCCAGAAGGAGACATGTGATCATGACGTGCAGCCATCTCGTGCCGATGGCGATTGTGGATTGGCCTTCGGGCAGACCTGTCGGGCTGAAGCCCGACCTACAGGTATGCCGGGGACGTCGGAAAATGCTCCATACGGATTGGAGCACGGCACGTTCAGGGGATGTGTGGCGGTACTGATGATTTGGCATGGGGGTTAAATTCGATTTTGTTGTCATGTGGGGGTGATGATACATGAAACCGCGTTAATTGACTGTGTCTGCCCACCGCCATCACAAGCCCCCGACGCTACATTCATCGCGGCTATTTCGTTGGTTTCTTTTTCTCGTCCGGCTTGTCTTCGGGCTCTTTGGTTGTCGGCGTTGATTCCGCCGGGCTGATACGGACCTGGATAGTTTGCGAACCGGGTCCTGGTTTTAGCTCAATCTCGCTTTGCTGATATAGCTGCACGATCAAATACGGTCCGCCTTCCGTCGAACCATCATAGGTCACGCTTTCGATCACATCGCGATATTCCTTGGGTACAGCGTGGTACTCACCGCGGTGCGGCAAGGTATTGTGTTTTTTCACGCTCGGCACGGAGTAGAGGCGAATGATGAAGGTCTTGCTGGGCTTGCGCGGCAGGAACCAGCCGTACTGGATGTTATGGTTAAAATGCACGGATAACACCAGCCATTTATCGTAGGGCTCAACCTCAACAAAATCGATGACGTCACTGGCTAGGCGATCGATTTGCTGGCCTGGGGGTCTGGCAGGTTTGGTGGCCGCTAATGCATTAGTACAAAACAACAACCCGAGCACCGTGCCAATAATTGGCACGATACCCAGGTTGAGCTTATTGAATAGACGGCGGCAGTTGTACATCAACAGCTACTTTGACTCACTCAGTACCAACATAAATGCAACTATGTTTGCCTAATTACCTTTGCCAGGAGGTCTTAGTCACAGAATGGCAATCATTACAGGCTTTCTTATTAGCAATATCTTTGTGCTCATTCTGAGACTTTGGAGTAAGGAAGGTATCCATGTGGCAAGCAGAACAAGTTCCAGGGTAAGTTGCATCTTCATAAGTCACCGTTAAAGCGTTTCCTTTATGGCACTTATAGCATTCATCTTTGGGAATAGACCCTGTAGCGTGGTCGCCGGCTTTGCTACTAAACGAACCTCCGTGGATATAGTCCGCCCCTATATCAAAACCAGCGGTGGATTTATGGCACGTATCACAGTCCGACACGAGCCCCGTCCCCGTATAATTAAAATGAGTCGCTACTCCATTGTTAGTTGGATCATTAGTCGTCTTAACGACCATATTGCCTCTCCAGGCACCAACACCGTGACAAGTTTTACATGTAGCCGTCGTTTCGCTGTGAACAAATTGTTGCGCTGTCATACCCGCAAATGTTGTCGTGCTCCGATGGCAAGCGCTACAGTTAGTCGACGTTTTCATAACCATCGCGTCGTGCGCGCCTGCAATGCCCTTAATGTCTGTGGTCACCATCTTTTTACTAACCTTGCTGACATTACTATGACAGTTAGCACACGTTGCTCCGCCATCTGTTAGATCGGCATGAGTGAATGGCAACCTATTTGGGGTGAAACTGGCCGAGGTGTGACAATCTGCGCAAGGACTTGTTGCAGCAACTTTGATGGTAACGCCATTGATACCGGTAGTGTGAATCGCTACGCTCGATGTTCCTCTGATTGTTGAAATCACACCAAATGGTTGGCCCGTGTGGCAACTTTGACAAGTAGCGTTGGTGTGCGCGTGGTCAAATTTAGAATAACTGGTCCATGACGAAGAAATCGGGTGGCATGCGTTACATGTGTTATCCGTGGCCAAGTGACGTCCATTCGCAGTATTCCCAACGAGTTTACCATCCGCGGGGGAATGAGCACCGTCATGACAGCCGGTATAGCAATCCGCACCTTGATTGGTAGTGTGAGAAGTCGAGAGTACAGGCTTAAAGGCAGTTTGTGAGTGGCATTTAGCACAATCAGTGTCTGTGGTATGCCCTGTTTTTGGTGCGCTCTTAATCGGTCCAGTACTAATTGAGAAGCTGCCACTGTGACAAGTAACACAGGCGTCACCAGCGGAACCATCGATTTGGTGGAACGGACCGGATTTGCGTGGGGTGAAAGAGGCCGTCGTGTGACAGTTCTCACATTTGGCCAAGCCGGTTGGATTGAGATTAATGTGCGGTGGTATGGTCAAGCCCCGTGCTGTTTTTCCATGACATTCAGTACAACCCGACGTTTTGGAATCATGGTTTGGTGGCTTACCGGCACCAGCCCCTTTGAATGTATTTGTGTTATGACAGTCCCGACACGCATTACTTGTACTTTGTACCGCTGGAAGTGCGTCATGACCTGTAATTTTGCCCATAATGGTAATGTTATTACTAAGTACAATATTGCCTGTATGGCAGGTAATACATGTTGCCGTAGTTTGGTCGTGATCCATCTTGAAATAGGGCCTGAAACTTGATGTTGTATGACAGCTGCCACACAAGTCGCTGGATGGTAAATGACTTTGCAATTTGCTGCCTTTGACGCCGGTATGTTTCCCGTCATGACAAGTCACGCAACCCGCGATGACGTTACTGTGGCTAAATACCCCATTCTTGAATGTACGAGAACTTGCCACGTGACAATTCTGGCAGTTATCATCGGAGACGATGTGATCCCCGGGTTTACCAATTACCGTTTTACCATTCATCACTTTTACGTTATTGTGGCAGCTAACACACCCGCCGGTAATACCCCTGTGGTTAAAATACGCAGGTAACCAGGAGGTTGTGCTGTGGCAGTCAGCACAATTGTCGTCGGTTGGGGGGTGCTCTTTAGGTGCCGATTTCTTCCCCTTGGCTTTGACATCGTTGTGACAGTCAACGCAGGAACCAAATATAGAGGCATGTTCTACGCGCGCTGGTTTCCAAGCCGTATCTAAATGGCAATCGTCGCAGGTATGGGTACTTTGAATATGGGTCGAGGGTTTCTTGGTAGCAGAAATCTGCGAGACGGTCGCATGACAGCCTTCACAACGCCTTGGGATACCTTTGAAAATACCGCGGATATGGCAGGTGTCGCAAGTCAATTTGGCGTGTTCACCGGTCAGCACAAAGCCAGTGTTATCGTGATCGAATTTTTTCGCCTTGGCATCGGCGGCATAGGACGGTAAGGTCACCAGATAAAGTCCCAGCAACAAAAATACCTGTAGGTATTTTGCGAGGGTTGTTACCGTTCCATTGCTTCGTGTGGCATTGTTGTGTTGTGCTTTCATGGCATCACCGTTTGGTTTTTAGTTAGTTTTTAAGTTTAATATCTTTGAACGACTTGGTTGTGTGGCAGCGATCGCAACGCGCGCCGAATTGGCCATTGTGTATATCGTCGGAACGATGGCAGGCAATACAGTCGCGGGTTGTGTTATGGGGAATCTTTTTGAGTTCTTCACGGTGGCAGGCATTGCAGTGCAATTTTTTGTGTTCGCCATCGATCTTGAATATTGACTGCTTGTCATGATCAAAACGCCATACCTTCCAACCGTTTGGATTGTGGCATAACTCACAATTGATGCCAAGACGCTTTTTATGGGTATCGTCCTTAGCGTGACAGGCGTTGCACTCAAGTGTCGTTCCTTTATATGACGTTGTTAGGTGACATGCCTCGCATGCCGCTGTCGCGTGTAACCCAATCAGGGGAAAGGCGGTTAAATCATGATCGAACCGGACCTTCTCACGCCAGCCAGCTTCATTATGGCAGTTCTGGCACAACTTTCCTTGCTGACCGCGATGTGCATCATCGTTTTTGTGACAGCTATAACATTCCATGCTGGTTTTTTCCTTATACGGGTCTTTCTTGTGGCAAGTGGTACATGCCGCCTTCTTGTGTTTACCCTTTAACTTGAACTTGGTGTCTTTGTCGTGATCGAATTTTACGGTTTTCCAGGTCTTGGTTCCGTGGCAGGCTTCACACTTAGTGCCATTACTACCTTTGTGGACATCATCCAGTTTGTGGCAGGAAATACAGGTGCTTTCGATCTCGAATTTATAAGGATCTTTCTTATGGCAGGACACGCAGGCCAAACCCTCGTGTCGGCCGGTCAAGGGAAAATCGGTGTCTTCGTTGTGATCAAAGCTGAGCTTTTTCCAACTGGCCGTGGTGTGACATTTATTGCATTCCTTGCCATTGCGGCCGCCATGGCTGTCATTGATACGGTGACAGGAAAAACAATCGGTCGGAGTTTTGGTGTAACGATCATGAGAGTGACACCCGGCGCATTGGGTTTTGATGTGTTTGCCGGTTAATTTATATTTGGTCTTGTCGTGATCAAAGCTGATGGCCGTCCAGATTTTTTCGTTATGACAACTGTCGCACTTCTTGGCCAGCTTACCCAGGCCATCGCCGTGCGGGCTGGCTTTTTCATGACAACTGAAGCAATCCGAAGGGGCGGCGGCAAATTTCTTTTTCGGATCATGACATTTACTGCACACCACCGTCTGATGCCGGTGCCGCAAGGGAAAATCCGTCAGCTCATGGTTGAAGGTTTGTGGATCGAGTTTGACAATATCTTCATCACGACCCTTATGTTCGGTATGGCAGGTCTTACAACCGGTCTTGGTATCGATCTTCATCAGGCCGTGAAAGCCTTTTTTCGCCTTTACATCCTTGGCGATGTCTTTATGGCAATCCAGGCATAATTGACTTTGATCTTCCTTGCTGAAGAGCCGGTGGCAATTATTGCAATCGTCTTCATACTTCGCATGGCCCTTGATGACCTTGCCGGGCATGATGAGGGTTTCGATGGTGTCCGCCATAACCGCCGTCTGTGACACGCCCAGCAACAGACTCACGCTCAGTGCGAGCTCCAGAAACTTTCTGACGGGTGTCCGTGGTTTCATTCGTTTAGTAACTGTGTACGGCGAAGACGTGCACAAATCCGGAAATAACCAACATGATAAAGAGTGGGACATGAACGACATGCCACAAGCCAAACAATTTTTCATATACATTGAACTGGGCGACTTTCTGCAATAACCGGATATATTGCCGGAATGAACCAATCACCTCGCGCGAAAAATGTTGCGAGATTTGCTTGTCCCAACCACGTTCCTTGGCCTGTTTGTGCAGGGCGTGCTTTAAATCACCCACGATAGTCATACGCGTCCAGAAACACGCAAACGTGACAAACGGTAAATGGAACATGCCACTCAGAAAACCGCGCGATGCCAAGGTGTACACTTCCAGGCGTTTAATCCGCTCGATACTTTTGCGCGACAAATTAAGATTGTCGCTGAGCTTACCCTTGGTAAGTTTCAAGCTGTGACGCAGATCCTGTAACCCTGCACGCTGGCCGTATAACCCATAATGGATCTTGCCGTAGATATAGCGGCCAATGAGCCCGCTACCCACCACCGCGAGCATCGAAAACATCGCCAGATTGCTATTGAGCGAACCCAGTGAAAAATTGGAATGAAACATGATGAGTATCGGCGCGGTTACCCCCATGAACATATGAATCTGAAACCAATATTTAACGGCACCGAGGTGACGCAGAATACGGACCTTTTTCCGAAGCGGGTACAAGAACAGCAGTAACATGGTGATCCCGCCGACCAACCCCAAGGTATAACCAAGACCTTCGTCCGCACTCAAGTTAGTGTCAGTACGGTTTGCCCAGCCCGCCAGCAGCACTAGAATTATCGCAACGCTAAACAACCAAACCAACAGTCGTTTACCGAAGCCGGCATCCAGCGTCACCTCATAGGTATTACGCCGGCGTTCCACTTGTTGCGCGGCGGAAAGCGCAGCGGCGCCGCTGACTGCTTTTTTTGCTGTCGTTGCAGCCGCGCCATGTTGTGCAGATGAACCCATAGAATTACCACCCGATGCTGTGTGACGGAGTTCACACTTGATTAAAATAGACACTGCCGAGTATATCGCTATGTTACCTCATGCACATGACAGAAGAAATTGAATATGTGACTGAATCCACACGCTTTTGTGACTTCTTGGCGCACCTGTCTGTTATATCGGCATATTAGCAACTATTTATATAATCCATATTGATCACACCATGAGCTGCCGGTAAGTGCCTTAGCCGGGCAAATAATTACTTACGGACAATTCCGCTACTCATCATCACAATGACCTGTGGCACTGCCGGTAACTTACGCGCCCGCTCCAAAATTATTGGCGCTTTGGGATGCATCGGTAAAAAGGATAAATTTGGTGGTGAAAATGCGCTACACTCCGCGCATTCAATAATTGTTCCTAACAGCTTGTTGAAAAGCGCAGAACCTACTGAGAATTCTTTAAACCGACTCACGTCGATAGCCAGAAGCCTATTTTATATATATATGGATTCCGGCTCGCACGGCGTTTGGCCGGAACGACGAATCGGGGTTCAATGTCGAGTTTTTCAACAAGCTGCTAAATGGTACTTGCTGACCAAAACACCTAATTAAACAGGCGACGCTGCTGGTCGGCCTTTCGGCTGAACTGCCGGACTAAAGTCCGGCCGACAATATCGACCGCACGCATTGGCCTCACCGTTGAAATTATAAAGAATATTAACATGTCAAATTTCTTTTCCAATCCGCATCGTGATGATCGTCAAATTGCCTTTTGGTTAATTGCAGTTGCGGTCTTGATTTTCAGCATAGTCATTTTAGGCGGCGTCACCCGTCTCACCGGCTCGGGTCTGTCCATTGTCGAGTGGCAACCAATAATGGGCGCCATTCCACCGTTGAATGAAACACAATGGCTGGAAACCTTTGCCCAGTACCAGCAGACACCGCAATACCAGCAAGTCAACCAGGGCATGAGCCTGGATGCGTTTAAGTGGATCTTTGCCTTTGAATACGCTCATCGACTGCTGGGTCGTTTGATTGGTGTCGCCTTTGCGCTGCCATTTTTGTATTTTCTTTCTCAGCGCAAGATTCGCCGCAGTTTGATACCGACATTGATTTTGTTATTTGCCCTGGGTGGTTTACAGGGATTTGTCGGCTGGTATATGGTGCAAAGCGGTCTCGTCAATGAGCCGCGCGTCAGCCAATATCGATTGGCGGTGCACCTGTCGCTGGCGATGCTGATCTATGCTGTGATGTTATGGACGGCATGGTCATTGTTGCAGCCCGCGCCACGGCAAATCTGGAAACATGAGATGCAACGTTTGCGGCGTTTCAGTCTTCTGGTCACCGCTACCATCGCGGTCATGATCCTCTCCGGCGCCTTTGTTGCCGGGACCCACGCCGGAAAGTTTTTCAATACCTTTCCGTTGATGGATGGTCACCTCATTCCAATGGGACTCTTCGCGCAGGAACCCTTTTATCTTAACTTTTTTGAAAATCCGGCGACGGTGCAATTTGATCACCGCCTGATCGCCTATATTTTAATGTTGCTGATCCCGGGCCTATGGTTTTATGCGCGGCGTTTTTCACTTTCACCGCAAACCCGCATCGCGAGCCACTTGTTGTTGACAGTATTTATCCTTCAGGTCGGTCTAGGGATCACAACCTTGTTAAATTATGTCCCGGTCGCACTGGGTGCAGCGCATCAAGGGGGAGCCGTTTTGTTGTTGACCATGGCGTTGTACTTTAACCATACCTTGCGTAGGTCTACATCGTTTTAATTGCGCAAGATCAATATAACCCCGGCATTCCGGCTGCACCCAAGCAATAAACTGGGATATACTTTAACCAACTTCCTTCACCACACGTGAGCTTTATGCTGCGCGATGCGTTTGGCCGTCAAATCGAATACGTCAGGGTCTCGGTCACCGACCGCTGCGATCTGCGTTGCACCTATTGCCTGCCCAAAGACTTCCACGATTTTCAGGAACCCAGCGAGTGGCTGCGTTTTGATGAGATCGAACGTGTGTTACGCGCGTTTGCCGAGTTAGGTACACGCCGCGTTCGCATCACCGGTGGTGAACCGTTGGTACGTGCCCAGTTACCGGAACTCATTCAGCGGTTGACGTCGATTCCGCAGATTGATGATATTTCGTTGAGCACCAATGCAACCCGCTTGGCAAAGATGGCGGGCGCGCTTAAATTCTCGGGGATTCAACGGATCAATGTCAGCCTGGATTCGTTACGCGCCGACCGTTTCAAGGAGATCACCAGCGGCAAGTTACAAAAGGTATTGGATGGTTTGATGGCGGCCAAGGCCGCCGGCTTCGCACCGATTAAAATTAACATGGTCGTGATGAAAGGTGTGAATGAAGACGAAGTCGAAGACATGGTGGACTTCTGCCTCGCCCATGACTTCACCTTGCGATTTATTGAAACCATGCCGATGGGCGACACCGGCCAACACGCGGTCGATCACTATGTCAATCTGCAAACCATCAAGGCCCGGCTTGGCCAAAAATACAATCTAGTCCCTGCCACCACAACCGGTGGCGGTCCCGCGCGTTATTGGCGTGTTGCCGACACCGCACTACGCATTGGTTTCATTACCCCGATGTCACAACATTTTTGCGAAACCTGCAATCGCGTCCGGCTTGCGGTGGATGGTACTTTGTATTTGTGTCTCGGCCAGAACCACGCCTATCCACTGCGTGAGCATTTACGCCGCGGCATCAGTGACGCCGAACTCAAGACACACATCCTCAAAGCGATTGATTTAAAACCCGAGCGGCATGAGTTTAACGAGCACCCGCAACAAATCGTGCGTTTTATGTCGATGACCGGCGGTTAAGCTTGTCTAGCTGCCTGTTGAAAAACTCGAAGTTTGCCTGCGTATCGTCGTTCCGGCCAAACGCAGTACGAGCCGGAATCCAGTAATACAATAGGTTACTGGCAGTCGACGTTAGTCGGTTTAAATAATTTTCATTGTGTAATGCGAGTAATGCGTTTTTCAACAGGCTGCTAGGGCGCGCAATCACCGATGCGCCGACCGGTAAACGTATAACGCACCGTCGTGTTCTTGCCTAATACATTTCCCGCCGCCGATTTGGATTGACCACTGATCTTCAGATTCTGATAAGTAATACTGCCTTCGTTATACACCGCGCCATGATCGGTACTGCAATGCATTTTCCACAAGAACGTGTGATAACGCGTGTGTTGATACGTCACATCACAACTCTGCGCGGCTAAAAATACCTTGGGAATAGGTGATTCCGCACTCAAGCATTCGCGATAGATCGTGGGTGGATTGCCGGTCGGCATTCCGCCAATATCCTGTTTGACTTCCAGCTCCCATTCACCGGCCATCATTTCCAGTGCACTCAGCGGCATGACGTCGATCAAACCGATTAATATAAATAATATTTTATATGTCTTTTGGCGCATGGGATTGAGTGTAGCCCCTGGCAGATTACTGTCCAGATATTATTGAGGGTTATGCTTTAGCAAACATATAGGCGCCCAACACAATCAGGAAAAACCCGAAATTGCGCCGCAGTTTTTCCGCCGGTAACCGGTGCGCCAGTGCGGCGCCTAGCGGCGCAAACAACACCGAAGTGAAAGTAATTCCCAACACCGCGGGCCAATACACATAACCGGTGGCATACGCGGGCAAGATGGGCATTTCATTCCAGCCGGTAAAAATAAAACTGATACTACCGGCAATTGCAATGGGCAAGCCACAGGCACTGGAGGTCGCCACCGCACGCTGCATCAGCACATTGCACCACAACAAAAATGGCACCGTCAGCGTGCCGCCGCCAATACCGATAATACTGGAAACACCGCCGATCACGGTACCCGCCGCCGTCATGCCGGCACGACCCGGAAGTGTACGTGCGGCAGCGGGTTTGATGTTCAATAATAATTGCGCAGCCACCAACCATTCAAAAAACGCAAAGACCCGCCGCAACAACAACCCCGGCATCGCATCCGCAAGCATCGCACCCAAAGCCGCGCCAAGAATAATTCCCGGCGTTAATTGCCAACACGCCGTCCATAACACCGCGCCACGCTTATGATGCGCGTAAATAGCAGAAATCGAAGTGAAGATGATGGTTGCCAGCGACGAGCCCACCGCCAGATGCACAATAACCTCAGCAGAAAACCCCAGACGCGCAAACACAAATACCAAGGCCGGGACGATCACCAGCCCACCGCCCACACCAAATAAACCGGCGAGCACGCCAACTGCAATGCCAATTAGTAAATATACAAGGATAATATCCATCGCTAAGAATAGGCTTGTTTAAATAAACTGTACTGCGCTATTACTTAATCCAAATGGTCTTGGCGTTGAGAAACTCGTGCATGCCGTGGTGACATAACTCGCGACCGTAACCGGAGCGTTTGATGCCGCCAAACGGCAGACGCGGATCGCTTTTGACAAAACCGTTGACAAAGGTCGCGCCGGATTGCATGCGTCTGGCCAGGCGTTCGCCGCGATTGGTGTCGCGGGTCCAGACACTGCCGCCCAGACCATAATCCAATTCATTGGCGATGGCCAACGCCTCTTCTTCATCACGCGCGCGAATTACAGTCGCCACCGGCCCAAACAACTCTTCACCGTACGCACGCATACCATGACCAACGCGATCCAAAATGGAGGCCTTATAAAATGCACCCGGCCCCGCCAGCGGTTCACAACCGGTCACTGCGATCGCACCGGCGGCGATCGAATCACGCACCTGGGTATGTAATTCATCACGCAGATCCACCCGCGCCATCGGCGCCAACGTGGTCCCCGCATGCATCGGGTCACCGGGTTTTAATGCCTCAGCCCCGGCCTTGAAACGCGCGACAAAATCTTCAGCGATCGCATCCACCACAATAAAGCGTTTGGCGGCGATACAGCTCTGGCCGCTATTTAAAAACCGCGAAATCACCGCTGCTTTGACCGCCAGGTCCAAGTCCGCATCTTCCAAAACAATGAAGGCATCGGAGCCGCCCAATTCCAGCACGGATTTTTTCAGATGCTCACCTGCGGTGGCCGCCACTTTACGTCCGGCGGGTTCGCTCCCGGTTAAGGTCACGGCATGAATGCGTTTATCGGCAATCACCTTTTGCACTTGTGCGGCGCCGATCATCAAACTGCGAAATACCCCGGCGGGGAAACCGGCGCTGACAAAGACTTCTTCGATGGCCTGTGCACAACCCGGCACATTGGAGGCATGTTTTAACACACCGGTATTGCCCGCCACCAACGTCGGCGCCGCAAACCGGAACACCTGCCAGAAGGGATAATTCCACGGCATCACCGCCAGCACCGTGCCAATCGGTAAATAGGCGACGTAACTGCGCCCAGCATCGGAGAGGATCACCTCATCTTGTAAAAATGGGGGGCCGTTGTCCGCATAATAATCACATACGGTGGCGCACTTGAGGACTTCACTGCGGGCATCGGCGATGAGCTTGCCCATTTCTTGGGTGATGATCGGCGCGTAACGCTCGACATTGTCACGGATCACCTGCGCGGCGCGACGCATTAAGTGACACCGATCCAGCAGCGGCGTGTTTGCCCATTGCGGCGTTACCGCGGCGGTCTGGTGCAAGGCGCTTTCCAACTGCGTTTCATTCCAGGCAGGGACATCCCGGATCTTTTCGCCGGTCGCGGGATTTATCACGCTAAAAGTCATGGGCATTCCTTGTGGTTAAGACCTGGCCAACTGGATAATTCGTCATTGGATGACCTCTAGAGTATAGACATGAACATGCAGGATGCTGACAATGCGCAATCTTTTCAACGGCTACATACTAGCGACCTTGGTTACACTCACTTTAACTGAATTGTGTGGAAACAACATGAATCAAAAAATTTGTATCCTCGGCGGTGGCGGTTTTGTCGGTCAACACCTGGCCGCCCGTTTGGTCAAAGCCGGTTATACGGTCCGGGTCCTAACCCGGCAACGTGAGCGGCATCGTGACTTGTTGGTCTTACCCACGCTGGAGTTACTCGAAGCCGATTGCCATAACCCGCATGTGTTACAACATTATTTTCAGGGTTGCACGGCGGTCATTAACCTGGTCGGCATCTTGAATGAAAAACGCGATGATGGCCGGGGTTTTGCGCGCGCCCATGTTGAACTGACCCGGCAAGTGATCCAGGCCTGCCGACAAGCCGGGGTTAAACGTCTGTTGCACATGAGCGCATTACATGCCGATGCCAAAAACGGCGCGAGTTATTACTTGCGCAGCAAAGGCGAGGCGGAAGATCTGCTGCGGGCAGCAAGTGATCTGCACGTCACCTGTTTTCGGCCCTCGGTAATCTTCGGCCCTGGCGATAATTTTTTTAATAACTTTGCGCGCCTGATCAAACTCTCCCCCGGTATCGTGCCGCTGGCGTGTGCCAATACTCGCTTTGCCCCCATTTATGTCGGTGATGTGGTCGCGGCCTTTGTGCAGAGCCTGAATAATTCTCACAGCTATGGTCAATCTTACGATCTCTGCGGGCCATCAATTTATACGCTGAAAGAACTGCTGCAATACACCGCCAGACTAATTGGCTGCAAACGCTGGATCATAGGCCTGGGAAAATCTCCTTCCTGGCTGATGGCGAATATTTTTCAATACCTGCCGCTGTTCCGGCCGATCACGCGGGACAACTATCGTTCCTTGCAAATCGATAGTGTTTGCGACAAATTGCTGCCTGCCATCTTTACCTTCACCCTGACATCACTGGATGAAGTCGTGCCAGGCTATCTTGCCGATTGAAACGTAATTAACCAAATCGAAATACCTGCCTTGATTCATCAGAATTAACCCCGCGGCTTGCCATCTTGATCGGTTTCAATAGGGATAAACCATCCTATCGAGACCTGAATCATGAATACCCTTGTCAAGCAAAAAACAGAATCCTTTTTTCAACGCATCACCCAGTCGCCCATCTCCCGCCTGTTGCTCATCGGCATGGTGTTGTTGCTATTACAAATCCCCCTGTCGATGATCAGCAGTCAAATATATGAACGTGGCGCGCAAAAGGATCATGCGGTGCAGGATGTCACCGGCCGATGGGGCATGCAACAAGCTATCCTCGGTCCCATCGTCGTCATCCCCTACTACGAATACATCAATGAACGCGACAAAGATGGCAAGTTAATCCGCCAGCGCTACAAACGTCACGCGGGTTTCTTGCCTGATCAACTCAATATCGACTCCAGCGTTAAACATGAAACACGTCAACGCGGCTTGTTTGCTATCCCCCTGTATCAGACGACGATTGCCATCAATGGCAGTTTCAATCGTCCTGACTTCCGTCATTGGTCCATCGCCGAACAAGATATTCTCTGGCAGGAAAGTGAATTGGTGTTGTTGGTAAAAGATGCGCACGCCATCCAGGAACGTGCGCAACTCACCTGGGATGGAACGAAACAGTTTTTCAATCCCAGCGCCGGCAGTGTCATCGAGAAACAGCAGGGCTATCACATCAACCTCGCCGGAAATGTCAAAGCCGCCACTACTCCCTTCTCTATTCAACTCAAGCTCAACGGTAGTCAGCAACTGGCCTTCGCCCCGGTGGGGAATGACTCGGTGATCCGCCTGCAATCCGATTGGCTGGATCCGAGTTTCAACGGCAAGTGGTTGCCCACCACACGCCAGGTCACCAACCAGGGCTTTAACAGTGAATGGCGGATTTCATCCATCAGCCGGGGTTACGGTCAACAGTGGTTATTCCAGCAAAGTGATTTGCTCCCACAGTTGCAACAAAGTCTGGTGGGGGTTGATTTTCTGGTGGCGGTGGACAACTACCGGATGAGTGAGCGCAGCATCAAATACGATGCGTTGTTTCTGCTGCTGACCTTTCTGCTCGTCTGGATCATGGAAGTGATCAGCAAACAGCGCGTGCACGTCGTGCAATACCTGCTGCTGGGCAGCTCCTTGAGCATGTTCTATTTATTGTTGGTGGCCTTGGCGGAACATCTGGGTTTTTATCTGGCGTATCTGCTGGCCAGCCTGGCCATCATTGTCACTGTCGCTCTGTACAGCAAGGCCATTCTCAAAACGCGCGGCCGGGCACTGATCATGGGTGTCGTCATCAGCGCGTTGTATGCCTATCTGTTCAGTCTGCTCAATGAGCAAAACTATGCATTCTTGATTGGCGCCATCGGCCTGTTCGCGGCATTGGTCAGCACCATGTACCTGACACGCAACATCGACTGGTACAACAATAATAAAACGCAAGGCTGATCCCATGTTGCTCGCACACCTACCGGCGGATTTCTTGCTGACGCAGGCGCTGATCCATGACCGCGTCACGCAGGGCACCACGGCCTATTGGCGCTATCTACTGCTGGGTTTGCTGGCCAGCGTGCTGCCCGATCTGGATCTCTTTTATTATTACCTCGTCGATCAACAGCAACACCTGCATCACAGTTATTGGACACACCTGCCAATCTATTGGTATTCGCTGTATCTGCTGTGTTTATTGCTGGTGATGATGGTGGGGCAACGATCCTGGTTGCTGATCTGCCATATTATCTTTCTCAATGTGCTATTGCATTGTGTACTGGATAGTGTGAACGGCGGCATACGCTGGCTGTCACCCTGGGATATGACGTATTTCCGGCTGTTTAGCGTACCCAAACGCACACCCCTGTGGTACGGAAATTTCATCTGGCATTGGACGTTTCTATTCGAAATCAGCATTATCGTCAGCGCCGTATGGTTCGGCGCCAAACTCCACGGACGCCGCGTCCTAACGTGGTGTAAGCAATAATCCGTATGTCGTTTTGATCGGCGACACGCTATCATTGCCACTATGAAAACATATCTGGTCGGCGGTTGTGTGCGCGATGCATTGCTGGGGCGCAGTGTGCAAGATCGTGACTGGGTGGTGGTCGGCGCCACCGCTGAACACATGCTGGCACAAGGTTATAAACAAGTGGGCAAGGACTTTCCGGTCTTTCTGCACCCGCTGAGCAAGGAAGAATATGCACTCGCCCGCACCGAACGCAAAACCGCGCCGGGTTACAGCGGCTTTAGCTTTCATGCCGCCGCCGATGTCACCCTTGAACAGGATCTCGCCCGCCGCGATCTGACGATTAACGCCATGGCACAAACCGCCGATGGCGAAATTATTGATCCCTTCCATGGTCAAGACGATTTGCGTGAGCGGGTATTACGCCATGTGTCACCGGCCTTCAGCGAAGACCCGGTGCGTATTTTGCGGGTCGCACGCTTCGCGGCACGTTATGCCGAGTTGGGTTTTCACCTCGCGCCGGAAACCCTGACGTTGATGCGCGCGATGGTGCATAACGGCGAAGTCGCCGCCTTGGTGATTGAACGGGTATGGCAGGAAACGAGTCGTGCATTGGCGGAGAAGTCACCGGCCATCTTCTTTGAAGTCCTGCGTGAGTGTGGTGCGCTCAAGGTTATCTTTCCGGAACTGGATGCCCTGTTTGGTGTGCCGCAACCCGTCGAGTATCATCCCGAGATCGATACCGGTGTGCATACCCTGATGGTATTGCAACAAGCGGCGCGGCTCTCGACCGATAGCAGCGTACGTTTTGCGGCACTGTTGCATGATTTAGGTAAAGGCATCACCCCGCAGGAGGAATGGCCGCATCACAACGGCCATGAAGTGAAGGGCGTGCCACTGGTGGACGCGCTCTGCAAGCGCCTGAATGTACCGGGCGGCTATCGTGATCTCGCGTGTATGGTGGCGGAGTATCATTTGCATTATCACTGCATCAAGGAATTACGTCCGGGCACGATACTCGATACCTTGCAAGCACTCGACGCCTTCCGTCGACCGCAACGCTTCGAGGCCTTCTTGCTGGCTTGCGAGGCCGATGCGCGCGGCCGGCCGGGTTATGAAAACCGCGAGTTGGAGCAACCGCGATGGTTCCGTCGTTATTTTGAAACCGCGGCCGCGATTAAACCGGGCGATTTGCCCGAAGGTTTGAGCGGCCCGGCAATTGGTGAAGCCTTGCGCGTTAAACGGCTGGAATGTATTGCGGCCATTCGCGCCGAGAAATCTTAATCGTCCTGTAAAAAAAGGGGTGCATCTGCACCCCTTTTTACATTTTGCGTGTGTCTGTCGTGTCTAGAAAAAACTGGCCATGGCATAAGCCGTCTTCTTGAACATCTGCTCCTGTGCATCCACCAGATCCAAGTTAGCTTGGTTGGCAGTGGTCACGATACGGGTCCGGTATTCCTTTTTGTTCGTCGCTTCCGACACAGTCTGCGTGCTGGTACCGGCATCGGATACCTTGGCGCTGATCTTCGAATCCTTACGGACAATCACGCCAGGTGCCGCCTTTTCCTTCACTTGCACGTCTGCGACTAACATGAACGTCGTATCCTGAATAAAGGCATTGGCGGCCGTTGTACCGATGGCACCTAGCAAACCACCCGCGACCATGCTGGTCCCCGAATGGCCTTTATCCGCACCGACGATCATACCAGCAGCGGCACCCGCGCCGACGTCACCGCGATACCCTTGATTAAGCGCTACCTCGGCGGCCGTGGGACTGGCCCTTTCCAATGTAATCACAAAGATATTCATCAAATATTGCGCCTCGTCCGGATCATCGGTAATGGTGTAACCGTTGGTATTACCTACAAAGGCATCCTTCACTGCGCGCGACAAGGCATTGCGATCGAACTCCATCACACCGCTACGAATGTCCACATACACGGTACGTTTGGCACGCTTAACCGGATCAACAAATACCGCTGTGCTGATCTTGGTTTGAATATCAAGTTTACGCTTGGCAATCGCCGTATTCACTGCAGCGCAACCACCCAGTGTCGCAATAACCACTGCAACGAGCAGGGTTCGATAAAAACGCGTTATAGCTTTCATTCAGAATACTCCTCCATCTATTGTTATAAAAATACTTGGTACCCGCTATCAATAACGTCTGGGGTACGGATAGTAATGGCCGTGGTA
>Ga0315281_10006073_pt1 | contig 17209 bp, 14 predicted proteins | sample YL17G07_0_MG_FD_204540 | JGI IMG/M metagenome (GOLD analysis project Ga0315281, IMG submission 204540) | Sediment microbial communities from Yellowstone Lake, YNP, Wyoming, USA - YL17G07_0 | ecosystem: Environmental > Aquatic > Freshwater > Lake > Sediment | place: USA: Wyoming | collected...
TCACCGTTTTAGATGCGATTGCCCTGACGGAGTCTCAGGGCAATCGCATCTTATCCAGCCACCAGGATGGCCTGCAGGAAGGAATTGTCCCAGCCGGCTCTTTTGATGCTGCCCCGCACGCTCTTCTTGGCGGGTTTTGCTTTCTTGATTAGGTTGAGGGCGAGGCGCCGCAGCAGCGCCATGTTCTCGGGCGCGTGGTCTTTGCGGATGCGGCTCCCATCTTCGTTCATGGTGACATCCAGCACCCAGAACAGTGAGTTCTCGATCCCCCAGTGTTTGCGCGCCGCCTCCGCCAGTTGCGTAGCGCTGCCGGTCAGGCTGGAGATGAAGTAGCGGGTCTCCTTCGTCGTCTTCTTACCGATGCGCCGCTGTGCTTCGATGGCGGCGATGCTCGCCAACCCCGGCCACTGATCCTGTTTGTCCAGCCACTGGATCGCGGTCTCCTCTACCATCCAGCAACGCCGAGTCTCGATGCGCCCGTGGTCCTTCTCCACCGTCTGGTGATAGCGGTAGGGCACGTTCGCAAAGTCCATCTTCTTCGCTTCCTCGAAGAAGTACTCCGTTTCCTCGTGCAGGCTGCCCTGGTTGCCCTTGAGGCAGAAAACATAGTCCCCGCCTTGCTCGATGACCTGTTTGGCAAGGTCCTTCTGACACCCCATCGCATCCATCGTCACCACACAGCCCTTCACATCCAGCAGCTTCAGCAACTCCGGCAATGCGGTGATCTCATTGGACTTGCCCTCCACTTTCAGTTGCCCCAGCGCGATCCCATTCTCGCTCGCCCAGGCGCTCACCAAATGCAGCGCCGCTCGGCCGGTGGCGGCGTCGAAACTGTGGCGCAGCGTCTTGCCGTCCAGCGCGATCACCTCCCCCTTGGTCGCTTCGTGCAAAGCCGCGCTCCAACGCAGCAGGCACTCCCCGAACAGCGTCGGGTCCAACAGCGAGAACACCCGCCCGAAGGTGTCGTGGCTGGGGATGCCGTGGGGCAACTCCAGGAACTTGCGCAGCCATTCCTCTTTCGCTTCCCCGAAGTCCTGCATATCGGTGAAGCTCTCCCCGCCACAGATGATGGTGCACACCCCGATGAACAGGATGTCGATCAACCGGTGTTTCTTCGTGCGCTCCATCCGGGGATCAGGGATGATCGAGAAGTGAGCGAAGAAGTCCGTTGTTTCAGCCACAGGTAAGCCTCCTCCAAAGTGAGAAGCATTACCTGCACAAGTTCGCGGATTGCACTTGGAGGCCCTTCTGACGCCTCCAGGACTTTTTCTCTATCCCCCCGTCACCTCACCGTTTTAGATGCGATTGCCCTGGGTAGACCGCAAAATATTCGGCCGGACTTGCATAGGCCGCCGGCGCAGGCGCCGCAGTGTGCCCAACGCCGCGATCGGTGGGTACACTCGCAAGTGCCCTGGGGTTCGTGAGCTTCGGACACGTGCCGCAGGGCCCGGGCAAAGCGAAGACGCACGAGACCCGCGGCGGGGTGCCAGGAATGGCCCCGTTTGTGTCGAATCAGACAGACCGATGGCGGTAACCACCAGAACGCGCCGGGGACGGGCGAGTCGCTCGCGCTGTGGAGTCTACGATTGCAGCGCGTGTGCGCTCTTCGTGAGCGGGGCGTGCCCGGGATGTGCGCGGGGGAATCTGCGGCTGCAGCACGAAGGGAGTCCGGCCTGCGCGGTGTATGCCTGCGTCCGAACTCTCGGCATCGCGGGCTGCTACGAGTGCTCGCAGTCGCCTTGCCGGATGAGCCCCTGGCTGCCCGCCGAGTGTCCGCTGCGCGGGCGGTTCGGAGAGGAAGCACGGTACGACAACTTCCGCCGGACACTGGGCGTCATCAGGGGCCTGGGGGTGCGACCTGGCACGAGGGTGGCCCTCTCCCGGGTGGCTACGGACAGGGTACGGCTGTACCTCCAGGTGGTGGATGACTACGTGCGGCGTGGCCTGCCCACAGTCTCCTCCCAACTCCTGGCTCGTTCGGTCGGGGTGAGGTCGGGCCTGGTGCGGCGAGACTTGGCCGCACTGGGCAACTACGGGACACCGGGACGCGGCTATGAGGTGGAGGCGCTGCGACGAGTCATACGCCGCGTGCTGAACCTTGAGCAAGAGCGGGCAGCCGTGTGGCTGGGTGCGCGAAGGCTGCGGGAGGACCGGCGGGCCCGGGAGGCATTGCTGGCCATGAACTGCCGGCTGGTGGCGGTCTTCGATGCCGACTCCCGGCAGGTTGGGACGGAAGCGGGCGCGCTGGCGGTGCAGCCGCTGGCGAGGGCTGAGCGGGAGACGCGGGCGCGGGGCGCAGCCGTCGCGGTGGTGGCGACGGAGGAGGCCGCGCGCCCCGAGATGGTGCAAGCGCTGGCGCGGGCAGGAGTGAAGGCGATTCTCAACCTGACTCCGGTCCCTCTGCTCGCCTCCGCGCGCATGGTGATCGAGCAGGCCGATACGGGGAGCCAGCTGCTGCGGTTGCTGTCTCGCCTGGGCTCGACCGAGAGAGCAGAAGCGAGATGAAGGTGGCAGTCACATGAAGTCGGCAGGCAGTGGGGCGCCCAGCGGGGGCCCCATCCGGGTGCTGGTGGTAGAGGACGAGTTCGTGATTTCGCTCACGCTGAGGGTGCAGCTCGAGGCGATCGGCTGCAAGGTGGTCGGAACGGCGGGCGACGCCGACAGCGCGGTCGAGCTGGCGCGCAGTCTGCGGCCCGACGTAGTGCTCATGGACATCGGGCTGCCCGGCAAGGATGGAGCGGAGGCCACCCGCGCCATCATGCGGGACGCCCCCACACGCGTGATCCTGGTGACGGCCTATGGGGATGAGCGGGTTGACCGGGCGGTTGAGGCTGGCGCTTGCCTGGTACTGACGAAACCCATCATTGAGGAGCAGCTGGCGAAGGCGATCGCGGAGGTCACAGCGGGGGCCGTTCGCCCATCCGAAGGGGGATAGTATGTCCGGGCTGAGGGCGATGGTGCTGGCGGCGGGGCTGGGCGACCGGATGCGTCCCCTGACCGATCACCTGCCCAAGCCGCTCCTGCCCATCGCCAACCGCCCGGTGATGGGCTATGTGCTGGAGCATATCGCGCGCCACGGGTTCACCGAGGTCATCGCCAACCTGCACTATCGCGGCGAGCAGATCAGGGAGGAGTTCGGAGACGGGAAGCGCTGGGGCGTGAACCTGAGCTACTCTCACGAGGAGAAGCTCTGGGGGATCGCCGGGGGCGTGAGACGGTGCCGGGATTTCCTCGGCGATGGCACCTTCCTGGTGATCGGGGCCGATGACCTGACCGACATGGACCTCTCCGCCCTCCTGGCGCGCCACCGCCGCGTGGGAGCCCTGGCCAGCATCGGGCTGGCGGAGGTCAAAGAGACCTCCCAGTACGGCATCGTGGTGACGGACGCAGAGGGCCGGATCGAGCGTTTCGTGGAGAAGCCCAAGGGGGAGGCGCCGAGTAACCTCGCCAACACCCAGATCTACCTCTTCGAGCCCGGCGTCTTCGAGTTCATCCCGCCGGACCAGGTCTACGACTTCGGCTTCCATGCTTTCCCCGCGATGGTGGCCGCCGGGGCGCCCTTCTACGCCTTTCGCCTCCCGGGCTACTGGCGCGACATCGGCAGCATAGGCGACTACCTTGGCGCCCAGGCCGATGTGATGCAGAGGCGCGTGACGGCCAGGATCGAGGGGCAGGAGGTGGAACCAGGCGTCTGGTTGGGGCATGGCTGCGAGGTCCATGCAGGGGCCAAGCTGACCCCGCCTGTCGTGCTGGACGACCGTTGCCGCGTCGGCCCCCGGGCGGCGCTGGGCGGCGCGACCGCGGTCGGCCAGGAGATCACGGTGCCAGAGGGCGCCTCGCTCTGGAATGTGGTGGTCTGGCCTGGGGCTGCCTTGCCGCCCGGGGCCTCGCTTTCCCGGTCGGTGGTGAGCCGGGAGGGGATATACAGTGGCTGACCGACTACTGACGTGCGCGCAGTGTTACTTCATTGCGCGCACGTCTTTCTTCAGGCATTTGCTGGTGCTCTGACGAGTCTCGCCCTCACTTCTTTGGGCGAAACTCGTTAGAGGGTCGCTTGGATCGGGGCAACGCCCTGCTCCAACAGGCCTTGGTGGAGGGTGCGATAGACGCGCGAAAAAGCTCTTGCAGTTGATTGCCTGAGGAGCGAGCAGCGGGTATAATCCCGGTGGAAGCAGTGTCGGGAGCGCTCTCCGTGGGCCTTACGAGAGCTTAGCTATCCGAAGCTCTGTATGATACGGGGTGCTCTGTTCCTGCTATCAAAGGACTGCGTGCGGGAGGTGAAGGGGAATGGCTGAGAGAGGCGTGATGACGGTCCGGGAAGCCGGCCGCAAGGGGGGGCGCGCGACCAAATCGCGTCACGGACCGGATTTCTACGAGTCAATCGGGCGTAAGGGCGGTGAGACCACCAAGAAGCGCCACGGTCCGCAGTTCTACGAAAGGATCGGGCGCAAGGGCGGCCAGCGGGTCCGCCAGCTAGTGGCGCAGGCGAAGAGGGCGCAGCCCAGATAGCGTTCGGGGCCGCGCGCCGCTTCCGAGCTCGCCAGTTGCCGGCAAGCGCTCCGTGCGTCGGTAGGGCAGGGGCCTTCCTCTGCCCTACTTGGCCGTGTCGGGGACGCCGAAGCGTTCCCGTATCTGCTGCTCTTCCGCACCTGCCAGCCTGCCCTCCGGGGTCAGGATGTGCGGGGTGATGAAGACCACCAGGTCGGAGTTGACGACGCTGCGGCTACGGCTGCGGAAGAGGGTCCCCAGGAGTGGCAGGTCACCGAGCAGCGGGATCTTGGTGACCCGATCCTCGGTCTGGCGCTGGCTGAGGCCGCCGATCATCACGGTCTCGTGATCCTTGACCCGGACGGTGGTGCCGGCCTGGCGAGTGCTGAGGACCGGGAGTCCGGTGAGGGGATCCAGCTCTGAAACGTTGCTGACCTCGGTGCCGGTGGGGTCAATGTTGAGCGTGATCTCGCCGCCACCGCCGGTCAGCGGCGTGACCCGGAGCTTGACCCCGACATCCACTCCCTGAATCTTCTCGGTGGTCTGGCCGTAGGTGATCAGCTCGACCTTGATGAAGCGGCGGACGCCGATGAAGATGTCGGCCTGGTGGCCGTTGATGACGGCCATCCGGGGGGCGGCGCGAACTCGGGCCCTGTGGTCGGCCGCGAGCGCGCGTATGCGGGCCTCGAAGTCGTGGGGCAGCTCGCCGATGTTGGAGTAGCTGATTTCCCCCGTGCGCGTGTCGAGGGTGCCCGAGTTGACAGCCGGTCCCCCTGCCAGGTTGTACTCGTCCACCGTGGTCTTCCCGGTGACATCGCCGCGGAAGAGGCGGAGCACCCGGTCCAGGTCTCTGGTGTCGGTGAACTCGCAGGCGAGGGCCTCGATGAGGATCTGGGGCGGGGCGATGTCCACCGCGCGGAGGTCGGAGCCGATCTTGTCTAGCATCTGCTGGGGCGCGGTCACCACCACCGCGTTCTGTCCCTCGTTCACGTGCAGATAGCTGTAGAGGAAGGTGGGCAGCAGCCCCGAGGCGGCCTGGGCGCGGGTGTAGCGCATGGGGAAGGAGGCGGTGCCGCTGAGGCGGTAGGCCGACAGGTCCTGGGGGACGCCGCGGCTGAACATGAACACGCCCTCCTGCTCGATGAGGGCGAGGCCATAGGCGCTGGCGATTCCCCGCAGGAGGTCGGCGACCGGAAGGTCGCGCAAGTGCAGGTTCACCTCGGCCTGGATGGCGTCATCCACCGCGAGGTTAGCGCCGGTCTGCTGCGCGATCTGGGCGAGAACCTGCTGGAGGTCGGCCTTCATCGCGGTGAGGGAAACGCGCCCGTCGGCCACGGTCACGGTGATGTCGGCCTTTCTCTCCTCCTCCTTGCCGACCTTGGCCTGCTGGCGCTGTTCGAGAGTGCGGCTCGAGCTGACCGTGATGATCACGCTCTGGCGGTCGGAGCTCTCGGTGATGCTGGCGTGAGAGGGCTCGTACATGACCACGACCATGTGAACGCCGATGCCCTCCCGCGCGTCTTGTGGCACCGAGAGCTCGACGTGGCTGACGGGGAACTGGCTGATGTCAATGAAGTTCTTCCCTGTCTGATTGCGCGCGTTCTCGAAGGAGAGCTCGAGGCGGCTGACGTCCGGGCCGTGGCCGTGCTCATCCGGGCCGCCCCAGTGGCGCTGCAGGATGCCGTCGGCCTTGACCGTGATCTGGACCCCGTTGCTGAGTTGCTGAGTGTCTATGCTGGTGATGTTGCAGTAGACCAGGGCCTGGGCGCACGATGCGGCGCCGAGGAGGGCGAGCAGAAGGCAGAGGACGCTGAGAATCTGTAACAATACCCCGTGCGCTGGCTGTATCAAAGCACTACGCCGACCACGGTGGCAGTGGCAGGAGGTTTTGATACAGCCTGTAAGTGGCCTAGCCATGAGCAGTTGCTCCTTGTCCGGCGGTCTTGGTGCGAAGGAGGTGAGGAGTGACGAAAATGGCAAGCTGCCGCTCTGACCGGGACCGGCTGGGGGCCCGGAAGAGGCCGCCGAGGAGTGGCAAGTCGCTCAGGAGGGGCAGGCGCCGGACCTGGCGGCTCTCCTCCAGGAGCCGGAGGCCGGCGATGGCGACGGTCTCGCCATCTTTCACCCGCGCGGTGGCCTCCGCGCTGCGGAGGGAAAGGTCGGGCAGCCCGGAGGTGGGATCGAAGCCGCTGAGGGTGTTGACGTTCAGGGTGATGTGAAGGACGACCTCATCACCCGTCCCCAGGCGCGGCTGGAGCTGGAGGGAGGTGCCCACATCCAGGGTGAGGAGTGTGGGCTGTACGACCTCCTCGAACCGCTGGAACTGCTGCACGGTGATGGTGCGCTGCTGGCCGCCAAAGATCCGGCTGGTGTGGCTGTTGAGCACGCGCACGGTGGCCCGGGAGCGCAGACGGACGTCTGACTCGACGCCGAGGTTGTCCAGCACCACGTTCCACTCCGAGGTCAGGCCCGGCAGCCAGAGGAAGCTGAGGTCACCCGTCAGCGTATCCAGCGCGGTGTTGACATCGCCGAGGAAGCGCTCCAGCCGGAGGGCGCGGGCGAGCGCGGTGGTGGAGATGTACTCGACCGCGACGACATCAAGCACCACCTCCGGGGGAGGAACATCCAGCTTCGAAAGGTCGGCAGCGACCCGCTCGCACATCCAATCGGGCCCGGTGACGATGATGGCGTTGCCCTCGCGGTCGGCATGGAAGTGCTGGAGAAGGAAGTTGGGGAGCAGGTCGAGGGCGTCCACCGCGCGCAGGTGGCGCAAGGGGATGCGGCGAGTGGCGGCGACCTCGTAGCCGCCGGAGCTGCTGACGCCGGCCGCGAGGACCCAGGAGCCATCGGGCCGCTGGCCCGCGCAGAGGCCGCAGCCGGCGGCGATGGCCTCGATCGCGCGGTTGGCCGAGAGGTCACGTAGCGTGAGGCTCACCCGCGTCTCCGAGTCGGCGGGAGTGGAGACCGGGAAACCGGTCGCTCCCGCGATCGCGTTGGCGACGTCTGCAAGCTTCGCGTTCACCGCGCGCACGGTCAGCCCCGCGGGGCCCGAGCTTACCTTCACCTCCGAAGGCAGATCGGCAGGCGTGGCCGGGGGCGGTGGAGGGGGGAAGCGGTCGGAGACCCAGGCCACCACCATGGAGCGGCGGTCCTCGCTATCATAGATCCAGAGTTGATAGCGGCCGCGGAACTGATCGCCCTCTCCCGTAGTCCAGCCCAGGTAGTTGACGACATCTATGTTCAGGCCGACGCCCTCGACGGCCCAGTCCGGGATGCGGATCTCGGCGTGGCTGATAGGGTACTTGTTGATGGCCACGAACCCGGAGCCGAGCAGGGATCGGGCGTTGAAGATCTTCACAGGGAGTCGCGTGAAGCGTTCGGTAGGCCGGTCGCTCTCGCCCCAGGGCGTCTGCTCGATCACGATGGCACCCTCGGCCACCAGACGGTTGAAGTCAATGTCCCAGTGGAGCTCGCCGTCCGCCACGATGGTAACGCGCACGCCGTTGCTGAGCTGCTCGGACTTGATTTCGGTGATGCTGCAGTAGGCCGCGCCGCGCTGGGCGGAGGCCGGCCGGCCAGCCAGCGCGAGGGTGACGAACAAGAGCAGAGCGGTGACGCCGCGGCGGATCACTTCGCCGGCTCCTGCAGGAAGCGGTCGTGGAGCTGCTTCTCCTCTTCCGGCGAGAGATGGCCGGTCTGGGAGAGCACGCGCGGGGTGATGAAGATCACCAGGTCGGTATGCGAGATGAAGCTGTCGTGAGACCGGAAGAGCCTGCCCAGGAGAGGGAGATCGCCGAGCAGCGGGATCTTGGTGGTGACGCGGCGCTCCTCTTCCTGGCGCAGCCCGCCAATGATGATGGTCTGGCCGTCGCGGACCCGGACCATGGTGTTGGCGGTGCGGGTGCTCTTCTCGGGCAGGCCGGTGACGGGATCGGGGGCGGAGAGGGTGGAGACCTCGGGCCGGACCTCGCAGATGATCTCCTTGCCGTCGCCGGTCCAGGGAGCGACGTTGAGGCGCACCCCGGCGTCAATGTAGTTCCTCGTGACGGGCCCACCGCCGTAGTACCCGCCTCCCTGGTCGCCTCCGCCGCCCTGGGCGTTGGGCTCGGGCGGCACCTCGATAGGCTCGCGCAGATAGCGCTGGATGCCGACGAAGAAGTTGGCCCAGCGGCCGCTGACGGTGGCGATGCGCGGGGCGGCCCGGACCCGGGCGCGGCGAGTGCTGACCAGCGCCTCGAGCCGGCCCCGGAACTCGATCGGGAGCTGGGCGACGCCCTCCAGCACCACATCGCCCATCTCGCGTGGCGTCAGATTCAGGTTATCCTGGGGCACGGACAGGGTGCCAAACTCGGCGCTTCGCCCGGCATTCTGCCAGCGCAGGCCCAGGTCGAAGCGCGCCGAGTCGAAGTCCGCGAACTCGACCACCAGGATCTCGAGCATGATCTGGGCCGCGGGAATATCGAACTGGCGGATGTCGTCCCGGAACTTCTTGAGTATGTCGGCCGGTGCGGAGAGCACCACCGCGTTCTGCTCGTAGTTCACCTTCACATGATCCTGGAGGAAGACCGGAAGCAGGCTCTTCGCGTTGTTCGCTTCCACGTACTGGGTGGGGATGGACTCGATGTCACTGAGCAGGTAGGAGGAGGGCTTGCGCGGGATGCCCTCGCTGATCATCAGAATCCCGTTGACCTCGCGGGAGGAGAAGCCATAGGCGGAGACGATGCAGTTGATGATCTCGCGGGGGGCCTTGTCGGTGAGATGAACCGTAACCTTGCGATCCTTGATGGTGTCATCCACCACCAGTTGGAGGGAGGTCTGGTCCGCCAGGCGCGTGAACAGCCGGCAGGCGTAGACGTTGACCGCGTGCACCGTGACCCCGCGGGGCGAGATGGTGATCTCCGGCTCGGCCGCCTTGTCAGTGCTCTTGCTCTGGTCGCTTCCCGCTTCCTTGCTCTTCTGACTAGTGTCGTCGGCCTTGGCCTCCTTGCCCGCGCCGGCCGCCCAGGCGCGAGGGAGTGACACCCCCGGCGCCAGGCCGGCTGAGGCAAGCGCCAGGACCGCCATCAGCCTCCACAAACAGCGAACGGCCATTCAGTCCTCCACACGCGAACACGCCGACGGTGGCGATCAGGGGGGGTCGCGTCTCCCGCTTGTCTCCGAGAGCGCCTGACGGAGTCTGCCCGGCGGCTGCGCCTCGGACCCACTATAGACTAGACGCAGCACAGACCGCAATGGTTTCGCCGGAAGTTGCGGCTATTCCTGGCGGCAGGGCCGAAAAGCCCGCCCCGCCTGGCCGGTCTACACCTCTCTCCGGCCCTGGAGCGAACGGGAGATGGTGAGGTCGTCGGCATAGTCCAGGTCTCCCCCGGCGGGTAGGCCCAAGGCAATCCGGCTGACCTTGACCCCGAGGGGCTTGAGCAGCCCGGCCAGGTACATGGCAGTGGCGTCCCCCTCCACCGTCGGGTTGGTGGCGAGGATGACCTCCGCGATCTGGCCCTCCCGCACCCGGTCCAGCAGCTCGCGAATGCGGAGGGCATCCGGGCCGACGCCGTCCATGGGTGAGATCAGCCCTTGGAGAACGTGATAGCGGCCGCGGTAGTCGCCGGCCCGCTCCACCGCCAGCAGGTCGCGGGGGTCCGAGACCACGCAGAGCACGGCCTGATCTCGCTGGGGATCGGCGCAGATGGCGCAGAGGTCGGAGTCAGTGAAATTGAAGCAGACCGGGCAGGGATGGATCTTCGCCTTGATCTCCAGGATCGCCTCGGCTAGGGCGGCCGCGTCCTCTTGCCTCCCGGCAAGCAGGTGGAGGGCGAGCCGCTGGGCGGTCTTCGGCCCCACTCCCGGAAGCTTCTCCAGCTCTTCGAGCAGCCGCGCCAGCGGCCTGGGATAGGTGGGCATAGGCAATCACGAGTGGGCGAGCCGGAGGCCGCGGCTAGAAGAGGCCGGGCAGCCCGAGGCCGCCGGTGAGCGCGCCCATCTTCTCCTCCTGCGTCTGGCGGGCCTTCTCCAGCGCCTCGCGCACGGCGGCCAGCACCAAGTCCTGAAGCATCGCCACGTCGCTGGGGTCTACCGCCTCTGGGGAGATGCGCAGCTCGAGCAGCTCCCCGGAACCATTGACGACTGCGGTCACGGCGCCCCCGCCGGCCGAAGCCTCGACACGCAGCTTCGCGAGCTCCTCCTGCGCGGCCTTGAGATCCTCCTGGAACTGTTCCACCTGCCGCATCAACTGACGCTGCAGGGAACCGCCGCCTGGGATTCTCACCTGCTCCTCCTCATGAGGGTGCCTCTCGTCACCGGCGTCTACTCCTCGACTTCGCTTCCTGGGAACGCGGTGAGCGCGTCCTGCACGCGTTTTGGGTGGTCGGGAGCTTTGGCGCCGCCCTCCGCCGTCAACTGGCACTTGATGGTGAGCGGCCGGCCGAACACGGCGGCGATCGCCCGGGCCGTGCCCTTCATCCACTTCTGGTCCTTCAGCATCTGGTCGTAATGGAACTGGTGGCCGAAGACCAGGGTGAGCACGTCACCCTCCAGCGCGGCCGGGGCGGCCTCCCGCAGGATGGCGGACAGCGAACCCTGACGGTCTTTCCGAAGGTTGGCCAGCAGGTCGTCCCAGCGGCGCTTGATCTCGCCCAGGACGAGGGGCTCGGCCTCGCCCGGCGCCGCGCCGGGTGGCGCCGGAGACGTAGGTCCTTCCGCCACCTCCGCCGCCGGCTCGGCCGCAGCGGCCTGGCGGGCGGGAGCGGGAGCTTCCGCTCTGACCGCGGCCGGCTCGCGGGAGATGCGGATGGCGGCCAGCTCCACCAGCAGGCGGGGCTGGCTGCTGAAGCGCAGCTCGCGGTCAGTCTCGGCAAGGATATCGAGCGCCCGCGTGGTCTCCCCGGGCGAGACCAGCTTGGCCTGTTCTACCAGCCGCTGACTCGACTCCTCCGGCAGGGCCAGCGCGATGGTACCCCGGCGGTCCACGGAAAGCAGGAGGAGATCGCGATAGTGACTGATCAGGTTGGCAATGAGCTGGCGCAGGTCCTTGCCTTCGGCGACCACGCGATCCACCAGCTCCAGGGCCGCGCTGATGTCGCGCCGGATGAAGCAATCGGCGAAGTCGGCGACCAGATTGAGGTCAATGCCCCCGAGGATCTCGGTGATCACTTCGGGCGTGACGTTCCCCTCGGTATAAGCAATCGCCTGCTCGAGCAATGTGAGCGCGTCCCGCACCGAGCCATCGGCGGCATGGGCGAGCATGGCGATCGCCCTATCGTCGGCCGCCACCTTCTCCTTCTGGGCTATCGCCCTGAGCAAGGCCTCGATGTCGCGCAGCCCGATGCGGTGGAAATCGAACCGCTGGCAGCGAGAGAGGATGGTGGCGAGGACGCGGTGGGGCTCGGTGGTGGCGAGCACGAAGACGACGTGCGAAGGGGGCTCCTCCAGCGTCTTCAGGAACGCATTGAAGGCCTCGCCTGTGAGCATGTGCACTTCATCAATAATGTAGACCTTCATCCGCGCGTCGGCGGCGGCCAGCGCCACTCGCTCGCGCAGCTGGCGAATCTCATCTATCCCGCGGTTGGAGGCGGCGTCAATCTCGATCACATCGAGCGCGGAGCCGGCGGCGATCCGGCGGCAGGCCTCGCACTCCCCGCACGGCTCCGGGGTCGGCCCCCGCTCGCAGTTGAGGGCCATCGCCAGCGCCCGAGCCGTGCTGGTCTTGCCCGTGCCCCGAGGCCCGCAGAAGAGGTAGGCGTGCGCGATCCGATCGGCCTTGACCGCGTTCGCCAGCGTCTGGGTGACGTGACGCTGGCCCACGATCTCGGCGAAGCTCTGGGGCCGGTACTTGCGGTAGAGGGAAAGGTAGGGCATAGCGGGCTCGCCCGCCTCCGGCGGGATCCCTAACCGACCGCTTCGGCGGCGGGCCGCCGCGCTCCTGCCCTCCCCCCGAGCCACGGGCAAGACGGTGTTGTTCTGCCCGGCTGTAGGGCGAGGGGTCGCGGCTCCCCGAGCCACGGGCAAAACGAAGGAGGCTTGCCCGCCTCCGCCGGGTTTGCTAGACTAGCCCGGCCGGGATGGGAATCTCGCTGTCCGGAGCACGAGCATGAATAGGGAAAGGCCTGCGCGCAAGCTCACCCGTCGCGACTTCCTGAAGCACGCGGCAGGGGCCGCCGCGGTCGGCGCGGCCGCGGGCGTCGCGTCGGCAGGCGGCGGGAGCGCGAAGGATGCGGGCGACCGAGCCCGCAGCGCGAATCCACATCCCCCGGCGGGAGGCAGAGCCATGCTGCGAGTTCAGGATAACCGCGTCCACGCCGAGACCAGCACCTTGACCGCGGTGATAGAGAAGGGTCATCTCACCTCGCTCAAGAGCAAGCAGACGGGAGAGGAGTTCCTCCGCCAGTTCGATCCGAAGCAGGGCCCCGCCCTGGAACTCGTCTACCGAGGCGGCGAAACCGTCCCCATAGACGAGAGCCGGTTCGGCCGCATCACCGCGCGACAGGTATCCGGCGACCGCGCCGAGATCGTGTTCCACGGCTGGGAGGGCGACGGCGTGATCGCCATCTCGGCCGATCCCGAGACCGGCGACCTGATCGTGGAGCCCTCGGCCCACTCTTCGCGCGGCGGGGTGCGGGCCTGCCGCTGGAGCATAAGGGGAATCCGCGACGACCTCGAGCTGGTGGCGCCGCTCTTCCAGGGGCTGAAGCTCAAGCTCAATGACCCTCTGATCGCGAACCGATGGTGGGGCTGGCCCATCACCTGGGAGGCGGGGACGGTCGTGCTCCAGGGCGCGAAGAGCGGCTTCTGGGTGCACGCACAGGATGACCGCTACCGCTACAAGGCGCTGAAGACGGGGACGGACCAGGATCCCTGTGTCGTCGGGCTGGACAGCGAGGCCTACGGACCGATAGATGACAACCTCGCCGCCGGCGGCCTGGCCTGGCGCGTCAACGTCCATCAAGGCGACTGGACGGTGCCGGCGGCGCGCTATCGAGATTGGCTGTGGGAGGCCTACCGGCTGCGGGAGGAGGAGCAGCGGCGCAAGGACTGGATGCACGGCGTGAAGATGGCGATCTCGTGGTGCCCGGGCGACCCCGCGGTGCTGGAGGCGCTGGCCCAGAAGGTTGATCCGCGCCGGGTCCTGATCCATTTCCCGAACTGGCGGACCGACGGATACGACGAGAACTACCCGGACTATGTGGCCAGCGAGAGCGCCAAGGCCTTCCTGGGCAAAGGGAAGGCGATGGGCTTCCACATCATGCCTCACTGCAACTCCGTGGACATGGACCCCATCAACCCGGTCTACACGCTGGTGCGGGATTTTCAGTATCGGGACATAGAGAGCAAGCGTTTGCAAGGGTGGAGCTGGGATGAGGGCCGCGTGATCGGGGTCCCGGAGTCCAATGCCAGCCGCCTGGAGCATCGGGACAAGAAAGTGATGGTGAAGATTCACCCGGGCCTGAGCATGTGGCGGGCGATCCTGGGCGAGCGCATTCAGCAAGCGGCGGACGCACTCTCCCTCGACAGCGTGTTCATTGACGTGACCCTCTGCTCCTGGAATCTGCACAACTGCCTGGTGGAGGGCATGACCTCGAGCGAGGGAATGAAGCGGCTGATCGCCCATGTCGCGGCGCTGGGCTCGGGACTGGTGGTCGGCGGCGAGGGGCGTAACGAGATCACCATGCAGGGCCTCTCCTTCGCCCAGGCCCACCTGTTCCAGAGCTGGCAGGCGAGTGCCGAGGGGTTGGCGCGCGCTGGCGGCTGTGCGCTCAACGAGTTCATGTTCGGGAAGCTCTGCCGCACCATCGGCTATTCGGGACTGAGCGGCCGCACCGAGGAGGAACAGCTCCGCATGCAGGTCCACGAAGGGCTGGGCGCGATCCCGACCATCACCATCCGGTCGGCCAATGAGATCACCAGCCCAAACCCCGCGGTGAAGAGGGTGCTGGAGCAGGCCGCCTCGGGATGAACGCGGCGGCCGGAGTCGCCCCGGGGACCCTTCGGCAGGCTCCCTTCGACTTCACTCAGGGCAAGCAGGGCAGGCGGGGCTCGCACTCAGGCCGGGCGAGCGATGCTGGTCTGCCCTGGCTTCAGGTCGAGGGCGAGGAGGATGTCGCTGCCGTCCTTCGCCCACGTGCCGCTTTCCAGTGCGAGCGGCTTGGCCACTTCTCTGAGCGGCACGCCGTTCGCCGTCCACTGGCCTGGCTTGGCGCCCGACAGCCTGATGGTGAAGCGCGGGCAAGGCATGGGTGACGTGATCGCGCAGCCGGTCGGCGTCTCGGCGATCTCCACCATCGCCTTCGCCATCCAGTAGTGTGCGATCTCGCTGGTCTTCATCCAGATGATGTTGGGGAGCTGCTTCAGGCGGCCGACGACCGTCTTGAAGATGTTGAAGCCGACTTCCTCGCCCTGGAAGTAGAAACCCGGCCAGTGCGAGACCATGATCGCTGGGCAGCCGGCCGCGATGAGCTGCGGCACGCGGCCTCCCTGGAGATCCTCGGTGATGCAGAGGTCGGGGCTGTGGATCGCCTCCCGGTTGTTGCCCTCCCAGCCCGCGAACCAATCGCCCGTCCCCGCGATGATCCCGGCGCAGCACTCGCCTTTCGCCTTGTCCAGGGCGTAGAGCTTCGGGAACGGGAGCGGGTCCTGGTCGCGATGGTAGACCTCACAGAAGAGGAAGGGCCGCGGGTTGCCGTTGATCTCCTTCGAGGCCCACAGGGTAGAGGCGCCGTAGTTTGCCAGGTCCACGTGCTGGAACGCGCCGGGGCTGGTGACGCCTTCGGCCGGGATGCCGACGTTGCAGAGTATGCCCAAGGCGGCGGCGATGTATGGGGCCAGCTTATCGAACGGGACCGGCCGCTCGGCCCACTCGCGCTGCTCCCACTCGTCGGTCATCATCCAGTCCGACAGGTCCACCACCTTGCAGTGCGTGATCATCTCCGGCGTGAAGTCCCAGTTCGGCCAGATCAGCTCCTTGGCCGCGCCGATCCACTCATCCAGGTGGGCCTTGGAGAAGCCCGGCAGGCCGAGGTCTATCCTCCCCAGCCCACCCGGCATGGGGACGAAGCTGAACTTGCCCTTCACTCCCTCCGCGAGACACCATTCCGCGAACTTGCGGAGGAAGGAGACCGGAATCTCCACTGGCATGTCGGCGGTGCTGCGGTTGTGACGCAGGCGGATCCAGAAGTGGCTCAGGTTGACCACCGGGCAGGAGTCGTCCAGGATCATGCTCACCGGCACGCGGCAAAGAGGATTCTCGATGCTGGCCTTCACACTGTCCTCCTGAGGCCGGCCGCGGGGGGCGCGCCCAAGCCCGATGGGTTCGGCGAGGCAAGCAAGCCTCCTGCCGACGCGGCTACCCCGGCAGCAGCTCCTCGAGGCGTTTCACGTAGGTCACCACCTCTTCCGGCAGAGGTGGGCGGGTGAGGATGAAGTCCGCGCCGGCCTGCCAGGCGAGGAATACGTCCCGCTCGTTCCCCGGGTCAACGATGACGCCGACGCCGTGCTTGACATGCTCGGGCGTCCAGGCGTCCAGCATCAGTAGGGTCAGCAGCTCGATCCAGTTGGGCTCGACGCACTGCTTGTCGAGGACAAGCAGTTGCCCGCGGCGGTCGTTGATCGCAGCCAGTGCCGCCTCTCCTGTGGGAAGCACCAACACCTGGTAGCCGGCCCCAGCCAGGGCCTCTCGCAGTCTCTCGCACAGCTCTGCGTCCGGCTCCACCAGCAACACGGTACGGCGCGCGCCCGGTTGCACCTCGGGTACTCCCAGCCGTGCCTTCTGCTGCTCGGTCATCATCGCCAGCATCTCCTTTCGCAGCTTCTCCCGCGCCCGGTGGAGGCGGCTCTTGACGGCCTGGGAGGAGAGGGCGAGTGCGTCCGCCAGCTCCTGATGGCTCATGCCTTCGCCGTAGAAGAGCAGGAGCAAGCGCCGGGCGTCTGCGTCCAGGTGGGCCAGCGCCTCGTCAACTCCAAGCGGGGCATCTGACGTCTCCGGCCCGTCAGGGGCCGGCTGGCAGGGGCCAGCTATCTCGACCGGCCGCGCGAGCTGGCGGCGCAGGTGCATCCGGCAGGCGTTGACGGCGATGCGGCTGAGCCAGGCGCGGAAGCGGCCCGGCTCGCGGAGCTGGCCCAGGTCGCGGAATGCGCGCAGCAGGGCTTCCTGAGCCAGGTCTTCCGCCGCGGCCCGGTCGCGCACCAGCCGGAAGCAAAGCCCCAGCAGCCAGGGCCGGCACTTCTCGGCCAGGCTTCCGAAGGCGTCTCGGTCGCCCCGGGCGGCCTGCCGGATCAGGTTCTCCTGCCAGCTCACCCTGGACACCTCCATGCAAGAGGTGCCCGCGGGGCGCGCAAGGTTGCGCGGCCGCCCGGGCGACCTGGGCCCAGGCGCCGCGCAGGAGACGGGCCTGCCGCTTCCGAACCTAGCGTTGTGGCCTCCAAGACCCTAGGGACGATCACCGCCTCCATCATCGCCGCCATCTCCTCCCTCGGCTACCTCGGCATCGTGGCTCTGATGGCGATCGAGTCGGCCTGCATCCCTCTGCCCTCAGAGGTGATCATGCCCTTTTCGGGCTTCCTCGTGTGGGAGGGGCAGTTCAACCTCTGGCTGACCGGGCTGGCGGGAGCGGCCGGGTGTGTGGTGGGCTCGACGGCGGCGTACTGGGTTGGCTACTGGGGTGGCCGGCCGCTGGTGCGCCGCTACCGGAGGTATATCCTGATCTCGTCTCGCGATCTGACGCGGGCGGATCAC
>Ga0315281_10006074_pt1 | contig 17208 bp, 16 predicted proteins | sample YL17G07_0_MG_FD_204540 | JGI IMG/M metagenome (GOLD analysis project Ga0315281, IMG submission 204540) | Sediment microbial communities from Yellowstone Lake, YNP, Wyoming, USA - YL17G07_0 | ecosystem: Environmental > Aquatic > Freshwater > Lake > Sediment | place: USA: Wyoming | collected...
AGACAGGGAAAAGTTGTCAGGGAAGTGGGAACGGGCGAGCTGAAAGGCTCGCCCGTTTGTTTCAGGTGCCACGCGATACCCGCGAGCTATGGGCGGAGCCACCTCGGGCGCCGAGACGAGCGCCGAAAGGCCGTCGACAATGGTGAACTTCGGCAACGCGATCAATTGTGACCCACTCCGATCTTGATCGAGAACGAACTGACGCGCGCGAAGCCGTATTCGACGCCGATCCGGGCCATGCCGATCTGAGCCATCGCCCCAACCGTCGCTTGCGCGCCCAACACGCTCTCGTCGTCGAGATTCACGACCGCCGACTTCTCATGTGAGCGTGACACACTGCCCGAGACTCCCGCATACGGTGAGATCGAGACGCGCTTGAGCACCGCAAACGTTTTGCTGGCCAGCAGATCTGCGCCGTAGACCGAGAAATCCAGGTCGTCGGGACCGTACATCGTCACGAAGCTGACGCGGGCGGATGCGGCCCAGTTCTTCTCGAGGTCATGTCCAAGGTTGCGCTGGATCTGTCCGCCGACGAAACCGTAGTTCGCGTTGGGGTTGTTGGTGACATACACGCCCACATCGGTGCGGTCAGAAATACCGGCCCTGAGCGCGAGTCCGGGGAACTTCAACCCGTCGCCTTCGAAGAGCCAATGCGTGGAGTCCGGATGCACGAAGGTGTCGTTCCAGGCCGCGTCACGATCGTCGATGCCGGTCTGTGACTGGATCACTGACACCTCGAACCTCCCGTGGCCCATCGGCCGTGCGTCCGCGAGCGGCTTGAAATACGTCACCACGCCGGCCTCGCCCGTGAACTGCCGCCACGCGTTCTGGGTCAGGGTCGCATCCAACTGGAAGGAGCACTCCAACCACTTGTTGGTGAGGTGGAGCTGGGGACTGGCCTGGGCAGACGCCGCTGCGGGGAACGCCAAGCCGATCGCTGCCACCACCGCGTTGATCGTACCGCCCGTCAACACGAGTGGTAGCCACTTGAGATCACCAAATCTGGAAATACGCATTGTCCTCTCCTTTGAGTTGAGACTCGATTGTGACCGGTCACCCGGTCGCTCACGGGAGTCAGGATAGGGAGGGAGCGCGGCCGGTTCGCCCGTTCCCGTCGGATGGGACGTCCGATCCCATCGGATTGGACAAAGATCTGTGCTGCGGCGCGCATGCCGAGCGCGCCCCCGTCGCTAGGGGCTGCCGAGAAGGTGCTGGCTAGCCCGCCTGGACAGTGGACGGAGTCGTCCCCGTGTGCTTCTTGAACACCAGGTTGAACGTGGACTTGGACGCGAAGCCAGCGTCCAGCGCCAGCGACAGGATCTTGAGCGCCCGCCCCTCTCCCGACTTGATGCGGCGCTGTACCTCGCGCACTCGGTACCCGTTCACGAAGTCATAGAACCACTGCCCCAGTTCGGCGTTCAGCACCTCGGACAGCCTGTGCGGTGTGGTCCCAAGACGCTCGGCGAGGTCGGCCAGGTTGAGTTCGCTGTTCTTCCACGGTTGGTCCTTGTCCATCGCCGTGAGCAGCGACTCCTTCAAGCGCACGGCTTCGCGATCCGTGAGTCCGGAGCGCTCGTAACTTGGCACACCTTGGACCGTCGGCGCCGCCGGCCCTCCTATAGAAGGGGGTTCCACCGTTGGCTTTGGCATCGGGACCGGATACTCAGCAGTCTCGTACCGGAAGATCTCCGGTTGACGCAGCCCCTTGTACCCGATGCTGTAAACCAGGATGGCAACGGCGAGGTCGACGTCGTCGTCCTGGCGCTGCATGCCAAGGAGGCCTGCGGCTCGCATCACGTCCAAAGCGATCGCGAGCCCGGCCGCGTGATACACGCTTGTGGCCAAGCCGATGGAGAACGCGAGAGTCGCCGCGGACAGCAGGCGGTTGGCCGTTCGATTGCGCCGCTTGGTCGCCAGCGCTCCGGTGAGGAACAGGCCCTGGACGGCGCCAAGCAGGACGACGATGTGGAGCCAGTCGAGTGCAAGGTTCGCCATTCGCGGAAAACACAGGTTCCGGCGAGTACCGGCGCCGAGCATCCTCGAATGGTCGACGCGGCGGCAGACCTGAGACGCGCACGCACCGTTCCGGCTAGCTCTGGTTGCGGAACCCCTCGCCTTGAAGGGCCGCAAGCACGCGACGCTGAAGGGCATCGTCCGTTTCCGCGCCGGGCCTCGCCTCGCGAACCGCGTGCAGGAATTCGCGCGCGTAGTCGACGTGCGACCGGCAGGCGGTGCATCCCTCAAGGTGAAGGACGACGCGCCTCCGCTCGCTCTCGGGCAACGCGCCATCGAGGTGCGGCCAGAGTCGCGCGACTATTTCGTCGCAGGTGTAATTGATGACGCTTGCTTCAGGAGTCATGGCTTGGTCTGATGGTAACCAGCATCGCGCGCGTACTCCACCAGCTCTTCTTGAAGCCGGCGCCGAGCTCGAAAAAGGCGGGACCGCACGGTTCCGATGGGAATGCTGAGTCGCGCGGCGATCTCGTCATACGACAAATCCTCGATGTCGCTCAGCACGACGACTTCCTTGAAGACAGGTTCCAGTCCCGCGATGGCCGCGAGAATAGCCGGTCCCAGGTCCATCCGCGCGTACATGTCTCCCACGCCCGCCGCCATCGCCGTGATGTGCGCGTCCGCCGCTGAGAGCGCTTCCAGCTCTTCGTCCGGCGTAGGCGTTTCGCGCAGCGCTTTGCGCTTGGCGTCCACCATCAGATTGCGGCAGATCTGCGAGAGCCAGCGCTTGCAGTCGGTGCCCGGCTGAAACGAGTGCCACTGCCGATACGCGCGAAGGAAGGTCTCCTGCACGAGGTCCTCCGCGTCCGACGCGTCGCGCACGATCGCACGAGCGACTCGCGCCACGTATGGCAGGAGTGGGAGCGCCACCGACTCGAACTCGGCGTTGCGCGCGGCCTGTAGTGGGGAGACTTCCGTACCGTCCGGCATGCGGTAACGGTGCGGCGCGGGCGACGGTTGCGCGAGGGGACTGCAACGCCAAATAGTGCAGTGTCTGCGGGAGTGGCAAGGTTGTATGCACTCGTGTGCACAACGGGCGTCGGTGCGGAAAGTTCCCGGGAACCTGCGGCCGACTTCCCCGTTGTGTCGGCATGCGCATCGTGCTCACCCTCGCGATGGCCGGCTTGCTTGGCGGCTGCAACTGGATATCGCTCGCGGTCAACTCCGCGTCATATAAGACCCTGGAGGCCGGGGACGCGGGGAATCTGGTCGTCGTTGACACTGTGGCGTACGTCAGTCTGGCCGATAGTGGATTCGCAGTGGTCTCCGCCGATGCCGGATCGCGGCTGCGGGTGGTGGCGCCGCCACGCGGGCTCTCGAGCGTTGACGACGTGGCCGCCGCGGACGGTCTGCTGTTTGTGCTCGACGCGCGTCCGCCGGGATCGCTCGCGGTGTACTCGCTGGCAGATCGGCTGAACCCGACCCTCATTGCGCCGGCGATCGACGTTCCAGTTGGGCCGTTCTCGGGAGTCTCCGCCGCGCATGGCGTCGCTGTGGTTTCGGGAGGCACGTCGGCGCTCTCGTCCTGGTCGTATGACGCGACGGGCGCGCTGGGCGACGTCGCACACATTGACCTTGGGCGCGGGCAGCCGGATGCGCTGGTGGGGGACGCGGGCACCGTGTTTGTGTCGACGCACTATTGGGGTCCGTACTTCGGACTCGATGTCGTGCGACGCGATTCGGCATCACTTCGGGTCGTGGCGAGAGTCAGACTGACGGACGCAGGATTCACGACCGGTGGCGCGAAGCCCGCCAATTTTCCGGTCGAGGCCGCGCTGCTCGACTCAGCCACGCTCTTGGTCGCGCATCGTCGTGGCGTGGCCGTACTGGATGTGTCGCGCCCGGACGCTGCGCGACTTGTTCGCGTGATCGATGTCGGCGGCCCCGCGGTCAATGTGGACGCGATGGATCGCGTGGCGGCGGTGTCCGTCGGTGGCGGAGTACCGGCCGTGGTCCTCATCGATTTCCGATCCGGTCCGGCAGCCGTTGTGCGTCGCGTCACCTTGCCTTCGGGAACCAAACCAGCGGGTGTCGCGTTGAGCAGGCATTCGGTGTTGATAGCAGCACGCGGCCGGGGAGTCCTGGCCGTGAAACGATGAACACATTCGGAGGAACTATGTACGGTCGTTCGAGCATGTGGTTGACAGCGGTAATGGCGGTGACGGCGCTGGCGTCGGCGGGTGGTCAGGTGAAGAAGGATTCGATGGGCTCAGGCATGGGTATGGCTTCTGGAAAGCCCATGGGCGCGATGGACAGGGATGCCGCTGAGTACACAATCGTGTACAAGAGCATGTGGATGCCGGCATCGCATCCGTTCGAGTATCCCTCGGCGAGTCTGGTGTCCGGCCCGCACTTCTCCGGCATCATCGGCGCGGCGCACAACGCGTCGTACGCAATCTTCAAGCCGGGTGCAATGCCCACTCCGGGACTGGAACGCTTGTCCGAACAAGGCAAGCATTCACCGTTGGACGAAGAGATCACCGCAGCGGTCAAGGCGGGCAACGCCGCTTCGCTGTTCGCGTCCGGTCCCCTCAAGGACTTCAAGGATTCATTGGTGGTGGTATTCCGTGTGGACCCCAAGCATCCGATGGTCTCGTTCGTCGCGATGATTGCGCCGAGCCCGGATTGGTTCGCCGGCGCCGCAGACGTGAGTCTCTGGGAGAACGGCCAGTGGGTTGGGTCGCGGACGATCCAGGTGTACGCGTACGACTCGGGCGGGGACGACGGCGCCACGTACAAGGCCGCCGACGTGGACAACAACCCGAAGAAGCCAACGACGCAGGCAATGACTCGGCACTTCGCGCCCAACGGGACGGCAATTCCGGTGGCGATGGTGACGATCACCAGAAAGTAAGGGTAGCCCGCGGCTGACGTACGGTTGTCGAGAACCGGGCGCAGTCGGGTGTGATCGATCCCACCAGGGTGACCCGCACGGCGTTGCAGAACGCCGCGTCGATCGCCGGCCTTCTCCTCACGAACGAAGCGCTGGTTGTGGAGAGGAAGTAAGAGCAATCGGCGCTGATGGGTGGTGGACAGACAGGGAAGAGTTGTCAGGGAAGTGGGAACGGGCGAGCTGAACGGCTCGCCCGTTACCACATCTGGCTTGCATCCAGCTTGAGTTTCCCGAGCGACGGGCGATAGTACGGCTCTCTGGTTGGCTAGCAGTTGTCGCCGGGGCGGAGATCATATTACCGCTACGCCGGAGTCCCCAATGCGTCGAGCGTCGCCAAGAGATGCGCGACGACGCAGATAAAGGCGTGGATGTGGAGTCGCAGATCTGTCCGGTGATACTGTGGCCGGATCGCGAGGCGCAGCGGAGTTTTTGAGCGCGCGGAAGACGCCTGCCGCCGTGGCTTGGCCGCGCCAGGCCCGAATGATGTCGGCCGTGCTCCCCGAGCGGATGATCGCCGACTGCGCGCTCCCGGCCGAACAGGGGACACACCCGCGCGCGACGAACGTCATCGAGTGCTGTGGCTGGCGCCCGCTTTCGCGGGACTCTGTTGGGGCGAATGACGGACACTGTCGGGGCGGATGACGCGACGATGACGCCCCACATTACCCTGCTCACCTCGCCGAACGGGCCGCAGAGTCGGTTCGATGATCACACTGCAACCGCTGGGCGATGCTGTCATCAATGTCGGCGACCGCGAGGTCCGTCCGACGTCTCTGGTTTTCATTCTTCACTGCGAGGGTCCCATGAAATCGAGTCCTGCCGTTCTGGCGCCGATCTTGCGCCGTTCTTTCGCCGTTCTTGCGCCGTTCCTGCGCCGTTCCCGCGCCGGACTGTCCGTCGCCGGCGTCGCTCTGTTGCTGGTAGCCTGCCGAGATACAGCCACCGTGGCGCCTCCCGAGTCGGCGCACCTGCCGCCCAGCTTGATGGTCACGGATCTGCAGGTGGATGTTGGCGACACGTGGTTGTCCGCTGAAATCACGACTCAGACGACCACCACCGTTTACACTGACCAGCCGATCACCAATCCGGTGACCGGCGAGAGCATGACGAGCATTACCACGGCGTCTCCGCCCGAGGTTGTAAATCTCTACGGCGGCTTCGACGCTTCCGGGCAACTGCAGGCCAGCATCATCGCCGCGCCGGACCCGGACCGCAACGCGGATCTGGGCTCGCAGGTGACCGTAACGCGCATCCTCGGCGATCACGTCGAGTACTATGACGCCTTGGGACGACGGGTCTCCGAGTACGCGTCTGACGGAGCGATCCTGCCGCAACTCACTACGGAAGATCTCTGGATCGGAGGCTCCATGACCGACGGGAGCATTGTCGATGACCCCTCGGCGTTGCAGCAGGAATTACAGGGGACCGAGCCCGCGTATCTTCGGGCGACGGGCGCCGCAGGGGCTGACCTCCTCAACGCGGTGGCGGCGGTGGCCGCGGCAATCCGATATCGGGTGGAGCAGCCTGACCCGTCCACGCTGCTCGTGGTTCAGGACGTGGACGACGATGCGGCGCCGGCGATGCGTTCGGTGAGCGGCGCAGCGGCGTCACAAGCCCAGCAGGGCACGACGAAGGTGACCCGCACATACCGCCGGCACGGCAAGAACAAGGAGTTCGTCATTGACGAGATCCGGGCAGACCGCGAACAGCGGGTGGGCGAGTCGCGCACGGTGATGCAGCACGTGCTCAAGTACCGGAATGTCAAATGGAACAAGCACAAGGAGAAAGACAATGCGCGCAAGGCGAAGGCGGCCCGGGACCGGACGGATCGTTCTGAGCGGCCACCGCGAAGACAGCCGGCGCCTCCCCCATCCTCGATCGTTGTCGACGGAGGGGGCTTCATTCCCAACGTCGGAACACCGACGGGGGACAACTACTGCAACGGGCAGTTTGCGCCCGAGCGCAACGTGATCACCAGCGGCACCGGCCGGCATCTGGTCGTGCAGCATGGCTTCTCCGAATCCGGTTGCCTGTACCGGGTGGGCCGGACACGCTCCGACTTGAAATCGGCATTCCTGTTCGACGACGACTTCATGCCTACGCTGGACTATGGTGCCCGCATCCCGGATCAGGCGCGCACGCTCGCGTCAAAAGTGAATGCGGTGCGCGGCGACAACCAGGCCTCCATCTTCATCGGCTACAGCAACGGAGGTCTGGTTGCGCGCCAGGTGGCACAGTGGAATGCCTCTCGGGTCGCTGGTGTCGTTACGATCAGCACGCCGAACAACGGCATCCCGGTCGTGAAGCTCGGGTACTACGCGGTGGCAACTTTGCTCTCGCCGGTCATTGGCGGAGCGAAGCTGGGTTGCCAGTGGTTCGGCGTGTTTTGCGGTTTCGACAGCATCACGGATTGGCTCGGCAAGCTCGCGAGTTGGTTCGGCATAGGAGGGGATGGACGTCCAACTCCCGTGCTTGCCGACGTGATCGAGTCTGGCGGCAACTGGTATATCAATGACCTGAATGCCGCAAACGAAAACTTCAACCGGGTCGGCATCTTGCAGATGCCGCGACAGCGATGGCTCTTCAGGCGCGCTGGTGCGGCCGGAAGTTGTGGGACCGCCCTATTCATACCATGCGGCCGAGCGTCGGTGTCCGGTATGGACAACTACTACGCGCACCTGCGCGCTACGACCATAGTGCACGGGACGTGGAATCCGTTCAAGCTTGCCGCGCGCATTTTGCGCGCCACGCGGGCGGGGGCGGTGATGGCGTACTATAATGGCGTCGACGGGACGTTCAATTTCTTGCTGGCGCCGCAACTTGGCGACGGGAGTGATGGCCTCGTGCCTTTCAGTTCGCAGCGTTATCCCAGGCCGAGTGTTCCGGACAACGAGATCCTTCAGGCTGACGCGCACGCGGAGGCATTCGGGAGCGATCTCGTCTCGCAAACGGCGCTCGGTAGCGTGCTCGCCGGTCGTCCCTTCGAAGTGCGCCCGCGGCGATGACGATATTCGGAGCGCGGTGTGCCGCCGAGCAGCCCGGTGCGACGAGAGGCTGGCACTCCTCGAGGAACACCGCGCTCTGCTGTGCGGCAGTGCTGCTCGTGACGGCGTGTCCGATGGACTGCACTGATCCCGCCAGTCCACCGGCCGCGGCCGGCCGCGTGTTGTGGGGTACGCCCCTCCCCGCGCACACCGGCGTAGCGGGACTGGTGGCCGTTACGCCGGGCGGTATATACGCGGCGACGGACACGGGCCTGTCCGCGCTCGATCCCGCCACCGGCGCGCTGCGCTGGTTTGTTCCAGCGACAGGAATGGGTGGCAGCCGCCGCATGGAAGTACGAAACTCGAGGGTGTTCACGGCCGGCACCTACGCCGTGCGCGCGCACGATGTCGCGACCGGGGCTGTCCTCTGGGAAAATACGTACGATCCTGCGTCGGCGGACCTCGGCGGAGTCTCCGCCGATGATCAAGCCGTGTTTGTCGGCTTGCGCGACGGTCGCGTGCTCGCTCTCGCGCAGTCGGACGGACACGTGCTATGGCAGGTTCAGATCGCAACCCCGGAGTGGCAGTTCCGGGGCGACATCGCCGGCACCACCGTTTCCGGCGATACCCTGTTCGTCGCCGCCGATCGGTCGCTGACGGAGAACAACTTTCAATCCACCGTCGTGGTCGTGGCGCTCGACCGGCAGACCGGGCGGGAACTGTGGCGCTACCAGTATGCCGGAACGGACATGGCCACGAACGACCCGCCGGCTCTGGTCGGCGGGAAACTCGTGATGACGGACGTCTATGCGGGGTACGTCCTGGCGCTCGATGCCGCCACCGGCTCACAGCAGTGGCTACAACGGGTCTGGGGACGCATATACTCGGCGCCAGCGGTACGCGGCGACACCGTGTTCGTGGCGACGGCAGCGTCGCGCGCCTACGCCCTCGACGCCCACACTGGCAGAGTGTTGTGGACGGCGATCACCGACGGCGGTGCGGTCGGCGTCGCGCCGTGCGGCACCGAGGTGTTCGTGCAAAACTTTCACGTGGAGGTGCGCAGAGCCGACAACGGCCATCGAGTGGGGATCGCGTTCCCTAATACTTACGAGGAGGTCGCAACGTCGGGCGTGACCGTCGCCGGTCGCATCGCGTACGTGGGAACGAACAAGCGACTCCTCGCCCTCCGCTGCGAGTAGCCCGTGGCGCCCGAAGGCCGCACTGCTCGCTCATCGTGGCGAATGCGCCGGTACCGATCCTGACGCACCTCTGCGCGCGCGCCCGCTTCCGCGAAGTCGCCCCGCTCTGCCTCGCGTCTCTCACAGCTACGCGCACCGTCCATTCCCTCAAGGGGCGCATTGACGATGACGCGAATCGCACTTGGTTCGCCGCCCTTCGCGGCACCGCGCCGTGGACGCACACGCCACGCCCGTGATCCTCATCAAGCCGCGCGTGCCCGGCGTCGCAGTGCGCGACGCGCGCATCGGGCTGGGACTCTTCTCCACGCGCCGGTTCGCCCGCGGACGTACGATCGGGCGCATCGGCGGCCGCGTGCATCACTGGCGAGTACTGTGGAAGCGCGGCGGCACGTTCCTGGCGAACTGCTTCCGCTTCGGCGACGAGACGTACCTGGACCCCGGCAATGGACTCGGCCGCTACCTGAACCACTCGTGCCGGCCCAACGCTGCCATTCGCAAACTCGACAATAGACTGTTCCTGTTCGCCGCGTACGACATCAAGGCCGGCGACGAAATCGTCATTGACTACTCGACGATCACCGGCGACGACGACATCTATAGAATGCGGTGCCACTGCGGCGCTCGGCGCTGCCGAAAATGGATTGGCCGGTTTGGGTTGTTACCATCTGCCTTGAAGAAGCGCTATCTGCGGGACGGATTGTTGCCGGAATTCATGCTTGGCACGCTGGAAGAGGTGGACTGGCCTGCGGCCCGTTAGGCCCGCCCTTCGTAGCCGATGCTGTGGGGTGGTCTCCGAAGACGTGTGACAGCCACAGCGTCGCAGGTGGCTCTGGTGACTCCGCGCGTCACGGGAGGAACTGACGAGCGCAAAACGCGAGGGCCAGCCCCAGTCATGACTTCCAGGCGGCACTCATCGCCCTCCAACGCACCGCAGTCACACCAAGCAACGGATTGGTCGCCACCCTAAGGGCTTCGCTGATGGTCCGCGAGCCATTCGTGAATCCTCGTCTCAGCTTTGTTGATGGAGCTGAGATAGCCAGTCCGATCGATGAACGGGTCCGCCGGATTCTCTGCGTTGGCGCGCTCCTGCAGCTTGCGCCACCTGCCGAATTCCCTCGCGTGCGAGGCGAGGAAGATGTCGGCGGGCAGGCTCCGCAGCGTGCGAAAGCTGCGCTCGAAGTCGGTTCGAAATTTCAGATACGGATCTGGCCCGTCCCGTGATACGCCCAGCGGGGACCCCATGTCACAGATGCTCACCGCAAGCAACTCACGGTCGCCATCGCGGACGGGAAACGACCACGATGTGCTGCCGGGCGTGTGGCCGGCCGTGATGTGCGCGGTGACTGCGAGCGGCCCGACGTGGATCGTCGCGCCATCACTGAACCGGTGGTCAATCCGCGGGGGCGGGTATCGGAAGAGCGGGACGTACGAGAAGAACATCCAGGGCCCGAGGCTGTGGTCGCCGGCGCCGCCGACCGCCACGACGTCGGCATCGGGCTCGCTGATCCACACCTCGGCGCCGGACGCCTTCTGCAGTGCCGCCAGCGCGCCCGCGTGGTCGAAGTGCGGGTGCGAGTTGAGCAGAACTTTGACGTCGGCGATGTTGAAGCCGAGCTTGGCAATGCTTTCGATGATCATCGAGGCACTTGCCTCACGACCGTCGCCGATCAATACGTGGCCCTCGGACCCGGTGAGCAGGAACGCCGTGATGTCGTTTGTGCCGACGTAGTACAGGTTGCCGGCGATCCGGAACGGTTCGACGGGCATCTGCCCGCCGTGGTCTATTGCGGACTTCCACTTGATGCCGGCTACCACAGCAAGAGTGCCCACCACGCCCGCCAGCAGAACCATCCAACGTCGCTTGGTGAGAAGGTGCATCTACTCGTCTCCGTCGTCGCTTATGCCTTGTTGTGAAAAGCACTCTCTATTGCGCAGTATAAGGCCCGCCGCGAGCGTCGAGTGGCCTCCGGCCCGTACGGGGGTGACCTTTGCATTGTTTGCTGCTTCGACGCAACCGGCCGCCCAGCCTGACGTTCGTTGGAGCTGACGAGCGGACTGTCGGACTGTGGCGGCTCGCTCCGCGCGCTGCCACAGAAGGTATGATTCGCTCGCAGCTCAACATCGGCGCCGGGAGGCTCGTGTGCGGGCTCGAAACGAGAGGTGGCGATGAGGATCACAGAAATCTGGCGATATCCGGTCAAGACAATGGCTGGAGAGAAGCTGGAACGGGCAGGCGTTGGGTCTCTCGGCATCGAAGGTGATCGGGTCGTGCATGTCGAGAACTCCAGAGGCCGGGTGATCACCTCTCGTTCGCATCCTCGCTTTCTGGGCCATAAGGGCTCGCTGGGCCTGTATGGAGAAATCATGGTGGACGGCCGGCCCTGGGACGATCCAGGGGTTGCCGCCGATGTTGTGGACATTGCCGGGCCGGGCGCAAAGCTTGTGCGCTATGACGGTGCCGAGCGCTTCGACGTGCTGCCGTTGCTGGTGGCCACCGACGGGGCAATCGCGGCGTTCGGCCACGACCATCGTCGCTTGCGGCCAAACATCGTGATTGGCGGCGTCGAGGGCCTGACCGAACGTGAGTGGCCGGGCGCGTGCCTGCGAATCGGCAAAGTCCTCATCGGTGTCCAGGATCTGCGTCTGCGCTGCATCATGACTTCGTACGACCCCGACACCCTGGTCCAGGATAAGGGAATCACACGTGACATCTACAAGCGGTTCGACGGCAAGCTTGCGCTCAACTGCTTCGTGATCGAAGGCGGCGAGATTACCGTTGGCGACGAGGTGCAACTGGTGCGGGGGCGTGCTTGCGCGGAATCCGCGGCGATCATCGAGTAGGCCAGCCATGGCTGCCGACTAGTGAGGCTCGCCCTCCTGACCCCGGCGTGCAGTGCCGACGGCCGTGTTTCGGAAGCGGCGGCGGGCCGGCCGCCCTATAATACGAAGGGCACGCGGCGGCCCGCCGCCGCATTTATTGAGCGGCCGCAGCACAACCTGATTCCTTTGCTGGACGCCACATTCCCGCTTGAGAGATGCTATGATATCGAAATTACTTGAGTGGTACACAAAGCATGCTCGCGCCATAGAGAACGGGTTCGCGTTGATGTTTGTGGCACTATTCGTGTGCGCGGTGCTGGATTGGCTGGGGCTGTTGCCCGGCGATCCGGGGTTCCAGCCGCTCAAGATGCTTCTGCTGAGCTCAGCGCTTCTTGCGCAAGGCGTGGCGATAATCGTGCGGCGCCACTCACAGCAAGCGTTCTATGCGCTACTCGCCGCGTCGCTCGTCATGCTCGCAGCCACCTTCTTTGTCGCCAGCTAACGCCATTGGGGAGTTATTGCGCAAGAAGGCAGCCGCGGCGTCCGAGTTGCACTTTGTTCATGAGTCCATGCTGCTGAACCAGAGCTTGGGGCTCGCGGCGCCTCCAACTGGACCGTTGATCACGGAACGTTCACTCCGGCGCCGCAGCAGAAGCGCAGGGCGTAAAGCAGGTGTCGCAGGCACTTGTGCAAGCCGGCCGGCCTCACTCGTCTCACAGGCATGCTGAAAGTCCGAGGCAGAACCCGAGCCGACACTCAAGCTGCGCCTGTTGTCGCCGCCAGAGCGGCTCGCGGCGTACTCATCGCGCTCGCGCTCGCGCTCGCAATCGCAGCCTGTGGCGACGAGCTACGGGCTCCAGCAGCTAGTGCGCGCCGCGAAATCGTTGGTTTCTCTGCGCGAGTCGCGTCAACCGACTCGACTCGAGGCGAGCCCGCGCAAGCCGCGACTGGCCCGAAGGTCATCCGGTCTGGTGAGCTGCGCATCCAAGTCAGGGACGTTGAATCCGCTGCCTCGCGGGCCGATAGCTCGGTGCTGCAGCGCGGCGGCCTCGTAGCCGATCGTCAGCAGTCAGCAGGTGACAACGGCAAGCGGACTGCGCATCTCGTTGTTCGCGTTCCCGCAGACCGCTTCGGCGACTTGATGCTGAGCTTGAAGTCTCTCGGCTCTGTCAAGAGCGAGACTGTCTCGCAGCAGGACGTCACGAAAGCATACTTCGATCTCGAAACCCGGCTGTCAGTCAAGGAACAATCCCTCGGTCGACTGCGCCAATTGCTGGCCACCAAAGCCGCTCGCCTCGCTGACGTCCTTGACGTGGAGCGCGAGATCACGCGAGTCGTTGAAGAAGTGGAGCAACTCAAGGGAGAGCGCCGCTTCTACGACAACAGGGTCGCGATGTCGACCATTGAGCTCACCGTGTTTGAAGCGGGAGCCTTCACGCCCAGACCGTCATTCACGGTCGGACAATCCTTCAGCCAGGCCATCGACGTGTTGTCGACATCCCTGGCTTGGCTCATCTATTTGGTCACGTTCCTTGTGCCTTGGGTTGCCGCAGCAGTGCTCGTTTGGTGGGTTGTACGTCGAGTTCGCAGACGCGCTGCATAGCGCCATGAGAGAGCCTGTCTGCAAGAGGGCAGACGGCGAGGCCGCGACGCTGGCGTCGCCTGGGGGTGCTCCACTGAAGTGACGACCGCAGGTTCCTCCGATGTCGGTCGCCGCAGTGGCGATTGCACACCAGTTCGGGCTCGATCGTGAACGATCGAGCCCAGAGGTCATTCGACGGTCGGACGCCGGCGCCCAATCAGGCAAAGCGGAGCAACGCGGCGGGACGGATTGTGACCGGAATTCATGCTGGCACGCTGGAAGACGTTCCCCGGTCCGCGGCCGTGATCCGCGCAATTGTCGGTCAAGGCAATCCGCGACATCCGCGAGATCGTAGTACACCTTCTGACCCCGGCAAGTGTCCAAACACGGAAGCGCGAGCGTTCCGCGCTGGCTATCTTGGCTGGAATCCTCCACTGGTGCTCACTGTGACTCACAGACGAGACTTCATCAAAACTGCAGGCGCGCTGACGGCCGCGGCGCTCGCCGCCACCGCCATCCCGCGCCAGGCCTCGGCGCTGTTCGGGGCGATGCCGACCTCCGCACCGCTTCCCGAAATGGACGCGGCCGTGAAGGAACTGCTGCTCGAAGCGATTCAGGCCGCCAAACAGGCCGGCGCGTCGTTTGCGGACGCACGCATCAGCCGCTTCATGCAGAACTTCGTCTTCACGCGCGAGCAGCAGATCCAGAACACCGTGGACACGGAGACATTCGGCTGCGGCGTGCGCGCGCTCGTTGACGGCACGTGGGGATTTGCCGCGACACAGAAGATGACCAAGGAAGGCGTCGCGAAAGCTGCGAAGACCGCGGTCGCGATTGCCAAAGCCAACCGCATCGCGCGCGACACAGCCATCACGCTGGTGCCAACGGACTCGCATCCCAATGCCAGCTGGCGCTCGGACTTCACGATTGACCCGTGGACGATCTCGGTCGAAGACAAGGCCGCGCTGCTGCTCAAAGCCAACGCCGAGGCGCTGAAAGCGCCGAACGTGAAGTTCGTGTTCAGCGCGCTGTTCTTCGTGAAGGACGAGCGCAACTACGCGTCAACGGACGGATCCGTCATCAATCAGCTCGCGGTCAAGAGTTGGCCGATCATCCAGGCGACGGCCGTCTCCAACGACCGCACGGACTTCCAGAACCGTTCCTCACCGACGGCGCCGATGGGCCGCGGCTGGGAGTACATCATCGAGCTGGATCTCCCAACGGTCGCTCGCACGACGGGCGAAGAGGCCAGCCAGAAGCTCTCGGCGAAGCCGGTAGACGTCGGCCGCTACGACCTGGTGCTGCATCCGACGAACCTGTGGCTCACGATTCACGAGTCCATCGGCCACGCGACGGAATTGGATCGCGCGCTGGGTTACGAAGCCAACTACGCGGGCACGAGTTTCCTGGCGCCGCCGGAGAAAATGCTCGGAGCGTTCAAGTACGGCCCCGAGATCATGAACATCCAGGCGGATCGCTCGCAGAAGGGTGCGCTCTCCACCATCGGGTACGACGACGACGGCGTGAAGCCCGAGGATTTCATGCTCGTGAAGAACGGCATTCTGCGCGACTACCAGACCACGCGCGAGCAGGCCGGCATGCTCAAGTGGTGGTACGACAAGAACAAGATGCCCACCAAATCGCGCGGCTGTTGTTACGCTCAGGGCTGGAACAACGTGCAGTTCCAGCGTATGCCAAACGTTTCATTGATGCCGGGCGAGCGCGACCTGAAGTGGGACGATCTCATCGCGGCGACCGACCGCGGTATCGCGATCCTGGGTGACGGGTCGTTCTCCATTGACCAGCAGCGCTTCAACGGCCAGTTCGGTGGCCAGGTGTTCCACGAGATCAAGGGTGGCAAGATCGTCGGCATGTTGAAGGACGTCGCCTATCAGATCCGCACGCCGGACTTCTGGAACGGCCTGGACATGATTGGCGGCAAATCCAGCTACGAAATCGGCGGATCATTCTTCGACGGCAAGGGACAACCGGGCCAGAGCAACTCAGTGAGCCATGGCGCGGTGCCGGCCCGCTTCCGCAATGTGAACGTGATCAACACGGGGAGGAAAGCATGAGCGCCCCGATGTCGAGGGACGACGCGCAGCGCATCATCGAGCGCGCGATCAAGATGTCGCAGGCGGACGGGTGCGAGGTGTCGCTCAACGCCAACGTCACGGGCAACACGCGCTTTGCCGCCAACCAGATGAGCACGGCCGGCGAAATCGAGGGATCCACGTTCGCGGTGCAGAGTGCGTTCGGCCCCAAGCACGCCGTCGTCACGACCGACGATCTGTCGGACGCGTCCATCCGGCGCGCCATCGAACAGTCCGAGAAGCTGGCCAAGCTCTCGCCGGACGATCCCGAGGCGATGCCGTCGCTCGGACCGCAGACTTATGTGCCGGTGAACGCGTACCACGAGGCAACCGCGGCGTGTTCGCCCGCGGACCGGGCCAGAGCGGCGCTCACGGCCCTGGAGCCGGCGCGCAAAGCAGGCAACGTGAGTGCGTCGGGCTTCATCGTGACCGGCAACAACGTGTCGGCCTTCGGCAACAAGCAGGGACTGTTCGCATATTTCTCCAACACCACGGCGAACTACACGCTCACCGTGCGCACGGCCGACGGCACCGGGTCCGGTTGGGTCGCGGCCGACGATCACGATTGGTCCAAGCTGGACTACAAGTCGGTGAGTGAACGCGCGGTGGATCGCGCGCAACGGTCGCGCGGCGCGGTGGCGATCGAGCCGGGCCGCTACACCGTGATTCTCGAGCCCCAGGCGGTAGGCGACCTGGTGGAGCTGCTCATCGGCTACATCGCGGCCCGGTCGGCGGACGAAGGACGCAGCCCGTTCGTGAAGCCGGAGGGCGGGAGCAAGATCGGCGAGAAGATCATGGACTCGCGCGTGAACATCATCTCCGATCCGGCCGATCCGCAGCTCGGCGGCCAGCCGTTCGACGGGGAAGGGTTCCCGCTGGGCCGCCAGTCCTGGATCGAGAATGGCGTTTTGAAGCAGCTGTTCTATTCGCGGTTCTGGGCCAAGAAGCAAAGCAAAGTGGCCACGGGGTTCCCGACCACAGTGAAGATGCTTGGCGGCACGACCACGACGGAGCAGATGATCGCCAACACCGAGCGGGGTCTGCTCGTAACACGGTTGTGGTATCTGCGTGAGGTGGATCCGCGCACGGCGCTGTACACCGGCCTCACGCGCGACGGTGTTTTCCTCATCGAGAACGGCAAGGTCAAGAACGCCGTGCGAAATTTCCGGTTCAACGAGTCGCCGATCTTCATGCTCAACAACATCGAGGCGCTGGGACCCACGCAGCGACTGGCCGGCACGGAAAACGGTGGCGACATCGTCATGCCCGTGATCAAGGCGCGCGACTTCAACTTCACGAGTCTCTCGGAGGCGGTGTAGTGGTGGACCCGGCCCGCCGAACGGACGGCGCGGTGGTGGGCCGGGTGTTGTCCGGCAATGAAGAACAGCTCATCGGTGCGCTCGCCGATCTGCGCAAGCAGGTGGGCGGCCGCATTGTCGGTCAACGGGACGCGATCGACGAAATCCTCATGGCGTTGTTGGCCGGCGGACACGCGCTGCTCGTTGGTGTGCCCGGCCTGGCCAAGACGCTGATGGTTCGAAGCGTGGCGGACGCGATGCATCTGGAGTTCCGCCGAGTGCAGTTCACGCCCGACCTGGTGCCGAGCGACATCACGGGCACGGAA
>Ga0315281_10006075_pt1 | contig 17207 bp, 11 predicted proteins | sample YL17G07_0_MG_FD_204540 | JGI IMG/M metagenome (GOLD analysis project Ga0315281, IMG submission 204540) | Sediment microbial communities from Yellowstone Lake, YNP, Wyoming, USA - YL17G07_0 | ecosystem: Environmental > Aquatic > Freshwater > Lake > Sediment | place: USA: Wyoming | collected...
CGCGCCGCCGGCTGCACCGACTTCCTCACCAAGCCCGTGGACGACGATAAGCTCGTGGCCCTGCTGAAGAAGCACCTCGGCGAATAACCAGAAACCGCAAGCCGTCCGTTTCCATTCCCGCCCGTAACCGCCAGCCCTCAATCAAGATATCTGCTTCTATTTCTCTGTCTTACGCGGTACCCCCATTCCTTCGCATTCTGCGACAAACATTCTTCCTTGAGACGAAATTTCGCCGCGACCCTTCCTCGGATTCATTCTCGAAATCGATTCTGCGAAAATAACTGACTTTATTTCTGTGGCTTACAGACGCCGGGAAGCGATGGGAAACGAAAACCAGGTTTTCCACAAGTTCGGCCCGCCGCGTGCACTCTTTCAGGCCCGTCCGGTTCCATGAAGTTTCCAGTTGCTGTTTTGTCTTCATGCTGCCGGAGTTGTCGCAGGGCACCAGTTGTCGGGTTTTCATCCTGAGCGAGACGAGTGACGATGGATTTTCTGCTCCACCAACTGCAGACCGCCACAAAAAAGAAAAGAAACGAAGAAGAAAAACAAGCGAACAAAAGCTCTTATATTCTTTATACCTGCGTCGGCGCCCTCTCCATTGCCAGTCCATACCAAGGTCGCGGCACAGTCCGGTCGCAAATTTCCTGCAGGTTCCAGGGGAAGCAATTCGTAAGAGTCAGTGAACGGTTCGTGCACCACAGATTCGCACTACTAAAAACGGAGGAAAAAGGAAATGTCGCTTAAGAATCTTAGGATCGGAGCCCGCCTCGGGGTTGGCTTCGGCATTGTGTTGTTCATTCTGGTGGGTACGGCCTGGCTGGGCATGAGCCGGATGTCCGTGCTGGATGAGAACCAGAATATCGTGGAAGGCCGCTGGAAAAAGGTATCGAAGGTTGACGATGCCGTCCGCGCCAGCGCCTCGAACTTGAGGCTTTCGATGGAGGTCATGCTCGTCAAAGACAAGACGGAGATCGAAGCCTTGTCGCGCGACCAGGATGCCAACCGTCAGGTCATTTCCGAGACCATGATCTATCTCAAGGAGAATACCCACTCGGACAAGGGCAAGGAACTTCTGGCCAATGTCGATCAGACCCGCGCGGCGTTCGTTGACGCCATGGTTGCACTCCGGGAATTGGCCGCCAAGGGAGACAAGGAAGCGGCCAGCGATTTCGCCATGAAGAAGTTCATCCCTGCGCGGCGCGCCAACGTGAAAGCGTGGGATGATTTCGCCAAGTATCAGAGCGACCAGGTGGATGAATCGGTCAAGGAGAGCAACGATGCCTACCAGTCGGGCCGTTCGCTCATGATGGTGATGGTGGGAGTCGCGCTGTTCACGGCGCTGCTCATCGCTTTCCTCGTCACCCGCAGCATCACTTCGCCGGTCAGCGGCATGGCTAACCATCTGGCGGACCTGGCGGCAGGCGGCGGCGACCTGACCAAGCGCATTGATGTGCAGTCCACGGACGAAATCGGTCTGATGGGCAACTACCTGAACACCTTCCTCGAGAAGCTGGAAAAGATCATCATCGAGGTCAAGGGCGGCACGGGCTCGATTTCCAGCGCGGCGCAGCAGGTGGCATCGTCTTCGTCGTCCCTCTCGCAGGGCACCAGCGAGCAGGCCGCATCGGTCGAAGAGACCACTTCGAGCCTCGAAGAGATGAGCGCCTCGATCAACCAGAACACCGACAACAGCCGCCAGATGGAGCAGGTAGCCACCAAGGGCGCGCGCGAAGCGGAAGAGAGCGGCAAGGCCGTGAAGCAGACGGTCGAAGCCATGAAGTCCATCACTCAGAAGATCGAAATCATCGACGAGATCGCCTACCAGACCAACCTGCTGGCGCTCAACGCCGCGATTGAAGCGGCGCGCGCCGGCGAACACGGCAAGGGCTTTGCCGTGGTGGCCACCGAAGTCCGCAAGCTGGCCGAACGCAGCCAGACCGCAGCCAAGGAAATCAGCAGTCTGGCCACCGACAGCGTGAAGGTTGCCGAACAGTCCGGCAAACTTCTCGATGAACTGGTGCCTTCGATCCAGAAGACCGCCGAACTGGTGCAGGAAGTTTCTGCCGCCTCGCGCGAGCAGTCTTCCGGCGTCAACCAGATCAACAAGGCCATGGCTCAGGTGGACCAGGTGACCCAGCGCAACGCATCGTCCGCGGAAGAGCTTTCCAGTACCGCCGAAGAGCTGGCCTCGCAGTCCGAAGCCCTGATGCAACTGATGAACTTCTTCAAGACCACCGGCCAGGACGAGGGCTTCTCCTTCCTGAAGCAGGGTGGAGCGAAGACGGTTCCCACGCATCACCAGCCACTGCACGCCACTCATGCCGCCCCGGCCACCAAGTCCAGCGGCAAACCAGTCAACACCGGCGACGAACACAGCTTCGCGCGCTTCAAGTAGGAAAGGAGGAAACGATGGCAACGGCAACGAAAGAGGCAGTCGAACAACAGCAGTACCTGACGTTCCTCCTGGCCGGCGAGGAGTATGCGATCAGCATCCTCCAGGTGAAGGAGATCATCGAGTACGACACGGTGACGACGGTTCCGAAAACGCCGAAGTGGATCCGCGGAGTGATCAACCTGCGCGGCAGCGTCGTGCCGGTGGTGGACCTCGGAGTGAAATTCGGCATGGAGGAGCGCGCGGTCACCAAAACCAGCTGCATCGTCATCATCGAGACGCAGTTCGAAGGACAGAACGCCACCATCGGCATCGTGGCGGATGCGGTGAGCCAGGTGATGGACCTGGCCGCCGATGACATCCGCGCGGTGCCGGAGTTCGGCACGCGCATCAAGGTGGACTACTTGCTCGGCATGGCTCAGTTGGGCAAGAAGTTTGCTCTGCTGCTCAATGTCGACAAGGTGCTTTCCACCGATGAACTGCTCAACCTGACGGAACTCTCCGCGGACAGCGCGGCGGAACCGGCAGCCAGGAAGAAATAGCAACGCCCGCGATCGCAACGGGGCGAAAGAGGTTGGGGCGCTGCCTTCCCGCAGCGTCCCTCTTTTTTGCTCAGGAACCCTTTTCGACGGGATAGTTCTTGGCGATCCAGTCGGTGGCCAGATCGTGGGGCAGAATCAGCACGCGCAGATGCGTAAAGCCCATCTCGCGCAGCGCGGACGTGGCCGGGCGGATATTGGGGCAGCGCGCCAGCGGGCAGCAGCCGCAGTAAATCACCAGATTCATCGAGCGCGGCTGCTTCTCCGCCCACTTCTTGATCTCCGCCAGCCCTTGTTCCGAGCGCGCCTCGCCGAAATAGAGCGCTCCGGGAATGTGCCCGCCCTGATACAGCGTGCGGAAACCCACATAGAGAATCACGGGGCGATTCGCGTCTTTAGCCCCGCTCAACTCGCTCGCCAGCGCCGCCGGTTCCAGCGCCTGCGCGGCGGTCCACGGGTCGGCCGGCGGCGCCTGCGGGGCGCCGCTGCCGGAAGAAGGAAAGAAAACAAGTCCCAGCGCGCCGAGCGCCAGCAGCGCCGCGGCCAGGAACAATTTCCGATGCACCGCCGTTTTCGATGTGTTCATGAGGACCGTCCTTTGGTCTGGATTTTGCGCGTGCTCAGTCGCCACCCGGCGCGCTCCGGCGCTGGCGAATCATCTTGAGGGCCGTGCTGCGCAACGTTTCCGGAACGTTCTTGTTGCTGGTGAGCATCTTGAGGTCCAGGGGATTGAGCATCGGCAGCATGTGCATGGTGACGTCCAGCGGGGTCTTGGGATTGTTCACCAGGCTTTTGATCACCCCATAGTTCTTGCGGAACACGCGGTTGTTGGCGATCATCCGCAGAATCTCATCGGTCAGGCTGGTCATGGCGGAAAAGGATTCCACCTCGCGGTCGGTCAGCCGCGGCGACTGCAGGACCGCGCGCTGCACCACCTTATTGGAGTCGCGGATCAGCGTGCGCCGTTCCCCCGCTCCGCCCTTCAAGGCCAGTTGCACGCGCTGCGATACGGTCATCTTCGACAGCCGCTCCAGCAGCGTCTTCTGTTTCACTTTGTCCGGCTCGACCGCCGCCACTCCTTCCAGCAGCGCCGCTTCGTCCACTCCGGTCCCGCGCATCTCCTCCAGCAGCCGCTTTTGCTCGAGCGTCGCCACCGGCGAATGTTCCAGGGCGTGCGCCAGCGCGTGCGAGGCGCTCACCCGGTCCAGCTCATCCATCAGGAATTTCACGCCCGCGGCGGTCAGATGCGCCGCGGCGTGCGCCAGATCGTCTCCCGGGCAGTTCTTGTTGCGCGCCAGGGCGTCGGCGATGCCCGGCTTGTCGGCGAAATTTCGCGCGCAGTAATGCAGCAGCGTCACCGGCGTATTTTCCTTGGGGATGGCTTGCAGGAACGATTCCGCCGGCTCGCTGATCAGCGACTGCTGCGACCTCTCGGCAATCATCGTGTCTTCATCGTGGGAAAACGCCAGCAAGATCACCGCGCGGTCGGCCGGCTCCAGGTGCAGCGAGCCGCTGCAGATGGCCATTTTCCGTTCCCGGGTGCCCAAGCCCCGCCGTAACTGATCGAGTAGTTCAGCGCTGAGAGGTTCCATTGGATGTCCGCCTGAGATTCTTCCTGCCTAGCCTGATTGTACCCGAGGAACCGGGCGCGCCGATGGGCGGCATGGCCTGCCCGTTCAAATCCAGCAATACCGCGCTGGAGTCCTGCGCGCTCACCACAAATTCTGTTTTCGCCGTGAAGCTCAGGTTTTCTCCCGCGGGCATTTGCGCGTCGAATTTCACCTGGCCGTCCGCCGTGATGCGCACCCGAGTCGCCGCGCTTGTCGATACGGTCAGCTTCAGCGGCCCTGGCGTCCCCTCGAAGGCGGGCGGATTTTTTTCCTCCGCCGCGGGTGTGGCGGAGGCCGGTTTGTCCGCGGGCGCGCTCGCTGGCGCAGCGGTGGTTGTCGTCGCCGGTGCGGGCGTTGCCGCGGTACTTTGCGCCGGGTTTGGCACGGGATTTGGCGCGGAGCTGCTTGCGGGGGAGGCGCTGGCCGCCGGCTCCGGCGTCCTCACCACGGCCGCCACCGCGTTCACCGGGGTCTTATGCCGCACATAAATCCGCATCCAGCCGTAGATCAATCCCGCCACCAGCAGCAGAAAAATGATCGCTCCGGCCACCGGCGGAACCCAGCGCGGCGCCTGCCACGGCAGCGGCTCGAACGGCGGCGGAGCCATGCGCGCGGGCATCTTGCTGCGCGCCAGGTCGTAATCCCCCAGCAGGCTTTCCTCGTCCAGCCCCAGATAGCGCCCGATGCTGCGCACAAACCCGCGCGCGAAGACTCCTCCGGGCAGCTTGCTCCAGTCCTCGTTTTCCAATGCGTTCAGGTAGCGCCCGGAAATCTTCGTGGCCGCGGAGATCTCCTCGAGAGAGACCTCGCGCAGCTCTCGTTCCCGCCGCAATCGTTCGCCGAAATTTCCCTTGGCCATCTCTGGATTCCGCCGGGAGCCGGCCGCGCACACTCGCGCCGCGCCTCTTTTTGGCCCCGCGATTGCACTATAGGCGGGCGCAAACAGCGTGTCAAACCGCGAGCGCGCTGAACGGCAATGCCACCTGAGGTTACCCCGCCCCGCGGGCACGAATCTGGAAATTATTTCTTCTCGCGGAAAATGCGGCTGGCGCGCCCGGAGAGACTTGAACTCCCAACCCTCTGGTTCGAAGCCAGATGCTCTATCCAATTGAGCTACGGGCGCACCACGCCAGTATACATCTCACTCTGCCCTCCGCTATGGACCACCCCCAAGGCCGGCTCCCGGGGGACCATGCGCGTCTGGCAACATAGTACGATGTGTTCATTGCGCCGGGACGTCTGGCCTGCCTATACTGGCCAAAGACAACGTAGGTTCCGGCCGGTATTACGGCCGCAGAGCGTGGTGTTGCCACGCGGCTTCAAATTCAACGGGCACAGGTTCTGGACGACGTGGAAGAAGTAAAACAGCAGTTTCCGGATGTCGAGCGCCGCCGCAATCCTTCCGCCTCCGCGGAGAAGCGCGAAGCCGGCCAGGTCGCCATTTTCCAGGAGCTGGGCAAGGCTCTCACCTCCTCCCTGCAGCTCGACCAGGTTCTCAGCACCATCATGGAGAAAATTGACCAGTTCCTCCGCCCGGACAACTGGTCCCTGCTCCTCCTCGACGAATCCAAACAGGAACTCTATTTCGAGCTGGCCATCGGCAAAGCCTCGCAATCCCTCAAGGACGTGCGCGTCAAGATGGGCCAGGGCATCGCCGGTTGGGTCGCCCAGCACGGCGAAGCCGTCATCGTCCCCGACGTTTCCAAGGACACCCGCTTCTTCTCCAAGGTCGACGAAAAAACCAAGATGGAAACGCGCTCCATCGTCGCCGTCCCCGTCAAATTCCGCGACACCTGCCTCGGCGTCATCGAACTCATCAACTGCTTCGACGGCGACGGCTTTCAGGACCGCGACCTCAAGCTCCTCGAAGCCCTGGCCGACTTCGCCGCCATCGCCATCGAGAACGCCCGTCACGTCAAGCGCATTCACGAACTCACCATCACCGACGACTGCACCAGCCTCTACAACGCCCGGCACATGGCCGTCATCCTGGAAACCGAAATCTACCGTTCCCGCCGCTACAACTACGAATTTTCCCTGGTCTTCATCGACCTCGACCATTTCAAGCAGGTCAACGACACCCACGGCCACCTCACCGGCTCCAAGCTCCTCGGCGAAATCGGCGACGCCCTCAAGAATCACTGCCGCCTCATCGACTTCGCCTTCCGCTACGGCGGCGATGAGTTCGTCATCCTGCTCCCGCAAACCTCCAAGGACAACGCCCTGCACGTGGCCCAGCGCCTCCATAAACTCATCCGCGAAACCTCCTGGCTCACCAAGGACGACAAGAACATCAAAATCACCGCCAGCATCGGCGTGGCCGCCTATCCCCAGGACTCCCGCACCAAGGAAGGCGTCATGCACCTCGCCGACGAGGCCATGTACCTGGTGAAAAACACCAACCGCGACAGCGTCGCCGCCGCCCACATGGGCATCGTCAAGCCCCTCTAACTCCCTCTGCCGCAAAACTCCCCTCGTCGCTTACCCCCAGGCAGCGAAGCACGATTGCTCATCGATGGCGCGGAACTGTGCTATACAATCCGTTTTGCACGGCCTGTTGCCAGCGATGCTCCCGGCGATCTTTCTTTTGATCTCTGGCGGCGGACAAGGGTGCCATGATGATTCGAATGGCAGGGAAATTATTCTTGCTGGGCAGTCTGTTCGCCTGGGGAGCCACATTCGCCGCGGCCCAACAGCCGCTTAAGCCGCTTCCGCTCGTGGCCATCACGCGCGTCACCGTGATTGGCGGCGCCGGCGCGGCGCCCCAACCCGATCAAACGGTCTTGATTCGCGGAAACAGGATCGGCGCCGTCGGGAAGCGCGCAAAGATCAAGATCCCCGCCGGGGCCCGCGTGATTGACGGCCGCGGCAAATTCCTGATCCCCGGTCTGTGGGATTCGCATGTCCACCTGGGCTTGACCGGCGCATCCTCCCTCCTCTTATTCATTGCCAATGGTGTGACGGGCGTCCGCGACATGGCCGGCAACCCCTCGGAACTGAACCTCTGGCGCCGGCAAATTGCCGCCGGTACCCAAATCGGTCCCAGAATCAAGATGGCTGGCCCCGCATTGGAAAGCGATCAGTTTCTTCAGATTCTTCCTAAAGTGGATGAAGCCTTTCACCTCCGCCTGACTCCCGAAATCCTGCCCACCCGCATCGGCATCAGCACTCCGGACGATGCTCGCCGGGCCGTGGACCAGCTTGCCGGCATGGTCGTGGATTTCGTCAAATTCAGGACCATGCCTTCCCCGGAGGTTTATCAAGCCCTGGCGGATGAGGCCAAAAAACGCGGACTCGCTTTTGTTGGACACGATCCGGAAGTCGTGGACTTGGAGGCTGCCGCCAACGCCGGGCAGCGCAGTATCGAGCACCTTCCGTTCCTCAGCCTGGCGAAGTCCTCCGAGCCCGCGCGTGCCGCTGTTTTTCACTCCTTCGTACGCAACGGCACCTGGATCGACCCGACCTTGGTCGCCGCCGTTGGCTATCGTGGCACGCCCGATGCAACGGTCATGGCCATTGTCGAAGATAGGGCCAATCGCCTGGACCCCCGCCGAAAGTATCTTTCCCCGGGGCTGCTTGAATTCTGGCGCGCCCAGATTGTGATCAAACAGGCGGAAGACCCCATGGACTGGCCGGCTCTCTTACAGCAGGGTTTTGCGGACCTTTCCGCCATGCGCAATCTCTCCGTGCGTCTGGTCGCGGGCAGCGATACGGGCGCTCCGCTGGTCTTCCCGGGCTTCAGCCTGCACGAGGAACTGGCCTTGCTTGTCGAAAAGGGCGGTTTGACTCCCGGGGAAGCGCTCCATGCCGCGACGCTGGAGACGGCCCGCATGCTGGCGATCGAGAAGGATATCGGTACGGTGGAGCCGGGCAAGCTTGCCGACCTCGTGCTTCTCGACGGCGATCCCTTGCTGGACATCCACAACACCCGGCGGATTTCTGCGGTTCTTACGGATGGGAGAGTGTTGGATCGAAGCGCTCTGGATGCGCTTCTGGAGCGGGCCGCGGCCTCTGCCGCACAAGAGCCGTTGGCAAGCCCGCCGCAGCACCACTGAGAATGCGCATCGTCGTCGGCCCCGTGAACTTTGCGCTACCAGGCTTGCTATCCGGAAAAAAGACGGGCACCCGCAGGGTTAACCGGCGCCGCCCTCCGCTTCCACTTCCTCGAGGCGCAGCCTCTTCGGCTCGATTCCAAACGCCAGCACCACCGCGATCTGCACAATCAGCAGCCCGATCATCAGGCTGGTCACTCCCCCGACACCGTACGCCCGGAACAGCGCCACCACCAGAAACGGCGTCAGAATCGTCGCCGCGCGCCCAAACGTGTTGCAGATTCCCGTGGCCCGCATGCGCACGTCCGTGGGAAACAGCTCCGGAATGTAAATCGCAAAGAGCAGCGCCACCTGCACGTAAATCGAAATGATCAATAAAAATCCCGTGAGCAACAGCGGCGCCGCTTCCTTGAGAAACGGATAGATGGCGCTGAGCGCGATGGTCGCCAGCGAAGCCGCCGTGATCATCGGCTTGCGGCCCCAGCGGTCCGCCGTCAGCGCTCCAATCGCCGCGCCAATCGGCGCCCCCACGGACATCAGAAACGAATAGCCGAACGAGCGGGCAATGCTGATTCCTTCCTGCACAAAAAAAGTCGGCAGCCAGGTCACCAGTCCATAGATCAGCGTGTTGGCCACGATCAGCGTCACCGCTCCCACAAACATGCGCGGCAGCAGCAGCGGACTCAGCAACGCCGCGGCGCTCCGCGTCGGCGGCGCGGGCGTATACGCAGCCGGCGCGGGAAGGGAAGCGGGATCGGACGAAGCCTCGCGCTCGATCCGCTGCATGGCGGCTTCCGCTTCCTCCGTTCGCCCAATCGATTCCAGCCACCGCGGCGATTCCGGCAGGGCCTTGCGCACATACCAGACCAGCAGCGCCCCCGCTCCCCCGATCACGAACATCGTTCGCCATCCGAACCGCGGAATGATCAGCGTGCTCAGCAGCGCCGCAATCGGCAGGCTGGACACCACGATGGCCGAAAGCGCCCCCGTCCACCGCCCCCGCTCGCGCGGCGGAACAAATTCCGCCATCATCGTGTACCCGGCCACCAGCTCCGCTCCCAGCCCCACTCCCATCAGCCCGCGCAGAACAATCAGCACGTTCATCGTCGGCGCGAACGCCGAGGCGATCGAGGTCACTCCAAATACCGCCAGATTCGCCTGGTAGGTGAACCGCCTCCCGTAGCGGTCTCCCAGAAAACCCGTCAAAACCGATCCCAGCATCATTCCCGCGAAAGTCACCGAGACAAACTGCGCGTTCTGTCCCAGCGTCGAAAATCCGCTCTGGAGCGTCGCTCCCAGAACGGTCGCCGCCACGTACACGTCGAACCCGTCGAAAAACATCCCCAGCCCGATCAGCATCAGGATGCGCCGGTGAAACGCTCCCACGGGCAGCCGGTCCAGCCGGGCCCCTGCGTTGACCCTCAAGAGCGGCTCACTTCGGCCGGCCCAGCACGGCCAGGCTGCCCGCCGTCAGCGCTTCCACCGCCCACTCGCAGTTTTGCTCGAACGAATTCTGCTGCGCGCTCAGGAAAAATTCCTTGCATCTCCGGCAAGCCCCCGCATCCAGCCTCAAGATGCGCTCCACCAGCGCATCCGCCTCCATCGCCAGCCGCCCCCCCATGCACACCTGCGAAATCAGCCCGAACTGCATGGCCCGCTGCGGTCCGATGGGATCGCCAAATAGCACCAGCGGAAACGCGAATCGCGGCAGCGCGTATTCCCCCAGATAGGCCATGATCGCCGCCGGCGCCAGCCCCGAACGCATCTCCGGAAATCCCAGCGAAGCCTCCTCCGCCACCAGCACGAAATCGCACACAATCGCTAGCCCAAATCCAAATCCGAACGCGTCTCCCTGCACTTCCGCCACGCTGATCAGCGGCGAAACCCGCAGCAAACGCTTGAACTCGATCAGCCGCGCCGCCTCCGCCCGGATCGTTTCCGCATCTCGCCCCGCACGCTCCCGCCCCGTGCAGAACACCGCTCCCCGCGCCCGCATCCGCAGCACCCGCGCCCGCGGCTCCGCCGCCTCCGCGCGCAGCTCCGCCAGCATGGCCTCGAACATACTGCCCGTCACCTCGTTGCCGCGCTCGGCATTGTCCAAAGTAAACGTCAGGACGTCCCCGGCCCGCTCGATCTCCACTCCCTCCCCGGAACTTTCGCCGTGGAAGGCTTTCTCATTCTCATTGGTCATGCGCGCTACGCTATACAAGCGCCGCGGCCGTGTCAATTCCGCGGGCCGGAAGGTTCACGCAGGATTGCAGGGAATCAGCTGTCCAAAATCGCCCGCAGTTTTTTCAGCAGCTCGATGTTGGTGAAGGGTTTTTGCAGAAATGTCTTTTCCGATTCGAATTGCCCGTAGGGGTGCAGATGGTCCCCGGTATAGCCGGACATGCACAGCACGCGCGTTCCCGGCCGCAGTTCCTGCATGCGCTTGCAGAGTTCCACTCCGCTCATCCCCGGCATGATCACGTCGGTGAGCAGCAGATCGATCGCTTCCTTGTTGTCCTGCGCCAGCGCCAGCGCCGCGGCGCCGCTTTCCGCAAGCAGCACCCGGTAGCCGCCTTCCTCCAGCAGCGCCGCGATCAATCCCCGCAGGTGCGCTTCGTCTTCCACCAGCAGCACAGTCTCCGTCCCGCGCCGGATCGCGGCGGGTTCCCTGGACGGCTGGACCGTCTCCGCCCCTTCCTCCCGGGGAAAATAGATGCGAAAGATCGTTCCCTTGTCCGGCTCGCTATACGCCTGGATGTGCCCGCGATTCTGCTTGACGATTCCGTAGACCGTCGCCAGCCCCAGCCCCGTCCCTTTTCCCGTTTCCTTCGTCGTAAAAAAAGGCTCGAAGATCAGCGGCAGATTTTCCGCCGCGATGCCCGTCCCGGTATCCGCGAAGGAAAGCATCACGTACGCGCCGGGATTCATCGGGGCATGCTGCGAGACGTAATGTTCATCCGCGGTGATGTTGGCCGTCTCCATCACGATTCGCCCGCCCGTGGGCATGGCGTCCCGCGCATTCACCGTCAGGTTCATCAGGATCTGTTCGATTTGTCCGGGGTCCACCTTGACCATCCACAGATTCTCCTCCGGCTTGAACGACGTGGCGACATCCTCTCCAATCAGCCGCTTGAGCATGTCCGCGGAACTGCTCACCACCTTATTCAGATCCACAATTCGCGGATGCACCATCTGCCGCCGGCTGAAGGCCAGCAATTGCTTGGTCAGGCTGGCCCCGCGCTCCGCCGCCCGCCGGATCTGCGCAATCTTGTCCGCCACCGCGATCGTTTTTCCCGAAGCGATCAATCCCTCGGCCAGGTCCGTGTATCCCATGATCACGCTGAGCAAATTGTTGAAGTCATGCGCCACCCCGCCCGCCAGCCTCCCCACCGCCTCCATCTTTTGCGCCTGCTTGAATTGCGCCTCCAGCTTCTTGCTCTCCGTGATGTCCTGTAGGGTCCCGGCCATCCGCACCACTTTCCCGCTGCCATCCCGGAAGACTTCCCCCTGCGAATGCGCGTTACGCACCTCTCCGTCCCGGCGGATCACCCGATGCTCGGTGTCGTACGAACTTTTCCCCTGGGTGGCTTCGTGCACCGCGCGATCCACGAGTTCCCGGTCTTCCGGATGCACAAAGCTTAAAAACGTCTCGTAGCTCGCTTCGAACTCCTGCGGCGGAGCCCCGAAAATCCGGTAAATCTCATCCGACCAGTACAGCGAATTCGTCACCACGTTCCAGTCCCAGTTCCCCAGCCGCGCGATCCGCTGCGCTTCCGAGAGCCGCTTCTCGCTCTCCCGCATCGCGTCAATCGCCCGCCTCTGCTCGGTGATGTCCTGATCCGTTCCCTCGTAATAGAGCGTCTTTCCCTGGGCATCGCGTACGGCCCGTGCATTGACCAGGGACCAGCACCGGCTGCCATCCTTGCGATAAAATTCGCATTCGAAATCCCGCACCACTCCGTGTTCATCGAGCAGCCTCTTGAATTCCTCGCGCCGCTCCGGGTCGGCATATTCCTGGCGGCCCGAATCGCTGATCGTCTCGATCATTTCCTGGGGCGAGTTGTATCCCGAGATGCGCGCCAGGGCCTGGTTCACGCTCAGGTAGCGTCCGTCCGGCGTGCTTTGGAATATGCCCACGACGGCTTGGTCGACAATTTCCCGGTATTTTTCCTCGGCCTCCCGCAAGGCCTTGTCGGCCTGGCGCTGCTCGGTAATGTCCTGCACTGTCCCTGCCATACGCACGGCTTTTCCGCTGCCGTCCCGGAAAACCTCCGCCCGCTCGTGCACAACCCTCTCCGTGCCATCTCCACGGAGAATGCGGTGCTCGATGTTGTACGTTGTCTTTCCCTCGAACGCCTCCTGCACCGAGCGATTCACGAACTCCCGGTCGTCTGGATGCACATAGCTGAGAAATGTTTCGTACGTCGCTCCGAACTCTTGGGGCTGCACCCCGAAGATCCGGTAAATCTCATCCGACCAGTACAGCGAGTTCGTCACCACGTTCCAGTCCCAGTTCCCCAGCCGCGCGATCCGTTGCGCCTCCGAGAGCCGCTTCTCGCTCTCCCGCAGCGCGTCAATCGCCCGCTTCTGCTCGGTGATGTCTTGATCTGTTCCCTCGTAGTAAAGCGTCTTGCCGCGGGCATCTCGCACGACGCGCGCATTGACTCGCGTCCAGCCTCGGCTGCCATCCTTACGATGGAATTCGTATTCGTAATCGCTCACCACACCGCGTTCCTCGATCAGCCTCTTGAACTCCTCGCGCTGCCCCGGAACTACGTATTCCTGGCGGCCGATATCACTGACCGTTGTGATCATTTCCTGGGGCGAATCGAAGCCCCACATGCGCGCCAGGGCCGGGTTGACACTCAGGTAGCGTCCTTCCGGGGTGGTTTGGAATATTCCCACCACGGCATGATCGAAAATTGCCCGGTATTTTTCCTCCGCCTGCCGCCGTTCCGTAATGTCCGCCGCCGCTCCCACCGTCCGTACCGCCCGCCGCTCGCTCCCTTCTCCTTCAAAATAGGTCTGCGCGTGGATGGTAGCCCAGCGCAGGCTCCCGTCGGGGCGAACCACGCGGTATTCCATCTCATGGGTGCCGCCTCCCCCGGGGACATGCGCGGCCTTGATGATGTTCAGTGTTTTTTCCCGGTCCTCCGGGTGGATACGGTTCATGACCACGGGCAGGGTGAATCGCTCATCCGGACCCAGGCCGAATAGTTTCCGGGTTTCCGGCGAACAATAGACCGAGTCCGTCCGGTGATCGTGGTCGAAAACGCCCAGTTGGGAAACCTGCACCGCCTGCCGCAACTGTTCCTCGCGCTGGCGCAGCGCCTCTTCGGCCTGACGTCGCTCTGTGATGTCCGCCACGGCTCCGATCGTTCGCACCGCCCGCCGCGCGCTCTTTTCTCCTTCAAAAAATGTTTGCGCACGCGTGGTCAGCCAGCGAATGCTGCCGTCCGGACGAACCACGCGGTGTTCCACCTCATACAGCCCGTCTCCCGCGGGGTCATGCGCGCGCTCAATGGCCTTGCTGATGAGTTCTCGGTCGCCTGGGTACATGCGGCTGAGCAGCAAAGAGACGTTGAATGCCTCATCCGGACCCACCCCATAAATCCGCTGGTGTTCCTCCGAGGCGTAGATCCTGCCGCTCAGATGATCGTGATCGAATATTCCCAACTTGGAGACCTTCACCGCCTGCCGCAACTGCTCCTCGCGCTGCTGAATCGTGGCCTCGGCTCTCTGCCTCCCGCGCAGGTTCATGATTCCAAAGGCGAGCACTTCCGCCAGATTCCTCAGCAACTGCATTTCCTGCTCGCCGAAGGCTCCCGCCTGCCCGGAAGTGATGCTCAGCGCCCCGAACGCCTTCTCCCCATCCATCAAGGGCAATGCGCAGCACGACCGGTAGCCGCGCTTGCTGGCTTCGCCCAGCCAGATGGAAAACTCCGCAGCCTCGTTTTTCCCGGTTCGGATGGCCGTTCCCGTCGGACCTCTTCCGTGCGGAACATCACCCCACGAAATGTTGATTGCCGAGAGATATCCATCCTCGTGCCCCGCCCAAGCCGTTGGCCGCACCTTCTTTTCTTCATTCTGCTCCGCCTCCCCCACCCAGCTGAAGCGGTACCCCACGTCCACAATAATCCGGCAGGCCTCTTCCAATAGGCTCTGCTCGTCCGTCGAACGCAGCACCGCCTGCACGATCCTCGTCGTGGCCGCCAGCGCGATTTGTACGGTGCTCATCTCTGTTCTCTTCTTCCGCCGTTCCATCCGGAGCGGCGCAAAACCGATCCTCTCCCCTCTCGGACGATCCTCTCCTTGCTCGTCTCCAGGCGATGGCGCATTCCCAGGCGGGGTCTAACGCAATCTATCGTGCCTCCCCCCCGGACGGCGTTCTTCCGCCTCGCGCCGCCTGTATCGGATATTAAGACCCTGAATAGTTGCCTTTGCTATAAAACTCCCGCCGGCGGACATCCTTTCGCTCTCTCCGGCTTCTTCCTCTGCTTGGAAATGTTTTTGCTGAAAACGGCTTCCCCCCGTTTGTCCCCCGCCATCTCCTTCGCCTATACTCGGCATCGAACCATCGAGCCTCGCGCTCCAGGAGCACCATGAATCGGCAGCAAGCTGCGCGTTACGCGCGCTGGTCGGCAAGCGTGGCCATCCTCCTCGTGGCCATCACCGCCGGCGTCTATCTCCAGCGTAGTTGGCGCGCCATGCTCGAGCGCCGCAAAGCTCCCCCGCCGGTTCCCTCCACCGTCGAGCGCCAGCTCTCCGCCCTCACCTTTTCCAAAGTTGAGCAGGACCGCACCCTCTTCACCGTGCAAGCCTCCAAATCCACCGAATTCAAAGGCAGCCTCGAAGACCTCCTCGAAGACGTTCAAATCACCATCTTCGGCCCGCGCGGCCTCCGCCACGACACCATTCACACCAGCCGCTGCCGCTATTCCAGGGACCGCGGCGGCATCACCTGCGATGGCGACGTCAGCATCGATCTGCTCAGCGCCGAAGACGCCGCGCGCATCGCCCGGGGCGACGCCACCGCTGCCGGCCGCCTGCGCGTGGAAACCAGCGGCGTCAGCTTCGACCGCGAATCTGGCAAAGCCTCCACCTCCCAGGCGGTCCACTTCATTTTCCCCGGCGGAGACGGCCAGGCCGTCGGCGTCGAATACGACACCAACGAAGAACGCCTCCGCCTCGGCCATGAAGTTCGCCTGCATCTCACCGCCGCCACCCGGCCCGGCCCCTCGGGCGACCTGCGCCTGAGCGGATCGAGCCTCGAATATCGCAGCAAGAAAAGAGAAATGTCCCTCGCCGGCCCGGTCCGCGCCGATTCGCAAGACTGGTCTCTCTCCGCCGGTGAACTCCTCCTCGCCCTCGACGAACAGAATCGCGCCCGCCGCATGGATCTCAGTTCCGGCCCCGGCGGCGCCGCGCGTCCCGAAGTTCTTTCCCGCCGCGCCGCAACCCCCGCCCGCCTCTCCGCCGACACCATGACCGCGCAACTCGACACGAGCGGCTCGCTCTCCCGCCTCGCAGGCAGCGGCAACGTCGCCGCACAGCTCTCCGCGGCCGGCGCCGAAACCAATCTCTCCGCCGCCGCCTTCGATCTTTCCTATTCCCCAGACACCCGCGCCCCCCGGCAGCTCGCCCTCACCGGCGCCGTCTCCGTGAACTCCCGCTCACCCCTCACGAACGCCTCCTTCACCACCCGCCGCCTGCGCACCGACTCCCTCCGCCTCACCTTCTCCCGCTCCGCCAACTCCTCCGCACTCGAATCCGCCGAAACTCTCGCCCCGGCCACCCTCGAATGGGAAGACTCTTCCGCAACCTCGCCCTCTATCGCCCGCTCCACTCGCCTCCGTTCCGATAAACTCCGCGTGAATTTCCAGCCCTCCACCGCTTCCGCCAAAGACTCCTACCCCCGCATGGCCTCCGCCGAAGCCTCCGGCAACGTCCAGATGACCCGCACCCTCGCCGGCAAGCCCGATCAAACCGCCACCGCCAAACAAGCCGCCGCCCGCTTCGATCCCCGCGGCGACTGGTCCGAGATCACCTTGAACGGTGACGTACTCCTCCGCGAAGCCGCCCGCACCGCCCAGGCCGCCAAAGCCGTCTTCGACCGCGCCGCGCAATCCGCGCAGCTCTCCGGCAAAGCCGTCGTCGCCGACGCCTCCATGCGCACCACCGCCCGCTCCATCACTTTCCTTCAGTCCACCGGCGAACTCCGCGCCGAAGGCGGCGTGCAATCGAGCGACCTGCTCCCCGGCTCCGGCGCCGTCCAGCTCGCCCCCGCTCCCGCCAATCTCACCGCCGACCATCTCCTAGCCAATTTCGAAACCGCCCGCGCCCTCTATTCCGGCCACGCCCGCCTCTGGCAGGGCGCCTCCGTCCTCGACGCCGACTCTATCGAGCTGCAAAAGAACGAGCGCCAGCTCCTCGCCTCCGGCCATGTCCGCGCCGTCTTCCCCGAAGCCGCCTTCTCCCCCAACTCCGCCGCTTCCGCCAAATCCCGCTCCGCCGTCTGGCGCGTCCAAGCCGGCTCTCTTTCCTACCAGGACGCCGAAGGCCGCGCCCATGCCGAAGGCCAAGTCCTCGCCCAGTCCGCCACCCAAAAAATCCAATCCTCCTCCCT
>Ga0315281_10006076_pt1 | contig 17207 bp, 13 predicted proteins | sample YL17G07_0_MG_FD_204540 | JGI IMG/M metagenome (GOLD analysis project Ga0315281, IMG submission 204540) | Sediment microbial communities from Yellowstone Lake, YNP, Wyoming, USA - YL17G07_0 | ecosystem: Environmental > Aquatic > Freshwater > Lake > Sediment | place: USA: Wyoming | collected...
CGACAGGTCGGACAACTTCACCGGTCAGATATCATCCCTGGCAGACGGGGAAGAGGAATACCCGTTGCAACGCCATCGTATCTCATACGGCGCGGAATTGGCGGGCGGCAACCTGATAGTGGCGGACGCGTTGAATTCCGCTTTGCATATACTTCAGATGGGTTGAGCGGGCAAAGTTGAAAGCAAAGCCCTGTTATGGATATCGCCGCGTCACCGTTCAACTGCGGCGCGACTGCGTGAATGCGGATCACAAGCGGGTGTTGCGCATTATGGGAGAAATCGGCGTGATGGTCATTCTGTGATTTTCAACTAAAAAAGGGATTGACTCATGCCTTCAAATTACCGTAAATGTATTGTATCGCATCTTCGTTGCCCACAATGTTTCTCGACGCAGTTGGCGCAATCTGAAAAGGGCATGCGTTGCCGGAATTGCCATGCAGACTATCCGCGCGTGGGGAATGCTCTGAACTTCATTGATGAGAACTCTCGCAAGCAATTCAACCTGGAAGAGACCACCAACATCTCCGATCATCCTTACGATACGCGCGCTCAAAAGATAATTGGAGATTTGGCGGAATGGGGGGGGGTGGCGCTGGATTGCGGCGCAGGTAAAAAAACTGTTTCTATCGAGAACGTAATCCAGTTGGAGATCGTGCCGTACCCGCATATCGATATCCTTGCGGTCAACCAAGCCTTGCCTTTTCAGGATAACACCTTCGATGCGGTGTTTTCCTTGGATGTCTTGGAGCATGTCAGCGATCCATTTCTGTGCGCACGCGAAATCGTTAGGGTTCTGAAACCCGGCGGTGTGTTATACCTAGATATGCCCTTCCTTTGTCCAGAGCATGGCTATCCACGTCATTACTTCAATGCGACCAGAATGGGTGTAAAGCGTCTTTTCGAAGATTGGATGACCTTCGAAGAACATTATGTGCCACTATCCGGCCATCCTATCTTTGCCTTGACTTGGTTTCTAACACATTACCTGAACCACCTCGATCCTGGCGTGAAGGAGCGTTTTGCACAGATGACCGTAAAGCAAATTGTTGCAAGATCACCACTCGACTTCTTGAAGGATCCCATCGTTACCGGTCTTCCACAGGACAGCCAATGGGCTATTGCCGCCACTACGCAAGCCATCCTTAGAAAAGGAATATTGACTCGCTCATAAAAAGCTCCTTCAGATAGATTTAACCCGTGGTGGCCACGCATATGAAAAATTTTGGTAATCAAGAGTCAAGTTAGGGCTGTTAGTTTTTTCATTTCTTGAGTTCGATGTGCCTTCGCATTGGACTGTTTTCGAAGGAACGGTTAAACAGCAAAAGACTTGCATTTCTCCTTTATTAAATATGTTCATGGAAAAGAGTGTAATCGTACAATGGGCGAATCATATTGGATTTAGGGGAAGATCATTAATGGCGACATTAAACATTTTGAGGGAAAGGCTTTAGGACAAAGTGTAGTAATTCTTGAAAAATAATGCATTCTCGCTTTGCTCTTTACAACCCAGCCACTAAAGGAAATACGAGGTAAGCGATGGCAAAACATTCCGGGGCCGCGCGATAATCGCCGCCCCTCGCTATTTGCTTAATATCAATGCGTCCTGTCCCATATAGGGATCGGGATCGCTGTAAAACCCACTCCAAAACCCTTTGAGAGCGCGAACCTTAAACAATCCGGAATCTTCAAGAAGGCCATCGAAGAATTTTTCAGTTAAGGCTACCGCCCCGGTCGGCCAAAGCAGGTCATTAATCCGAAACCCTTCTGTTGTTTCATGTTCAAATCGCAAATTCGAGGGGATGCGGTTGGGCTGGCGCGCTGAGGCAAGAATCTCGTCGCTATATAAAAACACAGTTGCAAATATTAAGCCCCCCTTTTTCAAAACTCTTCTGAATTCCTTCAGATAGTGTTTTATGTCATCTGGAAACATGTGGGTAAAGACGCTTTGCAATATGACTAAATCTATAGACTCATCTTGGGCGGGGAGTGTACAGTCGCGAGTCAATAATTTGCCAGATTTGTTATAAAACTGATCTTTAACATCAAAATGATGGAAAGTGAAATTCTTGTGCTTAGCGGTAATATGTTGCTGACACCACTCTATTGACGGCCGAGTGATATCTACGCCAAGATATGAGCCTGATGGCCCAAGGATGTCAATTAAAGGAATTGCATCCCGACCAATCCCACATCCTATTTCGAGCGCCGATTGGCCAGCGGCAAGCCCCACGTATCGTTTCAAACCATTTATATGGGCATCTGAAATAGATTCAAGGGTATCAGGGCCTCCTCCGGTCATCACCATTAAATCAATTGGTATTTCGTAACCGTGAAAATTATATGTGGTTTCCATTATGCTTCTCCAAATGAAGTTATCCCATATTTCCTATATGAGCGCTATGCATGTATCCAGGCGTGGCGCCCAGCCTCGCCCTAAAATACACAGCTCAACCATTCTCAAGTTTTATCCTTTGCAGAGCCGCAAGGCGATTTAATTTCATGGGCGCATCACTCTTCGCGCCTAGCGACACATAAAACTCACAACCTGCCGTATCAAACTCCGCCTTGATTTCAAGATCAATCAGCCCAAGAGCTAGTAAATCGGAAATCAACAATCGAAACGATGCAGGGGTAAACCGCCAGCAGTGCACGTCAACATAGCCTTCCGAAGAAATACGCCGGTTCCAGATTGATTGCGCCTGCGCAATATCATGCATAATTTCGTCTGCGCCACCATGCGCGTCCGGCGACCACGCAATACTGCCTTTTCGTTTGGAGGCATTGGCGACGTGATCAAATATCTGCCCATGACTAGGTTTAATCCGCTTCTCATTGTAAGCGTCCAGCACATCACCAGTAGAGCTAATTGGAGAGAAGTAATCAAAGCAATAGCGTTTATCTGGAATAACCAGAGATAGAATGCCATCGGGCTTAAGCAAAGCTTTGCATTGCTGTAAGAATGAGATTAAGTCAGGAACGTGTTCAATAACATGGCTGGCAATAATCCAATCGTAACAACTGGTATTGCCTATCAGTTCTTGAAGAGGCCCTCCGCGCCAGACAAAATCAACATCCTCGATGTTGTCCAAATTGACACCATGCCCTTGATATTTGTTTCGCAATTCTGCGGCGCTGGCGTGATCAAGAATATGGACGTTAAACCCTTTCTTTTTTGGCGCAATTGGATTATGGCTGGGGCCGATTTCCAAACCCAGCCCGTTTTTGCCAAAAAGATGAAAGACTTTTCCCTCACGCGAGTTACTATTGAACATGTCCTTTACAAACCCCCTCTTTTGCGCCAAACATTTCATAGCGCTCACGCCCACTGCGAAAATTCCCTTCTTTTACCGCAGAGGCGGCATCAGGATTTGCCTTCAAATATTCAGCCTCATTAAATATTGACTCACTCATAATAAGTTCCTTCAGATAGATTTGACCCGTGGTGGCCACGCATATGAAAAATCCTCATGGTCAAGGGTCAAGTTGGGGCTATACGCTGGATCGTTCAGGAGTAAATCGCCCCAGCGCTTTTGCAGGTAGCGCATCTCATGCGTGTAGCGTAATTGCTTTTCCAGGGTATCTTCATAACCGCGCGTAGCGGACTCGTGGTGATATAACTCCGCATAAGGCGTCCAAACATTTCGATAGCCGGCTTCCCGTAAACGAATGCAAAAGTCCACATCATTAAAAGCTATTTTAAGATCAGTTTCGTTTAGTCCACCCAGTTCTTCAAATAACCTTTTACGAATAATCAAACAGGCGCCCGTTACCGCAGAAAAGCCGGATATGAGAGACATTCTGAAACAATAGCCGGGGCTCCCCTTCGCAAAACCTTTGTGCGAGTGGCCAGCGACTCCGCCAAGTCCCAGGATCACGCCACCATGCTGAAGCGTCTTGTTGGGATACCAAAGGCTCGCGCCCACTGCGCCAACTCCCGGTTGCAATGCAACACTGACCATCTCTGACAGCCAATCCGGGGAGATGACTTCCAGATCGTTGTTGAGCAGGCCCACCAGCTCCCCCCTCGCCAATTTCACCGCAGAGTTATTCAGCTCAGAATAATTAAAGGGGCGGTCATCACGTATCACTCGCACCCGGGGCTCATTTTGCAGTTCATTTAAATATTTAAGCGTTGCGCGGTCGTCGGAACCGTTATCAACAACCAGAATTTCATAATTTGGATATGTGGTCTTCCCGGTAATGCTTTTAACGCACGCGCTAATCAGCGCCAGTCCGTTTCTGGTGGGAATAATCAGGCTGGCCAGTGGAGGGATATCCGGAAGGGAATAGCGCACCCGATAACCAGCGTCTCCGAGTTCGGCCCTGGCCGCTATTTTATTCCGCTGAAGGTGTTCATTGAGAGCTTTTTCACCTGCCAGCAATGCATACGGTTTGGCGTCCGCAGATTGCGCCGTACTTTCAGCGTGCATGCGCCAGTGATACAGGATGCGGGGGATGTGATAAATCTGTTTTTGCTCAATGCGTTCAATATAACGTAAAGCCAAATCGTAGTCCTGCGAACCTTCCATCCCAATCCTGAACCCACCGATGCCGCGCACAAGGTCTGTGCGATACACTCCAAGATGCGTAATCAGATTATGCGAGTAGAATAAATCCACATTCCAGTCACATTTGAAGTATGGATCCAGCCTTCTGCCACTTTCGCCTAGCTTGTCCTCGTCCGAATAAATCAGGCGAACTTCAGGAATATTATTGATGGCATCCGCCACCCAGAACAAAGCATGTTCAGACAATAGATCGTCGTGATCCATTAAGGCCACCCACTCTGCAGAAACCAATTCCAAAGCGCTGTTGGATGCGGCGGAAATATGGCCATTTTGTTTACGGTAAACTATTTTGATTCGGCTATCTTGTTTGCGATAGCGCTCCAGGGCTTCACGCACCGCAGGATTGGTTGATGCATCATCAGCGATGCAAAGCTCCCAATTTGGGTAGAGCTGGTTGCGAACTGATTGAACCGCTCCATCAAGAAACGAAATGGGCGGGTTGTAAACGGGCATTAGCACCGAAATAAGCGGCTCGTGGGCGAAGCTCTTTATTCGAGTGCGCATCACTGATCGAGTTTCATCAGTGAGTGTGTCGTAACGGCTAATCCACTTGGCATAATCAACGTCTGGAAAAGAGAATTCCAAGTCCCCGAAATAAATGAAGTCTTCGTAAGCTTTGAAACCCATGCCCTCCAATTGGGCGAAAATGGCGGCCTTTCCCGGTTTTGAGGCGACGATTATCTCGTCAAACGCAAGGGCGCCGCTTTCCAGGATTGAAGGTGGCCTGATGAATATCCCAGCCGCCCCCTCAGTGTCCCATGCGCTGGGGTTGTTATCCAGAAAGCAAAGGGCCTTCCAGCCCTTCCTCTCCGCGATCCGTAAAGCGCGCCTGCCACCTTCTCCCGCGCCGAAAATAATTACGTTGCGCTGATGGACTTGCGTTTCATTAGGAACCACCGGATTCCGGGAACCCGCCCTCTGTTCGGCGGTTTCCAATTTATACTGTAACTCTTCAGCATGCTCCTTTTCCTTCCTCAATACGGCTACAACTGCGTCCCGATCGGCCACCGCCGCGACCCGTTGCTGGTCAATTTCCGCCAGCTTGCGCCAAAGGGCGTCAACCTCTTCACGAGAGAAGACATCGTTCTTTGCCGTCAATTTGATGAAACTTTTGTAGTCAAAACCATACAGACGCTTCACGTTTGCAGAACGTTTTGGATCGGAAATGGCTTCAAACAGGAGATCCTGTGCCAGCAATTGCCTTGAAGTGGAAGGCGTCTCATCTAAAATTATCATTGCTAATACAAAGTCTATATCCGTTCCTTCGCTTTTGCGGTACTTTTCAGCCGTTGGAAAAACCTTGACCATATCCTCGAAACTGGCGAACTTCCGGTAATTTTGCAACAACTTATATGATTCGTATAAATTATGAATCCTGCTCTCCAGGCGGTTGCCGCTTGTGTTAGCCTCGTTATCCCGGACCCGGAACCTGACAAGCTGTTCTGGAAGCACATGTATTTCATGCTTCATGCACAGGCGTATCCACATATCGAGGTCGGGTAGTTGCGCAAATTCAAATCGGTAAAGGCCGCAATCGGCGTAACACGATTTTCGGATCAATACGCTCGGATGGCACAACGCATTGCCGTGGTTAAAGAAAAAACGTAGCCACTCATGCCGGGTTCTGTTGGGCTGATCGAAAATATTGAAATAAAAATGTTTCTCGTCAGCCAATGGTGAACCATCCTCGGAAATGACGCTCACATTGGTAAAAACCGCGCCAATTCCGGGATTGGCGTCTAATAGAGCAACCTGCTTTTCCAGTTTTTCAGCTTCCCAAACATCGTCAGAATGGTGGATGGCAATGTACTTGCCAGACGTCACCTCGGAGATGGCTTTGTTTATCCCCCACACGCCTCTTTTCTGCTCCTCATTGCGAAAAGCTTTGATGCGTGGATCGGAATATTGGTTAATCAACTCCCATGAATTATCAGAAGAAGCGTCATCCCAAATTATCAGTTCGAAATCGGCGAACGTCTGGTTGAGAACGCTATCAATCGCTTCCTGAATGTACTTCGCGTGATTGAACGAAGTGAGAATTACTGATACTTTAGGCATCCGTTCCGTCCATAAGAAAAATTTCCAGCGGCGTATGTTTAAGTTCTAACATAATTTGCTCAGCAATTTCATCAGGCAATACACCCTGCCAACGGTCATCGCTCGCTTTGGCGCGAAAAACCGAATATGGGTCGAAGTCATGTCTTGATTTGCTTGCGCTGAGGAAGTCTTCTACCTGATCACAAACTTTCAACCCGCAAAAATCAAATATTTTCCTTGTGGCGTCAAGTGGCGCTCTATTCAGTTCGTCATAGCGCACCTCAAAAAATTGCTGGGGGAATTGGCCTTTAAAACGAAGGAACGCCTCGGCAGTCTCCTTCCATTTATCAAAACCGTAAAACTCTTCTATCCTATCCTGGTTCTTGCTTGGGGCGGCGCGCCATTCTTTGTGGATATCCCACGCTGGATCGAATTCCTTTGGAGCCAAAATCCAGGATGCCATCACTGCCAGCGGATTTCGGACAATTCCGATGATTTTAACGTCAGCGCACTTATTGAGGATATTTCCAATTATATGAAGATATCGCGTCTCCTTAAAAACGATATGCGTCGGTACTGCGGACTTTTCAAAAACCGGATAATTCTTCTGCATATCGGAAGTCATCAGGGCGAAAGCGTCTTGCGTGTGGCGGATATCATCAAAAAACGACCGAATCTCATCGGCAGGCGAGGATTCCGACAATTTGCCCTTGTGCCCATATGAAAAAAGCGGTTGAAACCTGAAAGCAACGTCTGGATGACTGTTGAAAATCTGTCCAAGCCACGAAGTGCCCGAACGCGGCGCGCCGAAAATTGCGATTTTATCCATGATTAACCCGGTTCATATTTATCCGCCCGCTAAATTGCGGAAGGGACATATTCGAATGCATCAAGGTGACGCCTAATCTCAACCGGCCCGATCTCCATCAGCGCGTCAATGATCGAAAGATAGGGCATAAACCCGGTTGATCGTTGTTTGTAAGGCAATGGGCGCATGACGATGAAACGCAGGTCTATCCCCGCGTTGCGGAAAGTCTCGTTATCGTACAAAGTTTGTCCGCCTTGCGGATTTATATAGATTGCCGCTTTTTCCAGTTTGCAGATGCCGAGTATCCGTTCCTGTCCGGACAGGTTATTGTTTTCATAACAGCGGCTGGTCGTCACGAACTCGGTATTAATCCCCATGAATGTAGACAGCGCTTGCAGTTGGCGCGCTAGATAATCCGACAGGTTGTCAGTTTCATGGCGGATTATTTTTTCAATAACTGGGAAAACCTCGGTGAAATAAGGCGCTTTTCGATAGGTATTTTCAACCATTTTTACCAACTTGTCGCGCCATGCAGGCGAAGATTGCAAGGCCACGTCGCAAATCCGCTTATACGCAGAGGATTGACTCAAAGGTACCGTGATATAGACAGGCTCACCATTAATCAGGATGCGATTGCGGTTGATCCATCCTCCCTTAATGTAATTCACGTCGTCGTAAATGACAAAGCGGTTTACGGCATGGATCAACTGCCAGTAGCCGATGTAGGGGAAAAAATATGGTTGCATGATGGCGATTTTCATTTCGGCGCATTCCCGCCCTGCAGACTGCGCCCGATGACGCCGCAAATGACTTGGACGTCCGCCTTGCTCAGCCCGACAAACAACGGCAGACAAAGAACGCGCGAAGAAACATCTTCTGATATGGGGCAGTCTCGTTTCAGCTCCGGCTTCAAAAAAGGCAAAGTGTTCAAGGATGGATAAAAGTAACGCCGTGGGCCGATGCCAGCGCCGGCGAGGGCCTGCCGCACACGCATCATTACATCGTGAGATGTGAAAATAACCGGGTAGTAGGCATAGTTGTATTCAAGCCCGGCTGGGGCTACTGGCCGTTGCAATGGATAGCCTTTTAGTTGTTCGGCGTACCAGCCGAAGATCTCTTTGCGATAAGCGATGATGCCATCCACCTTGGGTAAAACGCAAAGACCCATGGCCGCATGAAGTTCGGACATTTTTGCGTTGATTCCTATGTCAAGATAGTTATCTTCGCCGATGTGGCCGAACTTCTTCATTAGAAAAACACGTTTGGTCACTTCGCTATCCTTGCAGACCAGCGCGCCCCCCTCGGCCGTGTGAAACAACTTGGTGGCATGGAAGCTCATGGCGTTGCAATCACCGTGAAGCAAAAGCGACTTTCCGAAAAGCTTGACCCCAAAGGCGTGGGCCGCATCGTAGATGACTTTCAGTCCGTGTTTATCGGCGATTTGTTGAATTCTCTCCACGTCGCACGGATAACCATAGACATGCGTTGCCATTATCGCGGAGGTTTTTTTGGTGATGGCCGCCTCGATAAGGTCCGGATTGATACAGAATGTTTTGTCCTCAATATCCACAAAAACAGGCTCACACCCTTCCCATAGAATCGAGTTTGTTGTGGCCACATAGCTGTACGGAGTAGTTATGATCTCGCCACGCAATCCAAGCGCCTTGATGGCGATCTGAAGGGCGAGCGTGCCGTTGGCCACCAACTCCATATTTGATACGCCAAGGTAATTTTTTAAATCCCCGGCCAGTTGGCGGGAAAGCGCGCCGTTGTTGGTGATACAAGCGTTTTCCCATATCTTTTCGAGCAAAGAGGTGTAGTCCTCAAGACGTGGAAGCGTTGTCTTTGTTACCGGCAACATGTGGTTGTCTCATAACCAAAAGCTCTCAAGCTTTGGCTGATATGCGCTGGAATCCTTGAAAAATCGAAATCCGTATGACTTTTCCAGGCGTATAGGCTTCCCTTGAATGTCGGCGCATTTTTACTTTTGGCCCACTCATTCATCGCCACCGAGGAAACGGCCCCTATGCCTGTTTTTCTATATAGACCATAATCTATGTAAGTTGATGCGTCAAGCATCGGGCTCTCGAATTCAACGCCCAGGAAAGCGCATATCCGCATCAGGCCGCTCTCCGGATTTTCCACAAAGTCTTCATATCGCACTTGCAGAAACTGATTGTGGTTCAGCAATTTTTCCGCCGAACTAATAATTTGTTTTACTTCAATGTCCCACCTCTCCAGGTTTTGCGCGATGTCATTATGCCACCACGGCGTCCGCGCAAACGAAATCGCGACATCCCTGCCGTCCCGGATCATATGTATATATTTAGCGTCAGGGAATAGTTCATTCAATATATCAATTCTCTGCCCATACCACGGGGTCTGCTCAATCAGGATATTTTTGTTTTTGGATTCCGTTATTTCGGCATAGAGACGGTTTGCAAGTTCTTTAAGATTCCGTACAGGGTATCGCTGTTTCTCAAAAAAACCCCTGTAATCGAAGTATTCATGAAATTTATGGGGACATATATTTTTAATCAGTTCGACGAAATCTTCAGAGCCAAAACGCTCATTCCTTCTTTCCTCGAATATTTCATAAAGGCGCGAACCATTATTGCTGTACTCGAACAGGATCTGGAGTTCGTGCGGCACGCATATTTTTGAATGGGAATTAAGCATTTGGGCGAGCATGCTTGTGCCACAACGTCCGGTGCCGATGATGAAACCCATCATCTCTCCGCCCCCGCCTCATTCCAATTGTAATGGACGCCGATCTGGCTAAACAGCTTTTCATTATGGGGTTTATAAAATTCCCTAAGCATAAGAATGGTCCCCTCCGTTTGGGCATCGCAACTCAAATAATCGCCAATATTACTTGGCGGAAGGCTATTTATCGAGTTCAAATCTATTTTTACGTTTAGAAAATCTGAGACTTTTTGTAGCGCGGTGACGGGGTGATTTAGCTCCCCCTGTTCCAGGAAAAGAAAGTTGCCAAGTTTGAAATAGTGAAGATAATTTGCGATCTGCCCCCAATATAAGCCTCGCCGGACAAAAGATGGCTCAATATCACTCGATTTGGATACATATCTGTCAATGTCATCAGCAACAGCTTGTTTAAAAGATGGGTAGTGTTTTGCGAATAACAATTTACTTATAGCTTCCCTCTCCGGTGGATTTGCATGCTGGATAAACTGTGTGAATATTTGATCCGCCGTTGACTCATTGAACCGCCTGAACATATTCCATGCCGAGTGGCAACGAGCCGCCGGCTCCCTCAGGACAACAATGAATTTCATGTCTCTATTGAACGAATATATTCTCTTTGGCGCAGAAGGGTAATATAAATACGCTGGTGACGCCTCAAATTTTATAGCGCCACGACCGCATTTCTGAAAATGTTCCAAATACCAGCTTTCACCTTTCTGATAAAACACATCCTTTGTGAAAAATCCAATCTCTTTTACACTTGAACCGCAAAACCCGGGAATAGAATCAAGCAGGTTGAACAGTGTCGTGGTTCCAGCTTTTTGAACTCCAATAATGAGGAATTGCTTCAGCCGGTCACGCGGATTGTGGCAGATCGCATGGCCTTTTCCGGGATTGGTGACGCGGGTGGCGATATCGTTAGAGGACATCGGCAAATCCCTTTCCTGTTTTCTGGAACCATGCATAGCCAGCCCAGGCCGACTCTTTTTTAAATGGTAACACCACATAATCGGCATACTCCCAGGCATTCTTTAACGCGACAGTTGGGCCGTGCGCCGCAGATGCCGTCTTTAACGTAACGTCAATTGCCAGCGTATACGGGGCCAGATGTTAAACTCGCGCCTACTCTGGTAGAATTTATCAGTGAGTAAAACGGTTTACCAGAATATTATTCCAGCTTGGGGAGTGAAAAAATGAGAAACTTTCTCGCCGCCTTTGCCCTGACGTTCTGCCTTGCCGCGCCAGCTTCGGCTGGAGAATTAGAGGACGGCTTCGAGGCTCAGGACAAACTTGCCGCGCCAACTCCAGGCGGGGAATTCGAGGCAGGCCTTGCGGCCTACGACAAAGGGGATTATATAACCGCCTTTATGATGTGGATTCCTGCGGCCGTGCATGGCAACGCCGTCGCCCAGTTTAACCTCGGCGTCATGGCCCTGGAAGGAAAAGGCTCCCCCCCCAATCCCATTCAGGGATTGGCTTGGATATTAATGGGCGTGGAAAACATGCCTGACGGGGAAAACCGGAAGGTCGCTATGGCGCTTCGTGACAAAGTCACCGCCATCCTCACCCCGGAGGAGATCAAGAAGGCCGAAAACCTGAAACAACAATGGGACAAGGAACATAAGCAAGCCTTAAAGATGGAGGCCGAGCCGCCGTCCATACAAGAGACTCTCAAACCGGGCCCGCTCTCCGGACAGACCACCATGCCGACTTCTCGACATGGAGTTCCGATGTCCGAACAACCCCAGATTGATTTAGGCAAACCGGCGGGGGACGAGGCTCCCAAGGATGTTCCTCCAGCGGAGGAGAAGAAATAGCAGGCCCGTTGCGATATCGAAAATGACCGCCATATCGCACGGGTTGATAATTGCTTCCCCGTGGTCGCCTGACCACGGTTCCTTGTGAAGAATAAAAACCGGGGTCGGGCGACCCCGGCGAAGCATGGGGAAACCGCTTTATAAGCGGATTTCCGGGACATATGTTGCCCGGCTCCCCTTTGGAAGGACGGAATTCAGACGAGCCTTGTGGCTCCTTTCCCTTTTTCAATCCGTCCGATGGTTACCGGGGATTCGCCTGCTGTGGCGAGGGCGGAAATAAAAGACGGCGCGGCGTCTTTGCCAATCACTATAACCAGGCCTATCCCCATGTTGGTTGACCTGCTCATATCATCGTCCGGCACGGCCCCGCCTTCCTGTATCAGCCGGAACAACGGCGGGACTTCCCATGTGGAGCGTTCGATTACGGCGTCCACTGCGCCGGGCAATATCCGGGGTATGTTGTCTATCAACCCGCCGCCAGTTATGTGCGCTATGCCTTTTACCGGATGGGTTTGAGACAGCGGCCAGACAACTTTTGAATAATCGCGGTGAGGCGCAAGCAGGGCCTCGCCGACCGTACAACCAAGCTCTGGCCTGTGCGTATCCACGGACAGCCCCATTTTATCGAGTAAAACTTTGCGGGCCAGCGTATACCCGTTGGTGTGCAGTCCGCTGGACTTCAACCCGACGATGATGTCACCCTGCGTTATCCGCGCGCCGGTGATGACTTTCGATTTCTCCACGACGCCGGTGACAAGCCCGGCAAGGTCGTATTCCCCCTTCGCGTAAATGCCGGGCAATTCCGCCGTTTCCCCGCCAACAAGGGCCACGCCGTTTTCCGCGCAGGCGCCCGCCATGCCGATGACCAACTGCTCCACCTGCCACGGGTCGAGCTTTTCCACGGCGATGTAATCGAGGAACGTTATCCCCCTGGCTCCCTGGCACAGGATGTCGTTTAGCGAGTGGTTGACCAAGTCAACGCCCACCGTGTCGAACCTGCCCATCATGCGGGCAATCATCAGTTTGGTGCCCACGCCGTCCACGCTCTGGACAAGCACAGGCTCTTTGTAGTCCCGGACGACATCCGAAAGGTCGTAGAGGGAGCCGAACGTGCCAAGCCCCGTCATGACCATTTTGTTGTGCGTCTTTTTGACGGCATTTTTTATACGGCGAAGGCTCTCGTTGCCCGCGTCAATATCCACCCCGGCGGTTTTGTAAGTGATTTCTTCTTTCATCAATGCCACTCGTTTCTTAATGAAGGATAAATCCTAACCTATCCTCGCCCGGAACGGTATTTGATTTTCCGGTTTCGTACATGGCAGGCCGTTGTAAAACCCTCGAAATGTCATCGCGAGGGAGCCTTTGGCGACCGTGGCGATCTCAATCCATCCGATTGTAGGGGCGCCGCTTGCCGCGCCCTCTTAGCCGGGCGATCCACCGGTTGCTACAACTTGAACCCCTCACCTGTCGCAGAGCGCCGTCCTCTCCCCGCGAAGATGGCGGGAATGGGGTGGAGATCGCCTTTGGCGAAAGAGAGGGCGCGGCATGCCACGCCCCTACCATCCGGAACGACATTTGATTTTGCCTCCCGAACGCTGTACCTTTCTTCATTATGAGTGAAGCGGCGAAAGAAAGAATACTGGTCGTGGATGACGAGGACGCGCTACGGCTTGTCCTCTCGCGGAGCCTTGAGCGTAAAGGCTACGAGGTTGACACCGCAGAATCCATCGCCGAGGCGCGGGAACTTCTCAACGAGCGTGGTTATTCCATCGCATTTTTCGACATAGCCCTGCCAGACGGTTCCGGCCTGGACCTGCTCGACAGCGTTAAAAAACGCCCCAACCCGCCGTCGGTCGTCATAATCACCGCCCAAGCCACCATGAAAAACGCCATCGAAGCCATGCGCCGGGGCGCGTTCGATTATCTTACAAAGCCGTTCGACCTGGACGAGGTGGAGGTTCTCACCGCGCGCATAATGGAATATAGAAGGATGGCCGAAGAGCTGGCCAGCCTCAAATCCGCCCGTCCCGCCGCGCAACCGGCGGGGGAGATAATCGGCCGGTCGCCCGCCCTGCAGGAGGTGTTCAAGCTTATCGGCAAACTGGCGGATTCTGACTTGACGGCGCTCATCACCGGCCCCACAGGTTCCGGCAAGGAGCTTATAGCGGGCGCGCTTCACCAGAATTCTCCGCGCGCCAAACACCCCTTTATCAGCGTAAACTGCGCCGCCATACCCGGCGACCTTCTGGAGTCGGAGCTTTTCGGCCATGTCAAAGGCGCGTTCACCGGCGCGGTGGAGGATCACAAAGGCAAGTTCCAATCGGCTGGCGCGGGGACAATATTCCTCGACGAAGTGGGGGAACTGCCGCTTTCGTTGCAGGCCAAGCTGTTGCGGGTTTTGCAGGAGCGGGAGTTTTATCCCGTCGGTTCGACACGCCCCGTGCGGGCAGAGGCGCGGGTGTTGGCCGCCACGAACCGCGACCTTTCGGCGGAGGTCGCAAGCGGCAGGTTCCGCGATGATTTGTATCACAGGATCAACGTGGCGCGGATCGAACTGCCCCCGTTAAGCCAGAGAAAAGGCGATATACCGGCGCTGGTCAGCCATTTCCTGGAACAGACCGCCAGGGCCGTCGGAGCCGAGCCGAAGTCTGTTTCTCCCGCCGCCATGAATGTCCTCTCAGGTTACGACTGGCCGGGAAACGTGCGCGAGCTTTCCAACACCATAAGACGCGCGGCGTTGATGGCCCCAGGCTCCGTCATCACGGCAGACGACATCCCACTGGAGATCGGCGGAGGCAAGGGCGCAGTCCGCCCGGAGGACGGCCTGGCCCGAAGCGTGCGCGAGTTGATGGAACTGAGCGCCGACGGTGATGTATATGACGCGGTGATACAACGGGTGGAGAAGACGCTCATCGTCAACGCCCTCAAGAAAACGGGGGGCGTGCAAGCCCACGCCGCAAAACTGCTAGGCGTCAACCGCAACACGTTGACGAAGAAGGTTGCGCAGTTCAACATCCGTCTCAATGACGATGACGCGCCCGATGACCGATGACTCGCCCGACCATACAGCGGGAATGAATATAGACGATATATCCCGCAAGACCGCCGATCCGCAGGCTGTGGCCGAAGGGCTAAGAAGGCTCGCGCAAACAAGGCCGTCATACGCCGCCGACCCAGAAAAAGCCGCGCTTCTGGCCACTCTTTTTTCGGCCAGCGAATTCGTGGGCGCATGGCTTTTATCGCGCCCGGACGACATGGACTGGCTGTTCGCCCAAAGCGGTCTGGACGCCCCGCGAGAGCCTTCTGCGATGCGCGTCCATCTGGAGTCGTTGGCGCAGACGCACGACCCTATGGTGTCGCTCCGCCGGTTCCGCATGAGAGAGCTTGCAAGAATCGCCACGCGGGAGCTTGCGGGATTGGCTCCCGTGCCGGAGACGCTTGGGGAATGGTCGGCGGTGGCGGATACCGCCATAGGCTTCGCCATCAAGACGGCGGAGAAAAAAGCCCTCGATAAACATGGCTTGCCCCTTTACACGCGGTTTGAAGACCCTGTGGAGCGGGTCGGCGGCTTTGCGTGCCTTGCGATGGGAAAGCTGGGGGGGGGGGAGCTTAACATCTCGTCGGACGTGGACCTTATCTACGTCCACTCATCCGACAACGGGACCACACGCGGCTCTGCGGACGGTTCCGGCAAGATACCGCTTCACCAGTATTTCGTGCTTGTGGCGCGGGAGGTGACCCGCCTTCTTTCCGAGACGACGGCGGACGGGATAGTATTCCGCGTTGACCTGGACCTGCGTCCCGAAGGGACAAAGGGGGAGATAACAAACTCCGTCGGCGCGATGGAGGTGTATTACGAGTCGTGGGGCAAACAGTGGGAGAGGCAGGCGTTGATCAAAGCCCGCGTCTGCGGCGGGTCGCAGGAGCTTGGAGAGGCGACGCTCAAACGGCTCTACCCGTTCGTGTACCGCAAATACATAGACCAACGCGCTATTGACGAAATCGCCGGCATGAAGGAAAAAATAGACCTTCAGCTAAAGGGCAAAAAAGGGGTCAAAGGCGCGGACAGGAACATAAAGCTAGGCGCAGGCGGGATACGGGAGATAGAGTTCGTCACACAGGCCCTTCAACTGCTTTACGGCGCGCGGTATCTGGAGCTTCGCGCCCGTTCGACCCTTACGGCGCTGGACGCGGCGCTTTCGCTTGGCGTCCTGTCCGCGCCGCATCACCGCGACCTGTACGACGCTTATGTCTTTCTGCGCAGGCTGGAGAACAGGATCCAATACCATCAGGGTTTGCAAACACACTCGTTGCCGGAGAACGAAAAACGCCTTGAAGTCCTCGGCAGGCTGATGGGCTTTGACACGGAAAACCCGGTGCAAGCGCTTCTGGAGGAGACGCAGAAACGGCGCAAGCGAGTCCGTGGCATATTCGACCTCTTTTTCGCCAAACCCGGCGATGACAAGCCAACCGCCGACTCGTTCCCCGCGCCGCTGGACGATACGGAGGCGATAACCGCGTGGCTGGACTCGCTTAGTTTCGACAGGCCGGAGGAATCCGCCAAGGCTCTTTATGTCTTGCGCGACGGCAAGCATTTCACCCATCCGTCGGAGCGTAGCATGGCGGCGTTTGACAGGTTCGGCCCCGCCATCGTAAGCGAGGCCAAATCCACGCCGTGGGCCGATAACGTCATATTCGGGTTCGAGCGGTTTGTGGAGGTCCGCGGCGCGCGGGACATGCTGTACGAGCTGTTGGACGGGAAACGCCCTGTGATAAAGCTACTGTCGGCGGTATTCTCATCGTCGGAGCAGTTGACCTCGGTGTTACTGCGCCAGCCGGATATCCTGGACAGGTTGCTTGCCAGCGACTCGGTGGAAAACCCAATTGACCGTTACAAGTTGGCGGACGAGTTCATGTCCATCGCGGCCAGGAAGAAGCCAGCGGAGGAGACGATGGCCGCGCTTAACATGACACGCGCCGCCGAGTCGCTCCGGCTGGGGCTTCGCAGGTTGTTGGGGTTGTGCGACAGGAAAGAGCTTATGGCGGCGCTCACGGCGCTGTCGGAGGAGTTTTTGCGGGCGGTGTTCGTCACTGCGGCGGAACCGGCCATGAAAGGGCGGTGGGAAGAGGGCTGGATAGCGCTTGCCGCCGGCAAAATGGGCAGGCGCGAGATGAACTACGGCTCCGACATGGACATGGCCGTTTTCTGCGAGGATGACGATAATGTCAAGGCGAGCGTGACGGGCTTTGTCCAGCGGGCCATCCGGCTCT
>Ga0315281_10006077_pt1 | contig 17206 bp, 17 predicted proteins | sample YL17G07_0_MG_FD_204540 | JGI IMG/M metagenome (GOLD analysis project Ga0315281, IMG submission 204540) | Sediment microbial communities from Yellowstone Lake, YNP, Wyoming, USA - YL17G07_0 | ecosystem: Environmental > Aquatic > Freshwater > Lake > Sediment | place: USA: Wyoming | collected...
TCAGGCGACGCGCAGAGGTTCATCTCTGCGATTCGACCTCAACTATTTCAACCGCCCGGTGCGGACCCGCATGCCGAGTGGTGTGGGAGGGGTCGGTCAGGTTTACTGACCGCCCCTATCCCGATTCGACGAGCCAGACCGTACCGTCAGTGGTTTTCACGAAAAAGTCGGTGATGTAGTTGGAGAGATCACCATCGGCCTTAACGTAGTCTATCTTGAAGCCGACGGCGAGATAGTTCTTGGCAAACGCTGCAACATCCGGCGCAGCATCGAGAAAACCGGCGAAGGTCAGTTCGAAGCCACCGGCGTGCGGCTCGCCGACGATTTTACTAAACAGCGATTTCTTCGGCGCGAGGTAGGGCCGGTTCTCGGTGCGGAAGGGGCGTGTGTCGCGCAGGCGGATGTGGTCTTCGATGCGCACCGAGCCAGTGGCATGGATGGTGAGCGCGTTGATGGCGGCTTTGAATGTATCGAACAATATTTTCCCGGCCTCCGGCTCGGAGAGATTGCGCAGTACCACCGGGTCTTCCAGATTCACCGGAGAGGTTGCGAAAAGATGCGCGCCCATGAATGCCTTCACCTTGGGATAAAGAATGTCGTAGCCGCCGACGAGGCGCAGTTCCTTCAATAATTGACGCGCAAAGAAGCCGACGACGGAGCGGTAGTCGGCGTGGCCAGCGCCGTCGAGCTGGATGGTGTGACGCACCTCGGCGTCGAGCATGGTCTTGAAGACGATCTCGCGCGTTTGCTCCGGCGTGAAGGGCTTGAGCGGGAGTTTGGTATTGCCGAATTTTGCGGGGTCGAGTGCGTCGAGGTCTTTGAACTCGCGGTTAAAGCGCCGCGTGAGCCGGGGCAGCTCGATGTCCAGCGCGTCGAGGTCTTTGTCGGCATCCTGCGTGTCAACCTCGACGATGAGCGAATCCTTGCGCCCTGCACCCGGCCCCATCGGCACATGTTCGAAGGTGACGCCTTCGCTCTGGATGGACTCGACGAATTCCATGAAGGCGGGCGTGCCCATGACCGAGACGGTCTCCGGCATGTCCGAGCCGAAGTACATGCGGCGTAAACCCCGGCCCAAAGTTTGTTCGGGAAGAATGTTGCTCGGAGCGGCGAATGCGCGCAGACCGACGATAGTGGTGACATTGCGCACGTCCCAGCCCTCCTTGAGCATTAGCACCGAGACGATAGCTTTATACGGGCTGTGCCATGTGTCGATCTCATTGGACTGCTTGCGCAGTTTCTTCAACTCTTCCTCGTTCTTGCCCGACGCGGCTTCTGAAATTTCGCCGTTATTCTTGGTGTGGATGACGAGCACCGCACCTTCCAGTTCGGGGCAAATCTTCGCCAAATGTGCGCCGACCTCGTCGCAGTTGCGGGTGTCGTCCACCATCACGAATAACACCGCTTTTTTGCCAAACACTTCGTGTTCGGCATAGCTCTTGCGCCACTCTTCGATGCCGAGTTGCAGGTAGTCCTCATAGCGCTCGGTGAAGATCGCGCTCGTGTGCTCCTGCAACCGGGTGCGGCTGGCCGCATCCGGCAACACCGGGTGCTTGACGACGTTCTGGTGGATAGCCTCGACCAGCGGATAATCCGACACGGTCTGAACAAAAATTGCGCCGTTGTTGTGCCGTGGCGTGGCAGTCACATCCACTTGCAACGCGAGGCGACCGTCTTTCTGCAACATGCGGTGATGAATGTCCTGAATGCTTTTGAACCAGGCCATCCTCGGGTCATGGATGTGATGCGCCTCGTCGTTGAACACAGCCAGCTCGTCGATCTCGCGCACGATTTCGCCGAGGTCGGTCTTGCTGTCGGTGGTTTTGCCCACCGGCTTGGAGCCGAATGGATCGAGGAAGTAGTCGCGCAAGTCGTCGTCATCCAGCGACGGTTCACGCACGTCGCCGAGGTAGACGCGATGAATGTTGGTGAGAAAAAGGTTGCCGCCGCCGTCTTTTGTTTGGCGCACCACGCGCACGTCGTCCTGAATATGCAGCGTGAGCTGGAAGTCGTCGCGCCAGTTGCGGCCTTGGTGACCGTTGTCCGGCAGAATGGGGTCGTTGAAGAAAATACGCAGCCCGTCGAAATCGGCGCGCAGCCGATCGAGAACAATGATGTTTGGCGCAATCAGCAGGAAGTTTCGCGCGAGCGTCGAATCGGTTTCGTAGAGCTTGTGAAAAAAGCTCCAGGCAATAAGCAGCGATAGCACCTTGGTCTTGCCCGCGCCGGTCGCCATCTTCACGACGTAACGCGGCCAGTCTTCGTCGAACATATTTGTGGAAACGGCACCCGATGCGTCGAAGCGCAGCAAATCGAACTTGTCGCGCACGTTGCGCGCATCATGCAGCCAGATCACCGTCTCCACCGCTTCGCGTTGCGCGAAGTAATAACGGAACGGTGATAATGCGCCATCGGCCTGCTCGACCAAGTGCTCGGACTCGAACCACCAGTTCAGGAGCGAGCGCGACGTACCCGAAGTGCCCGCATAGCCCACAGCCCGCCATGCCGAAACCTCGTTGCGAATCTTGGCAACCAGCGGCGGCAGCAGTTTTTCATACGCGGTGCTGCGCAACTCTTCCGCCGCCGGGAACCAGCGCTGATCCGGCAGCAGTTCAGCATAGGGAGATTTCGGAAATTCAGGATGTAGCGCCATGGATCACCAATTGTTGTTCTGCTATTCGCCGGTTACAAGGTGCCATGAGATGGCAAGAGTGGTTCATCCAACGCCGAATCAATCAGGTTTTGTGGAAGTTGTTTAGTGGGTTTTACGCCCAGCTCTTTCAGCATTTCTGCTTGACGGATTACATTGCCCCGGCCACCGGTAAACTTGTTATATGCCCCATCGTAGGCCTTCTGCGCTTGTTGCAGCCTGCTGCCAAGGGTATCCAGGTCTTCCACGAAACCGACCAGTTTGTCATAGAGTTCAGCGCCACGGCTGGCAATGTCCTGCGCGCTGCGATTCTGCTGTTCCTGCCGCCAGAGATGCGCCACGGTGCGGACTACAAATAGCAAGGTGCTGGGGCTAACAAGCAGGACGTTTTTCTTCCATGCGTCTTGCCATAAATTGCTGTCATGCGAGATGGCCAGCATGAAGGCTGGCTCCACCGGTATGAACATCAATACAAAATCCAGCGACTGCAGGCCGTAAAGCTGCTGGTAGTTTTTTTCGGAAAGCCCCTTTATGTGCGCGCGCACCGAATCCAGATGGCGTTTTAAGGCGGCATCACGTTCAAGATCTGTTTCAGCATTGGCGTGTTCCTCATAAGCCTTGAGCGATACCTTGGCATCGACGATCAGGTGCCTGTCTTCCGGCAGATGAACGACTACATCCGGCTGAGCACGTGAACCATCTTCGCGGGTATGGCTTTCCTGCACATCGTATTCATGGCCTTTACGCAAGCCAGAAGCCTCCAGCACCCGCTCCAGAATGAGCTCCCCCCAATTGCCCTGTGCCTTGGCTTGGCCTTTGAGGGCACGAGTAAGATTGTGAGCATCTTCTGATAACTGGTTATTAAGCGCCGCCAGTTGCTTGACCTGCTCGGCCAGTGCCGAACGGTCTTTGCCTTCCTGAACATAGACCTCCTGCACCTTGCCCTGAAACTCGGTGATCTTGACCTTGAGCGGCTCCAGCAACTGATCGAGGTTGGTCTTGTTCTGCTCGGTAAAACGCCTGGATTTATCTTCCAGAATCTCGCTGGCCAAGGTTTTGAAGCGATTGGAAAGTTGCTCCTCGGCATTTTTCAGCAGTTCCAGTTTTTCTCCGGCCTGAGAACGTTCCGATTCCAAAGTAGTGGTCAGTTCGGCAACTCTGGTACTCAGTCGTTGCTGCTCTGCGGTGAGTTGGTCACGTAACGCCGCAAGATTCTTTTTTTCACCCTGAAGAGTCGCCAGTTGTTCGATTTGTCGTGTGGCACGTTCCGCAAGCTGGGCACATTCGTCTCGTGATTCATCAAGTTGATCGCGCCAGAGAGTAGCTTGTTTTTGCAGATTAGCGTGCTCTGTTGTGAGGCGCTTGTTATCTTCTTGCGATGCGGTCAGCCGCTCGTTGAGGCGCGCCATCTCGACCTGGCTTTCGCCTTTTGCCTGCACCTCGGCAGATGAAATGCGGGCACGCAGAACCAACCAAATGGTGGTCGCGCCAACAAGCAGTCCAACGAAAAGAGAAGCGAAGATGTAGATTAGTTGTTCCATGAGTATTGGTTCCCTTAAACCCAGATAATCCATTAGCGCCGTCATTCCCGCGCAGGCGGGAATCCAGCGAGACAAACACTCCGCGAAGCGGACAAAACCTCAATGCTGTCCCGCTACGCGGGAATTTTTTAATCAACTGGATTCCCGCCTGCGCGGGAATGACGAGTTTTTGGTCTAATGGACATTAATCTGGGTTAAAACTTGACGGCAGTATAAACCAATCAGCCAGCCCAAATGAAAAGGGGCGCCTTTGCGCCCCCGGTTTTAAAGCCTCAGAAATCACTCCTCCGCCGTTCAATCATCGGTGCGCTTATTTCGCCTTGAATGCATCGGCGAGGAAAGCCAAGCCCTCATCCCACGAAACTTTGTCTGCCTTGGCATTGTAGGCCAGCGGCAGGTTGAATTTCTTGCCGTATTCATCTGCTGCAGGATTGGTGAAAGCATGTGTGGCACCGGGATAGGTCACCACCTTGTAATCCACGCCCGCCTTTTTCATTTCATCACGAAATGCCTCAACTTGCGTGGCAGGGATCATCGGATCATCTTCGCCGGTGAAGGAAGCGATGCGCGCCTTCACCTTGCCCTGCTCTGCCGGTTGTTGTGTGCTGAGGCCGCCATGAAAACTGGCTACCGCCTTGAGCGGCTCGCCTGCGCGCGCCATGTTGAGCACCACCGAACCGCCGAAGCAATAACCGATGGCGCCGATATTGGCCGCATCCACCGTTTTTTCCTTTTTGATCAATTCGAGCGCGGCCTCGAAACGCGCACGGCCTAACGCGGCGTTCTGGCTCACCTCTTTGGCGAACTTGCCGGCATCGTCCGGATGATTCGCCTGCTTGCCATCGCCATACATATCCACCGCCAGCGCGGTGTAGCCGTGCTCCGCCAGCATGTGGGCGCGCTTGCGCGCGTAATCGTTGTGTCCCCACCACTCGTGCACTACCAGGATACCGGGGCGCTTGCCCTTGATGGCGTCATCGTAAGCGATATAGCCCTTCAAGGCAGTGCCGTTGGCGCTGTAGGTGACTTCCCTTTCCTGTATTGCGGCATGGGACGCGGTAGCGGCAGCCAGCATGAGCCCTGCGAACAAAAGAAATTCTTTCATGGCATCCTCCCTAATTCCAATTCTAAATTAAAAGTGCATTTTCGTAGGGCGGGCTATGCCCGCCGGATCAAGCTGTCGGGCACAGCCCGACCTACTGATTGTTGCACCTTTAAAATGAAAATGGAATAAGAAATGCGGAGGGCAGTATAAACCAATCTGCCAACCCAAATGATAAGGGGCGCAAACGCGCCCCCTTTACTTCACCTATAAACCCACAAACTCAGGAGCGCGACGCGCGCTTGCGCTCAATTTCCGTAAGGTAACGCTTGCGCACGCGGATGGACTGCGGCGTGATTTCCACCAGTTCGTCGTCGTCGATGAATTCCACGGCGGATTCCAGTGTGAGTTTGATCGGTGTGGTCAGGCGCACCGCTTCGTCGGTGCCGGAGGCGCGCACGTTGGTCAGTTGCTTTCCCTTGATCGGGTTCACCACCAGGTCGTTATCGCGGCTGTGGATGCCGATGATCATGCCTTCGTATAATTTGTCGCCGGGGCTGACGAACATGCGCCCGCGGTCTTCCAGTTTCCACAACGCATACGCCACGGCTTCGCCGTTATCCTGCGAGACCAGCACGCCATTGCGGCGCCCCGGCATATCCGGCTTGACCGGGCCGTAGTCATCGAACACATGCGAGATCACCCCAGAGCCACGGGTCATGGTCATGAAATCCCCTTGAAAGCCGATCAGGCTGCGCGCCGGTATGCGGTATTCCAGACGCACGCGTCCCTTGCCGTCCGACTGCATATCCAGCAGGTCGCCGCGACGGGCTCCCAGTTCTTCCATCACCGCGCCCTGATTTACTTCTTCCACATCCACGGTGAGCGCTTCATACGGCTCGCTCTTCACGCCGTCAATGTCGCGGAACACCACGCGCGGCTTGGAAACCGCCAACTCAAAACCTTCACGGCGCATGTTCTCCAGCAAAATGGTCAGGTGCAATTCGCCGCGTCCCGACACCAGGAATGAATCCGTGTCTCCCGTGTCTTCCACGCGCAACGCCACGTTGACAAGCAGCTCCTTGGTCAGGCGTTCACGGATCTGGCGGCTGGTGACGAACTTGCCTTCTTGCCCGGCCAGGGGCGAGTTGTTCACCTGGAATGTCATGGTCAGAGTCGGCTCGTCCACCTTGGGCATGGGCAGCGCCTCAGGCTGGTTCACATCGGCCAGCGTGACGCCGATGCCGATATCGTCGAGGCCGTTGATCAGCACGATGTCGCCTACGGCCGCCTCTTCCATCTGCACGCGCTCGATGCCGCGAAAGCCCAGCACCTGGTTCACACGGCCTTTTTTCGGCGGCTTGTCGCCATTCAACAACATCACTTCCTGCCCCGGTTTGATGCGCCCGCGCTTGATGCGGCCCACGCCGATGCGTCCGACAAAGCTGGAATAATCCAGCGCGGCGATCTGCAATTGCAGCGGCGCATCCATGTCGCCATCCGGTGCGGGCACGTGCTTCAATACGGTATCCAGCAGCGGGCGCATGTTCGTGCTCGATTGCGCCAAATCCAGCATCGCGTAACCGTTCAATGCCGAGGCGTAGACCACCGGAAAATCCAGTTGCTCATCGGTCGCACCGAGTTTGTCGAACAAGTCGAAAGTATGGTTCACCACCCAGTCCGGGCGCGCGCCGGGCCTGTCCACCTTATTGACCACCACGATGGGGCGCAAGCCGAGCGCCAGCGCCTTGCGTGTCACGAAACGGGTTTGCGGCATCGGGCCTTCCACCGCATCCACCAGCAGCAGCACACCGTCCACCATGGACAGCACGCGCTCCACCTCGCCGCCGAAGTCGGCGTGTCCCGGCGTGTCCACAATGTTGATATGCACACCTTCGTAATCCACCGCGCAATTTTTCGCCAGGATGGTGATGCCGCGCTCCCGCTCCAGATCGTTGCTGTCCATCACGCGCTCGGCTATGTGCTGGTGCGCGGCGAAAGTGCCGGATTGGGAAAGCAGCTTGTCCACCAGAGTGGTCTTGCCGTGGTCAACGTGGGCGATGATGGCGATGTTGCGGATTGCGCGGGACATGAGGATTACTACCTGGCTATAAACAAAGGGCGCGCATTCTAGCACATCACCCATGCGCGGCTTCGTTTATTCCTTGACTGCATTAGGTACTACGAGATGACAGCTTCCCATTTTTGATTCCGGCTCGTCCGGCTTAGGTTGAATGCTAAAAGTGCGCCCGGCTTATCCTCATGCCTGAAGCATGGGGATGCCGGGACTATCGGAAGTTGCAATGAGGGTTTCTTTTCCTTACTTTTCGTCGAGCTTGAGGGCGATGTAGTAAACGCCATCGTCGCGCCGCACCAACAGGGCGACATTGCGCCCCTTGGGTACCTGTTTCAGCGCCTCATTGAATTGTTCGAGCGAGCCCACTTCGACATTGCCTATGGCCAGGATGATATCGCCACGGCGTAATTCGGCACGTGCCGCAGAGGTGCTTTTTACTTCTTCCACCAGCAGGCCGCCTTTCACCTGCAACTCGTTTTTCTGCTCGGCGCTGAGTTCGCTCAACACCAAACCCAGGCGCGCCACAATTTCACCCGCACCGGAACTGCCGCCCTGCGCCAGCTGGTTGTCATTTGGTATTTCGCCCACGGTCAAGTGGACTTCCTTGCTCTCACCCTTGCGCCACACCCGTACTGTCACTTTGCTGCCGGGATGCGTTGCGGCAACGATGCGCGGCAAGTCGGTGGATGAACCTATGACCTTGCCGTCAAACTTGAGGATCACGTCGCTGACCTGGATGCCCGCCTTGTCCGCCGCGCCGCCTTTTTCCACGCTGCTGATCAACGCGCCGCCTGCCTTGCTTAAGCCGAATGACTCGGCCAGGTCGCGCGTGACCTCCTGTATGGTCACCCCGATGCGCCCGCGCGTCACTTTGCCGGAGGTGCGCAACTGGTTGGCCACATCCATCGCCACATCGATGGGTATGGCGAACGACAACCCCATGAAGCCGCCGGAACGGGTATAAATCTGCGAGTTGATGCCAATCACCTCGCCCTTCATATTGAACAACGGGCCGCCCGAATTGCCGGGGTTGACGGCAGCATCGGTCTGGATGAAGGGTACAAAGTTTTCCTGCGGCAAGGAGCGCCCCTTGGCGCTCACGATGCCCGCCGTCACGCTGTTGTCGAAACCGAACGGCGAACCGATGGCCACAACCCATTCGCCCACCTTGAGGACGTTCGGGTCGCCCTGCATGACTTTCGGCAGGCCGCCCGCCTCGATTTTTATCAGCGCCACGTCAGTGCGCTTGTCAACCCCGATCACCTTGGCCTTGAACTCGCGCTTGTCGGTCAAGCGCACCGTAATCGCGTCAGCGCTGCCCACCACATGGGCATTGGTCATGATGTAGCCATCCTCGCTGATGATGAAGCCGGAACCGAGGGATTGGGTTTCCCGCTCGTGCGGCACTTGCGGTGCGAAGCGGTTAAAAAACTCATAGAAAGGGTCGCCTTTGGGCAGGTTGGGCATACCCGGAAAGACCTGGGCGTTGCGGATGGTCTGGGTGGTGCTGATGTTAACCACTGCCGGACCCTGTTTTTCCACCAGATCAGTGAAATCCGGCAATTCCTTTGCCGATACAATCTGCGGAATGAAACAAACCAGAATAATGACAAGAAGTTTTTTCAACATAAATTTATCCTCACTTATGAAAAAAAATGTATTAACAGAAGTGGTGCGTTTTCTCTACAACGCGCAATGACCGCATAACCGTCGCGGCTGCTGCCATGTTCATTGCCCGCCGTATCGCACCGAATCGGCAACCTGCATCACCGTACGCGGCGGCACTTCGCCCACCACCGTTACCAGATTGTCACCGGTCACCTTGCTATAAACCTGCATCGCCCCCTGGCTGGACAAACCAGGATGGTCATCCTGGTCGTTATCCATCGCTTCGATGAAAACCGAGATGCTGGCCAGTCCGTCGGAGAACACCATCTGGATAACCGGCGATTTTTTGCCGCGAAGCGGGCGGCGCATTTCGGTGACTTTCCTGAATCCGGCGGGAAGCATATCCACTTGCCAGCCACCCGCATTGGTCAATGGCTCCGCCTTGTGTAAACGGTCATGAGGCGCTTGATGTGCAAGTGATGCAGCGTCCGGTTTGTCCACCACAATCCATGAGCGGTCAATATTTCCGCCAATAGTCAATTGAAGGAAAGTATTTCGCTCGATCACACGCCCGCGCTCATCCAACATCTCTGCCTTGAGCAGCAAACCGGAATCACCGTGCGCCCACATCTTGTGGGTGTAACGCAAATTATCCTTTGGCTGAAAAATTATGGCATGGGCATGAAACCCCGCCACTCTTTCTTCTTCCATCTTTTTGATCAGGTAATTTTCATTCAGCAATAAAAGTTGCTCTGGCAATAGTGCAGGAAACGTCCGGATGTCCTGGCTTTCTATTGCTTTCACCTTGTTGTCACCCGGACAGCACAACTCTTTGTTATTGTTGCGGATAATTTCACGCCGGGAGCCATCCATGCTCTCCAGCCTGCTGTGCTCGCCATCGCGGTCGACAATATGGGTAATGCGTGAAATTTCAACGTGGTTGCCATATTGGTACAGGAAGATACCGCTGTAATCAGTATGGTGTGTGGCAAACGCCATCGTCTTCAGCCAGTTCAGTTCATCCTGCCACAATGGGTCAGCAAACGCACCATGGACTGTAGCCAGCAGCAGGGCAGTCAATAAAAACGCGGGTTTTGTCGCGGCAGCTTGCACTATTGGCCCGCCACAGTACGCATGTAAGAGGTGGCGCCCTGCATATCGGCGCTGGGAGAAAATTCCTGGTGTGCCATGAGGTAATTATTCAACCCCTTATTGCCGGAGAAACTGGCAGGACGAAGTGCGGTGGGCTGCTGCATGGCCACCTGCGGCGGAGGCTCCGACCCAACCTGCACCGACATCCATGCCACCAGGGTCAAGGCCATGACCGAGGCGGCAGCGGAAAGAGCGAACCATCTCGCATTACGGCTGGCTTGGGCGCGTGGAGCGAGCACCGTAGGTTCAGCCTGTAGCCGCTCACGCATGGCAGCACCGATATCGCAGCAAGCATGACCGGGCTGGCGCAACACATCGCCGATCAAATGATAGGCCTGCCATTCTTCACAAACAGCAGGATTACGCTTCAACTTGTCGAGCAATGCTTCCGCCTCATCATCGAACAATTCGCCATCCATCAATACTGAAATTTGCTGTTTCATATTCACCACCTGTTATGTTCGCTGGTGCCCAGCAACGGGCGCAAATTTTCCGCAATCGCCTCGCGCGCCCGAAAAATGCGGGAACGCACGGTGCCGATCGGGCAATCCATTACATCTGCAATTTCTTCGTAGCTCAATCCCTCGATTTCACGCAGGGTGAGGGCAGTGCGCAAATCGTCCGGCAATTGCTGCAAGGACGAATTTACCACCTCGACCACCTGTTTGCTCATCAACTCATTTTCCGGCGTACTCACTTCCTGCAACAAATCCGCTTCTTCGAAACCCTCCGCTTCGTCCACATTGAACTGGGTGCTGGTCGGGGCACGCCTCTTGAGCGCCAGCAGATAATTCTTCGCGGTGTTGATGCCGATGCGGTACAGCCAGGTATAAAACGCGCTCTCTCCGCGGAATGTCGGCAAGGCGCGATATGCCTTGATAAAGGCTTCCTGGGTCACGTCTTCAACCTCTGCAGCATCGCGCACAAAACGCGAAATCAGGCGGGCCAGCCGACGCTGGTACTTGACGACCAGCAACTCGTACGCGTGCTTGTCACCGCGTTGCGCGCGCTCGACCAATTGCTGATCGACTTCCTTGTCGCCCATTCCCTGTTGTCCCAGTCATTAGTATCCGCCGCCGCAAGCGCGGCGCGCTATAACCAATGACTTACCCAGCGTATTTTGCTGGGTTAGTCAGATGGCTAGTAGCTTATCAGTATAACCGGACAGGCCAGGGGGCGTCAGCCCTTTGCTCCGCCGTACGCGTTGACATGGCAGAATGGCATTAGTTCACTCTGGAGAGGAGAATGGACATTTATCCAGCCGGGGATTTGCTATAGTTCCAACCGTCATGAATAACCAAGTAGATTCCTCAAGTGTTGCAATTTGATACCCTGATTATAGGCAGCGGCCTTGCCGGGCTTTCGTTGGCGCTGAAACTCGCCGACCAGCGGAAAGTCGCTGTCATCACCAAAAAATCGTTGCTGGAAGGGGCAAGCGCCCGGGCGCAGGGCGGTATCGCCACGGTATTGTCGCGGGAAGACTCCCTCGCCGAACACATACGGGACACCATGACCGCAGGTGCCGGCCTGTGCGACCCGACCACCACGCGCTATGTGGTCGAACACGCCAGGCCGGCGCTCGATTGGCTGATCGCACAAGGCGTACCGTTCACGCGCGATACCAGCACCGACACCGGCTACCACCTGACACGCGAAGGCGGCCACAGCCACCGGCGCATCATCCATGCCGCCGATGCCACCGGCATGGCGGTGCAGGAAACCCTTGCCGCCAAAGCGCTGGCACATCCCAACATCACGCTGCTGGAACATCATATCGCCATCGACCTGATCACCGGCAACAAACTCGGCCATCAGGATAACTGCTGCTATGGCGTTTACGCACTCAACAGCCTGAGCGATGAAGTCGTCACCGTTGCCGCGTATGACACCATCCTGGCAACCGGCGGCGCAGGCAAGGTTTATCTTTACACCACCAATCCGGACACCGCCACCGGCGATGGCATTGCAATGGGCTGGCGTGCAGGTTGCCGCGTAGCCAACATGGAATTCATCCAGTTCCACCCGACTTGTCTGTACCACCCGCACGCCAAATCCTTCCTGATCAGCGAGGCGGTGCGCGGCGAAGGCGGCATCCTGAAGCTGCCGGACGGCACACGCTTCATGCAATGGCACGACGAGCGCGCCGAACTCGCGCCGCGCGACATCGTGGCACGCGCCATCGACTTCGAAATGAAGAAGCGCGGCCTGGACTGCGTGTACCTGGACATCTCACATCAGCCGGTGGCATTCCTGCAAGAGCATTTCCCCACCATCTACGCGTATTGCCTGGCGCTGGGCATAGACATCAGCAAAGAGCCGATTCCGGTGGTGCCGGCCGCGCACTATACCTGCGGCGGCGTCGTTACCGACTTGCGTGGCCGCGCCGACGTGAACAATTTGTACGCCATCGGGGAGACTTCGCACACCGGCCTGCACGGCGCCAACCGCCTGGCCAGCAACTCGCTGCTCGAATGCATGGTATTCGCCGAAGCCGCAGCACGCGATATTCTCGGCAAACCGCGCGGCAGATCCATTGTTCTGCCGCAGTGGGATGAAAGCCGCGTGACCGATGCCGACGAGGAAATCATCATCTCGCACAACTGGGCGGAACTGCGCCGCTTCATGTGGGACTATGTCGGCATCGTGCGCACCACCAAACGCCTGCAACGCGCGCAGCACCGCATCCAGTTGTTGCATGAGGAAATCAACGAGTACTACACCAACTTCCATGTCACCGCCAACCTGCTGGAGCTGCGCAACCTGGTGTTAAGCGCCGAGCTCATCGTGCAAAGCGCATTGTCCCGGCATGAGAGCCGCGGGCTGCATTACAGCAAGGACTATCCCTATACGCTGCCGCAGGCCCTACCCACCGTGCTTACGCCGCCGACCTATACAACGCGCTAACAGGGTATTGCAAAACTGCTGATGAAACAACTAGCCATCTGACTAGGCTGCCAAAAGGCGCCAGCCAAGTCATTGGTTATACGCTCGACATAACCGCGTTGCTCAAGAGCTCAAAATGCTCATTTACTATTTGTAAGCCGCATCTGCGACACGTTGCGGCTGCTTTTTGCGAGTTGAGCGGCAACGGCAAGCCGCCCATCCCTGCCAAACCCACTTCGCCCTTTCGCGCCTTGTTCTGCCATCGCTCGCGACGTTTTTCAACACCCTGCTAATTACCCCACTTCGTTGCCCATTTCTTCCGTCGAAAAATATAGTTGCAGTTAGAAGAGCTTGACTAATTCGGCATATTGCCGTACATTTTCAGGCAGGAGGAACACACCATGTCAACAGCCATTTCTACCGCCCGGCTTGAAGCCCGCATCAGCACCGAGCTACATACCACACTCAAGCGCGCCGCTGAAATTCAAGGACTCACCGTGACCGACTTCGTAATATCTGCCGTGCAAGATGCTGCACGGCAAGCCATCGAACAGGCTGGAGTCATCCGATTATCACTGACCGATCAGGAGTGTTTTGCGCAGGCATTGCTGTCGCCGCCGAAACTAAATCCGGCCTTGAAACGAGCGTTTGCACGTCGCAAAAAATTGCTGAGTGCTGAATGAGCGCAGCCAGGTTTCGCGTTGTACCACTCGATGCCGAACACAACCGCGCCACGTTCAGCAGCGGCTCCGAGCAACTGGATCGCTACTTTAAGCAGCAAGTCACGCAAGATGTGCGCCGCAGAGTAACGGCATGTTTTGTGGCACTCACAAACGAGCAGCGCATCGCGGGCTATTACACCTTGGCTGCGGCAAGCATATTACTGAATGATCTGCCATCCGGCATCGGCAAAAAACTGCCCCGCTATCCCCTGGTACCGGCGGTGCGCATGGGACGCTTGGCGGTCGATCAGGATTTCAAAGGGCTTGGGCTCGGCGGTGCGTTGCTGGCGGATGCCATAAGCCGTGCAGCTCATTCGGGGATCGCAGCCTACGCAATGGTGGTTGACGCTAAAGATAAAAAAGCGGCGGCCTTTTACCAACATCACGGCTTTATTCCTTTGCCGAATTCGCTGTTGACGTTGTTCCTGCCGCTGGCGACGGTAGTCACGATCTAGTAGGTGTAGAGCGGGTTCCGCAAAATCACGCGATTCTCTACGCGGTGCAGTCATCGAAATCCGGCATGCGTCCATAACCATTTGATTGATCCTGAGACGGACAAGCCGGAACCAATGAAGTTAAAATCTGTTGCTTGGCCACTCTCGCTAAACTTCCGGATTGGCCAGCCGATAACATAATCACGGGGCGGCATTTCAACCTCAATACCACCGAAGCAGAAGGAGGTGTGCCATGGGTGTCGTGATGAACATGAGCAGCTATGAAATCGAGCGCGATTCGATGGAAGCGGAATACGGCGAGGAGGTCATGTGCGCCGGCTGGAATCCCGCTGTCGCACTGGTGTGTCAGCAACAGATGGTTGTGCCGACAAACAGACAGATGTCAATGCCGGCTGAACTTGCGACAGTAAATGCGGAGTTATTCCTGCAAAGGATGTATGCCTGCCAGCGTTAATTTTGCGGTGGTTTTTTGAATTTTACCAGACAGCCTCCTGTTCCCGTTAAGGGGGCAGGGTGAGGGGTTTACAGAATTCCCGATTCCACCGCATAGCGCACATAGAACAAGTTGAGCTTGTGCGCGCGCAATGCTTCCAGCAGTTTGTCAGCCAATACCGTATCCAGCACAAACTCCACCTGCACCGGCAATTCACCCGCAAGCTCGAAGAAAGATTCGTCGTGCAAGCGGCCATGCCTGCCAAAACCCGCGATGGCGCGGAATGCCGAACCGCCCGGCATGCCGAGTTTTTTCGCCTCTTCCAGCAGCCATTCATACAGCAGTGTGCCGTTGTGGCGCTGCTTTTCCGTGAGATAAAACTTGAGATAAACGCTTTGCATACAGCCTCCTGTTACTGAATCCACTTCATGGTTTGCATACCCAGCACCGTCATCAGCAGCGACCCGCCCAAATGGGCGGCGATGATGGCCATGCTCCATGCGTATTGCCCGCGCGCAAGTAAGGTGACGGTTTCAGCCGAAAAGGTGGAAAAGGTGGTCAGCCCGCCAAGAAAGCCGGTGATGATGAGCAGACGCCACTCCGGCGAAAGGCCCGGATGCTGCATGAAGAACGCCACGGCGAGGCCGACGAGATAACCGCCGACCAGGTTGGCGGAAAGCGTGCCGAGCGGCAATTCGGGCAGCGCCGGATTGAGCCACAGGCCCAACCCCCAGCGCAGCCATGCGCCGATGGCCGCCCCGAGACCGACTGCAATAAAGGCATTGAGTGTCATGTGTACAGTTTAGCAGATTGCGGAAATGCGCATTTGGGGAACATGAAAATTTGTTATTCCGGCGCAAGCAGGAATTCAGCGCTAAACGAAAGTGTAGGCAGGATTATCGAAGACATCTTTGACGATGCCGAACTTCAGCGCGCAGATTTTTTGGCGCGGGTCAGAATGATTTCTACTTGCCCCATAAACTCCGAAACAGACACGCCTAGAACCGGTGTCAGTTTGAAGAGGGTTTTGATGCTTGCGCTGTTGCGGCCAAGCTCCAGCAAGGAAATGTAGTTGCGTTCCAAGCCGGATTCATGCGCAAGTGCTTCCTGCGAAAGCTCACGCTGTTTGCGCAATTCTCGCAGCACTGTTCCAAACGCAACTTCTGGTTCCACTACCCCTCCCTGTTTGCAGGGCAAGGTACGGCGAAGTTATGTTTGCGTCTTCACAATATATTGGGTAGCAAAGCCACGCACAGCGGCGCATAGTCAGACGCAGCATGCCGATTAACTTACGTCAGGAGGTTATAGCAACATGAAATGTCCAAAATGTGAATCTGAAAATACGCAGCGTCTGGAAGTTGCTTTTCACAGCGGTACACAGAATATCTCCACGACCAGCAACACGGCGGGAGTAGGTATTGGCGGAGGCGGCAGAATCGGCTTCGGTGGCGGTGTCACGAAAACATCTGGTCAATCGCAATCAGTCTTGGCTGCTGCTTGCACACCGCCAGCGAAGAAACCCTACAACTGGCCTGCCATTGGTGCCTTTTTCGGCATTCCCATGGGGCTGTCTGGGCTTGGGAGCATGAGTACGGCTGTAGCGGGGCTGGCATTTTTAGGCGTCGGTGCATTCAGTGGGTATGCCCTTTATTCCAGACGCCAATTCAATTCGCAGAAATGGCCGAAGCTTTACCAGTATTGGAGTGAATCATGGATTTGCCACAAGTGCGGTGGCATCTATCACCAAGCGTAAATCAACCCGCACTGACCGGGGGCCGTCTAATAACTTCGTTAGGCATGAGCATATTGCCGCATGCTCGCATGCCTTTTTTAATTGCGGTTACAGGAGTTACATAATGAAAAATATTTTTGTCATGCTTCTTTCGTTAATTTGTGCACAGACTACCTACGCACAAGAAACAGAAAGATTAACAGACGATGAAGTGCCATTCGTATATGAGTCTAGAGCTAAAATACCGACATCGGATGACAAGCTTGCAGGATTTCTATCCGCCGAGTATCGCAATGCGCGCGATGAATTCACAAAAAAATGAATTAATGGAAAAAATAAAGCCAATAATCAAATCAAAATTGACCGAGGCAAAAAACAAACGGCGAATATTATTTGCGAGTTGGCACAGAGCTTGGCCAATATAATTTCAGTAGCAAAACATTTCCATCCGGTTTCTCATCGAGCACCTTCATTCCATTTAAAGATAGCTATGCGTTAATGTTCGATAACGTAAAGGATATTGAAAATATTCCAGTTTCTTTGGATGCAGCAAAATCCCTTTCGAGCAAACTTCAAAAGAACAGAAACATAACTGCAGTAGTTTATTGCCGAATCATCGGCACACAAGAACAAAAGCTTACCTGGCAAGACTTCAAAGTCTTGAAGACACATGTCACAAAAGTAGATTTCTTATCTGACGGTGTACTTATTTCAACTATAAATACACATTAGCTAATAACCCGCTTGGAACGAAGTGGAATGCTGGGGGTTGGCGTTATCCCAGATAATCGTGCGCCAGCACAAACTGGCAAGTGATAGTCGGTGAAAGTCCGATACAAGAAAGGAGTAGCGAACCGTCTTGACCCCGAGTCATGCGTTTTACATCGCGAGGTGTTGGGCGAAGCGTTGAC
>Ga0315281_10006079_pt1 | contig 17206 bp, 16 predicted proteins | sample YL17G07_0_MG_FD_204540 | JGI IMG/M metagenome (GOLD analysis project Ga0315281, IMG submission 204540) | Sediment microbial communities from Yellowstone Lake, YNP, Wyoming, USA - YL17G07_0 | ecosystem: Environmental > Aquatic > Freshwater > Lake > Sediment | place: USA: Wyoming | collected...
ACTTGGGGGAGAGTGTGGCCATATGTGGAGAGTTGTCCACCAGTATATGAATACCATCAACGGTCCCGCCGATTTTCTGGAGGAACCGGTATCTCCGATAACAGGTACGAAGTTCGAGAATGCGAAAGCTACAAAGATGGTTCATATCTGCGAATTTACCTCCGACCTTATCAAGAACAATAAATTGAAGTTAGATCCGAGCCGAAATGACCACTGGAAGCTAACCTTCCATGATTCCTGTAATCCGGCCAGGGCTATGGGAATCCTTGAGGAGCCGAGGTACATAATCAAGAATGTGTGCCACAATTTCTATGAGATGCCGGATAATACCATAAAAGAGTACACCTTCTGCTGCGGCAGCGGGGCCGGTCTGGGTTCAGATGAGAATATAGAAATGAGGTTGAGAGGCGGCCTTCCCAGAGCAAACGCTGTAAAGTATGTTAAGGAAAAACACGGGGTGAACCTCCTTACCTGTATTTGTGCCATTGATAGAGCTGTGCTTCCAACCCTATTGCAGTACTGGGTTCCGGGGGTGGAGGTCAGCGGTCTTCATGAACTGGTAGGGAATGCGCTGGTGATGAAGGGGGAGAAGGAGCGAACAACTGATATGCGCGGTACACCCTTCAAACAAAAGGAAAGCTGATGTACGACAAAGGTAAAATCATTGCCGGAATTATTATCTTTCTAATTCTGATTACCTTTCCTATCTGGTATCTCACAGCTCACAGTCAAGCCAGTCATGTGCCCCAACTCCAAACTCCCACTATAGGGAATGAGTGCATAGAGTCCACCGATTACATGATGGATAACCACATGAAATTGTTAGATGAGTGGAGGACAATGGTTGTCCGTGAAGGAATCCACACCTACACGGCCAGCGATGGGAAAGAGTGGGATATAAGCATCACAGGGACATGTCTGAGTTGTCATAATAAGGCCGAATTCTGCGACCAATGCCACAACTATGAGGGGGTAACCCCCAATTGCTGGAGTTGTCACTTTGCTGGCTATTAATACCTACCTTGCCCTTTTTCTTTATGAGGGGGTAACTCCCAATTGCTGGAGTTGTCACATCAGTAACACCAGCAGTGGCAATAGCACTGGGGAGCAATAGATGGACGTCGACAGGCGAGGATTCATAAAAATAGCGGGTATCGCCATCGTGGGGCTTCTCGCAGCCAAGCCAATTTTTGATATATTCTCGCGGACTGAAGCGCAGAAAAATGTCGTAGAAGCGGAAGCGCCGACCCAGACAAAGTGGGGCATGGCTATTAAAATCGAAAACTGCAAAGATGGATGTACAGAATGCATAGATGCCTGCAATACTATCCACAATGTGCCAAATATCCCTGACCCGAAGCATGAGATCAAATGGATATGGGACAAGCCCTATGAGGACGTATTCCCTGAGCAAAACGGTCAATTCATTGCTGATAAGTTGAAAGGACTACCCGTTCTCATACTCTGCAATCACTGCGACAAGCCCCCCTGCACAAAGGTTTGCCCAACAGGCGCTACGTGGAAACGAGAAGACGGAATAGTTATGATGGACTATCACAGATGTATCGGATGCCGATACTGTATGGCTGGATGCCCCTTCGGGGCACGCAGCTTCAACTGGGTAGACCCGCGACCCTACATCAAGGAGATCAATCCCGATTTCCCGACACGAACTAAAGGTGTGGTGGAGAAGTGCAACTTCTGCGAGGAAAGGCTCGCCAAAGGGCTGATTCCGGCCTGTGTAGAAGCATGTACTGAGAAAGCTCTGGTTTTTGGCAACCTGGATGACCCGAACTCGGATATCAGAAAGCTCCTCGCAACAAACTACAGCATTCGGCGTAAATCTGAGCTGGGGACAGAGCCCAAGGTCTATTATGTAGTCTAGGACATTCATAAATGATAGAAAAAGCGTTTACCGGAGATCGAAAATACTGGGCATGGATACTTTTCCTGCTTGTTATCATAGCGATAGGTGCTGGCTTCTACCTCTTGCAGTGGTTCCGTGGATTGGGAATAACAGGCATGAGCCGGGATGTCTCCTGGGGCCTTTATATAGCCAATATGACATTCCTTGTCGGCGTAGCAGCCGGGGCGGTCATGGTGGTCTTGCCCTACTACCTGCATAATTACAAAGCATTCGGAAAGGTTACTACTTTCGGGGAGTTCCTGGCTGTAGCTGCGGTATTCATGTGCATTCTATTCGTAGTTATAGACCTCGGTCAACCGACGCGAGCTTTTAACATGATAATCCACCCGAGTCCTCACTCAATTCTTTTTTGGGATGTTATTGTCCTGTCGGTTTACCTTCTGCTTAATCTGGTGATAGCCTGGCATTTGTTGAGTGCCCAGCGTAATGAGGAGCCACCGAAGGCCTGGGTTAAACCACTGATCCTGATTTCCATCCCGTGGGCTATCAGCATTCACACGGTTACAGCTTTCATTTACAGCGGTCTGGCTTCGAGGCCCTTCTGGCTGACTGCCCTTATGGCACCTCGCTTCCTGGCTTCCGCGTTTGCTTCCGGTCCCGCTCTACTGATTATTGCCTGCCTGATCATGAAAAGATTCAGCCATTTCGATGTTGGGAAGGAAGCGCTGCAAAAGCTGGCACAAATTGTGATATATGCAACAATCATCACTGTGTTCTTCCTCATAGTGGAGAGTTTTACGGTTTTCTATGGTCAGATTCCTGAAGATGTGAACCACCTTCGATACTTCTTCTTCGGCCTGGATGGACAAACAACGCTTGTACCCTGGATGTGGACTTGCTTTGTATTCTGGATTGCAGCCCTCGTCTTGCTGATCAACCCCGGGACGCGCAAGAATGAAAAAACTCTGGCACTCGCTGCGGTACTGATATTCGTTTCCATGTGGATAGACAAGGGACTGGGTTTAATTATGCCCGGATTTACCCCCTCACCTACAGGTGCAATAACTCAATACTTTCCCACAGTGCCTGAGACATTAATCACCCTGATGGTCTGGGCAATAGGTTTACTGATACTTACTATATTTTATAAGATAACCATCGGGGTCAAAGAGGAGAGGGCAGAAGATGAATCAGCCCACGCTATCTCTTTCTGACTGGAGTGAATGTCACCATCTCATCACATACGTTCCTTAGCGCAGTCAAGCGTGTTGACATAGCTAGCGATGAGATGATATACTAAAACCGTACCTTGGGTAGAAATTTTTTTTAATATCGGGAGGTTGATATATGGATGATAAGACACCCATGATAGATGAGCTCGAGAAAGGACCGTGGCCCAGCTATGTGAAAGAACTCAAGCGGGCTGCAAAGAAACATGACTCAGTAAAGGACCTGATAAAGGTTCAAGAGCGGTCTTTCGAGAGGAAGATGACTCAATGGAAGCACGGCGGCATCGTTGGCGTCAAAGGTTACGGCGGCGGTGTCATCGGGAGATACATTCAGGACCCCGAGGCGTTTCCTAAAGTTGCGGCATTCCATACCATGCGTGTAAACCACCCCTCAGGATGGTTTTATAACACGAAGGCGCTGAGAACTATTTGTGATATCTGGGACAAACATGGCAGCGGGATGACCAATTTTCACGGCTCGACCGGCGACATTATCCTCCTGGGGTGTACCAGTGAAGAGCTCCAGCCAACTTTTGATGAGCTGAGCGAGCACGGGTTTGACCTGGGAGGCTCAGGTTCAGACCTGAGGTCACCCACAGGCTGCGTCGGTCCGGGGCGCTGTGAATGGGCGTGCTTCGATACCCTCGGCTTTATCTATGACGTAACTAAGACTTATCAAATGGAGCTTCACCGACCCCCGTACCCCTACAAGACCAAGATCAAGGCCTCTGGCTGCCCCAACGACTGCGTGGCCGCCATAGCCAGGTCTGATTTCAGCTTAATCGGCACCTGGAGGGACCATCTCAGAATCGATCAGGACGAGGTCAAGAAATACGCAGATAGTGGATTCGATATCCAGCGCCTGGTTGTCGCCAAGTGCCCCACCGAGGCAATAGAACTGGTGAAGGGCAAACTCGAGCTAACACATCCTGAGGACTGTGTCAGGTGCATGCACTGCATAAACCTGATGCCAAAGGCAATCAGACCTGGTGTTGACACCGGCGCAACCATACTGGTCGGTGCCAAAGCGCCAATAATCCACGGGGCTGTCCTGTCTACAGTGCTTATTCCTTTTATCAAGGTACAACCCCCCTACACTGAGATAAAGCAGCTTTGGGAGAAGATCATGGAATGGTGGGATGAAAACGGCAAGACCAGGGAGAGGTTAGCCGAGCTTATCGACAGGATGGGAATGCCCGCCTTCCTGAAAGCCATAGATGTAGAGCCTTGTCCCCAGATGGTACGCAACCCCAGAGCAAATCCGTACTTTTTCTGGGAACAAACAGAAGAAGTTAAGAAGTAATATGTAATCAATTTCAGAAGTGGTGTATAGACACAATGCAACAGCGCAAGTCTATTTTTAAATTACAGAACCATATAATCTAGAGGAGGAAGCTATTAATGTGCCCGACGGATGTAGGACCCCCTGATTTTAAGACAATGCTCCCCGATGTGATTAGGAAGAATTATGGTAAATGGAAGTATCACGAGATATTAAAGCCCGGAGTTATGAAGCATGTAGCCGAGTCCGGAGACGCGCTTTATACGGTAAGGGCAGGGTCACCCAAGCTGGTGAGCACAGATTTTATCCGTGACCTCTGTAACATAGCTGACAAGTACTGTGATGGACATCTCAGGTTCACCAGTCGATATAACCCGGAGCTTCTGACTCCAAAAAAGGAGAATGTCGAACCCATAATCAAAGAGCTAAATAAGCTTGGATTACCTGTGGGCGGCACCGGAAGCGGCCCGGGGGCTTGCCTGTCTAATGTTATTCACACCCAGGGGTGGATACACTGCCACGGTGCGGCCTCCGATGCCTCAGGGATTGTCAAAGCGATGATGGACGAACTCTATGACTATTTCGTTGGCAAGAAGACGCTTCCTGCCAAAACAAGGCTTTCCCTTGCCTGCTGCCTCAACATGTGCGGCGCCATCCATGCCAGCGACGTGGCCGTGGTGGGAATGCATACAAAGGTGCCCAAGATAGACCATGAGAAGATGCACGCAATGTGCGAAATCCCTACAGTTGCAGCATCCTGTCCCACAAAGGCCATCCGGCGGCACCCCGATGCCAATATCAAGAGCGTGGTCGTCGATGAGACGAAGTGCATGTACTGCGGCAACTGCTTCACTGTCTGCCCGGCAATGCCCTTAGCCGACGCTGAAGGGGACGGGGTCGCCATTTTTGTGGGCGGCAAGGTCTCCAACGCTCGCAAGCCACCTATGTTGTCTCGTATCGTTGTTCCCCACCTGCCCAATAATCCACCCCGCTGGCCGGAGGTAGTGGATACTGTCAAGCACATCATCGAGGTATACGCAGACAATGCGCGGTGGGGCGAGCGCATGGGTGAGTGGATACAGCGAGTAGGTTGGGAGAGGTTCTTCAAGCTTACGGGGCTTCCTTTCCCTGCGCAGCTTATCGATGACTTCGAGTGTGCCCGAGAAACGTTCAGGAGCACAACGCAGTTCAAATGGACATAGGAGGAGGGGGTAATGAGCAATGATGAGGAACTGAAGCAGAAGGTCATAGAGTGGTTCCAGAAACACTCCAAAGAGGGCCATACGAAGTTCTATATGAAGGATGTCGTGAAGGATCTCTCCGGAGAATTCGATAAGCGTGCAATTCAGAAGGCGCTCAACGACTGCACGGTTGATGGAACGCTTAAGTACTGGTCCACGGGCAGCTCGACGATGTTCTGCTTACCAGAGAATTTCTAGGGATACTGACAGTCATCACAATCTTACAAAAACTCAGTAGAAGAGGTGACTGTCTGTGTTCGCTAGAAAAGAACGAGTTGAGAGCAAAGCTGCACCCTCGCGGAAGTTTCAGCTAACGGGCTCATGTGACTTTAATTATGAAAAGTACTAAGAGAATATGCTCTAGTGTATTAATATCCGCACCGCAGGGTCGTTCCGGCAAGACGGTTGTGAGCCTTGCCTTGTGTGCCCTTCTCAGAAGGCGGGGCCTCTCGGTTCAGCCGTTCAAGAAGGGCCCTGACTATATTGACCCCTCGTGGCTTACCGGTGCTGCCGGTAGAAGCTGCCGCAACCTTGACCTTTTCTTCATGCCAGAGGAGACGTTGTTAGCTTCCTTCCAGCAGGCTTGCCAGGGGGCAGATGTGGCTCTTATTGAGGGCGCCATGGGGCTCTATGATGGTTTAGACTCAGCAGGATGGGGAAGCACAGCTCACCTAGCTCGTCTCTTGAACGTTCCTGTTATCCTGGTGGTCAATGCAGCCCGGATGACTGGCAGCATAGCTGCCATGGTGATGGGATACCAGCGTTTCCAGCCAGACGTCAAGATTGCTGGCGTCATTCTCAACAATGTTTCAGGCAGCCGGCATGAGCGTAAGCTGACAACTGCAGTAGAGCAATATTGCCACATACCTGTGGTGGGGAGCATACCTCGGGACACAGACCTCTACATGGCAGAACGTCACCTGGGTCTCATCCCTTTCCCAGAAGCTGAAAAGCCGGAATCCACAGTAGAACGGATTTGCCGCAAGCTTGAGCCGCACCTCAATATAGACAGCATTTTAACCATTGCCCACAGCTTTGAGGCTGCACCGAGGATTCCTTTAACTGGCTTCAAAAATAAGACCAGTCTGGCTAAGATCGGGGTGATGCTAGACCGAGTGTTCAATTTCTACTACCCGGAGAACCTCGAAGCATTGGGCCGGGCCGGTGCTGACTTGGTCTTCATCGACTCGTTGCAAGACCGATTGCCCGATGTTGACGGGCTTTATATTGGAGGTGGCTTCCCTGAGCTTTTCCTGGAAGAACTGGAGGCCAATCGCTTACTGCGTTTGGATATAGCCAACGCCATTGAGGATGGTCTGCCAGTGTATGCGGAATGTGCCGGGCTGATGTATCTATGTCGGAGTATCCGCTGGCAGGGGCAATGGCATGAAATGGTCGGCATAATCCCTGCTGAGGTAGATATGTCCGTGCGGCCTCAAGGTCATGGCTATGTGAAGGCTGAAGTAATCGAGGAAAATTCCTACTTCCCCGTCGGCTTAACCCTGCGGGGTCACGAATTCCATCATTCGAAGCTATCAAAACTAGATGGTGTTAAATTTGCCTATCGTATAAGGCAAGGACACGGGATAGATGGCGAGGTAGATGGTATCATATATAAGAATGTATTTGCCGCTTACACTCATCTGCATGCTTTGAGTATACCCGGGTGGGCTGAGGCTTTCGTATCCCTGGCATCGCAGGAACGGAAATGCCCCTCGACCTCAGCACTAAGAAATCAATGAGATAGCGGCGAAATCAGTTTAGGAGGTGAACATTGCCGAAGGCTAAACTTGCTGGAATAGAAATCGAGATCGATGAGGATGGTTTCATCCAGGAACCGGAGAAGTGGTCCAAAGCGGTGGCCGAGGATCTGGGCAAAGCGGAGAGCAACGTTCAGCCCATGACCGAGGATCACTGGAGGCTAGTAAACTATATCAGGGACTACTACCTCAAATTTGGGGTTGCTCCCCCGGTGCGGATGCTGTGCAAACAGAATAAATTTGAGCTGAAATATCTTTACGAAATGTTCCCCAAGGGGCCAGCGGCGGGAGCTTGTAAGGTAGCTGGATTACCCAAACCGACCGGTTGTGTGTAAACGAAGCTGCCCGCGATTCGGACATACTAGCTAGAGGGGACAAGCGGGAAGCTATAACCGGCGAATTTGAGAAAGAGCAATAGGCGAGGGAAGCGTGAGGAGGGCCCACGTCATTATGGGTAGCAATTACGCTTTCCTCATGCTTTGGCTTTCGCATCATCTTCATGTTCATGGTAAGCAGAAGCGTTCTTCATAACAACTGTAGCACTGCTTCTTTTTGGTCTCTTCACTAAGGTCTACCGCTTTATGCCTGCGTTCTGGAGAAAGAACCCGATAAGCGACTCACCTTGTCCTTCTAATCACCAATGAGTCGATATCCCCATCTTAGAATTGATCTCCGTTACGCCCGGCATCTTCCTGACTATCTCCCTGATCTTATCAGCTTCCACCAATGACCCCACAGTTCCACTAATAGTGATGACACCCCCATCTGCCTCAATTTCAATTCCAGCATCTGCGTTGCCTGCATCCCTTGCAACTGCGGCTCTAACCTCGGTGCTCAGCACCATATCCTCCATAATCTTTTGTGACTCTGGAGTTGACTTAAATTTATCCAAGCTTGCAATATAAGATACAAGCCCACATGCATCATCAATGCTTATATGTTCAAGATTAATAACAATATCGTATAGCGAAGGATCGTGCCAATCCGCATGATAAAGGAATCTTGTCCACTTGACCCTTTTCTCATCGATATCATTAATGAATTTTATCGCTTTTTCCCGGCTTAAATTATTGCGCTCCATAGCTGCTTTTATCCGGAATTCCATATCTGCAATGACTCTGACCCTCAGGACATGAGGAATTCCCCTGAGCAGCAAATGACCGGCATGTCCATGATACACGACCCTATCATTCCTGACCTCTTTATACATGGCTGCCCGAATGTAGGCGAGATAGTGCACCCTTTCCGTATTTAAACGTTCCAGAAATCCCGGTGGTTCAGCAAGGGCTTTAGAGAGTTTCTCCAAGGGCGCACCATATTGCCTGGCTGCTCCTACTATTATCTCCCTGGATATACAACGATAGCCAAGTTTTTCGGCCAGGCATTCAGCCAAGGTCTGCCCACCACTGAATGTGCCCCTTGATATGGTGATAATTGCCATCGCACCCTCCTATTCTCCACGCCCTAATTATAATCAGTAGATAGGGCTGTGACAATAAATACCACCCGGAAGTCCTCAAGGTCGCCTTTTAGCGGCTTCAGGAAAGAGGCAATAACTTTCAATATTGCGGGATGTCTAGTATTGAAGACAGCGTTATTCTTGGATAACTATAAGCCCGGCCGCAGCCAGAGTCAGAATTATTGCTACTATCAGGGCAAATGCAATGTACATGCCCCCTTTGCTCCGCACCATTCCTACGAGCCCTCCCCACATTCCAAACACTGCGGCAGAGGAAGTAACAGCTATACCCAGCATTGCTACTGCATCACCATGAGATAGCATGCTCAGGCTCAGATACCAGTGCCCTTCAGGGGTTTTAACACCAGCACACTCCCTCCAGATGGTATCCACACTAGCGCCTCCCCAGAGTTGGTCAAGCGAACACGTCCTGTCGAGGTAGCCATTTGATATCATGTAAATCACTATCCCGACTATTGAAATTAATATGCCAAGAAGGGCAACCCTGTAGGCAATTTCCCCGTAAATGATTCCTGTGACTGGTACTTCCGGAGCCTTTTCCTTTTCCATATTTTCCATATCACAGCACCTGCATTACAATTTATTAATCCCATCGATGGCCAGTTTGACCCCTGCACCGATCATTACTAATATTATCATCCATCGGATAAATTGTGCCTTCACTCTGAACATTAACCTTGCCCCTATGCTCGTTCCAATTACTACTCCAATTATGCACGCTACTGCAAACAGCGGAATGATGCCTCCACGCATCATGTAGGGCCAGACAGCGGCACTGTCGCCTATGCCTATCAGTACCTTACTGGAAGCAGCCGCAACCTTGAGTGGAGCGAGCATAACCAGGTTGAATACAGGGACCATAGCCCAGCCAGCTCCCACGCCAAACATACCTGAGACTATTCCGCATCCGCAAAACAGAAATATTCCAATGGGTGACCTCGTAACCTTATAGTGCACAACTTTACCCATTGATTCTTCCCAGTAAGACATTGATAGACCCAACCTTTGTGTAAAACCGTCAACCTTCTTTACCTCGGGATACTCGACTTTCTTTCCCCCGAAGAGTATCAGAAAAGCAATAAATATTACGAGGATACCTAAAATCAGCCTTATCAAAGCTTCACCAAAATCCCCCGCTGTAGCTTTAATATAACCGGCTAATAGAGCACCTACTACAGCAAAGATGGTGTAAGGAACCGCTGCAAAGAAGAGCATCTTTATGTTTGCCAAGCCCCTACGCAGGAATGGACGAGCGGCAATTAGCGACCCGGCCATAGCTACGACCAATCCTGTTGCTCTGATAATGAACGAATCTATGGGTGTAAAACCCATCATCAGGGGTGTAAACACAACCCCGCCACCCACGCCACCCAGCACAGCAACAACACCTATTACTGTACATATAGCTACAAACACGAAGAAGAACGCCACTGGACTCAAACCCATGCTTGGGTCTGCTGTTTCCGCAGCATAGCCTATGCCGCTGCTAAATAGAAATATCGTTATAGCAAGTACAATGGCAATGGAAAGCTTTGATAGCCTCATCAGCTGACTACTCTCCCCACCTGTTTGGCATAGGTCATGGCTAGCGTCCTGTAAATGAGGTGGGCACCTTTGGAGAACGGAGCATATATGAGCAGAGTGAACAAGAGCCAGAGGTGAACCAGATAGACCGAGTAGGTCGCTGTCGGCAGTTCAGCCAGTCTAACCACTTCGGTAGCAATTCCGCTGATAGCAACAAATGTAAGCAGCAGGATGAGAAACCAGTCGAAATAGGTCGTCTTGCCTCCGCTACTTTTTGTGGAAAACCTCCTGTAGATTGCCAACATGCAGCCAGTAAGAAGCAGGAGAGAGCCCAAATTCCCTGCTATCTTGATAGGACTGGTCAAGGGATATGGCGACTCTATCCCCGATAGATGATAGACTGCGCCCAAAAAGGCAGCGAGCAGAAGCAGGATAAACCCGTAGAAGATTGCTAAATGCGTATAGCGGTTGGTTTTGTTCGCCTGACACTTGCCGAAATTGCCATGCTTCAATATATCAACTATGGCAGAGACGAAGCTCCTCCACAAGCTGCCCCTGGTGCCGGATGTTGATGCTGGATTTGTTTCGAACTCATTGATACCTTTCCAGAATCTAAAGCCCCCGATAGCAGCCACAACTGCGACAAAGGCAACTGTTACAGCCATGCCGATGTAGGCGTCGGTGTTTGGAATAAAATGATTGAGGACAATCTCACCTTTGGGAATGGTGAGATCCCCCGCCACCCCGAGAAAGGCAAACAGAAGTAGCGCAGGAAGGGCAAGCAGAGGCAGCAGGTACTTAGGCGATGAAAAGGCTTTGGCTAAAAAGCCGGGAAGCGCATAATTCGTAATTGAATAACTTCTGATGGCAGCCAGGACATCTCCCGGTTTGGCATCCCGGGGACAGTATGTGGTGCAGTCATTACACTGGTGGCATAGCCACACATCGGGATCCTTCAGCAGTCTATCTTTCAACCCCCGCTGAGCCCACATCATTTCTTTCCTTGGGAAAGGTTTATCGTCAGCGGATAAAGAACAAACCACCGAGCAGGTGCCGCACTGAAAACACTTCTTCAGCGACTCGCCACCAAGACCAATCACTTCCCTGACGAATTCGCTGTCAGGTTTCATGATATTTCGCTTTTCCATGTGACCTGTTCTACAACGCTTCCATGACCAGTTCCGAGACATCCTTTATCTCGATTGCGCCTTCCTTCCCCATGGTAAGAAGGCTATCATCAAACATCAACATGCAATAGGGGCAAGCTACCGCAAGCACGTCTGCGCCGGCATCAATAGCCTGCTGCAGCCTCAGATCGCAGAACCTTTCCTCTTTGGCCGTCTCCATCCAAACCCTTCCGCCGCCACCCCCGCAGCAAATTGAGGACTGCCTCGAACTTGGGAATTCCAGCAACTCCACGCCAGGGATTGCCTGAAGCACGCGGCGTGGCTCATCGTATATCTGATTGTGGCGTCCCAGATAGCAGGGGTCATGATAGATGACCTTCTTCTTGATTTCCTTCGAGAACTTCAGCTTACCCTCACGAATGAGTTGGTCTAGCAACTGAGAAAGGTGAATAACTTCGAACTCAGCTCCAAGCTCCGGATATTCTCTCTTGAAGGTGTGATAGCAGTGCGGAGAATTGACCACCACTCTCTTCACGCCACTCTCGGCGAACGCCTGAATATTGCTCTTAGCCAGCCCCTGGAATATTGTCTCGTTGCCAGATTTGCGAACGCTCTCGCCGCAGCAACGCTCTTTCGCGCCCAATACCCCATAGTCTATTCCAACCTTGTTGAGAATCCCCACGGTAGCCCGGGCAATTCTTCTGACCTTGGCGTCAAACGCCGGGACGCAGCAGGTGTAATAAAGCAACTCAGTGCCCGGTGTAAAAGCTTTCACGCCCAAATCTTGAGCCCAATTCCCCCGCTCCTTCTCCGGCTCGCCCTGCGGATTGCCGACATAAGAGATGTTCTTCACACTCACGCGAAGGGAGTCAGGCACCTTGGCCACGCCCATCTCAGCAATTACCTTGCGCATCGCCCTGATGACATCAATCATCTCCACGCCTCGCGGACAGCGAATGGCGCAGGCGCCACAAGTGGCGCAGGTCCAGATATCCTTATCTCCGAAATCGATCAAACCAAGCTGGGCCCGATGCATCATCCTGCGAGGGAGAAAAGTACGCACCAGGTTCCAGGGACAAGTCCCCGTGCAAGTACCGCACTGATAGCATATCTTGAGTGTGTCGCCGCCCATCTCCCGGATAATATCGACCGTCTCTTTATCAGGAACCGCTGGACTCATCTCGGCCCTCTTTCGTGCGTTGTTAAATCTGTGCCCAGCCCAAATTCAACCAAATCGTTGTCTGCAGGTCAACAACCCTGTCCAAGATGATATTACATCTCCTTGTAGGGGTTGGGCCCAACCTTCTTTATTGTCTCCATGAACTCATCAAAAATCTGCGGTAGCTTCTTGAATTCTGATATTGAAAGCTCTTCCACTCTGATTCTCTCGGATTCAAGCACAAGTCTCTGCAGTGTCTCTTGGACCTTCCCCATCCTCGTATTTGCCAACTCACTACCTTTTATGAAGTGACACGTGTAGTCATCGCCGCGCTTGCATCCAATCATGAGGATACCATCGATGCCCTTGGAGAGTGCGTCCGCGATCCACACTATATTCACCGAACCAAGACATCTCACCGGAATCACCCTTACCCACGGATTGTAGCTGATGCGGTTGATGCCAGCCATGTCGAGAGCCGGATAGGCATCGTTCTCGCAGAGAAAGGCCACAACTCTCGGCTTCTCCTCATCCGCTTCAGGCACCTGTATAGCCTTGAGCATAGAGCTAATTATGTCAACTGAATAATCCTTGAATGAGATGATTCTTTCAGGACATGAACCCATACAGATAGCGCACCTTCGGCATCGGGTCGGATTGGGTAAGGGATTGAATTTCTCATCTTCGTTGTACATACCAAAGGGGCATTCCTCAGTACATCTCTTGCATTGGGTACACCTTTGCATGAACAGACTTGGATAGCTCTTGTCCCACGTTCTGGGATGTACCGCCTGCCCTCTCGAAGTCAGCTCTACGCATTGGATAGCCTTAAGCGCCGCTCCGGCTGCGTCATCCATGGATGCAGCAATGTCCTCAGGCTGCCGCACGCAACCAGCAGCATATATGCCCGTCCGCCGCGTCTCATACGGGAAACAGATGAAGTGGGAATCGGGGAATCCGTATTTTAAGGTAGGAAGTTCAGGCCCCTGACGATATTGGAGATGCAGAGCAGGAGCCGCGTAGCGCCCCGAGTCCGGGGCAATTTCACTAGCTTTCTTCTCGCCTTCGGCAGGCTCTGCATCCACTTTAGGTGCAACTTCGGGCGTAGAGTTGGAGACTATTCCGGCGGCGAGCACCACCAGGTCCACGCTCACTGCGATCGCCTCTCCCAGCAACACATCATAGACCTCAACGGTGATCTTCCCGTCTTCTTCGGAAATGCTTTTAACGTCACCTTTAGCAAGAAAGACTCCGGGCTCCTCCTGTACCCTCTTGTAGAAGTCCTCGTACTGGCCTGGCGTTCGCATATCCTTGTAGAATATATAGACCTGTGCTTCGGGATTCTGCCCTGTTACGTAGAGCGCCTGCTTCAGCGAAGTCATGCAGCAAAAAGCCGAGCAATAGGGAAGGTGGGCCGGATCCCTCTGACCAGCACATTGAATGAATGCCACGCTTGTGACTTCTTTCCCATCGGAGGAACGTGTGATTTTACCCTTCTGCGCCAGTTCCTCCATCTGGGCATTTGTGATGACATCTTTGTACTTGCCGTAGCCCAGGTATTCCAGTTTGCTGGGATCGTAGGGCTTGAACCCGGTTGCCTGAACGATCGAGCCGATCTTGAGAGAGGTCGAAGCACCACTCTGCTTCACAGAAACGTTGTACATCCCTGGAGCGCCTTCGATCTTCTCGATCTCGGCCCCGGTGAAGACCTTGATTTTCGGGTTCTCTTCCACCTGTTTGACCTTGGCACTGATGCCTGTGTCCTCTAACTCCCGGTATGGAGGATGCTTGGGATATTGCTTGCGCAGCTTTGCCATCCAGCCACCCAGAGCGGGCTCCTTCTCCACGAGGCAGACTTTATATCCCGCCTCCGCCGCTTCGAGGGCCGAGGTCATTCCGGCTATCCCACCCCCAACCACCAGAATAGTTTTGTCTATCGTTTCAGAGAAGGGCTCCGGTGCCTCAGCCTTCTGAGCCCTGGCCAGGCCCATCCTGAGATAGTCCTGCGCTAGCATCTGAGTATCTTCGTCTTTGGGCGGGTGGACCCAGATAACATGCTCTCTAAGATTAACCCTCTCGACGAATACGGAGGGATCATAGCTAAACACATCCATTTTCGCCCTAGGAGAACAGGCAGCTATGACTACTGTATTGGTACCCTCCTGAATATCCTGTGCTATGAGCTTTGCCCCTTCCGCTCCGCACAGGAAGGAATGAGTCTTGCAGTTCTCAACCTTGAACTCCTTGGTGGCTACCCCGCAGAGCTTGTCCACGTCGAGAGCATCAGCAATTCCACAGCCACCGCAGATATAGACTCCGAGCTTCTTAGCCATTTGCACCCCTTCTTACGATGGACTGAATCGCTTTGAGCGCTGCCCTGGTTCCATCCTGTACAGAAGTGGAAACATCGGTTGGCCTCCTGACACAACCGGCGGCATAAACCCCGGGAGCGTCGGCGGCAACAAAGCCGTAGTTGTCATATACCAGGTTCCCCGGTATCTTCACCTCCGCAGTCGTGGGAACCATGCCTACCGCCAGCACCACCATTTCAAACGACTCTTTGACCTTTTTGCCTGCCGCGGTGTCTTCGGCATGAAGTATCAGATTTTTGGTTGCCGGGTCTTCTTCAATCTTGGCGACCTTGCCTCTCACCAGAGCAACACCTTCGATTCCCTGAACACGCTGGAAGAAATCCTCCAGAATGCCCGACGCACGAACGTCAATGTAGAAGATAGAGACCTTGGCTTCTGGGTTCTGGTCCTTGACGTAGGTGCACTGTTTCAGGGAACCCATGCAACACACCCCTGAGCAATAGGGCAAGTGATTCTGGTCCCGTGATCCGGCGCACTGGACAAAGGCGATACTTTTCACCTCTTTCCCATCCGAGGGACGAACTATCTTACCCTGAGTTGGCCCGTCGGTAGCCGCCAGTCTCTCCATTATTACATTAGTTATTACGTTCGGATACTTACCATAGCCCAGATTATCAAGTTTAGTAGCATCGTACGGTTTCCAGCCGGTAGCCAGAACAATCGACCCAACCTTTATGTGCAAGCTTTTTGCAGACATGCCCAGGTCGATGGCCTGATACTGGCAAGCGGAAACACATTTAGCACACTCAGCACCCAGGCAAACCTTGGTATCGATCACATACTTCATGGGAAATGCCATGGGACTGGTTAGATAGATGGCTTTAGTTTTATCCAATCCGAAGTTAAAATCGTTGGGTCTCTCGACCGGGCAAACCTCAGCACACTTGTTACAGGCAGTGCAATTATCATTAACCAGGCGTGGAGTCAGCTTGACAGTAACTTCGTAAGCACCCTCTTTGCCTGAAATATTCTCAACTTGCGCCAGAGTGAAAACTTTAATTCTCGGATTTGTCTTGATCCGTTTAAAGTTTATCTCAAGCCCGCAATAAGGGGCACAAAGTTTAGGGAAATATTTATTCGCCTTGGCTACTCGCCCACCCAGATACGGACTTTCCTCTATTAAAAAGACTTCATAGCCTACTTCAGCGGCCTCAACTGCTGCTGTCATGCCGCTAATTCCTCCTCCGATAACGAGGATGCCGTTCGGAGAGTTTATACTTTCTACGTTCCCCATGTAGTTCTCCTCATTCGATAGAATCGAGGCCCAACTCTTTCTTCTTTACCTCTGTCACATCACCTCTTATTTTGAGAGTATTTTCTGCAAATAAACTGAACCTCAGCCAATCAAACCCAAACTCCAGTAACGCTTCGTCATCTTTTTTAATCTTCTTGATAACCTTTTCTTCAACTTCAAAACGGTTGAAGAAGCTGCTCTCAAAAACTAGTTTTCTAAATCGGTCGAGATCGTAAAGGGTAAGATAGAACATCTGACTCTTTGCTGGCCCCAGGCCTTTTCCCTCGACCAAACGCTTATGCAGGGTAATCTCTTTATAAGTCTCATTTTTTTGGTTATAGATATCGATCCCCTGGTCCTTCCACCACTCCTCCACTGTCCATTCCTGACCCTCTTTAAGACCTAAACAGGAGAACTCCTCTTCAACGATAAAACAGAACTCCTCACCATCTGCTCTTTGCGACGTTTTGGAGGATGCCATCCCCAGAGGATACATGCGACAAGCCCATGGCCGGTCCTCATAAATGGAGCATCCTTCTGGAGTTACAAAGGGACAACTCTTGCGGGCATCATCATTCATTTTCAGTAGGACCACGGGAAGTTTTTGGTCTGCCAAAAAGGGGGGAAGTGTGTATTTTTCGAGAAACTTACCCGAAGAGAGCTTTAACGCCCTTTTCATGCGGAGGACATCGTAGGGTGAAAGAAAGATGTTTACATCACCACAACATTGGGTAAAACATGAAAGCCCTTTGCTACAGGAGAACTTGAACTTGCTACCTGGAGAAAGTCTGGGATATTCCTTTAGTATCGTTTCTTTCCAACTTTTGACCATTTCCCCTCATTAGGACTCCAGGTACCGTTAGCGATACCTGGAGTCCTGTACAATCACTCAACTCGTGGTTATCGTATGCAGACTCACCAGATTAATCAA
>Ga0315281_10006082_pt1 | contig 17202 bp, 11 predicted proteins | sample YL17G07_0_MG_FD_204540 | JGI IMG/M metagenome (GOLD analysis project Ga0315281, IMG submission 204540) | Sediment microbial communities from Yellowstone Lake, YNP, Wyoming, USA - YL17G07_0 | ecosystem: Environmental > Aquatic > Freshwater > Lake > Sediment | place: USA: Wyoming | collected...
GCCGATCGCAGCGGCAGGTTTTTTGGCAACCGCCGCTTTGGTGGAGACTAGGAATTCCATTGCCGCATCGATGCCGCCTTTTTTGTGCGGCACGCCGGCGAGCGCGAGGCCCATCTCGACGCCGGCGAGCGTGCCGGCGAGCATCAGATCGTTGTAATCGCCGAGGTGGCCGATGCGGAACACCTTGCCGGCAATTTTGCCGAGCCCGCTGCCCAGCGACATGTTGAAATTATCGAGCACCACTTTGCGGAATGCCGCTTCGTCCTGCCCCGCGGGCATCAGAACGGCGGTCAGGGCGCTCGAGTACTCGGCGGGATCCAGGCACAGGATTTCAAGGCCCCACGCGCGCACCGCGCGGCGCGTCGCTTCGGCATGGCGGTCATGGCGCTTGAATACATTGTCGAGACCTTCTTCGAGCAGCATGTTGAGCGATTCGCGCAGGCCGTAGAGCAGATTGGTGGCCGGCGTGTAGGGGAAAAATCCGGCCTTGTTCGGCCCCGACATTTCTTCCCAACTCCAGTAGGACTTCGGTAGTTTCGAAGTTTTCGACGCGGCGACCGCCTTGTCGCCTGTGGCGTTGAACGACAATCCGGGCGGCAGCATCAGTCCTTTCTGCGAGCCGGCAACGGTGACGTCGACACCCCACTCGTCGTGGCGGTAGTCGATAGAGGCAAGAGAAGAAATGGTGTCGACCATGTAGAGTGCGGGGTGCCCTGCGCGGTCGATCGATTTGCGCACTTCACCGATGCGCGAAGTAACACCGGTCGAGGTTTCATTGTGCACCACGCACACCGCCTTGATCTCGTGTTTCTTGTCGTCGGCGAGCCGCGCTTCGATTGCCTTGGGATCGGTGCCATGACGCCAGTCGCCGGGAATAAATTCGGGCGTCAGGCCCAGTTTTTTCGCCATGCTGTGCCACAGTGTTGCGAAGTGGCCGGTTTCACACATCAAGACGCGATCGCCGGGGGACAGCGTATTGACGAGCGCGGCTTCCCAAGCGCCGGTGCCCGAAGCCGGGAAAATCACGACCGGGGCTTTAGTTTTAAAGACGTGTTTGAGCCCGTCCAGCACCTCCTGGCCGAGCTTCTGGAACACCGGGCCGCGATGGTCGATGGTCGCGCTATCGATCGCGCGCAGCACGCGGTCAGGCACGTTGGTCGGGCCGGGAATTTGCAGGAAATGACGTCCACTTGCGTGTGCCATGGGAGCCTCGGAAAGCAATGGGATAACAGCAGACCGGCCAGAATAGTTAAGTTGCGCAGGTGCGTCAACCCGCGAATAATTGTCAACCCGGCGCGCCAAACGCCGGGATGACCATGGCCACGACTGCAACAATAAAATTTCATCCGCGCACGGGCGACAGCAAGCTCGCTGCCCGGCTCAAGCGCGAAACGCAATCCGAAGTGCTGTTCGACGCGTATTCGCGCGGACGTTACTCGACGGACGCGTCGATTTACCAGATCGATCCGGTCGGCGTGGTAATCCCCACGACCGAGAGCGATGCCCAAATCGCGATGCAGATCGCGCTTGACGAAGGCATTCCCGTATTGCCGCGCGGCGGCGGTACCTCGCAGTGCGGGCAGACGGTCGGCGCCGCTCTCGTGATCGACAACAGCAAGCACCTGAACCAGATAGTGTCGTTCGACAAGGCCGCACGCACTGCCTGCGTGCAGCCGGGTGTGGTACTCGATCAGTTGAACGCGTGGCTCAAGCCGCACGGCTTGTGGTATCCGGTCGACGTATCGACCAGCGCGCAGGCGACGCTCGGCGGCATGGCCGGCAACAACAGCTGCGGCTCGCGGTCGATCCGCTACGGCAACATGGTGCACAACGTGTGCGCGATTGATGCGGTGCTGGCCGACGGCGCCGAATACCGTTTTGGCGACGTGCCGTCGGACTTGAGCCAGCTCGACGCTCCGCGCGGCTACCTGGAACTGGTGAAAAAAATCCGTGGCATCGCCGCGCGTGAAGCCAAGGAAATCGAGCACCGTTTTCCGAAAGTGTTGCGGCGCGTTGGCGGCTACAATCTCGACACGGTCAATGGCTCCGGGCACAACATGGCACATCTGCTGGTTGGTTCGGAGGGCACGCTTGCGTATTCGAAGCGCATCCATCTCAATCTGTCGCCCCTGCCGAAACACAAGACGCTCGGCATTTGCCATTTCCCGGCGTTTTTCCGCTCGATGGAAGCGCCGCAGCATATCGTGAAACTGAATCCGGCCGCGGTCGAACTCGTCGACCGCACCATGATCGGCCTCGCGCGTTCGAATCAGGCGTTTCGCGCCATCGTGGACCGCTGCGTGAAGGGCGACCCCGACGCGATCCTGCTCGTTGAATTTGCCGGCGACGACAAAGACGATCAGCTGGCGAAATTGAAGCAACTGGTGGAACTGATGGGTGACCTGGGATTGCCCGGCGGCGTGGTCGAAGTGACCGATCCCGCGCTGCAGCGCGACTTCTGGGAAGTGCGCAAAGCGGGTCTCAATATCATGATGTCGATGAAGGGCGACGGCAAGCCGGTGTCGTTCATCGAGGACTGCGCGGTTCCGCTCGAGCATCTGGCCGAATACACGGACCGGCTGACGCGGGTGTTCGAGAAACACGGCACCCGGGGCACATGGTACGCGCACGCATCGGTCGGTTGCCTGCACGTGAGGCCGATACTTAACATGCGCGAAGACGGCGCGCACAAAATGCGCGCGATAGCCGAAGAAGCAGCCGCGATGGTGCGCGAATACAAGGGCGCCTATTCGGGCGAACACGGCGACGGCCTGGTGCGCTCGGAGTGGATCGCGCCGATGTTCGGGCCGCGCATCACTCAGGCGTTAGAGGAAATAAAGGACATTTTCGACCCGCGAGGATTGCTGAATCCAGGCAAGATCGTGCGACCCTCGAAAATGGACGACCGCACGCTGTTCCGGTACAGGCCGGATTACGTCACGCAGAAGATAGACACCGTGCTCGATTGGTCCGAACACGAGGGCGACGCAGGGCATCGCGGGGACGGCTTCGCCAAGGCGGTCGAGATGTGCAACAACAACGGCCATTGCCGCAAGTTCGACGCCGGCACCATGTGCCCGTCGTTCCGTGCTACCGGCGAGGAGCAACACCTGACGCGCGGCCGCGCCAATACATTGAGGCTCGCGATCTCGGGGCAGCTTGGACCCGGGGCGTTCACTTCCGAATCGATGTTTGCGACGATGGATTTGTGCGTGTCGTGCAAGGGTTGCAGGCGCGAATGCCCGACCGGTGTCGACATGGCAAAAATGAAGATCGAGTTTCTGCACCATTATCGCAAGCGCCATGCGCTGTCGATGCGGGACAGGCTGATTGCGTTTCTGCCGAGATATGCGCCATGGGCGGCACGGTTGTCCTGGTTCGCCAACCTGCGCGATACGTTGCCGGGTTTGGCGCTCTTGTCGGAAAAACTGCTGGGCCTGAGCGCGAAGCGCACGCTGCCGCGCTGGCGCAGAGATACTTTTTTCGCGCGCCCCGGTGCGCCGCTGGGGGGCGGCAACATCAACGGCGAGGTCGTGCTGCTGGTCGACACCTTTAACAATTACTTCGAGCCGGAAAATGCGCGCGCTGCACTGGCGGTATTGCGCGCCGCCGGCTATTTGGTGCATCTGCCGCGGGCGCAGGATGATGCGCGTCCATTATGTTGCGGCCGCACTTTCCTGGCAGCGGGGCTGGTGGATCAGGCCAGGGCCGAAGCGGAGCGCATGATTGCAGCGCTGAAGCCGTTTGTTGACCGTGGCGTGCCGGTTGTTGGACTCGAACCGTCATGCCTGCTTGGCCTGCGCGATGAATTCATCTCGATGCTGCCGGGCGCGGACAGCGCCGAACTCGCATTGAATGCGATGTTGCTGGAGGAATTTCTCGCGCGCGAAGCAAGCGCCGGCCGGCTCAAGCTCAAGTTAAAGGCGTTGCCCCAGAAAAAAGCGCTGCTGCACGGCCATTGCCACCAGAAGGCGTTCGACGTGATGCCGGCGGTGCAGCAGGCCCTCAAACTCGTGCCGCAGCTTGAGGTGGAATTAGTCGAATCGAGCTGCTGCGGTATGGCCGGCAGTTTCGGTTATGAGGCGAGCCATTACGCCGTATCGATGAAAATGGCGGAGGCCAGTTTGCTGCCGAAAGTGCGTGCCGCCGATACATCAACGCTCATTGTCGCGGACGGCGTGAGCTGCCGGCATCAGATTTACGATGGCGCGCAGCGCGGCGCGCTGCACGTTGCGCGCGTGCTGCACGCTGCGCTGGATTAAAGCGACGCCGCAAAGGACGCAAAGGAATTCAAATAGCAAGCTTTCACGCCTCGCGGTTTTTCTTGACCTTGGTGCTTGACAGCGTCACGGGCAGACAATAGCCTGCGCAGACTTTAAAACGGAAACCGCGCCTATGAGCGCAGTGTTGCAACCAGCCGGAGGAGCCGGCACGGTAAATCCCGCGACCGCCGGCGAATGGCTGCTGGAGGTCGAGGATCTGCACGTCCACTTCGTGACCTCCCGCGGGGTGGTGCGCGCGGTGGAAGGCATTTCCTATCAGGTCAGGACCGGCGAAGTCGTCGCGCTCGTCGGCGAGTCCGGCTGCGGCAAGTCGGTGTCGGCGCTTGCCATCATGCGTTTGCTTGCCAAGCCCGCTGGCCGCATCGTAGCCGGGCGCATTCTGTTTCAGGGGCGGGACCTGCTCAAGCTCGCCGAAGAGGAAATGCGCGAGATCCGCGGCCGCGATATCGCGATGATCTTCCAGGAGCCGATGACGTCGCTCAACCCGGTGCTGACGATCGGTTTCCAGATTATGGAGCCGCTGCTGATCCATCTTGGCATGGACGAGTCGGCGGCCCTCAAACGGGCGGTCGAATTGCTGAAGTTGGTCGGCATCCCAGACCCCGAGCGGCGGCTCGACCAATACCCGCACCAGTTCTCGGGCGGCATGCGTCAGCGCGTCATGATTGCGATCGGGCTCACCTGCAACCCCAAGCTGCTGATCGCGGACGAGCCGACGACCGCGCTCGACGTCACGATCCAGGCGCAGATACTCAAGCTGATGAAGGACCTGTCGCGCGAACTCGGCATCGCGCTGGTCATTATTACGCACAACCTCGGAGTGGTCGCGCGCTATGCCGATCGCGTCAACGTCATGTATTCCGCGCGTCTGGCGGAGCAGGGCACGGCCCAGGAGTTGTTCGACAAGCCGCTTCACCCTTACACCGCAGGGCTGTTGCGCTCAGTGCCGCGTCTTGACCAGGCGCGCGGGCGCAAGCTCGAGACCATCGACGGCATGCCGCCCAATCTGCTCGATCCGCCCATCGGGTGCCGCTTCGCACCGCGCTGCCCGGCCCGGCTGGACGCCTGTATTGCTGCGCCGCCACCGCTGGTCGAGGTCCTGCCGCGACACTGGACGGCGTGTGTGCGTGGCGTCCAGATGTCGAAAGTCGGTGCGACGGGGCTAGGACTGCAAAGCGCCAATCCGCAGTCGCCGGAACCCAAAGCGATCGCCGGCGACAAACCGTTGTTGCGAGTGCACGACTTGCGCACTTACTTCGAGGTTGGCGCCGGCGTCAACATGTTCAAGTCAACGCACACCGAAGTGCGTGCGGTCGACGGGCTGTCGTTTGAAGTCCGCCGCGGCGAGACGGTTGGCCTGGTCGGCGAGTCGGGTTGCGGCAAGACCACGGTCGGTCGCACGCTTCTGCGGCTGGAAGAGCCGACTTCGGGCCAGATAATTTTCGACGGCGCAAACGTTACCCGGGCGACTGGCGAGCAACTCAAAGCCTATCGCCGGCAGATCCAGGTGATTTTTCAGGACCCGTTCAGCTCGCTCAATCCGCGCATGACCATCGGCCAGATCATCGCCGAGCCGATGCTGGTATATAAACTGCAGCCCGACCGCAAAGCGGCACAGCGAAAAGTTGCCGAGCTGCTGACGCAAGTCGGGTTGTTCGACTACATGGCGGAGCGCTATCCGCACGAATTGTCGGGGGGGCAGCGCCAGCGTGTCGGCATCGCGCGGGCGCTGGCCTTGCAACCGTCGTTCATCGTGTGTGATGAGCCGGTGTCGGCGCTTGATGTCTCGATCCAGGCGCAGATCATGAACCTGCTTGAGGAGCTGCAGCGCGAATTTAATCTTACCTATTTGTTCATCGCCCACGATCTCGCGGTGGTGCGCCACATCTCCGACCGCGTGATCGTGATGTATCTCGGCAAAGTAATGGAAATCGCCGACCGCGATGCGCTTTACAGCGACCCTTTGCATCCCTACACTAAAGCGTTGCTGGACGCCGTGCCGATTCCCGATCCGGCGCTGGAGGCGCGGCGCGAGTATCGCGTGCTCGCCGGCGAGGTTCCCAGCCCGCTGAATCCGCCGCGCGGCTGTGTGTTCCATACCCGCTGCCCGCTGGCCGGCGCCGAATGCAAAATAGCGGTGCCGGAATTGCGCGAAGTCCGGCCGCAACACTTTGCTGCATGCATCAAGCTGTAGGTGTTTACATACTTATAAAGCGAGGAGGAACGTCATGAAATTCTCGACATTGCTGTTTGGAATTGCGGCCGGGGCGATTGCGCTGACGGGCTTTGCTGCGGAGACTCCGGTGACCGGCGGAGTGCTCAAGTTTGCGGTCAGCGCCGAGCCGCCGAATTACGATTGCCACGCCAACTCGTCGTTCGCGTTTATCCACCCGGTGCGGCCGCACTATTCGACGGTGCTCAAGTTCGACACCGCCAGGTATCCCGCGGTCAAGGGCGACCTCGCCGAATCGTGGAATGTCTCCAAGGACGGGCTCACGATTACCTTCAAGCTGCGGAAGGGCGTCAAGTTTCACGATGGCTCGACGCTCACTTCCGAAGACGTCAAGGCAAGTTATGACCGCATCCGCAAGCCGCCGCCCGGCGTGCGCTCGTTGCGGGAGGAGGCGTATAGCGACATCGGCTCGATCGAAACCCCTGATCCGCTGACGGTGGTGGTCAAACTGAAAAAATACAACGGCTCGATGGTGGCGAATTTCGCCAGCCCGTGGGATTGCATTTACAGCGCGGCCAAGCTCAAGCAGGACCCCAAGTTTCCCGAGCGCAACGTCATGGGCACGGGGCCTTTCACATTCGTCGAGCACGTGGCGGGCTCACACTGGAGCGGCCGCCGCTTCGAGGGCTACTTCGAAAAAGGCAAGCCGTACCTGAACGGCTACCTCGCCTTGTTCATCGCCGGAGCCCCGATGGTGAACGCGCTGGCTGCCGGTGAAGTCATGGCCGAGTTCCGGGGCCATTCGCCGGCTGACCGCGATCGTATCGTGAAGGCTCTGGGCGACAAGGCGGTGGTGCTGGAATCGCCGTGGGTGACTAGCCTGGTGGTGACGTTTAACACCAAGAAAAAACCGTTCGACGACCCGCGCGTGAGAAAGGCGCTATCGCTCGCCATCGATCGCTGGGCAGGCGCGCAGGCATTGCAGAAAGTGGCGCTGGTGCGCCACGTCGGCGGAGTAATGAGGCCCGGGTACGAGCTGGCGATGACCGAGCAGGAGCTGGTGAAGATGCCGGGTTTCTCGAAAGACATCAACGCCTCGCGCGCCGAGGCGAGGAAGCTCCTGCAGGAAGCGGGGCAGACGAACCTGACCTTCAAGCTCACCAACCGCAACGTGGCAATGCCCTACACGCCGGTGGGCGTGTTTCTGATCGACCAATGGCGCCAGATCGGCATTACCGTCCAGCACGAGCAGCTCGAAACCAGGCTCTACCTGGCCGCGCAGCAGAAGGACAATCCGACGTTCGACGCCGCGCTCGATTTCAACGCCGAATTCATGGACGACCCGAATTCGAACCTGATGAAATTCCTGTCGGCCGACAAGTCGGCGATCGTCTATTCCGGCGCGATCGACCGCGTGCTCGACGGCCTCTATGACAAACAATCGGGCGAGATCGACAGGAAGAAACGCATCGCGCTGCTGCGCGAGTTCGAGGCGCGCGCGCTGGAACAGGCCTACACCATCCCGACGATCTGGTGGCACCGCATCATCGTGCTCAACAAGCAGTTAAAGGGCTGGCACATCACGCCGTCGCATTACGTGGGCCAGGATCTGGCCGACGTCTGGCTGGACCGGTAATGCAGGATTCAGGATTCGGGATGCAGGAACCAGCCACAACCGGCGCGCGCAGCGCGCTGACTGTAACTGAATTCTGAATCCTGGCTCCTGAATCCTCGATCCTAGATGCTGCGTTACATCCTCAATCGCTTTCTGCTGATGATTCCGACGCTGCTGGGCGTCGCGATCCTGGTGTTTTTCATGCTGCGCCTGATGCCGGGCGATCCGCTGACGATGATATTCGAAGGCGCCAACGTCACCAAGGAGGTGGTCGAGGCCGAACGCGCGCGGCTCGGGCTCGACCAGCCGATCTATGTCCAGTTCGGCAAGTGGCTGGGCAGCGCGCTGCAGGGCGACTTCGGTTACTCGATGTGGACGGGCAAGCCGGTGCTCCACGAGATCGGCATCCGCCTGGAACTGTCGCTGCAGGTCGCGGTGATGGCGACCCTCCTGGCGGTCCTGCTCGCGTTGCCGCTGGGCACGATCTCGGCGATCTTCAAGGACACGTGGATCGACCAGTCGATCCGGGTATTTTCGATCGCCGGGCTGGCGGTGCCGTCGTTCTGGCTCGGCATGATCATGATACTCACGCTGCTCACGGTTTTTTCATGGATACCGCCGCTCACTTTCACGCCGTTTACGCAGGACCCCGGGGCCAATCTGCTGCAGTTGATCTGGCCGGCGATGGCTGTCGGCTACCGCTATTCAGCAGTCTCGACGCGCATGATGCGCTCGTCAATCCTCGAAGTGCTGCAGGAAGACTACATCCGCACCGCGCGCGCCAAGGGAGTCTACGAGCGGCTGGTTATTTCGCGGCATGCGCTGCGCAATGCATTGCTCCCGGTGATCACCGTAATCGGACTCGAGTTCGCATTCCTGATCGGCGGACTGGTGGTGACCGAGCAGGTGTTCAACCTTAACGGCATCGGCAAACTCTTCGTGCAGGCGATCGCGCGCGGCGACTATACGTTGCTGCAGGCGCTGGTGCTGCTGACGTCGGTGATATTCGTGTTGGTCAACTTCGTAATCGACCTGCTTTACGCAGTTTTCGATCCACGGATACGGTATGGCTGACATGTCCACTGCCGCCACCGCCGCCATTTCATATGACGTTCCCGCTCGCCGCCACCCGGTGCTGCAGTTCATGCTGCATCAGCCGCTGGGCGCGGCGGGGCTGGCGGTCATCATACTCATGGCGCTCGCCTCCATTTTCGCGCCGCTGATCGCTCCCTACGATCCGCTGACGGTGGATTATGGCGCGATGCTCGCTACGCCGTCATGGGAGCACTGGATAGGCACCGATTCGTTTGGTCGCGACGTGCTGTCGCGCATCATTTACGGTTCCCGCACCGCGCTCGCGGTCGGCTTCCTCGCCTCTTTTCTGGGTTCCACCAGCGGCGCGGTGATCGGCGTGATATCGGCGTATTTCGGCGGCAAAATCGATCTGGTCATCCAGGGCGTGATGGACGTGCTGCTGTCCTTCCCGATCATCGTGCTGGCGCTCGCCGTGGTGGCGATACTCGGCCAGAACATTGTGCTCGGGATCGACGTGAATCTGGTCGTCGCGATCAGCATTCCGATGCTGCCGCGCGTGGCGCGCGTAGTGCGCTCATCCGCGCTGGCGATCCGCGAGCTGCCGTATATCGACGCGGCGCGCACCGCTGGCTTTTCGCATACGCGCATCATCTTCCGCCACATGGTGCCGAACGTGACTGCGCCTTATCTCATCATGCTGACCGCCTACGTGGCCCAGGCAATCTTGTCCGAGGCCTCGTTGTCGTTTCTCGGCCTGGGCGTGACCGAGCCGACGCCGTCGTGGGGGCTGATGTTGTCGGGCGCGGCGGCGGATTTCTACCAGCAGGCGCCGTGGATGATCATATTCCCCGGACTTGCCATCAGCCTGGCCGTGTTCGCGTTCAACCTGTTCGGTGACAGCCTGCGCGACTGGCTCGATCCGAAGATTAAAATCTAGTGAAGGAGTGAAGGAGTGAAGGAGCAAACTCCCTCGCCCCCGTTACCGGGGGAGAGGGCAGGGGTGAGGGGGATCACTCATTCACCCTTCACTCCTTCACTGCAATTCAACAAACCTCGAAGCAAGCGATGACGACTATGGACCGGTTGCGCAAAGAAACCCGCGTGCTGATGTTCGATCTCTATGGCACGGTGGTCGATATGCAGGGGGGGCTGACCGCGGCGGTTACGCCCTATTTAAAAGCTAAGGGATGGGAAGGCCGCCCGGACGCGCTGGTGACATGGTGGCGCCGCACGCACTTCGAGAACTCGATGATAGACGCGCTGCTGCACCGCGAACACACGCCTTATCGCGAGATCGGCCGCCGCGCGCTGACTTATACGCTCGAGCGGGCCGGGATTGCGCATACCCAGGACGAAGTGAAACAACTGGTCGCGCAGATCGAGTCGCTGCGCCCGTTTCCCGACGTGGTCGCGGCGCTCACTGCCTTGAAGAAACGGTACCTACTTGCGATATTGTCGAACGGCGATGTCGACATGCTGAACAATGCGCGTCCGCATCTCGGCATCGAATTCGACCACATCATTTCGGTGGCAGCCGCGGGCTCGTTCAAGCCGCACGTCGCGACTTACCGTAAAGCGGCCGAACTGCTCGGTCTTGCGCCGGACGCAATATTGTTTGTCGCCAATCACGCGTTCGATTGCGTCGGCGCCAAGGCTTATGGCATGCGCACCTGCTTCATCGACCGGCGCAAGCGGCCGTTCGGGCAGTGGCCGTATCAGCCCGATCTGAACGTATCGGATTTCAAGGAACTAGCGGAGCGGCTGGCCTGACGGCTAGTGGCCGGTAGACTTAGATTTTTCGTTCGTACTTGCGCACCCGCGCTTCATCGACCTCGATGCCGAGGCCGTAGCCGGTCGGGACATCGGCATGGCCGTTGGCGATAGCGAGCGGCGTGCGTATCACGTCGTCAGCCAGATACTGGTTCGTGAGGCTGACGCCCCAGTCGACGGCGGGTACCGCCGCCGCGAGATGCAGCATGGCCGCCGCCGCGATGCCCGACTCCGCAACCTTGCAGGCGAGGTTTACTTTCATGCCGAGCGTTTGGCACAACTCGGCTGCCCGATAGACGCCGCGCATGCCGCCCAACTTGATCGTTTTAAGGCTGGCGCCGCGCGCTGCGCGCGCTTCGTGATGGCGCACGAGATCGTCCGCACCGTGCAGCCCCTCGTCAAAGCCAACCGGAATCGACGTCGCCGCGGCCACTCTTGCCATGCCCGCGAGATCATGGCCGCTCACGGGTTGTTCGAAAAAATCCAGCGGCGCATTCGCGACCGCTTTTACATAGGCGATTGCCTGCTCGACGGTATAGCCCTGGTTGGCGTCGGCCGAAATCAGGTGGCCTTTGCCGAGGACTTCGCAGACGCGCTTGGTGCGTTCGGCGTCGTCCAGCGGATCGCCAATGCCGACCTTGACCTTGTAGGCGACAAAACCCTCAGCCAGTTTCCGGCGTGCTTCTGCGACGTCGCCATCGGTGCTGCCAGTGCCCAGCAGCCACAACAACGGGGTGCGCGCGCGTCGTTTGCCCCCAAGTAGTTCGTAAACGGGTTTGTTGGTGGCTTTGCCGAGCGCGTCATGCAGCGCCATTTCGACAACAGACTTGGCCGACTGGTTGCCGTACATCAAGCGGTCCATTTTTGCGCTGACCTGACTGATGTCGGCAGCGGGGAACCCGCTCAGGGTGGGCGCCATGTAACGGATGGCGGCCATCATGCTTTCGACCGTTTCACCTGTCATCGAATGCGCGGAGGCCGCTTCGCCCCAGCCGATTTGACCACCGTCCAGCTCGACCTTGACCAGCACGTTGTCGGCGCTTTTGATCAGGACGCCGGCCATTTTCATCGGCTTCGTCATCGGCAGGCTGATGGCGATGGCTTCGATGTGCTTGATGGCTACGCCGGCAGCCGCGGCGTCGGCTGCCGGGCGCAAGGGCGTTGCGATGCTGTTCACGGTGGCTGCGCGCGGGTCGGCTATTTGGCGTCGTCGATGCGGCCGATTTTCTTGACCGCGGCGGCCAGGCGCACGTAATCGGCATCGAAAAATTTCTTGAATTCCGGTGCGTCGCGATAATCGGGCACTACCTGCACGTTCTCAAGCGCCTGCTTGAAAACCGGATCGTTCGCAACTTTGCCGATCAGCTCGCGCATTTTCGTCAGTATCGGCGTCGGAGTGCCCCCAGTCGTAAACAAACCGACCCACAGGTACGCTTCGACGTCGAGATTCATCGAACGCAGAGTCGGCACATTCGGCAGCGCTGCCGCGGGCTTGGCGCCCATGTTTGCAATCGGACGCAGCTTGCCCGGCGCGAGGTACGGGTAGACGGCGGCGAGCCCGCCGGCGGTCACCTGCGCATGTCCGCCTAATGCCTGCGTCACGGCCGGCCCGCCGCCGGTGGTCGGCAGATGCCGCATCTTGAGGCCGGTCGCCTGCAGGAACATTTCGGTTGGCACGTGGACGATGCCGTAGGGGCCCGACGACGAGTAGACGATTTCGTTCGGTTTCGACTTGGCAAGCGCGATCAATTCCTTGACGTTTTTCACCGGCAGCGAGGGATGCACCGTCAGGATCAGCGGGTCGGCGGAGAGCAGTGCGAGCATCGCGAGCTGATCGAGAGAATAAGGCGACTTGATGCCGAAGAGCTTGTCTTTTTCGATTGCCAGAAAACTGTTCGGCGTGGTGACCAGAATGTTATAGCCGTCCGGCTTCTGGTTCGCCACAAAGGCGGTGCCGACGGCCGCCGTGCCGCCGGCCCTGTTGATAATCGGCGCCGGTTGGTTGATGAGCTTTTCCAGTACCGCGGACAGCGGCTGGGCATGGATCTGGTTCATGCCGCCCGGCGGGTTCGGCACGGTGATGATGATGGCGCGCGACGGGTAATCCTGCGCAAGGGCGCTTATCGCGGCGGAACCCAGGATGACAGCTATCAGTGTGCGTTTCATTTTTCCTCCGTTGTCGGTGGCGACCGGCGCCCGCGGAATCCGCGCGGCGTCTGATCCGGTGACGGAAACACCGTAACCCGCCCGGCGCCGCGGTGTCAACTTGTGCCGGGGCGCAATATTGGCAAGGTGCGTGTTCTCCGTTAGCCTACACACCCCGACAGACATGCCGTCAATTCCAGCCCGCTTTCGACCAAAGATGCCTTCCATAGACGTCACGCGCGACGGCGACATCGCCACCGTTGCGCTCAATAATCCAGGCAAGCTCAACGCGCTGACGGTCGCGATGTGGCGCGAGCTCGGGCAAGCGATGCGCGAACTGTCGGGGGCTGATGCGTTGCGCTGCATCGTTCTGCGCGGCGCCGGCGACGACGCGTTCGCGGCGGGCGCCGACATCGCGGAGTTCGCGCACGCGCGCAACGACTTCGCGCAGGGCAAGGTGTATCACCTCGAATACGTGGCCGGAGCGCTCGATGCGGTAGGCGAGTGCCGGCACCCGACCGTCGCGCTGATCAAGGGACCGTGCGCCGGCGGCGGGCTCGAGATCGCGTGCCAGTGCGATCTGCGCGTGGCCGGCGCTTCGGGGCGCTTCGGCGTGCCGATCAACCGGCTCGGTTTCCCTATTGCCTATGGCGAACTGGCGGGGCTGCTCGCGCTGGCGGGCCGCGCTGTGGCCGCCGAGATTCTGCTCGAAGGCCGGATGTGGGATGCGGACGAAGCGTTTGCCAAGGGTTTGCTGACACGAGTGGTGGCGGACGACAAGGCTGAAGCGGAAGCCTACGCAACCGCGCGCCGCATCGCCGCCGGCGCGCCGCTGGTTGCGCGCTGGCACAAGCAGTTCATCCGGCGATTGATGCCGCAGGCCGCGCCGCTGACGCAGGCGGAACTCGATGCCAACTTCGATTACTTCAAAACCGACGACTATCGCATCGGTTACGATGCTTTCATCAATAAGAAAAAACCGAAATTTGAAGGTAAGTAGAAAAATCTTGAACCGCGAAGGACGCGAATTAAAGACGAAAAAGCCATGAGAAAAATAGATATCAAACATTGCTTTCTTTTGCCTTCCTTGGCGTCCTTCGAGTCCTTCGCGGTGAAGCTTTTATAGGAAAAATCATGTCAGGACCGTTATCGCACATCAAAGTACTCGACCTCTCCCGCGTGCTCGCCGCGCCCTGGGCGGCGCAGAATCTCGCCGATCTCGGCGCCGAGGTGATCAAGGTCGAGCGCCCGGGCAAGGGCGACGATTCGCGCGCCTACGCGCCGCCGTTCCTCAAGGACGAGCAAGGCAACGACACGCGCGAGTCCGCCTATTTCTGCGCCGCCAACCGCGGCAAGCGTTCGATCACCGTCAACCTCACCAAGCCCGAGGGGCAGCAAATCGTGCGCGACCTTGCCACGCGATGCGACGTGCTGCTCGAGAACTACAAGGTCGGCGATCTCGACCGTTATGGCCTCGGCTACGAAGCTCTCAAGACGTTAAATTCCGGTCTTATCTATTGCTCGGTAACCGGGTTCGGCCAGACTGGCCCCTATAAGGACCGTCCCGGTTACGACTTCATGGCCCAAGGCATGGGCGGGATGATGAGCATCACCGGCGAGCGCGATGACCTGCCGGGCGGCGGGCCGCAGCGCGTCGGAATTCCGATTGTCGATTTGACCGCCGGCATGTACGCGTCGATCGCGATCTGCGCAGCACTCGCCAGCCGCGCTGTCACCGGCAAGGGGCAGTGGATAGACGTGGCACTTCTTGATACCTGCGTCGCATACCTTGCCAACCAGGGCATGAATTACTTGGCGACCGGCGAGGTTCCTGAGCGCATCGGCAACGCGCATCCCAACATCGTGCCGTATCAGACGTTCAAAACGAGTGACGGCGACATCATTCTCGCCTGCGGCAACGACAACCTGTTCAACAAGTTTTGCGATACGGCGGGCTGCGCACATCTTGTGAAAGAACCGCGCTTCGCAACCAACGGCGATCGTGTCAGGAATCGCGATGAGATCACGCGCCTGCTCAACGACGTGTTCGCAAAACGCCCGACGCGCGAGTGGGTGAAACTGCTCGACGACGCCGGTGTCGCCAACGGCCCGATCAACAACATCGCCCAGGTGTTCGAAGAGCCGCAGGTGCAGGCGCGCGGCCTTAGGTTCGAGCTGCCGCACGCCGTTGCCGGCAAAGTCCCGCTGGTCGCGAGCCCGATGCGGTTTTCAGAAACGCCGATCAAGCACGAAGTGCCGCCGCCCGCGCTGGGGCAGCACACCGAGGAAATCCTGCGCGGCGTGCTGCAGAAAAGTGACGCGGAGATTGCGAAGCTGAAAGCGGGCGGGGTGGTTTGACGGCCTACTCTGTGGCGGGCTCGCACGGCCTGTTGAAGATGCACGACGCTGGCGGCTCGTCCGCTCGACCTGAAGTTAGGCATCCTCACAGATGCGCGATAGGTTTTTTCGTGAACAAGTAGTCTTTGAGCTCCTTGGAGAACTTTGGATCTTTGCGCCGAATCCACTCCAGCACCATGGATGCGTGCTCCTTTTCCTCGTCTCGATTGTGTGCAAGGATTGCTTTGAGTTCCTTGTCCTTGCATGCATCAGCACGTTGGTTGTACCAATCAACGGCTTCCAGCTCTTCCATCAGAGACACGATTGCTCTGTGCATGTCGCGCGTTTGATCGGACAGTTCCTCTATGGGTTCGTGATAACCGACACTGGACATTGCTTTCTCCTGTTAGTTGCAAAGTTTTCTCCGAAAACTGCCTGACGTTCAATCGTAAGCAAAAGTGCTGATTAACATGGTCGCCCCCGGTGTACGTTTCGTCAATGTGACCCTGAGTCAGTGCATTATCGGGGTAAGACATTTATTCGTTATCTGCTTGAACAGCAAAGAATGGATCAATGCTCTGAATCCTAAAGAATACTCATAACGCAGTTCCTTTGCGTCCTTGCGGTTCAATCTATAGTTTTAACAGCCGCGCCGCGGTTTTACCCAGGATCATTTCGTGTTCTGCCACCGAGATTGACCCGCTCAATCGGTTGACCGTGGCAACCGGGTGTTCATCGCCGATCTGGAAGCAGCAATCGCTGCCCATCACGACGCGATTTGTCCATGGTGAAATGCCTGCGAGCCAATGTACATGCGGCTTCCAAGACTTTTTGCGGTGAGTTAACGATTGCAGGCGAGGCGCCTGCGCTGCTTTGCAGCGAGGTATGGACAGCGCCGACACGTTACTTGAGGGCGTCGAAAGTTTGGCTCTCCATCAAAAGCATAGGACAATTGAACGCTAACGAACGTTGGCGAGGGGGCTTTATTTCATTCCTTCGCCCATTCACTCCTTCACAGGGTTTTGAAATGCGATTAGGCGTATTGCTGCCCCATCGGGGCGTGGTGATCCAGTCGGCGCGGCGGCCGCCGGTCGAAGAGTGCTGGACGGTCGCGCGCATGGCGGACGAAGCGGACATGGACATCTGGGTCGGCGACAGCATAGTCGCCAAGCCGCGACTGGAACCCCTGACGACTCTTGCCTACATGGCGGCGATCACCAAGCGCGCGCGGCTCGGCACCGCGATTCTGTTACCGGCGTTGCGCCAGCCGACGGTGCTTGCTCATGCGCTCGCCAACATCGACCAGCTTTCCCGGGGCCGCCTGGTGCTGGGACTCGGTGTCGGCTGGAAGCTGCCCGCGATCGAACGGGAATGGGAGGCTTGCGGCCGCGTGCATAAGCGGCGCGTCAAAGACCTCGAAGAACATGTGATCGTATGGCGCAAGTTGTGGAGCGGCCAACCGGTCACTTATGAAGGCAGCGACTTCAAGCTGACCGGACACACCATCGGCCCGCTGCCGTGGACCGAGGCGGGCCCACCGGTTTTGATGACAGCCGGCAACCGCGGCGAGTTCATACCGGCGCAGATCGATCGCTTCGGGCGGCTGGGCGACGGTATCATCACTACTTACCTGACCGACGACGATTGCCGCAAGCTGCGTGAGCTCGGCGCCGAGGCGCTCGCCAAACACAACCGCACGCTGCCGAATTTTCCGATGTGCGTGTACACGACCGTGCGCATCGAGAACGATGTGGCCAAGGCCGAGGCGGATACGCAGAAGTTTCTGCAGGAGTATTACGGCGGCGGCGTCAACTATCGCGGGCTGATGGGGCTCGGCCCCGCCG
>Ga0315281_10006083_pt1 | contig 17201 bp, 18 predicted proteins | sample YL17G07_0_MG_FD_204540 | JGI IMG/M metagenome (GOLD analysis project Ga0315281, IMG submission 204540) | Sediment microbial communities from Yellowstone Lake, YNP, Wyoming, USA - YL17G07_0 | ecosystem: Environmental > Aquatic > Freshwater > Lake > Sediment | place: USA: Wyoming | collected...
GATCAAGGTGTCGATGGTAGGGGGGACGGGAAAAGAAGCATATCCATGCACTGGTATCCACCAAGACGAGGTCATTCATCGCTTTCCCACGGCCCGAAGAACCTTATGAGTTTTCTCTCGCCTCTGGCGCAGCCTTTTTAAGTCAGAAAGGCCTGTTCCTATAATCCCGCTTCCAGCCGTACTCTTGAGCCTCTGACGAAGCCTCGATTTGATAAGTTCCTCCAAGGCCAGCGTAATCGTCTCCTTCTTGGTGGTCGTTTGTGACACTTCCATGGCTTCTTTCAAGACGTTTTCATCGATATCTACTAAAGTCCTCATTTCCATCTCCCTTTTACATACAAAATTGCATGTTTTGTATATAAAGTTAATGCCTCCAAGGCATGCGCGAGGAACAATCTCTGGCACCGCTCTATCTGACCTTATTGCCGGAGCCCTGATTTTTATTTTTATCTTAGGGTTGGGCCTAGTCCCCTCACCCCTATTTTCCATCATCACTCACACACTTCCTCTTCTCTTTTAGGAAAGATATATGGTATAATGTTTTATAAATGACAGAAAGGAGGTCATCATGAGAATAAAAGCATTTTACGGATGGGTCGTCTTACCCTTGCTTTTCCTTTTTCTTCTTCCCCTTTCTAACGTGGAAGCTGCGAAAAAGGTAGAGCTAATCGGTCGAGAGACCCTCAACTTTACTTTGCCTTCCACCCATGACCGGTTGATCAACTATGGTGATGAGTACTATGGAAAGTATCATCTGATCATCACCTTTTTTCCGGCCGCTTTTACCCCTGTCTGAACGGGCGAGATGGAGGGTCATCAGAGGAATCTTTCCCTCTATGACCGCTTCAACGCCCGGGTCCTGGGCGTCAGTCGGGATGATGTGACAACATTAAAATATTGGGCGAATGGTTTGGATTTAACTTTTCCTCTCCTTTCAAATGTGACTGGCTTTCTGGGTGCTTATTTCGACATCCAGCCTGAAGGAAAACCCATCTTTGGAAGACGGACTGTTATCATCGATCAGAAAGGTATCATTCGATATGTGAGGGATGGTTCTCCCGACTTCAAAGATATTCTCCTCTTTCTCAAAAAATTGAACCAGGAAGGAGGAAAACCATGAAAAGAAAAGGATTCGTGATTCTATGTTCTATGTTGGTGGTGGCCTGGCTTTCGGGGTGTGCCACGATGGAAACTTCCAAGAAGGTTCCTTATAGATTGTCTCCTCAGGGAACGGTCATCTGGGAAGATGAGTTTGAGTTTAAACCTCCTCCTCCGGATTGGAAATTGCTTCGAGTGGAAGCAGGCGAGAATGATATAAATTTTGGATTCATGAGACAAGATCCCGGGCTTTTCCCTTCCTTAACCACGTTTGCTTATGATGAGGAGCCCTTTGGGTGTAGTACTACACAGTTTGAACGGAGGGAAAGGGAATTTTTCAAACGATTCCTTTTCAACGCCATCGTCCAGTTCCAAATCCTGGAGAGAAAGAAAGTCCAGGTCGTTGGAGGGGAAGGACTTGCGGTGACTGTAGAAGGAAAGGACCCGGTTAAAAAGGAAAAGGTCAGAGCCAAGGTGGTTTTCGCTAAACGAGGCGAGCGGATCGTGGGTTTTTATATCACCCAATGGAGGCCTATGGATGGATCTTATGATCTGTCTGCCTTTGAGGTCTTCGATAAATTTGTGTCTTCCTTTAAATTTTTGAAAAAGTCTTTTTACGAAACCCTCTAAAAGGGTTGTTGAGTCATTAAGTAACTGGGTCATTAAGTCATTCCTGCCTCCTGGCAGGCAAGGAGGCATTTAGAGAAAGGGTGAGACAAATTTTCTCACCCTTTTTTATTGATGGCGGTCAGGAGTATGCAGAGGAGAAAACCGGTCAGGGAAACAAGAAGGGTCAATTGAAAAGAACCGGTTAAATCTTTTAAAAACCCACCAGAGATCGTCCCTAAAAACTGCCCGATCCCATGGATCAAGGTGACCAATCCATAGGCAGAAGCCCTTTTTTCAGTCACCTGATCCCCAATCGCCGCAGCAATGATGGTAATGGTCCCTGAAAGGACAAATCCGAAAAGAAAAGCAGAAAGGCCAAGGAAGAAAGGCTGATGTAACAGAAGAGGAAGGAGAACAGAAAGGGAAATGATCCCGTTGTTCCAGAGCAAAGCCTTTCGTCTTCCCAAGCGGTCTGAGATGTACCCCCAAACCAATCCACTCCCCATACTCATCCAACCGAAGAGAACCCAGATATTTCCTGCGGCTTTTTCCGTAAGTCGAATTTCCTCAACCATGTAGGCGACAAAGTATGTGTTGTAGATAATGTAAGCAAATCCAAAGATGAAATAGATGACAAAGATTGCCTTGAGGGTGAGTCCATCCCCCTTCCCTATAGAGGAAATGGATTCTTTATATCTATCGGGATTGTGAGAAGGGAGTATCATCTGGTCTGGTTTTTCCCTCAATAATATCCATCCGATCACTGCAACCAAAAAAGTGATCAAGGCCAGAAGGAACCAGCACTGTCTCCACGCCTCTTTACCCAAATGGAATAGAAGATAGGGAAGCAGGAAACCCGTGACAATAATACCAAGGCCTGTCCCACCTGTCACAACACCAACGGCCCTGCCCAATCTCCGCTCTTCAAACCATGCCATGGGTAAAGTGGTTATGGAAATATGAGTTCCGCCAGCTCCTCCTCCCATTGCAAAGGTAAAAAAAATAAGTGGAAGGAATCCTGACAATCGGCTGATGAAGAACATGGAGAGTGCTCCACAGAGGAGGGAGAAGGTCACAACCCTTTTGGGACCAAATCGTGTTGCCATCATCCCACCTACAAAAGAGAAAAGAAGGTATCCGAGTAGGATGGCTCCACTCAGGAGTCCCATTTCAACATAGTTGAACTTTAGCGATTCCCTCATGCTAGGCAGAACCATGGAATATGCAAACCGGCCGAAACCCAAGCCCGCCATTTTAACGAGAACGCCAATTCCCACAATAATCCAACCATAGTTGATTGTCTTTATTGCCACGAGCTTTTCCTTATTCTGTAATCAAATTATTTGACGTCCTTGAAAGGAAAAAAATAGCCAATAGCTGATGAAACCATCAAATCTCGCATCACTCAGAAATCGCTGTATAAATATATCACAGGATCTTCAACTATTCCACTTTGTTTGGTTGACTCATTTCAATTAAGAATTTATATTTAGTCCATTGAAATAAAAGGAGGGACATTAATATGGCTCGGTATAATGGAAAGATTAAACTATGTGTTTTAGATACTGCGGGAGTGACGTGTGATGGACCTCAGGACTTGAGGCATATTTATCCAGGGGACGATCTAAAGGGGTGCAAGGCGCCTGTCATCCCATTCGATGAAGTCCTACGCAAACATGGAATTACGGTGGATTGGGCAACCATCCGCAAACCTATGGGCCTTTTCAAAAGAACACATCTTCAAAGGCTGCTCGAAGATGAGAATGTGAGAACTCAGTTTAAAAAGGAATACGGGCGTGATTGGACAGAGAAAGACCTTGACCAAATGTTTAAGGAATACCAACCCATACTGAATAATGTGATTGTAAGGGATGAATTGGCTAGACCGATTGAGGGAACTCATGAATGTATCCAAAAATTGCATGAGGCAGGAATTATTGTAGGGTGTGACACAGGGTATACGACAGCGGCCTCGACCGCTCTAAGAAAAGTCCTTAAAGAAAAATATGGCATTATATTTGATGTGACGACCGATTCGGAATCCGTGAAGGGAAGGCCTAGTCCGTTTATGGTCTTTGATTGCATGGATAAGGCAAATGTTTTCCCAGTCGAGGCAGTGGTCAAGGTGGATGATACAGCTGCGGGAATATGGGAAGGACGAAATGCAGGTGCCTGGACCGTTGCCCTTTAGGCTACAGGGAGCAATGATTATGATCAACTAGCAGCGGCACAACCAGACTTCTTAGTCCCTTCAATCAGGTATGTTCCAGAGGTTATCTTCTACCAGATCGAACCGAGACTAAGAAGAAGGGAATTACCCGGACAGGCGCTCTTATAAAAGGCCTGAATTTTGGAATGATGCGGATTACCCCGTAATAAATCAGAAGAAAAACTAGAATAACTTGTGAAAAGTTTTTTTCTTTTGTTAGGCGAGATAAAAAAACTTCTATTTTAAGCGATCCGCCAGGTGAGATCCTTGGCCCTCCTAAAATGACGGCACCTGAAGAAGTTTGGGCACAAAATGCATGAAAGGACCTCAGACGATAAATTTTTGAACCCATGCTCTTGATGATTTTCCACCCCCGCTGGCCGTTCCAAGTGCTGTGGCTGTAACCACAACTGGCAATGACCCAGAGGGGAGCATGAAAGCCGGTAGAAAATCCAAGGATGACAAAGGTCATTGCAATCAGTCCAATCGATTTCTGGACATCGTTGGAACCATGGCTGAGAGCAAGAACAATCGAAGAAGGAACCTGCATCCGATTGAAGAATTGATTGATCTCTGGGTCGCATTCCGAGAAAGATAGAAAGTCATGTGAAGGAAGAGCCAACCCATCAACAAACCCAACAGAGGAGAAAGGACTAACGAACCAACACCGTAAAGAAGTCCTCCCCATAGAATTTTATCCGGCCCGTAAGCGACGGGCATTGCCCCTATCATTCCACCAATCAATGCCTGGAAAGAACTTGAGGAGAGGACCAAAAACCAGTTTATCAGGTTGCACATAGGCAGAAAGTATCTCTTTGCCCAAATCTTATTTTAAAACACATCCAGAGCTAATTGGGTATAATTTAATTGTCTAAAACAAAAATTCCCCCAATCTCCCCTCACTGGTCCATGATTTGATAAACAATAGCTTCTTATACAATATTATCTCCTATCATCCTACCTTTGCTCCTCCATTAATCAGCCTTTATCAAAGTTTGATAGGTATCGGCTTAAAGGAAGGGTTAACAAAACTATCAAAGCCGTACCCATGATGGTAAAGGAGAGACCAAAGAATTCAGTAAGAAAACCGCAGAATATTGGGAATATCGCACCGCATCCCAAAGTGATGGCGTAGTATAAACCATATCCCCGCGACCGTGCTTTGGGAGAAATAATCTCCGCAACTGTGGCGTAAAGCACAGAGGAGGTACCGTTTAATACAATACCAACAAGGGGGAGGATCATCCAGATCGCCGATGGTGGAGAAAATGTTAAAGAGAGAATCCCAGCGGCAGTCAGGAACTCTGTGCCTGCGACCATGGGGATGATTCCTAGCCGCTCGGCAAAAGCACCGCAGATAAATTTCCCCACAGCCCCGCCCGCGAAAAGAAGAGTAAGGGCAAAACTGACTTGAGTAACTGGAATCCCTTTCTTCAAAAGCAAAAAAGGGAGAAAGGTAAGTAAAGCTTCGCGCGTAGAGATATCAATTACCCCGATAGTCAGAAGAGCTGAAAAATTGCTCCGTTTCCGTATCCCCCAACCAAACCCTTCCAGCGCTAACCCTTCTTCAGGTTGTGGTAATAGGGGAACTTCTTTCCCCTTTCGGGAAAGGGTCCAGAGAATGGCTCCTGCTACCAATCCACCAAGGGACAGAATGAGAACCGCCTTTCTCCAGTTCCAAAGGTTGATCATCACAGCCACTAAAAAAGGCAAGCATACCTTTCCAATATCCCCGGAAAAATTATAGGTTCCCATAGCTGTCCGGCGTCCGGAAACTTCGAAGACTCTGGAAAGAATAGAAGAGCCTAAGCCGTGCTGACCTGCAGCAGTTCCTTTTGCAAAAATGAGAGATAAAAAAATTGCTGTAAAGGTATAAACTTGACTCATGATCAAGAACCCGCTGGCCAAGCCAAAAATTCCAGCAACAATCACTGTCAGCTCTCCAATTCTCTCCCCCAGAAGACTTAAAGGAAACTGAAGAAGGCCCGTCGACAATGAGACTCCTTTGAGTAACCCCACTTGGCTAAATGAAAGGTTTAATTCGGCCGCGATGAAAGGAAGAAGAAGATAGATGGAATCTGAAAATCCATCTTCAAGGAAATGGAAGGCGCAAAAGGGAAAAAGAGATCGGGCTTGTCTTCCTTTTTCGATTTTATTCAAAATTGGAATCCTGCCGCACTTCCTTTAATCTTATTTCACCTCTGGAGAAAAATTAGAATAATTTGAGAAACAATTTTTTCTTTTGTTAGGCCAGATAAGAAATTTCTTTTTTAAGTGGTTCGCCTCAGGTGAGATCCTCTTCATCAGGTATGTTTCATGACGATGCTGGAGATGATGTTGGCAGCCTCATCCCCCCGGTCGGCTGCATTGCTAAGATGGCGATAAATCTCACGCATCTTGAGCATATAAACCGTATCCATCCCCTTGAAAAGATCCGCCAATGCTAAATGATAAGCCTTCTCTATTTGGTTCTCATAAGACTTCGCCTTCACCGCATGCTCCGAAGCAATCTTCGGGTAGTTCTTTAAGATCTTCACCGCATCATTCAATTCTCTGGCCGCTTTCCGAAGAATGTTCACCATCCCCTTGATGTGTTCGTCTCCCTTGACATCGTAAATCTCCATTTCATCCACAGTGGTATTGGCATAATCCACAACATCATCGATCGCTCGGGAGAGGTCATAGATATCTTCTCGATCCATAGGAGTAACGAACGTTTGATCCAGTTCTTGGATTAGAATCCGTCTCAATTCATCTGCTTCCCGTTCAAGGTCTCGAACCACATTGGCATTCTCCTTGGTACTATTCTCTGCATAATTCCAAAGGGCTTCCAGACCCTCTACCGTCTTAGAAGATTGACGGGAGAGGAGGTCGAAGAACGAGCTTTCGCTTTTCAAAAATGGGTTCTTACTTTTGAAAATATTCCATACCATCTTTTTCTCCATTCTCCCTTAAAAACTAGGATGAATCAGTCGAATAAGAAAGAAACTTAATCCGGCCATTACTGCTGAGGCCGGAATGGTGATAAACCAGGCGACAATGATATTCTTGGCCACTCCCCAACGGACAGCTGAGATCCTCTGCCCTGCCCCTACTCCCATAATACTGGAGGAGACAACATGGGTCGTTGAAACCGGCCCTCCAAACAAGGCAGCTCCCAGGATTACTACCGCTGAAGAGGTCTGGGCACAGAAAGCATGAACTGACCTCAATCGATAAATTTTTGAACCCATGGTTTTGATGATTCGCCACCCTCCGCTAGCTGTTCCCAAAGCGATGGCTGTGGCGCAGCTCGCAATTACCCAGAAAGGGATATGAAAGGTGGGGAAGACCCCCAGAATGACCAAAGACATCGTAATGACTCCCATCGACTTCTGGGCGTCATTGGCCCCGTGGCTGAAGGACAGGGCAATGGAGGAAAGAATCTGCATCCGATTGAAGAAATGATTTGCTTGAGGCGTTGCACCTCGGAAGAAATGGAGTGTTATTTTTAGAAAGAACATGCCAAAAAGTAGACCTAAAATAGGGGAGATAATTAATGAGGCAACAACATAGAACAATCCCTTCCAAAGAATTTTTTCTGGCCCGGAGGCCACCAGCACTGCACCGATCAAACCTCCGACCAGGGCATGGGAGGAACTGGATGGAAGGCCAAAGAACCAGGTGATAAGGTTCCAGGCAATTGCGCCAACAAGGGCTGCGATAATGAGGCTAATGGAAAGCTCAGTCACCTTAGAGTCGAAGGTGGAGACATCGATGATATTCTTGCCTATAGTCTGAGCTACAGCGGTCCCAAAAATAAAAGGACCAATAAATTCACAGGTGGCAGCGATCAGAAGTGCTTTTGTCGGAGAAAGTGCCCCTGTAGTAATGATGGTCGCTACCACATTGGCTGCATCATGGAAGCCATTAGAATAATCGAAGAAGAGCGCTAGGCCAACGACGATGACAGCATACATAAAGATCGAAACTTCGATGGGAAACCTCCGAATATATTTCTTCTTCAGGTCAGAGAGGATAATCGTTTGATAACTGTACCTAATTAAGTTATTGGTATTTCTTCACAAATAAACAATCAAGAACTTTTACACCTTGACCATCTGGGTAGACGATTAAGGGATTAATATCCATACTTGAAATGGAATACTGAAAATCTACAGCCAATTGAGATACAGCCATAAGCACTCGAACAATAGCCGTTAAATCGCAGGGAGAGTTACCTCGAACACCTTTTAAGACCGGGTACCCCTTAATGTTCTGTATCATTGCCCAAGCCTCTCTTTCTTTAAGTGGAGCATGGCGCAATGAAAAATCCTTTAATACCTCAACAAAAATCCCCCCTAACCCAAACACAATCATAGGGCCAAATTGTGGGTCTTGAATTATCCCAACAATCACCTCTTTGCCAGGCTTAGCCATTTCTTGGACTAACACTCCTTTGATCTCAGCCTCTGGGCTATGTTTCTTGACATTATCTAAAATCTGGTTATAAGCCAAACTCAATTCCTCTTCGTTGCCAATGGATAGCCTTAACCCTCCTATCTCAGTCTTATGCGCAATCTGGGGGGAAATTATTTTGAGGGCAACCGGGTATCCTATCTCTATCGCAAATTTTTGCGCCTCATCGAGACTTCTACTCAATTTTTCAGATGTAGTTGGTATCCCATATCCGGAAAGAATCTCTTTGCCAAGATCTTCCGTTAAGATGCTCCCAGATCCTTTCAAAATTGCTTCGATTCGTTCACGACTAGATGACGAAATGGAAAGGGGCGGCGCTTTTTCTCCAAAGTGATTTTCCAAAAACTTGCCGTAACGGATTGGTGACGTCAAAGCCACCACACACTGATCTGGCGATGTGAAGAATGGGACCCAACTTTCCCCCAATATCTTCATTCCAGGAGCTGAAAGATTACCTCCTGACCACCAAGTCAACATAGGTTTATCAAATGACTCAGCAGTTCGGATAATATGCTTGGCAATTTCCTTGCTTTGTTCACCACTTACAGTGGAAATAACAATAATGACTGCGTCCAGATTTTCATCCCTCGAAAATATTTCTAAAACTTTTGGGAAAAGAAGAGGATCACTAAAATACTGGGATGTTAAATGTAAGGGATTCTTTATCAAGCCGAAATCAGCGATAATTTTAGATAGCTCTCGATCCGTCTTAGAGGCAAGTTCGGGAATGACCATATTCATTTCTGTTAACTTGTCCACCAAAATTACACTACCTCCACCGGTTGTGGTGACAATTCCAATTCGGTTCCCCTTGGGAAAGCTATTTCTTGCTAACATCGAGGCGGTATCATAGAGTTCATCGGGTTCAAACACTCTGATGAATCCTTTTTGCTGAAAAATGGCTTCATAAACAGCATCTGTTCCCGCCATCAGCCCCGTGTGAGAATTAACCGCCTTTCTCCCAGCAGCTGTCCTACCCACTTTCATTACTACGATTGGTTTCTTCTTCTCTAAGGCCAAATCTGCCACATGCAACAACTTTTCGGCGTCTCTGATTCCTTCCATCAATGCAATGATTACCGATGTATGGGGATCATCCAACAAATATTCTATGTAATCCGACAACTCCAATACCACCTCATTCCCAGTAGAAATAAAGTAGCTGCTTCCTATCCCATTATCCTGAGCCCGATTTATTATTGCTTCTCCTAATGAACCCCCTTGGGAAACAAAGGCTATTTTCCCTGGAATAAGTTGTGGCAAATCCAAAAATTGAGAAGAGGACATAGTAATATTGTCATGGAAGTCCACAATACCCACAGAGTTAGGCCCGCAGACTAATAAATCATATTTTTTAGCTAGATCCACGATCCGTTCATTCTCAAGTCTCGCTTCTTCGCCATGCTTTATGAAGCTGGTGGAATAGATAATCGCTGATTTTATCTTTTTCTTACCGCTTTCCTCGATTGCCATTGTAGCTTCTTTTCCTTCAACTGCTATCAGGATAGTATCAATCTCCGAGTTAATATCCGAGAGACGGGGGTAACATCTTATCCCCCCAACCTGTTTGTGTTCCGAATTAATTGGAAATATTTTCCCCTTATACCCATGATTAACTAAAGCTTTAAACACTCTTCCCCCAATTGTCGAAAAATCATCCGTGACACCGACAATGGCAACCGATTGAGGTTTTAATAAGGGACTCAAATCCATGTAAATTATTTATCTTATAAATCGACTAACTAAGTTTTGTAGATTCACCATATGGCAAAAAACTAAGTCTTAAATAATCCGACGCCGCAGGAACCAACAGAAGCGGTCAATCAACGTAATAAGTATAACCATGACGAAAATAATGCTAGTTGCCTGTTCGAATTCATACATACTAAGAGCAACAAAAAGCGTGTAACCGACTCCTCCTGCACCAACGAATCCAAGGATCGTCGCCTGCCTCGTATTGTGATCCCAATAATAGAGGCAATAGCTTAAATAAATCGGTATTACCTGCGGCCAGACACCATATAAAAATACTTTCCAGTTGCTAGCGCCAGTCGAGCGAATGGCCTCCAAGGGCCCTGGATCAACTGCCTCCACTGCTTCGGCTAAGAGTTTACCGATTGTTCCGACACAAAAGATAACCAAGGCGATCACACCGGGGAATGAACCAAGCCCCAAGGCAACTACAAAAATGAGCCCCCAGATGATCTCGGAGACGCCTCTAAACACATTCAAGATAGCTCTGATGAGAATATAAACGAATCGGTGAGGCGAAGTATTGGCAGCGGCCAGGAATCCCAATGGAAATGCGATTAGAGAGCCAATGATTGTGCTTAGAATTCCAATCTGCAAAGTTTCAATTACAGGACCCCCGACTGTTTTAAGGATCTTTAAATCAGGTGGAAACATATGTTGTAAGAGATTCCAAATTCCAGGCAGCCCTCTGATGAATTCAGTAAGACTAACTTCCGTTCCGCGTACAGCCCACCAATAAACCATAATAGCAATAGCAATTGTAGCAATTCGGGCTAGTGACAGTCGCCTTGGGCATATTTTCAAATGAGATTGAGACATGATCATTTGATTTCTCGTCTAAATAACCCGGGCCCTCAATTTAGCGCTGACGCGGTCAATTATACTCAGAATAAGGACGATGATAACCAAACAAGTGACTGCATCGTGGTATCTAAAGTCTTCAATAGCATGAGTTAATGCAAGTCCAATTCCTCCTGCACCTACGAGTCCCAAGATTGTTGCCGTTCGGTTGTTATACTCCCAGTACAGTAAAGTGGTAGAAATCATCAACGGGAGACAACTAGGCACAATCCCAAACAAGATGACTTTGTATCGTTTTGCTCCAACAGCCTCCATTGCTTCTATAATTCCTGGGTTCGCGGCCTCTATCGCCTCAGCGTATAGTTTCCCCAGACCTCCAATAGTGTGAAGGGTCAGCGCAAGCACACCAGGAAAAGCCCCCAGCCCAACAACATTGACCAACAATAATGCCCAGACAAGCTCTGGGACGGTCCGAAGAAGATTGAGTAAAATGCGAATAAAAAAAGTAACGAGACGGTTTGGTCCAGTATTGGCTGCGGCGAGGAGGGCAAGAGGTAGTGCAAAAAAAATAGGAATAGTTGTTCCCAGCAGGGCCATCTGGAGTGTCTCAATGGTTGGCTTCAAAACCTTTGGGAAAAAATAAGCTGCCGGGGGGAACATACGCGAAAGGAAGTTGTAGATTTTAGGAGAGCCGCTTATCAATTTTGGGATGTTAAAACCGGTTCCCCAAGCAGCCCAAAAAGCAACTCCTATAATGCCGAGAATGGTGAGGGCAATGTATAGCCTCCTCTTTCGTCGCCTTACAAACAAAAACTCAACTCCGCCACTCATCTGTTGGTGTTTATTAATCATTGGTAACCTTTTCCGTTAAGCCAAATACCTTATTGATAATATCATGGCTCAGAGCGCCCGGCGGACCGTCAAATTCTATCCGCCCCTTGTATAAGCCTACGATACGTGAAGCGTATTGCTTTGCGATCTCAATATTGTGCAGACTCATCACCACAGTGATCTCATCATTCGTTGCAATATTGGCGATCAATTCCATAATCGTATGCTGAATCTTTAAGTCCAAGCTTGCAATTGGTTCATCTGCAAGAATAATCTTAGGTTCTTGGAGCAACATTCTTGCAATGGCGACTCTTTGTTTTTGCCCACCACTCAGTGTATCGGGCCGACGAAGGTAAAGACTTTCATCGTCGAGTCCCGATCGTCTAAGAGCTTTAACCGCGGTCTCATAGTCTTCGCGTGAGAACCTGTATGTCAAAGCCCGGAAAAAACCCGTATGACCTAATTTCCCACAGAGCACATTCGTCAGCACCGATAATCTATTCACCAAATTAAATTCCTGGAAAATCATTCCGATACCGCACCTTACGCGCAACAATTTACTTTTTGAGAGGCTACCCAAGTTCTTACCTTCGATTATGATATCTCCCAAAGTTGGCTTGACAAGGTAATTTAGGCACCTAAGCAAGGTTGATTTTCCTACACCACTGGGTCCAAAAAGGACAACAAATTCTCCTTTTTCAATTGCCAGTGATATGTCCTGAATAGCCGGGTTATCTCGGCCATAAGCCTTGGTCACCTTATTAACGCTAATTAAGGGAGCCACTGCCTCCTCCTTGAGATGCAATTCGTTGTTTATTTTTCTTGGCCCTAACAAAAACAAATGTTGCAAGTAAATCTATTTCTTCTGTAGCTCTTTTTCAACTTTTCTCATTTCCACCAATTCTTCGAAATCTTTAGGGGATGTAGCCTTAAATCCCAACAGCGGACCCCATACTTTGTACTGTGCTAAAGTCTCTATGGAAATTGATTGGAACGCAACCCTCAATTTTTCGATAAAGTCTTTGTCTAAATCCCCTCGGGCGACCATTGGGAGTCCCGGAACCTTTTGCGCCCCCAGGATTCGAATATCTCCATCCGTCAATTCATCCTTTCCCTCGATATATTCCTTGTATTTCAATATGCCCCGTTCCTTCCACCGCGGAAAGTAGACGTCGGCTACCGCTCCTGCATCCACTTTTTTATTCATGACAGCCATAAAGACGGAATCGTGTTTTCCAGCATAATAAAAGCGCTTGAAATCTTTTTCTGGATTAATGTTGTGTTTCAGCAAATAGTAATAAGGGCCTACTCCTCCTCCTGTTGAAGTGGGTGCTACAAAGGCAAATGTTTTCCCTTTTAGATCATTCAATCTATTGATTCCACTATCGACAAGTGTGATAATACTAGCTTTGTAATAGGTTCTGCCAGTATCATCAACAGCCACTACAAGCGGCACTAAATTCATACCCTGTTCCCTCGCGGCAACATATTGAGCAGGCCCGAAATATGCAATATCTAATTGGCCGGCATTCATTGCCTCAATCAGTGCATTGTAACTTTGCGATACCCACACTTTTACTGGAAGGCCAACTTTCCCCCCCACATATTCGGCGATTCCCTGAAATGCCTTTGTCATCGTCCCGGGGTCCTCAGCTGGCAGGAGGCCGAAGCGCAGTGTTTCAGGAATATTTGCTGCAAAGGCAAAGGAGAACCAACTGATTATCAAAACCACCAGTGACAAGCTAAAATACCATTTTGATTTTTTCATAACGATTTCCTCCTTCATGCCGCTAGGTCCATAAGCGGGTTTAGCCTCCTTGCTTCTGAATAGAGGGTTTGTGGATAACAAATCTTATCTATCTGCCTCAGATGGAAGTTATTATACCTTTAATAAAATCAATCAGTTTTACAGCTTGACCCGCCGTCTACAATCAATTGAATTCCGGTGATATATTTGGCTTCATCTGAGGCAAGAAAAAGTGATGTATATGCTACATCCCAAGCATCACCCTGCTTTTTCATAGGGCTCATATTACCTCTTTTTTTAATCATCTCTTCAACCCCTCCATCACCATAAACTTTTTTTAGAGCTTCATGGACCATTGGGGTATCAATCAATCCCGGTAAAACACAGTTGGCCCTGATCTTTTTTGCTGCATATTGAATCGCTATGTTCTGGGTCAATTGGTTTACTGCCCTTTTTGAAGCACAATAGGAGACGATAGGGTATCCCGGATGCCGTATAGATGCAATGGACGATATATTGACAATTGCCCCACCACCCTGTTTCTCCATATAAGGGATGCAATATTTACAAGTCAAATTAGAAAATTAACACACATTAACAAGTAGCGCCGATTATTTTGTCCCCCAATCTATCACTTTCTTATAGGAAGACCAATGAGTTGTCTGTATTCGTTCGCAGTGGCAACTTCACGGCCTAACGCATGGGCAATGCTGACTGCTCGCCTTACTTCATCACCATTACTCTCTACTTTAATGTCTTTATGGGGCCACTTGAAAACCATGTCCTCCATGCCAACACGGACATGTAGACCTAACATTATTGCTAAGGCCGCGACATACATCCCGCTCCTACCACATGCGCCTACGATAATCACGGATTTCCCACCATATTTTTCGTCAATTTTTCTTATCATACTTACATAAAGCATCAGACTTTGGCACATAGTACTAGGGTCCACTACGGCAGTGCCTGAATCACCTTCCATCACAATCCAATAGTAAGGCTGTTTCAATACTCCTGTGCTAATGAGATATTTTTCAGCACGCTCAACCGCACCATGATGAAAGGCAACAATTTGAGGTTTGATTCCATTTTCCTGTAAAAACTCGGCATGTGCTATGCCATTTTCCGGAGTAGCAATGACGAGCTCATCAGTTAGGTAGGTTGGGCAGGGACGGACAGGCGAGACTTCAACAAGCCTTTCTTCCAACTTGACAGTTTCTACCAATGCCTGTGTATGAGTTAAAACTTGCCGCTCTCCTGCCAAAGGAATATCTAATACAGCCGCTCCATGGGTCCCCAAATCAATAAGGTTTTTGGGGCCAGCTGGGTATTTTTTAGAAATGATATCTATAACCTTTCGGAACACTTCACGGTCTGTAACAGACCGCCCTTCTTTATTCCTTACATGTATATGAAGCCCAGTTGCTCCCGCATCCATTGCCTCAATACCGGATTGAGCAATCTCTTCTGGAGTGTAAGGCAAATTTGGACTTTCTTCTTTAGCTATGTTTCCCCCGGTTACCGCACATATTATGACAACCTTATCTGGAATTTCTTCCCATCTCGGCTCTATTTTGCTCCCCGCGAGAAAGGGTTGAAACCCTGCAGGGGTCATGTGATAAAGTCTACCCGGGTCAGTCTCCGAAAGATACTTCTTTAAGAATTTGCTGTAAAATCCTTTTGCCTGGTCTGCCATATTATTTCCTCCTCCTTAATTCATTTAAAGCTAATTTTCTTCTGGCAAATACTGTGCAACAGAATTATTTATAAGTCATAAGTGTTGTCTCCAAAGCAACTAAAATCCCCCCCTTTTCTCTACTGAACAGATTTATTCTTCGATCATTCATTGGTTTCTAATCCCATCCCCCCTTCCTCATTGAGTGAAAAATTCGACAAGTGAAAAAGTCGTCATTGACAATCACATATTAAAAAAATAGAATGTTGTCAAATTAATAAATTTTATATGAAGATAAATTCAATTTAGGTATGAATTTTAATCAACTGAAGATTTTTTATACGGTGGTGACAAAAAAAGCTTTTCATTAGCCGGGAAGGAGTTATACTTAACCCAGCCGGATATATCCATTCAGATTCATCATTTAGAAGAATATTTTGGCGTTCCATTAATCGAGAGAACCGGAAAGAATATAGGGCTAACAGATGCGGGTAAAGTTTTATTTTCATATGCAACGAAAATATTTGAGCTTTCGCTTGAGGCAGAGGGTGTAATTGCCGACCACAAAACACTAAGTCAAGGAACGCTGAAGATTCATACTACTGGGACAATAGCTAAATGTTACTTGCCTGAAATTATAAGACATTTCAAAATAAGTTATCCGAACATAAAGATAATTTTAAAGGCTGGAAACTCGCAGGAGGCAGTGGATAGTGTGTCTAACTTTGAAGTGGATATAGCTATACCTGGAAGAATTCATTACGAGAATAAATTGTTGTTCAATCCTTTTATTACCGATGATTTAGTTCTTGTAGCCTCCCCGAAAGATGATTTATGTAAGCGAAAAAAAATTGCTCTCAAAGAGTTAGTAGGAAAACCCATAATCATTAGGGAACCAGGGTCTGGTTTGAGAAAATTTACATTGGAAATATTCGAGAAAGAGGGAATTTCCCCAAATATTATTATGGAATTAACTCATTGTGATGCTATTAAGAAATTAGTAGAACATGGAATCGGTTTATCATTTATGACTTATACCATGGTAATGGATGAGTTGAAAATGGGGATCCTTAGAAAAGTTGACTTATTAAATAAAAACTCAACCATGCAGTTCGATATTGTTTATCATAAAAGTAGAAAGGCTTCTCAGTTGATTAATGCCTTCATCCAAACGGCTCTTAATACTATCCCAGACCTGCAAAAGATTAGCCCAGCCCTTACTGCAACAAGCTCAACTGATTATTCTAATCTCGATTTTCTGGATAGAGGGGTAAAGCAATAATGAAAATTACTGTTCATCACTCAATGTTGGAAGTGGTTCAAGGTGATATCACTCAACAGGAGACAGAGGCCATCGGTAATGCTGCCAATTCTGCATTAGCAGGAGGTGGAGGGGTAGATGGTGCCATCCACAGGGAGGGGGGCCCTACCATCATGTCCGAACTGAAGGCCAGATATAAGGGTTGTCCAACAGGGTCAGGTGTGATCACAGGCGGTGGGAATCTCAAGGCTAAATATGTGATCCATGCAGTCGGTCCAAGATATTCAGGATCAACCAAGGATGCAGAACTGTTATCCAGTGCTTATCGAAAGAGTCTGGAACTATGCACCCTGAATAAAATTTCCTCGATTGCTTTTCCTTCTATCAGCACAGGAATTTATGGATATCCCGTGCAGGAAGCTTCCCGAATTGCCTTAAAAACCGTGATGGATTATTTGAAGGACCACTCTGAAATCAAACTTGTCCGATTCGTTCTCTTCGATTCAAAAACCCACAGCGTCTATGAAGAAGCCTTGCAGGAATTGATCAAATCTCAATAAAACTCCATTATCCAAATGCCATTGTGAAAAACAAGACTTGAATTGACGGGCAATGTGAGGCCGGCAATGTCGAGGTGAGTGGCACAGGGGAACCTCCCCCCTGCGCTCTCTCAGATACGGACGTGAACCTCTCGGCTCATCCGGCTCCAATTATCCAGCCGTCGGTCTTATGCCCAACTGCCAATGCGGAAATAACG
>Ga0315281_10006084_pt1 | contig 17200 bp, 12 predicted proteins | sample YL17G07_0_MG_FD_204540 | JGI IMG/M metagenome (GOLD analysis project Ga0315281, IMG submission 204540) | Sediment microbial communities from Yellowstone Lake, YNP, Wyoming, USA - YL17G07_0 | ecosystem: Environmental > Aquatic > Freshwater > Lake > Sediment | place: USA: Wyoming | collected...
CGAACTCGGTCAGATTACGAACCCGGCCTTCCACCACCGCGCCCAATTCATAGCGGCTGGCCAGAGTGGTCCACGGGTCGGGAAGGGTCTGCTTCAGGCTGAGTGAGACGCGGCGCTGGGCTCCGTTCACCTCGAGCACCGCCACGTCCACGCGGTCGCCGACATTCACGATCTTCGACGGGTGCTTGAGCCGCTTGCTCCAACTCATCTCCGAGGCGTGAACCAACCCTTCGACGCCGGGCTCGAGTTCGACAAACACCCCGTAATCCACGATGCCCACCACGCGCCCGGTGACCTTGTCGCCCGCATGATAGGTTGCCGCCACGCGGTCCCACGGGTCCGGCGAGAGCTGTTTCAGCCCCAATGAGACGCGGCCTTTCTCCGGGTCGAACTTCAGGACTTTAACTTTGATCTCCTGGCCGGTCTGCACAACTTCCGAAGGATGCGCGACGCGTCCCCACGCGAGGTCGGTGATATGCAGCAAGCCGTCCATCCCGCCCAGGTCCACGAACACGCCGTAGTCGGTCAGATTCTTGACCCGGCCCTCCAGCACGGCGCCTTCTCGGAGCTGCTCCGCTAGCCGCGCCTTGCGCTGGCTCAATTCCTCTTCCAGCGCCGCACGACGACTGACGACGGCGTTATTCCGCTTGCGGTTGAGCTTGATGATCTTGCAGGGGATTTCCTGGCCCACCAGCGCGTCCAGGTCGGAGTGCGCCCGCAGGTCCGCCAGCGAGCCGGGAAGGAAGGCAGGAATCCCGATATCCACCGTCAGCCCGCCCTTGATGCGCGCCACCACGCGCCCGCGCAGGGTCGTCTGCTCATTGACCGCGCGCTCGATGTCGTCCCAGACCTTGCGCCGCGCCGCCTTCTGGTAGGAGACGGTGACGGTCCCTTCCTTCTCGTTGTAGCGCTCGATCCAGACCGGGATCACCTCGCCGGGCTGAACGGTCACCTGGCCATCTTCACGCACGAATTCCGCCCGTGGGATGGCGCTCTCGCATTTCATGCCGAGGTCGATTACCACTTCGGTGTCCGTCAGCTTGACCACCGTGGCCTGGACAATCTCCCCGGGCGTGAAGCTGGCAGTCGTCTCCATGCTGTCGAGCAGGTGGCTGATTTCCGCAGTTTCCGTCGGGCTCGGAACGGGTTCGATTGGTTCGGTGGGTTGCTCTTCCGCGCTCTCGAGCAGGTTCGTGATTTCGCTGGATTCCCTCGGGGTCGGAATGGCTTCGAGGGCCGGCTCGTCCGCCAAGCGGCTGATTGCTTCGGTTTCAGTTGCGTCTGCGGTTGGCTCCGTCGGTTCGAGGGGTTGCTCTTCCGCAGTCCCTGCCTCGAGCGCGGGACTCCGGTTCTCATCCGAAAACATTACCCTTCCTCCTCCCCACACACCCCGACGCAGCCGAACAAGGAATGCTCTATTTTACCCGTCCAGGAAAAGAGAAGTCAACGCGTTGCCGATTTTTGATTTTGGATTGGGAATTTTGGATTGTGGAATCATCCGCGACCCCGCCTTCTGGCTCCTGACTCCTGCCTTCTTCCTTTCCCACCTACCACCTACCATCTGCCACCTCCCGTCCTTTTGCCCCTTGCATTGTTCCCCAAGTGGTTGTATATCGTGTACGCTAACGCAACGGTAATGCGCGTGGACTAAATGGCGCTTGTTCGCCCGGCCGCGCGCGCCGCGTGGTCACTACAGAATTGACCGCACACGTCGCAAAGAGGGCGCCCCATAAGGGAGAGGTCGAGACTCTTGTCGCACGATGACATTCTTAGCGAATACTCAGAAGTGTCCCTTTTGAAAAGGGGTGGGCAGCGGGCTGTTTACCGGGTTACTGCTCCGAAGCTTGGCGTTGTCGTCTTGAAAATCGGCGAGTATAGCTCTCCACAAGCGCTCGAACGCATTCGTCGCGAGGTTGCGGTTCTCCGTGGGCTCGACTCGCCCTATTTTCCGAAAAACCTCGGTTTCGAAACGCACGGGGCCAACACATTCATCCTCTTAGAGGAGTATGTACCTTCCCGACCCCTTTCTGAGTGCCTCGGAGAGTTTACTGCACCGCGCCGCGCACTGGGTCTTGCCCAACATCTTGTGGGTGGGCTCGACTTGCTCTGGCAGAAAAGGGTCGTTCACCGTGACGTCAAACCTGACAATATTCTGATAACGTCTGACGGAAAGCCAAAGATCATTGATCTTGGGATCGCGCGCTTACTCGATTCAGAATCTCTTACGAGGACCCTTAACGCTGTGGGACCCTGTACTCCAGTCTACGCTGCGCCAGAACAACTCAGGAACCGAAAGGCCAAGATCGACCACCGAACGGACCAATTCAACCTTGGCATGATTTTTGTCCAGTTGTTGCTGGGTGGTAGGCATCCTTTTGACCCGCGGGTCGTTGGCAGGGGCGAGTCCATTGTCGCAAACATCTTGAACAACCTCTGGGCCAGCGAGGTCTTCCGTGGACTCAACCTACCAGGACCATGGAATAGACTGGCGCTTAGACTCCTGGGTAATGAGCCATTCATGCGCTATCGTACAACTGCGGAGCTTGTGGCGGGCCTCGGAGCATGTGAGGAGAAACAATTGTGACTTTTCAAATTTACCACCAGCTAGGCCACAACTACGTCTGGAACTTGGATAGCATTCGTGACGACTCTACGGGCGACGGTGTCATCATTGGCCCGCGCTCCATGGAACGCACTAAGGTCGAGGCCCTCGATCCGGAAATTCGTCGAGCTGCGATCTTCGACCCTCAGTTCTTTCTCCCTGATGTCCCGAAGGGCAAACTGGACACATACGACTTCTTTCCGGAAATTGCGGCTGACGGGTTCGAGAGTGACGAGTTTCCGGAGACTTCCGCAGCCGTCAGCGCGGACGGTTGCGTGAAATTCCAGATCTCCAGCAATTTTCGTTACGTGACGATCCCAACACGATACGCAGGAGGAATGCCGAGTGACTTCATCGAGAGCCAAGAGCGTCTATTCGTGAAGCCCTTTTTGAAGGCGTGCAGTGACCAGGGCTGCAAGAAGAAGGTCATCCTGCAGTTAGTTTTGAACGACAACATGCTCAGGGACGAAGAGTACTCGGCTGATATCCTGAATTGGGCGACTGGGTTTGACGCTGTTCGTGGCATCTATATCATCGCAGAAACCTCATCATTATCGAAGCAGGTCAAAGACTCAGATTTTCTTTATAATCTTCTTCGCTTTATGGCCCGCCTTCGCTTGAACAATTTGAAGGTAATCGTCGGTTATTTGAATACAGAGTCAATCGTTTTATCACTGGCCGATCCTCAGATCGTTACTGTCGGAGCATACGAGAATACGCGCGCCTTTCATATTCGCACGTTTCAGGAGGGCACAGGAAAGCAACAGGGCCCTCGCCCTCGCCTTTATCTTTCACGTGCGCTACAATGGATCGACCGTGGCTATCACGGCGCGATCATCAGGCGCTACCCTGATGGCGCGGCTCTCTTCGACAAGAACAAATACCAAGCCCTGATGTTCAAACCTACCTTCAAGTGGCATTTCACGAAACCAGAGCTATACAAACATCACTTCTTGGAATTGTCCCGCCAACTGCGCCGCATCGCGGCAGTTGAGGGGCGCGAGCGCTATCGCTATGTCGTTTCCCTCATAAACAAATCGATGGACGTGCACAAAAGGATGGCTGATGTCGGCATCGTCCTAGACGGGGACAACGATGGGTCACATTTGGGCGCTTGGCTGACAGCGGCAAACGAGTTTGCCCAAGATAGGGGCTGGGTCTAGTTAATGCCGTTTCTTGATGAAAACCAACTGGTTGAAACTGCACTTCGGCGGCTACCTTTGCGTGAGTGGCTTCGCCAACCCGTCCCTGAGCGGATCTATCGACAACGCGAACTACGTGGACTATTCGGAATACCAGACGTGGTCGCGGCGACCCTTCACAGGCGAGAGGCGCGCCCAAGGCTCCGCAGTATCGCTTTCGAAATGAAATTGTCAGATTGGAGACGAGGGCTCGCCCAGGCCTTCCGTTACAGGTCGTTTGCCTGTGAATGTTATCTGGTCCTTGACCAAACGCACATTCGTCCAGCCCTCGACCATACCGAGCATTTTGTTCGGGCAAATGTCGGATTGATCGGCATCGAGTCAAAGCGGGGATTCACCGTCTACCACCGGCCACACTACGAAACGCCCTTCTGCCGAGATCTTGCAAAAACTCTGGAGACAATCGTAATGGAGCGAGTGGGTAGCGCGTAGCCACGGCACGGAGTGTGTGCCGTAGGCTTTTCCATTTTCGCTGGTGGCGCAGGCGCGTCTGCCGACAGGTTGTCTGATGTCTGCGAAAATCCGCATGCCCATGAGCGAGGACGCACGGGCGCACGGAGCCGGCGTCGTTGTTCGCCAGATCGCAGACCCGTCAGCTGACGGGTCCGTGCCACGCGGCGAATGAGAAGCGCCATGAAGACCAACAAAGCCGGACTGCCCCACCTGTGGCTCAGCCTACCGCTGGCTGGGCTCGTCGCGGTGGCTGCGGGCGCGGGGCTTTTCTGGCCGCCTGCCTATGCGCGGGAAACCCCCATCTGGGCCGCCGAGGGGCAAGGAGGCGACGCGGTCAACTTGTTGGTTATCGTACCGATTCTGCTGGTCAGCGCCCTGCGGGCGCATCGGGGATCCGTCTCCGCGTGGCTGGTCTGGATGGGGACGCTTATCTTCCTACTATATAACTTTATCGTTTATGCTATGGCCGTGCATTTCAACGCTCTCTTTTTGGTCTATTGCGGCGTTTTGGGTTTCAGCTTTTACGCCCTGGTGGGAAGCCTGCCGTCCCTGTCGCCTTCGGAAATCGCCAGTTCCTACGGCGCGCGTGCCCCGGTAAAGACCATGGCCGCGGCGCTTTTCCTGATCGCCTTTGTCTTCGCCGCCCAATGGTTGAAGGAGATCATTCCTGCCCTGCTTTCAGGACAGGCGCCCAAGAGCGTCACGGATGCGAGCCTGCTGACCAGTCCGGTCCACGTCCTGGACCTCGCGATCGTCCTGCCCGGGTTCGTCATCACCGCCATCATGCTCCTGCGCCGGAAAGCGGTGGCCTTCATCCTCGCGCCGGCATTGATGGTTTTCAGCATCCTGATGACCGTCGCGGTGGCGGGAATGATTGGAGCCTTGATCCTCAAGGGCTTGGCAACTGATTACGTCGTTGCAGGGGTTTTTGTCGCCGCCGCGGCGGGATTTTCCGTTCTGCTGGCGCGGTACCTGCGGGCGTGATGCTCACGCCCGAGGGGCCGGAAGGACGGACCGCCCGCACACTCCGGGGGGGGCGCTCTTTCGCGCCCGCCATGCGTGAAAGCCTATTATTTTAGGCTATGTTATTCCGGGCGCCCGCCCGCGAACCACCAAATTGAGACCATTGATACCAGTGAGAAGGATTTCCTAATCCTTTGAATGTCAAACACTTAGGATTCCATGCAAGTTAGCCTTGGGGGTGTAAATGGGGCGGAACGCCCCACACGGCTTGGATGATGCCCGCGTCTACTCGACGCGAAATCGGCAGCCCGCCTGCTTGATGGCCTTGCGGTAGTCGTCGGAGTTCATCTCCACCAGCTTACACATCTCGTAAAGGCGCGAGCGGAGAGTCGTTCCAAGCTGGTTAAGGGTCCGCTCGATGTCGGGAAGGGTCTCGCCGGAGGGCGCGCGGATGTCGCGCCGGCCCACGCTTTCACCGAACGGAAGCGTGGTGGTGATCAGAGTGACCTTTTTCTGGTTGTAGCGCGAGTTGATGATGTAGGCGAGCGTCTCCTTCACCCAGTCGCTGGGGTTCGAGGCCGCCAGCTCGTCGAGCAGCAGCACCTCGGCGTCGAGCACGGGCTGGAGCACGCGCAGCTCGGAAGTCTGCGAAATCGGATTCCAGCTATCCTGGATTTCCTTCAGCAGGTCGCGGAAGTCGTAGAAGATGCACTCGACGCCTTTGCGGATCATCAGCTCGCGCAGGACGGCCACGGCGAGGTGAGTCTTTCCCACGCCCGTGGCGCCGACGAACAGCAGGCCGAAGTCGGTGGGGTACTCGTCCACAAAGCGCTCGGCATAGAAGCGCGCCGCGGCCAGGCTGGGGTTCGCCTGACCCGTGTCCTTGTCCTTGCGGATGTCAAAGTTCTCGAAGGCGCAATGCTCGTAGCGCCGCGGAATGCGCGCCCGCTTCAAGAGTACGTCGGCGCGCTCCTGATCGTGACAGTCGCAGCGCACCACGCGCCGCACGCCGTCGGCTTCAACGGGTTTCCAGCCGGTGCCTTCGCATTGCGGGCAGTCTTTGTTGGCCATGGCAGCCTGAAGATTCTAAATCAGACGGAGGGCGGGGCGAAAAGAAATAGTGAAGAGTGAATTGCGAACAGTGAACAGACCACAGTCGCCGCTGGCTGGAGTTCGTCGTTCAGCGTTCATTGTTTTTCTTTGCGCGGATCAGGACAGGCGGCGCAACGCGCACCAGGGCGTTTTGAATGCGGTCCGGGGCCTCGGCCGAGCGCTCCAGCAGTTCTTTGCGGACGAACTCAGCGAAGGCTTGCATCTCCTTTTCCATTTCCTCCATGCGCTTGCGCATATTGAGGATGATTTCAATCCCGGCGAGGTTGACGCCCATGTCGCGCGTCAACTTCAGGATGACCTCTAGTTGTGCAAGATCTTCCTTCCCGTAGAGGCGCGTGTTTCCGTCGCTGCGCGAAGGGATGAGCAACCCTTCGCGTTCATAGAGGCGCAGCGTCTGCGGGTGGATGTTGTACATCTCCGCCACGGCGCTGATCATGTAGCCGGCCTTGCCGCGTGTTTTGCGACTGCGAGGCATGTTGAATAAATTCAGAATTCAGAATTCAGAATTAGAACTCCCCTCGCTTTCTTTTCCGGGCACTCAACATCGTCAGCCGAATTTCTTCAAGTCCTTCCGCGGGTCCTCCGGATTCAACCTACCCAATTCACGAAGGATCTCCTTCGTCCGCTCGTCCGCCACGTGGGGCACCACGACCTGCACTTCCACAAACTGGTCGCCGCGGGCGCTGGCACGCAGCGAGGGAGCGCCTCGGCCGCGCAGCCGCAATTTCTGCCCGCCCTGCGTGCCGGGAGGAATCTTGATGGTCGCGGGGCCATCGATGGTCGGAACTTCGACCTTGGTCCCCAGCGCGGCCTCGGTCACCGTCACGGGAACTTTGATGTAGATGTTGTCGCCTTTGCGCTCGAAGAGGGGGTGGGGCTCAACATCGGTGACGATGTACAAGTCGCCGGCCGCTCCGCCGCCGATGCCGGCGTTCCCTTTGCCGGGCACGCGGACGCGCGAACCGGTGTCCACACCGGGCGGAATGCGTACGTCAAAAGTCTCCGGACGCCGGAGGTGGCCTCCGCCTCCGCACGTCGCGCAACGTCGCCGCTGCTGGCCGGTGCCCCCACACTGCGAGCAGGTCAGCGCAAAGCGCATCGCACCGGCCTGCCGCGTGGCCTTGCCTGTGCCGCCGCAGGCCGTGCAGACGACCGGAGCACCGCGGGCCGCGCCCGTACCGCGGCACGTCACGCAGGCTTCCGCGCGCGCCACCGTGATCCGCACCTGGGTGCCGCGAATCGCGTCCCAGAAACCCAGGTGCAGGCGGTGTTCGATATCCTCACCGCGTTCCGGACCCGCGTTTTCCGTCTCTTCGCCCCGGCGGCCCGAGAAGAACTGCGAGAAGAGGTCGCGGAAGGACGATCCGAATCCGCCCTTCTCTTCACCCGCGGCGGAGTCAGAAAAGTCAAACCCGGAGAAATCAAAACCCGGGGAGCCCGCGCCGGGCGAAGCCGTCGCCCCGTACCCGCCGGGCGGAAGGTTGTCGGAATAGAAACCGTATTGGTCGTAAATCTTCCGCTTTTTCTCGTCGCTCAGGACTTCGTAGGCTTCCTGGATTTGTTTGAACTTTTCTTCCGCGCTCTTGTTGCCGGGATTCAAATCGGGATGGTGCTTGCGCGCCAGTCGCCGGTAGGCCTTGCGAAGCTGCTCGGGCTTCGAGCTGCGCTCGACCCCCAGCGTCGCGTAGTAGTCTTTTTGTGTTCCAACGGGCATAAAGGAAGTTGTCAGTGGTCAGTCGTCAGTGTTCAGCGAGAACGCGCTGCACCCAGCCCCGTCAGTTGCGGCTGGCCTTCAGGAACTCACCCAGGTGGTCGGGGCAGCGGGAGAGCATCCACTCCTCGAGATGAGTTTGAATCTCACGTGCCAACGGTGATTGCATGAAGCGCGGATCGACCTCGACCTCCATGAATTGCAGCCGCTGGCATTTCGGGCACTGCACGCCGACCTGGGCACGTTGTTCCATTACCGTTCCTTTGTAGCCGCGCTCTCTAAGCGCCGGTTCATGGCGGCGGTCAGAAACCGCCGCCACAACAAAGACCGGGCCTGTTCCCTGTAACCTGTCCCCTGTTCCCTAGCTCTTTTTCTTGTCCTCGTCCACCACTTCCGCGTCGATCACTTCACCATCCGTCTTCGATTTGCTTTCCGCACTCGCTGAGGATGACGCGCCGGCCTCGGCGGACGGCTCCGGTGTCGGGCCGGGTTGCGCGGCGCCCGCCTGCTTGTACATGGCCTCTGCCAGCTTGTGCGAGGCGGCCGTCAACCGGTCCACGACGGGGCTGATCTTCGAGACGTCGCCCTCCTGGAGAGCCTTCTTGGTCTCCTCCAGCGCCGATTCGATGTTCTTCGCATCGCCCTCGGAGATCTTGTCACGATGCTCCTTCAGCGTCTTCTCCACGGAATAGACCAGGGAGTCGGCGCGGTTCTTGACTTCCACTTCATCTCTCCGCTGGCGGTCTTCCTGGGCGTGGAGTTCTCCTTCCTTGGTCATGCGCTCGACTTCATCCTTGGCAAGGCCGCTGGAAGAGGTGATGGTGATCCTCTGCTCGTTGCCGGTGCCTTTGTCTTTGGCCGAAACGTTCAAAATACCGTTGGCGTCGATATCGAACGTGACCTCGATTTGGGGAATGCCCCGCGGCGCCAGCGGAATACCGACCAGATGGAAACGGCCGAGCGTCCGGTTGTCGCGCGCCATCTGCCGTTCGCCCTGCAGGACGTGGATTTCAACTGAATTCTGATTGTCGGCGGCGGTGGAGAAGACCTCGGCTTTGCGCGTCGGGATCGTCGTGTTGCGCTGGATCAGGGGCGTCATGATACCGCCCAGAGTCTCGACTCCCAGCGTCAGCGGGGTGACGTCGAGGAGCAGGAGGTCCTTCACTTCGCCGCCCAGCACGCCAGCCTGGATCGCGGCGCCCACCGCAACGACTTCGTCCGGGTTGACGCCCTTGTGCGGCTCTTTGCCGTTGAAAAGGTCTCGGACGATCTGCTGGATGCGCGGGATGCGAATCGAACCGCCCACCAGCACCACTTCGTCGATCTTCTCCGGCCCCACACCAGCGTCCGCCAGCGCCTGCTTAACCGGGCCCACCGAGCGCTGGAAGATGTCTTCGCACATCTGCTCGAAACGCCCGCGGGTCAGTTTCATGTTGAGGTGCTTGGGCCCAGAAGCGCCGGCCGTGACGAAAGGCAGGTTGATTTCCGTCTCGAGTACGGTGGAGAGTTCCATCTTGGCCTTCTCAGCGGCTTCCTTCAGGCGCTGCAGGGCCATGCGGTCCGCGGAGAGATCGATGCCCTGATCTTTGCGGAATTCATCCACGATCCAGTCCATCACGCGCTTGTCGATATCGTCGCCGCCCAGGTGCGTGTCGCCGTTGGTGGACTTGACTTCCACGACGCCCTCGCCCACCTCCAGGATGGAGATGTCGAAGGTTCCGCCACCGAAATCATAGACGGCGATCGTTTCGTCCTTCTTCTTATCCAGCCCGTAGGCCAGCGCGGCGGCCGTAGGCTCATTCACGATGCGCAGAACTTCCAGCCCGGCAATCTTGCCGGCGTCCTTGGTCGCCTGGCGCTGGCTGTCATTGAAATAGGCCGGCACGGTAATAACGGCCTGGGTGATCTTTTCGCCCAGATACTGTTCGGCGGCGTCCTTCATCTTCTGCAGAATCATGGCCGAGATTTCGGGCGGGGAATACTCCTTGCCTAGAGCGGTCACGCGGGCGTCACCATGGGACCCGGATAATACTCGGAAGGGGACCGTTTTGATTTCGCTCTGCACTTCGTCGAAGCGGCGGCCCATAAACCGCTTGATGGAATAAACCGTGTTCTCGGGATTGGTAATGGCTTGCCGCTTCGCAACTTGGCCCACCAGGCGTTCACCGGATTTGGTGAAAGCAACAACCGAGGGTGTGGTGCGCCCCCCTTCCGGATTGGTGATCACGGCGGGCTCGCCGCCTTCCATCACGGCCACCACAGAGTTAGTGGTCCCGAGGTCGATGCCGATAATCTTGCCCATCTTGATCTCCTCCTTGCAGGTCGCCAGCAGCGCCACCTGCAGAATTCTTCTTCGTGATATTGGATGCGTCCAATTAGTGCGACGTTATAATAATATTTGAGCATGGCGTTGTCAAGCGGACTCTCTAACTCGTTGTAACGGATGGATTTCCTCAAGTGCTTGATGGAGGATCACACAGGATTGATGAATCATAATACCTCGGCCCGATCATTAAGAATCTGGACGAATTTGAGGGGTCTTGGGTTATCCTCTCCAATTGGAGGCGAGCATGCCGATCAAACGCCCGAAGCCGGAATACACACCGGAGCACGCGCGTGGGGGAGTCCGCGCCGCGCTCCCAGCTATTGAAACTTGGCCGAACCAGTACGCGGGCTACGAGATTACGATAGCCATCCCGGAGTACACGTCCATCTGTCCCCGCACGGGGCTTCCAGATTTCGGCACCATCACGATCCATTATCTTCCGCAGAAACTCTGCCTCGAATTGAAGTCGCTCAAGCATTACATCCTCGGTTATCGCAACCTGGGAATTTTTTATGAGAACGCCGTCAATCGCATTCTCGATGACGCAGCGCGCGCCTGCCAGCCCAAATGGATGGTGGTGCGCGGCGAATTCACCACGCGTGGCGGGATGCGCACCATTGTGGAAGCGCGCTATCCCCGCCGCCGCCGTTGATTAATCCGCGGATTTCGCGGACTGCTCAGACGGAGACCACGCATGGCGCGGCGGAAGGTGCTCGTTGACGATTATTGTGGCTTCCGGTTAGATTGAGGGTTCCGCTCGGGCTTATGAAAATCGCATTTTTCGAATTGGAAGACTGGGAACAGGACGAGCTCAAGAAAGGGCTGTTCGAAGGTCACGAACTGCACCTCTCGACGGAGCCTTTGAACGAGCGCACGCTCACTGAAGGACATGATGCGGAGATTGTTTCCGTCTTTGTTCACTCAAACCTCAACCGCGCGGCGCTCGACAAGTTGCCCAATCTGAAGTTCATCGCCACGCGCTCGACGGGGTTCGACCACATTGACTTGGGGCATTGCCGCGAGCGGGGCATTCGAGTCTCGAATGTTCCTTCTTATGGCGAAAACACCGTCGCCGAGCACACCTTCGCGCTCATTCTGGCGCTTTCGCGCAACATTCACAAAGCCTTCGTGCACACGTTGGCGCGTGACATTCCCTTCGAAGAACTCCGCGGGTTCGATTTGGCGGGCAAGACACTGGGGGTGATCGGCGCCGGGCGCATCGGCCTCCACGTCATCAAGATCGCCAAGGGCTTTGGCATGCAAGTGGTCGCCTTCGACGTCCGGCAGGAGCCACTGCTGGCCGAGGTGCTGAATTTCCGCTACGCTTCCGTGGAAGAGTTGCTGGGCATTTCCGACATCGTCTCCCTGCATTGCCCCTACTCGCCCAAGACTCATCACCTCATCAATCCTGACAACATTCGCCTCTTCAAGCGGGGCGCGTTGCTCATCAACACCGCGCGCGGCGGTTTGATTGACCCGGCCGCGCTCACTCGAGCGCTCGATGAGGGCATCCTGTCCGGAGCAGCGCTCGACGTCCTGGAAGGCGAGGAGCTTTTGAAGGACGAGCGGCAGATCCTGGCGCAGTCGCTGGCGCAGGACAAGTTGCGGACGCTCTTGCTCAACCATTCGCTGCTCAACCGCGACAACGTTGTCATCACGCCGCACATCGCCTTCAACAGCCGCGAGGCCGTGCAGCGTATCCTGGAGACGACGCTCGATAACCTGAGCGCCTTCCTGCGGGGTCAGCCGAAGAATCTTGTCGTGTCTCATTAGGTAGAGGCTGTGAGAGGGGGGTCTTTCCTTCGCGAGCTGGCGGAGACACTTCACCGTCCCTGCAAATTCCCCCGCTGCGAGCCACGCGCCCACGCAGAAGACCGATTTCCAACACAAAAATTACCTCTCCTTAACTCACCCGAAACCTGTCCCGCAGTACCCTAACAAGCGGGTGCGCCATTCGGCGATCCACGACGAGAGGAAAAAGTTGCGAACCCGTCTGCGTGCTGTCCTTCTTCGCCTCATGTTCGTCGCTGTGTCGGGCGCGATGGGTCTGGCCATCAGTGAAGCGGCTCTCCGTCTCCAGGAGCCCTTCCTTCACCTGATGGAGCGCAAGTACAACTACGGGGCCCTGATCGTTTCAAATCCTGTTTGGGACCATGGGTTGCGTCCGAGCATGACACTCGCCTCCGCGTGGATGGATCCGGTTCGCTATCCCCGGCCCATCACTTACTCCACGAACAGCGACGGGTGCAGGTACCCGGTTGACCTCCGAGTCCCCAAGCCGCACGGCGTTCGGCGAATTCTAGTGCTGGGCGATTCCTTTACGCTGGGTTATTACTATGAGGATACGGTTGCGGCGCAACTCGAAGGGCGTCTCAACGCCCGGGTGGCGGGAGAGCATTTCGAAGTGGTGAACTGCGCCTCTCCCTCTCACAGCCCGCTGCTTTACTACCTCCGCCTGAAGCATCAACTCATCGATTTGCAGCCGGACGAGTTGCTCTTGAACATTGACCCGACGGACGTGTTTGACGACTACTGGCGCTACCGCCCGCGGTGTGTGTTTGCGCTGGGCGGTGAGCCCTTGGCCGTGAGAGGCTCCGTGAGTTCGAGTCGGAGAGCCTTGGAGTGGGCACTGGGCAAACTCTATGTGGCGCGCGTGCTGTGGTCGGTTCGCTCGACTGCGGGTGCCCGCGCAGGCCCTCAAAGCAGTGGCCGTGGAGCACCCACTGACCCGAATATCTTTGCTTATTATTCGACGCTGCCGGTGGAATCGGAAGCCTGGCAAAAGGAAGTCGGATTTTGCCTGGAAAACATTTCTCGCATCCTGGATTTCTGCCGGCAGCATGGGGTGGTTGTGACGGTGACGATGGTCCCGCACCAGGAGCAATTGCGGGCGGGCGCCGATGGCAAAATCTGGAACCGCGAATTCGATCGTCGCGTCGAAAAGCTCTGTCGGGACGCGGGGGTTGACTTCTATTCGCCGGCTGACGGCCTGGCGCGCGAGTTGAACGCCGGGCAGCCGCTCTACCTGGAGAGTGACATGCACTTCACGGTGGAGGGCGAGCGGTTGTGGTCCGGCCTGCTGGCGGATTTTTTTATTGCGCAGGAAGGGCAACGGCTGGAGCGGTCTCACCTCGCGCCACTGGCTGCCACCGCGCCCTAGTCCCATTGAGTTTTTGCAGATCACTGCGGTGTAGAGGAATGGCCTGTGAATTCGGTGGGTGCCCGGGGAACAGAAACTGACACAGACCGGCTCACGGCCTGCGACGTGTGGGAGCGCCGAGGGCGGCTTGGTGCCTTGGCGGTCTCGATCGTGGGGCTGGTCCTCGCTTCGCTTTGGATCTGGGGCTACACGCTCGACGATTCCTTCATTGGGTTCAGGTACGCGCAGAATCTCGCGGACGGCCACGGACTCGTCCTGAACCCGGGCGAGCGAGTCGAAGGTTACACCAACTTCCTCTGGGTTATCCTGCTTGCGGCGGTCCCCAACCTCACTGCGCATGCAGTACTCGCCTCCAAGATTCTCGGCCTGCTTTTCAACGCTTTGACGCTCGTCGTGTGCTACCTCTTGTGCGAAATCACCCGTACGGAAAAAGCCCCCGCATACGGTGGCGCTCTGCTGTTAACCGCCAGCAACGCCGCTTTCCTCGCCTCCGGAGTGGATGGCCTGGAGACAGCTCTTTTCACGCTGCTGACGTGCTGTGCAGTGCTGAGCTACTTGAAGGGCCTGCGAGCAAACCACCCAAAGGTCCAGGCCGGGTGGCTGCTGTCGGCATCCTTCCTGTTCGGCCTGCTGGTGATGACCCGCCCGGACGGAGCACTGACCTACGGCCTGATTTGGCTTCACGCGGCCTGGCGATTTCGCTCCCGCCCGGGTAGGCTCGCGCTCCTGTCGGTCCCGTTTCTGCTGGTGTATACGCCTTACTTCCTCTGGCGCTGGCACTACTACGGATTCTTCTTCCCCAACACCTTTTACGCGAAGCAGGGCGGCAGTTTGCTGCTCTTGACTCGCGGCGCTGGGCGGATTCGTAATTTCCTTGGCTTGCAGGCCGGCGGCCTGCTCGTGGCGGGTGCCGCAGCTCTCGCGGCGGTGCTGTTTGCCACGACGGAGTCAACCGTCCTGGGACTCGCAGTTCTTGCTCGCCTGCTTTTCGAGTTATGGTCGGGAGGTGAATGGTCGGGCTACTTCCGATTTCTTGTTCCCACTCTTCCGTTCCTCTGGATTCTCATCGAACGATTCTCCGTCGGTGTGGTTCGAGCCGCTGACCTAGGCCGTCGTGGCTCTTACTTGCTTGTCGGCCTGCTGGGGCTGATGCTGGGCAATCAGGTTCTCCAGTTTGTCAGGCTCCGGAGTCAACTGCTGGAGCCGCACCGGATCGGCTTCGAGCGCGCCCACGTGGCGCTGGGACAGTGGCTCAAGCGGAACTCCCCGGCAGGCGCGACCATTGCGGTGGGCGATATCGGGGCCATTCCGTTTTACTCCGGCCTGCGAGTCATCGACACAGCAGGTCTCGCGGATGCCCACGTGGCTCGCCTGCCGGGAGTTCTCTACAGCAAAGCAGATTCCGGTTATGTCCTCTCCCAGATGCCGCAATTCATTATCCTGCTCGTCCGGCGCTGCGAGCCGAAGGCGGAGGACTTCTACTCGGCGATGGACAAAGCGATTGCCGCGGAGACCGAGTTCCAGAGTGAATACCAACGCCTGAATTGCTGGGACTACAACGCTGACTACCACCTGCTCCTCTACAGCCGAAAAAAAGATCGGTCACCGCCGTGAAGCGCCGTGCACGATTGGACGAATCCTTCACTGGCGCCATCCTGCTTGCTCCGCTCCGGCCTTGGGGGGGGTTCAATTACCCCCGACCGGCCGACTTTTGTCACTTCCAGGAACGCAGTTCCTCAAGCAAAATTCCTTCTGCGGGCGCAAAACGCAGGAGGCCCAGTAAGTTGTTTAGAAAAGTAGGAGGTCGTCGATTTTAGTTGCAATTCCAGTTGCAATAAGACATTTCCGAGACCCGGACAGAATGTCCTTCCACCTGCGCTGATTGGAAGCCCCCTTGCAGTGAACGAGCGATGAAGGAACCCGCTGCGGAATTGGACGCACCCATGACTCTCTACCAGGCCCGAAACCACTCCTCCCTGAAAGTCCTTGCAATTTCAGACGATTGGATGACTCGGCGGTCTATAAACCAAATGGGTCTATACGCCGGAGACCGACTTCATGTCCTCCGCAAAGCTCCCTTCGGGGGCCCCCTTATCGTCAAGAGCCACAACAGCCAAGTTGCAATCAGTCGGCAACTAGCGGAGAAGATTCGAGTCGAACTCGTCCCGTGAAGATTGCGCTGGTCGGCCAACCCAATTCCGGAAAGAGCACACTGTTCAATGCCGTCGCGGGCTATCGTTCGCTGACCTCGAATTTCGGCGGCACAACGGTTGAGTACACGTACAGCCGCGCCCGTGTGGGCAGCGACGTCGTTGACCTTTTTGACCTTCCGGGTCTTTACTCCTTGAATCCCGCCAACCCGGCTGAAACTTGCAGCCGGGAGTTTCTATTCACGGGTGATTGGGACATTCTGGTCAACGTGCTGGACGCCTCCCAATTGGCTCGCAGCCTGGAACTCACCCTTGAACTCCGCGATCTCGATGCGCCCCTCGTGGTATGTCTCAACATGATGGACGAGGCGGCACGCAAGGGAATGGTGATTGATACTCCGGCGCTGGCGGAAGCGCTCGGAGTACCCGTAGTGGAAGCCATCGCCGCGCGCGGGCAAGGGGTGGTCGAGACGTTCCGCGCCGCTATTAAGCTCCAAGGGACGCGTCCTGCGGCGCCACCGCGAAGAATCCTTTACCCGCAGGAAATCGAAGGCGTGCTGGAAAGGTTGGCGCGGGCATTGAACGCCGGCGGTGAGCGCGGCACTTGGTCAGGTCTGCCGCGCGAGGCGGACGCAGACAGGGAGCTTCGGGGAAGGGAAGTTCCACGCGGACCGGTGGGCGTGACAGCTTGTGTGATGGTGGAGCCGCCGGCTCCAACCGCCGTTGGCACGAAACTTCCGAATCTGCGCGGCCAGGCCCTCCAATTTCTGCAGAGCGACCCGCGACGCGCTGGGCAGCTTGATCCTGGAGTCGCCTATGCCGTCCACGCCGCCCGGACCGAGATCGAGTTGGGCGCGGGCCAGCCTGCCGATGCGGCGATCTCCTCAGCGCGCCATGCTGCCTGCTTGAACCTCTTTGAGCGTGTCGCCCGGGTGACGAAACCCAGCGCCGACTGGCGCGAGCAGGTTGACCGCCTGCTCATGCATCCTGTCTGGGGGTATGGGTTGCTCGCCCTCATTTTCCTTGGCTTCTTCCGCGCGGTCTTTGATCTTGGCAAACTGGGCGAGGGACATATTCTGGCAGCATTCGAGAGCCTGATCGCCTACCTCGGTCAAATCCTTGGATCCGCGAGCCTGGGCTTTGCGGTGGTGAAAGGCGCGTTGCTCGGGACAGCGGGAGCGTTCGCTGTCGTCCTGCCCTATCTCGTGCCGTTCCTGATCGGACTTTCGATTCTCGAAGACGTGGGGTATCTGGCGCGGGTCGGCTACCTGATGGACGCGGCCATGCACCGTCTGGGCCTGCACGGCACGGCCATGATCCCGGTCCTGCTTGGCTACGGGTGCAGCGTGCCGGCGGTAATGGCGACGCGTATCTTAACCTCGCGGCGCGACCGCTTCATAGCGGCTTTCCTCGCCGTCCTCGTACCTTGTTCGGCGCGCATGACGGTGATCATGGCGCTGGCGGGGTTCTACCTTGGGGCTTACTGGGCCCTGGGCATCTACGCCCTCAACCTAGTGGTG
>Ga0315281_10006085_pt1 | contig 17198 bp, 17 predicted proteins | sample YL17G07_0_MG_FD_204540 | JGI IMG/M metagenome (GOLD analysis project Ga0315281, IMG submission 204540) | Sediment microbial communities from Yellowstone Lake, YNP, Wyoming, USA - YL17G07_0 | ecosystem: Environmental > Aquatic > Freshwater > Lake > Sediment | place: USA: Wyoming | collected...
CTCTGGATGTTGACGGAGCTGTCCGGCGTGTCTCCCAAGATCAGTCTCATCTGGGTGTAATGGCCGGCTGTCAGAGCCGCAATCCCCAGCGACTCGCGCACGCCGTTGACAAGCGTCAAGAGATTGTAGGTCTTGTCCGGAGTTCCGACGGTCCGCCAACTGTCATCGGCGCCACCCGACATGTGAACCTGTACTTCTTTGATCGTGACGTAGACGGCCTCATACTGGTCCGTCGATGCGTCCGTCAGACCGACGGACAAAGTCCCGTTGCCCCCGCTGCCGCCACAGCCCCATAGAAAAAGCGCCGCGAGCGGCGTGATAACGAGCGATGTGACAATTTTGTTCCATTTCATAGACGTCTCCTTGTTTTTGTTTGATTGACACGGTGAGCTTACAAGAGGGAGACAGGTCGAACAATCGGGGCAAACATGATTTTTTACTGGGGGATTTCCCTAGCCTTAGTCTAATTCTTGTTTGGATTGAAGATATTCCAACAGAACTGGAAGAATAACTTCTTTCACAATATCCGTGATATCGGACGCTTCTTTTCCCGCAGCGATGAAGCCCGCGGCTGCCGCAGCGCCCGTTGATTGGTAAGGATGTTTCCGAGTCCATTCCTTGATATCAATGCCATCAGTAGTTTCGAGTATTTTCTGAATCAAGGTTCCACTTATTTTCGAAAAATCCGATGTGACCTTTTTAGTTTTTGAAAAATGAGCTGTTAAAAAAAGGATCGCACCTAAAAGAAAAACCCCGCCCGTAATCACCCAAGCCAGCCAGGGTTGAGCCACAAACACCGATTCCAGACCGGTTGCGGCCCCGTACATCACAAAGGAAGCGGAGATCAGAAGAATCCCAGCCGCCAAAATGACGGCCAGGATTCCAAGAGTCATATTTGAGAAAAAAGGACGCATTATCGGCGATTAAAATAGGCCCCGGCAACCAAGCCAACACCAGCCGCAACGAGAAGAGATGCCAGCGGATGTTCGCCTATCGTTTTCTCGAGACCTTTTTCAAGATTCCGGGCTTTTTTCATTCCTTGATCATAGTACTTGGCCGCATTGTCCTGAAATTGGCCAACCGCATCGCCGGCCAGCTCTTTGGTGATGGAACCCAGGTCTTCAACATTATGACCCAGAGCGGATGCCTTCTTGCGAAAGGCCACGGCGTGTTGATTCAATGCATTTTCATTTGTAGACATGACATTTTCTCCTTGTTGTAAAGCTGTTGATGTTTAGCTTCTCAAACGAATAAAGTAAAAAATAGAAGCCAGTTCTTCATAAGTCCTCCGTTACTCGATTCAACTTACAAGAGAGGGAGAAGTCGAACAATCGGGGCAGACATGATTTTTGACTAGGGGTTTCCCCCATTCACAAATCAGGCAATTCCCGATATCAAAACTTTGGCGGATGTCTTAGTATCCCAAGTCAAGAGGTGCTTTATGAAATTATCCAAAATGTCCTTCGTCCCTTCGCTTGTTTTGCTCATCTTGGTCTTCGCATCTCCTCTCTTTGCGGCCCCGCCTGAAGGCGGTTATGTCCAGCTTTTCGCAAATAAGGATCTGAAGGGAAGTGCGATGATGGTCAAAGCCGACATCCCGGACATGAAGACGGCCGTCACCGACGACGGTAAGAAGGGGTTCGACGACCGGGCTTCCTCCGCAAAATATGACATCCCCGCGGGTTGGGAAGTGGTCCTTTACGCGGACGCGAATTACCAAAAAAGGGTCTACGTGCTCAAGGGCGCCGGCGAGGCCAAGGACTTGAGCAAAGGGGAAGACAAAATCTCCTCGCTCCGTTGGGAACAAAGGTAGAACAGTCGCACGCCAGTCACCGCGCGTGATCACGCAGTTGTTATTTCGATCCACGCCTCGGCATTTCATCTTTCCTTTGGCGTTTTTTCGCATGCGCTAGCCCCCCTGAGAGGGTCAGGCTCATGACAGACAGAAAGAAATAAATGATGGGTTTAAATACTCGCATACATTGCTCCCTATAAAGTCAAAATTACTAAGATTGACTCAATTAAGCTTACAATGGGGAAAGAGGTCGAACAATCGGGGGAGACAGGATTTTTGACTGGGGGATTTCCCTAGCTTCCTTTATATAATTCCCTCTCGAGAAACCTTTCTCTCAGGAGGACCTATTATGGCGGAAAAGAAATGGCACGACCTCGGCCCCGTCGAATCACTCAACAAGAAACCCCTACAAGAAATTAGGATCGACCGCGCGAAGATCGCGCTCTCCTATGCCCATGGCAAGTTTGGCGCCATCTCGGGGGTCTGTAACCACGTGGGAGGGCCCTTGGGAAATGGCTGCTTGGAAGGCGAATTCGTCGTCTGCCCCTGGCATCATTGGAAATACGACCTAAAAAATGGGATTGGCGAGCCCGGTTTTGAGAAGGAGTGCGTGGAGGCCGAGTATCCCCGCTACTCCACCTCCGATGAACTACTCAAATCGGCCCTCGAGGGCGCCAAAGATCAAGGCGCCTAGACGCAACTGATCCGTCTCAACGATCTCAAGTTTCGCAATTGTGAAGGGTTTTATTCAAAGAGCTCCCAGGCCTGTACGTGGCCTTGCTCGATCACCCAAATGGATGCCCAGGACGGACTCACGCCCGTGTATGAGGCCGTCGTCCATTGGGCCGATGTGATCCTAATCTCCACACCCATCCGTTGGGGTTCGGCGAGTTCTCTGTATTACAAGATGGTGGAGCGGATGAACTGCATCCAAAACCAGATCACCACCCACAACAAGGTCTTGATTCAAAATAAGGTGGCCTCCTTCATCATCACCGGCGGGCAGGACAACATTCAGGCCGTGGCGGGCCAGATGTTAGGCTTCTTTGCCGAGTTGGGATTCTTCTTTCCGCCTTTTCCCTACATCGCCCACTCTCTGGGATGGGCGGCCGAAAACATGGAACGAAACGTAGCCTTTGTTCAGGCATGCACCGAATTGAACGAAGGCGCCCGTGATCTGGCGAGGCGTTCGATCGAGATGTCGAAGCGGCTCTTGGCGAATGAGAAAATTGTGGGTGAACGCATCGTGCGTGCCGGTCGAAAGGCCCACGGAGAGAAACACCATTTGTAAAATTCAACTTGTCACACGAAGGCCGATTGGATACATCTTATCTCCATAGGAGAGATTATGAAAAACAAAATAGCCATCTTGGGAGTTCTCATGTTGACGTTTTTGGCCATGGCGGGAATGTCACGACCGGGAGTGTCAAGTCCGGGCTGCGATTGCAACGCACATGGCTCCACGAACAGTCAGATTGTTCGCTAGAGCGAAGGAATTGTTATCGCTTTTTAAAAAGCTCCTGAAAGACTTGTTCAACTAGGCTACTGCCTTGAACACCGTTAAATTCATTCTGGCTCAAAAGGTTATCCCCATTGGTGTCGAGACGGTTGAAGGTCGCGGTATCGCTACGCCATTCGCTGCGTGAGATCCTCCCGTCGTTGTTGACATCGAGTTCGCTGAAGACAGCGACTGGAATTTGCGACCGATTATAAAATTCATTGTGGCTTAATCGTCCGTCGCGGTTGCGATCCAACTGGTTAAACGACTGCGTGGTGTTATTCCATTCGTCACGTGATACGAAGCCGTCATTATTGTAATCAAGCTCTCTAAAGCGATCCAATTGTGTGGCACCTTGTTGACCAAACTCCCCGGCACTTAAAATGCCGTCGTGATTCAGGTCCAGACGGTTAAATTCCTGCATCGTGCCCGTCCATTCGCTGGGAGCAATCACGCCGTCGTTGTTGCGATCCATCCGGCTGAACTGACCCGAATAGGCCGACGGTTGATTCCCTTGATAGCGGTTCGCTTCGGGCCTCACTTCATCGCCTGAGAGGACGCCGTCGCCATTCCAATCCAGGTTATTGAAAGATACGTCGTTGCCACGCCATTCATCACGCGTGATCACGCCGTCGTGATTTCGGTCCATGCCTCGAAATTTCATCTTTCCTTTGTTATTTTTTGCATCCGCCAGCCCCCCTGAGAGGGCCAGGACCATGATGGTTAGAGTAAAGATTTGAAAACAGTTCTTCATAAGTCCTCCGTGGTATTAGCTTAATTAGCCCCCCCGCACCGTCCGGTGCGGGGGGCTTTCAACCCGATCCGTTCACTAGCTTCCTTTACGACCTGAAGCACCTCAACTGAATCAAATGATCTGATGGCACCCGGTAGGGTGGCCGTAGCGAGGGCTGTCCTGCTGCCCGCTGGAGGCCGCTCGCTTCGCGAGTAAGGCAGGCACTGCCGCGGGAAGCGGCCTGGGCGCCTTACGGTTTAGTCACGGCATTAGCGTCTAATGTAACCGCCGTCTGCGCCAACGCCCTGCCGTTCAGAGAGGCACCGGTATTCAGCACAATCGCTGTTTGACACAATATAATTCCCTTAAAGTTAGACGTCGTTCCAAGAGTCGCTTGGCCGGCGACCTGCCAGAAGATGTTCTTGGCTTGTGCGCCACCTGCCAGGGTCACTTTTTTAGCGTCGGCCAAGTTTAGATTTTGCGCTATCTGGAAGATCCAGACATCGTTTGCGCCACCCGAGAGCGTAACATCCGTTGATATTAAAACATCGGTGCCCCATTTATAGAGGCCAGGGACGAGGGTTAGCCCGCCAATCTCTCCGGCGCCCAGTTCAGTAGCATCCGGTAATGTCCGTCCAGCGGCGTCCGTGAACGCGGTTTCCATGTCGCTTACAGCCGTGGTCATGTTCGCTGGAGTAGGGGGATCATAGTCGGCTGCGTATACCTTTCCGGTCACTAAAGACGATGTCGTAAATGTAGTCGGAGGAGCTGATAATCCAAATCCAGTGATGAAACTCGCGGCGGCTGGACTCACTCCAATATCTCCAACAACTGAGGTGGTTCCAGTGGTTGAAATTCCTGATTTTGCTAGAATCACGAAATTGCCGGCTGTTCCAAGGACAACCGGCTCTGGACCTGCCGCTGTCGCTGTACCTGTCTTAAAGCTCCATACCTTATTGGCAGCCAATGCATTGCCCGCGAGGTCCTCGGCCCCAGTCGTGATCGTTGCCGTAAATGTGGTGTTGGGTGCGAGATTGCTTCCGGGAGCAAAGGTTGCGACGTTGCCCAAGGAAGTCACAGTGCCTGAAACAGGCGTTGCCCCTTGCTTTAAGGTAAAGGTTGCTGTGGTGATCGTTGCAGGGTCCATTGCCTCATTGAAGGTGGCGGCGATGTTCCTGTTGATGGCCACATCAGTGTCAGCGTTAGCAGGATTTGTAGAAGTGATCGTCGGGGCGGTGTCGTCTGTCGTTGTACCGGTGGTAAAGGTCCATTCGTAGTCACTTGCCAAACCATCGCCTACCAGAGCCTCGACCCCCGTCGTGATGGTCGCCGTGAAGACGGTGTTGGATGCAAGGTTCGCTGCGGGTGAAAAGATCGCAATGTGATTTTTTGAATCCATGTCCACTGTTCCCGCGACAGAGGTTGAGCCAGGTCCTGTGACCTGAAAGGTTGTGGTCGTGATCGTTAGGGGATCCATCTCTTCGCTAAAGGTTGCAGCGATTTTCCTATTGATCGCCACACCCGTGGCCGCATTGACGGGGTTTGTGGAACTGACCTCAGGGCCTCCGCCCGCCGCATTCGTGTTGTTACATCCCGCGGCACCTCCAAAATAGACGCTGGCTATAGCGAGAGACCCGACAGCGAGCAGTGTAATGAAATGTCCCCTGTATTGATGACGCATGTGAGGCCTCTCTTTTTGACGGACGTTTGATTTTGCATTTGTCGAGGTTACAAGAGAGGGAGGGGGCGAGCAATCGGGGGAAACAGGATTTTTAACTAGGGGATTCCCCTAAAGAAAAGCCCCCCGCACCGGGAAGGTGTAGGGGGCTTTCAAACCGATCCGTTCACTAGGGCGCCTTTACGGGGAAGGCAATGTAACGGTGCAGGAATCACAGGTAATCGCAGCCGCCGACGGACCTTGATTCAATGCCCTTCCTTCCAGATTGGCACCCGTCTGGAGTGTGATCGCCGTTCCTGCGATGATGGTTCCTTTCATGATCGAGGTTATTCATATATTCTCCGTTTCTTAAATTGAGACTACATGAGCGAGTGAGAGCAAACCATCAGGGGAGACCGGATTTTTGACTAGGGGATCACCCTAGCTGCCGCAGGGAGCAGCCTAGCTCACCCTTTTCACCGAAAACCAGATGAGAGCAATCCCTCCCACGAGCGCCACCACTCCAAAAATGGGAGAGACTGGGAAAGTTTTTGTTTCTACCTGGGTGACTTGGAGGGAACCCAAGTCCAAAACTTTTTCATGTGTCTTGTAGGTGATTCCCTTGTACAAAAGTAACAGGGTCCCAACGGTGACCAGGAGGATGCCGAGTATTTTCATATTCATAGAACCTCCGAGTATTTACGGCTTTGTAACCGTACTTTGATCCAGAGTGACTGCGGTCTGTGCCAACGCCCTGCCCTTCATCACTGCGCCGGTCTCTAGAACAATCGCCGTTTGACACAATACAATTCCATTAAAGTGAGACGTCGTTCCAAGGGTCGCCTGGCCGGCGACCTGCCAGAAAATATTCTTGGCCTGCGCCCCACCTGCCAGGATCACTTTTTTGCCGTCAGCCATGGTTAGATCTTGCGCTACCTGGAAGACCCAAACATCGTTTGCGCCACCAGAAAGCGTGACATCCGTTGATATTAAAACATCGCTGCTCCATTTATAGAGGCCAGGGGCGAGGGTTAACCCGCCAATCTCGCCGGCACCCAGTTCCGTCGCATCCGGCAATGTCCGTCCCGCGGCGTCTGTGTACGCGATTTCCATGTCGCTGACGGCCGTCGTCATGTTTATTGGAGTCGGAGGCGCATAGTCGGCCGCGTATATCTTTCCGTCCACTTGATCGGATGTCGAAAATGTATTCGAGGCATCCGCTGTTTCTGAAAATCCCGTAATAGCGGTCTGGTCGATGGGACTCACCCCGATATCGCCGGTCACTGCGGAGTTTGGAACGGTTGAGATTCCTGATTTTGCCAGAATCACAAAATTGCCGGCTGTTCCAAGGACGACCGGCTCCGGACCTGCCGCTGTCGCTCCACTGACACTTGTTGTAAAACTCCATACAGCAGCGGAAGCCAATGCATTGCCTGCCAGGTCTTTGGCCCCGGTGGTGATCGTCGCCGTATATTTGGTGTCGGCTTCTAGATTGCTTGTTGGGTCAAAGGTCGCGACGGAGCCCGCGGAGGTCACAGTACCTAAAACAGGCGTTGCCCCTTGCTTTAAGGTAAAGGTTGCTGTGGTGATCGTTGTAGGGTCCATCGCCTCACTGAAGGTAGCGGTGGTGTTCCTGTTGACGACGACCCCCGAGGCCGCATTGACGGGGTTTGTAGAACTCACGGTGGGTGCGGTGTTGTCAGGGCCTCCATCTCCACCTCCGCCCGCCGCATTCGTGTTGTCACATCCTGCGGCACCTCCAAAGTAGACGCTGGCCGCGAGCGACGCGACAGCGAGCAATGTCATGAAGTAGCCTTTGTATTGGCGCATGTGAGTACCCCCATTTTTGACGGACATTCGACTTTGCATGGATTGAGCTTACAAGGGAGAGAGAGGTCGAACAATCGGGGGAGACATGGTTTTTAACTGGGGGATTTCCCTAGCAGAGAATTTTTTCTCTATACCGGTTGCGGTCGGAATCTGGACACAATCTTGGAGACAATAAAAAAAATGAAAAAGGCAGCCAATAAGATCCCACAAATAGATGGCGCACTCAGCACAACCTCTGGGATGTTGAAGCTAATCGTCATGATCACGATAAAGATAAGCAGTATGGCTAAAGAGAACACGTGAGACTCCTTAATATAAAATCAAAAGCTCGATCGCCCCAGTGGGGTGTCTAAGAAACTACAAGAAAGGGGAGATAGGAACAATCGGGGGAGACAGGATTTTTGGCTAGGGGAATTCCCTAGCCTCCTTTACCCAATTTGTTTCTTCACGATCTCCGGCAAGGCGCGGGTGTCGATCGGCTTCGTGATGTAATCGTCGAACCCCGCCTCCAGGACGAGCTCGCGGTCGCCCTTCATGGCGTATGAGGTAACGCAGATGATCTTGATGCCCCTCGTCGCGGGATCGTTCTTGAGGATCTTAGCCGCCGTGACGCCGTCCATCAACGGCATCTGGATATCCATCAGGATCAAGTCGGGCTTTTCCTCCCTTGCCTTCTTGACGCCTTCCTCGCCGTTCTTGGCTTCGATCACCTCGTACTTTTGAAAAACCAAGATATCCTTCATCAGCATCATGTTCTTCTCATTGTTTTCCACGATCAGTATCTTTTTCATTACTAAGCCTCCTTAGTCGGCAGCGTGAATGTAAACGTCGATCCCTTTCCTTCGCCCGAGGACTCCGCCCAGATCCGTCCGCCATGCATCTCGACCAGTTTCTTCGTCAATGCCAGCCCGAGCCCGGTCCCTTCATGGTTCTTGGTGACTCCGGCATCCAGCTGGGTGAAGGCGCTGAAAAGCTTCGGAATGTCCTCGGCTTTGATCCCCAAGCCGGTATCCTCAACGCCGATCTCAACCTCCCCGTTCGCCCTTTTTACTCCGACAGTCACCTTGCCGCCGTCAGGGCTAAATTGGAGCGCATTGCTCAGAAGGTTGAACACGACTTGCTTGAGTTTTCTCTCATCAGCCATTATCTCGATATCCGCTCCGTGCGTTATCTCCAGAGCAAGGCCGATATTATGTTTGAGAGCCTTTTCCCTCTGCATATCCAGCGCATATTCAAGTATTGTCTTCAGACGGATGTTCCCAGGCTCAAATCCCACCTTGCCCGCCTCAACCTTGGAAAGGTCGAGCACGTCGTTGATCAAGCTCAAGAGATGCTTCGCGCTGGAGATCATATTGTTGACATACTGTTTCTGTTTTTCATTGAGAGGGCCGAACGTCTGGTCCTCCAGCACTTCGGAGAAACCGATGATCGAGTTAAGCGGCGTACGCAGCTCGTGACTCATGTTGGCCAGGAATTCCGATTTGACCCGAGAGGCGCGTTTTAACTCGGCGGCCAACTCCTTTAACTCTTCATGGGCTTTTTCCAGTCCATTTTCTATCTCCCTGCGCTCGGTGATGTCCTCGATGGCCAGGAGGATGATGCGTTCCTTTCCCGACACTCTTTGAATTTGCCGGGCGTTCAAAAGCATGATGCGTCTGCCAATGGTAGTAAAGTCATGTTCAACCTCATAGTCATCAAAGGTTGTTTTTTGGGGGAGGATGGTTTCCAGCAGTTCCCGCAGCTTTGGAATATCCCACTGCTTATTGCCCAGGTCATAAATAAGCTGTCCCATGGTCTCTTCAGGCTTTACTTTGAAGACGTCATAGAAAGAACGGCTGACTTTGACCACTCTTAGATCTTGATCCAGAGCGATCAAAGGCTCACGAACGGTGTTGATGATGCTCTCGGCGTATTCCAGCGATTTTTCTACGGTTCTTTCCAAGCCCATTTCCACCGCTCCCCGGTAAATGATACAGGGAGAAGAAATGACGAACAATCAGGGGAAGCAGGATTTTTAACTGGGGGAAAACCCTATGCAGGTCTATGCGCTTCCAAGAAGCATTTTGACGGACTTGATCAAATCTTTCTGAAGCGATGATTTTGCTAGAAACTTGTCCATGCCATCGCCAAGCTCACCTTTCTTTAAGAGATTGGTAGTGAAGAGGATCGGAATATGGCGCGTGGTCGGGTCACGCTTGAGAGCCATCTGGACTTCCACGCCGTTCATCTGCGGTAGATTGATGTCCAAGATGATCAAATCTATTTTTTCAGACTTAGCCTTCACGATCCCATCTTCTCCGGTGGAAGCAAATATCAGGTTCTTATATCCGCCCTTGATCAGATTGAGCTTCATGATCTTCTGATCCTGCGCGTTGTCTTCGATGATCAGAATTTTTGCCATGGATTTCCATTCATTTTAAATTTGGGAGCTTATTGATGATGTGCCAGTAGAAATTAAATCCGTCCACGGCATTTTCAAATTCCTGATATTCCACGGGCTTTTGGATAAAACTGACAACACCGTAGCTATAGCTTTTGATGATGTCTTTTTCATTTTTTGAGGACGTGAGTATCACGACGGGAATTACCTTGAGCCTCTCGTCCTTCTTTAAAACGTGCAATACTTCAAAACCGGTCAGTTTCGGCAGTTGTATATCCAAAATGATCATGTCCGGAGACGAAAATTTGGACTGATCGGCATATTGGTTTTGATGATACATGTAATCCAGCGCCTCCTGGCCGTCTCGCACCACAAAAATATTGTTTTTGAGTTTGGCCTTGTCAAAAGCCCTGAGCGCGATCTTGATGTCAGCCTCACTGTCCTCCGCCAACAAAATGTCGATGGGATGCTTGTTGATGCCTGTCGTATCCGTGGTCTGGATCATTTGATTGCCCCCCATTTGCGTTGGAATGCTTCGGAATTGTAAAAATAAACTTTGCGCCTTTACCCAGCTCTGATTCCACCCAGACATGGCCTTTGTGATCCTCAATGATCCTCTTCACGATGCTAAGGCCCGCTCCCGTGCCTTCGTATTCCTCCTGGGTGTGGAGACGCTTAAAAAGTCCAAAGATCTGTTCATGAAATCTCGGCTCGATCCCAATGCCGTTGTCGGCGACATAAAATTGGTGTTCGTCTTCTGTCTCCAGGCAACCGACTTCGATCTCAGGAGCCCCGCCGGTCTTTGAAGAGAATTTCACCGCATTGTTCAACACATTGACGAGAACCTCTTCCATCTTGATACGGTCGCAGTAAACCTTGGCAAGGTTTGACTGAATATGGAGTTTCGCGTTTTTTTCCTTAAGGTCAAACTCGATCCGTTTCCGGGCGCTTTCAATGAGGTCGTTCATGTCCACATCTTCATAAGGATTTTGAAGACGTGAAATTTTGGACAAGGTAAGAAGATCGTCGATCAGTTTTGTCATGCGACCAATGCCCTTTTGGATTTCCAGTAAATGATCGCGTCCGTTCTCATCTAATTGATCCTTGTTATCTTCTTCAAGGAAGCTCGCAAACGATGAGATGGCCCGCAGAGGGGCGCGCAAATCATGACTGGCCGTGTAGACAAAACTATCCAATTCCAGATTTACTTTCTCCAAATTCTTCTTTTCTTCTGTGAGCCGCTCCACGGCCCGCTTACGTTCGGTGATGTCGCGCTCGGTCGTGGCAACGCCTATCGGTTTGCCGGCCTCATCCACCAACCTCGTTACCGTCATCCAGACGTCTAACGTCCGGCCATCCTTCGTGACGCGCTGGGTCTCGAAGGATGGGACCTCTTCCTTTCCACCCAGCACACGCTTCATGAAATCTAACGCCTCTTGCCGCTTGGCCTCGGGAATGGTCTCTTGAATGTTCGCCGCCTGCGCCTCTGATTCCGTATAACCGTACATCCTCTCCGCCCCTCGATTCCACGCGCTGATCTTTCCCTCAAGATCCTGGACCGTTATGGCATCGTTGGAGTCGATCACGACCGCGGCCAAGCGCCGCAAACTCGCCTCTACCCGCTTGCGTTCGGTGATATCGCGCTCGGTTGTGGCAATTCCCACCGGCTTGCCGGCCTCATCCACCAACCTCGTCACCGTCATCCAGACATCCAGCGTCCGGCCATCCTTGGTGACGCGCTGGGTCTCGAAGGATGGAACATCCACCTTCTCCTCCAGCACACGCTTCATAAAGTCCAACGTCTCTTGCCGTTTGGGGGAGGGAATGGTCTCTTGAATGTTCACTACCCGTGCCTCTGATTCCGTATAACCGTACATCCTCTCCGCGCCTCGATTCCATGCGCTGATCTTTCCCTCGAGATCCTGGACCGTTATCGCATCGTTGGAGTCGATCACGACCGCGGCTAAGCGCCGTAAATTCGCCTCCTCCTGCTTGCGCTCGGCAAGTTCCTGCTTTGACGACACATAAGATTCATTCAGTTTGTCTCTCATTTCATTTCTGATGGTCTCTACATCACACCTTACGGACTAGGTTACAAGAAAAGGAAGAGGGGAGCCATGGGGGGAAGCAGGATTTTTGACTAGGGGATTCCTCTAGCGAGAAGCAGCCTACTCGACCAGGGGACAACGGGCCGTGATCACCGTGCCTCGCCTCGCTCCTTGACGAATCTCAAGGGTCCCTCCTATATCCGAGGCCCGGTACCTCATGATGCGCAGCCCCATCCCTTCCTTTTGTGTAAAATTCTTTGGAAGGCCGAGACCGTCGTCGCTGATGGAAAGAACGATCTCTTCGCCCTTTTTCATCATGTGACGCTTAAGCTGCACTTTGATCCGTTTGGCCTTGCCGTGCCTGATGGCATTGTTGATCGCCTCTTGCGCGATGTAGTAAAGATTGATTTTATATTGAGGGTTCGAAGTGATCGTTACTTCCTTGCACTCAAAGGCACAATTCACTCCGAATAAAGCCTTCACTTGCTCCGCGGCTTCCGCGAGCGCCGGAATGATCCCGATGTTTTCCAAGGCGATCGGAGTTAAGCCCCGGGCCAGCCGGCTGATTTCAAAGATACCCTGCTTGACCAGTTGAGTGATCTTAGCCGCATCGTGAGACTCTTTGGATACTTCCGCCCCTTTGCCGGCGAGCCTCTTTTCCAAGCTCCGGCTCAAGAGGGCGATTCCGGTCATGTTTTGCCCCAATCCATCGTGAAGATCCTTCCCGACCCTCTGTTTTTCTCCTTCGGAGAATTCCACGATCTTTTTGGTCACCCGGTTTTCCATGGTCAGAAGATCAATGGCGACCAAGATCATCGGCGCGTCTTTGCCTTGATTTTGTGGGCCATGCCGGGAGATCTGCCGGGCATTGAGCAGTAGGGTCCTGTAACCAATGACGGGGAAATCGTGCTCGATTTCAAAGTTGGAGATCTCCTTCTTCCGGGGAATGATTTTCTCCAGAAGAATCCGTAAGCGAGGGATGTCCCACTGACCCTTTGCAAGGCTATAAATATGTTTCTTCTCGGTCTCCAGGGCGGTCAGCTTAAAGGATTCGTAAAAGGAAAGATTTGCCCTCACCACTTTCAATTCCGAATCGAGGATCAGAAGGGGCTCCCGAATCGTTTCGACGATATTGTCGGCGAATTCTTTGGCCAAGGTCACCTCAAGGTTCCTGTTTTGGAGCTCCTCGTTGAGTGTCGTCAATTCTTCGTTGGTCGATTGCAGTTCTTCCTGGGTCGTCACCAATTCCTCATTGGTGCTTTGCATCTCCTCATTCGTCGCGTTCAGCTCTTCGTTCGTGGCCTGCAGTTCTTCATTCGTCACTTCGAATCGCATGATGACGTCGTCGATGGTTTTCTTGGTCGCTTCCAGAGCTTTTCTCAATTGGTCGTCATGGACGCCTCCATCCAATCGTTTTTCACCGCCCGCTTGAACCCGGAAAACATGTTTTTCCTTATTTTTCTCCTTATTCGTTTCCTCAACAGCCTTCCCCATGCCAGACGTCTTTTTCACATAGAGTTTTGTTCTTTTGTCGACAAGCTCAAACAAATGAGGAAATGGTCCAACCGCCTCTTCTTTTCCCAGGAGGAGAAAACCATTCGGATGAAGTGCATGATGAAGGAACGGAACGATCTTCTCCTGCACGTTCGGTCCCAAGTAGATAAAGAGGTTCCGGCAACTGATGAGATCCATGTTTGCAAACGGCGGCTCCCGAATCAAATCGTGCTTACCAAAAACACAGAGGCTGTGGATCTCGTTGTTGATCTCGTAGCCGTCTTTCGTCTTCGTGAAAAAGCGGCGCAAACGATCCCTTGAGACACCGGAAACTTCATTTGTTTTAAAGACGCCCTTCCGGGCCCTTTCAATGGAGAGATCGCTGATGTCCGTGGCGAAAATCTTGACGGGGAGTTTTTTGGCCCTGCGCCCCTTGCGCCCCAAGGCTTCCACAAGACCCATCGCAATCGAGTAAGCCTCCTCGCCCGCGGAGCATCCGGGAACCCAGATGCGACAAGGCTTCTGGAGGGTCTTATTCTTAAGAATCCTGGGAAATACGTTCTCCTTCAGACTCTGAAAAACCGAGGGATCCCTGAAAAAGCTCGTTACATGGATCAGAAAATCTTCCATCAATTGCTTGGATTCCTTCGGATTTCCTCGAAGAATTTCCAAGTACTCCCGCAGGGTCGTCACCCTGTGGAAGCCGAGTCTCCTTTGAATCCTCCGGAGGATCGTGCCCGGCTTGTAAAGACTGAAATCGACGCCCGTCGTTCTCTTGATGATGGAGAAAACGTCCTGCAATCCCTCAGGGGTCGCCCCGGACTTAGAAGACCGAGAGATTTGTTGCTTCCGTATTGTTGCCGCCGTCAGGGGACTCCGAGCCATTTTCGTGATTTTTTCCGCAATTTCGCGGAGCGTCAGGACAAAATCAACCGACCCGGAATCAATCGCGCTCCTGGGCATTCCCTGAAATTTAGCGGACTCTACGTCTTGGGCAAAAGTTACGCCCCCTTCGGCCTTGATCGCCTTGAGTCCCAAGGTTCCGTCACTTGCGTTTCCTGAAAGAATGACGCCGATGGACCGATGGCGGCGTTCCTTAGCCAGAGAAAAAAGAAAACCATCGATCGGCATCGGAACCCCCCGTGCCCCTTTACGCGAAGTCACATGAAAAACGTCTCCGGAGATCGTCAAACCGGCGTTGGGGGGGATGATATAAACTTGGTTTGGCTTCACCAGGTCCCCATCCTTTACTTCGCGGACCGGCATTTTGGACGATCGGAGGAGCAGTTCCACCAGCAGGCTCGGATGACCCGGCGCCAAATGTTGAATGAAGACGAAGGCCATCCCTGTGTCACCGGGAAGATGGCGAAGGAGACCTTCAAAGGCTTCCAGTCCACCTGCAGAGGCGCCGATACCTACAATCGGGAAATTCGGTTTTCTATTTTTCAGCAAGGCACCATTTTACGGCGTATTGAATAAGCTCATGGGAGTTTTTCAAATCCAGTTTGTCTTTGATATTGGCATAATGAGATTCGATCGTCTTGCCGCTCACATGCAGCTCTTCGGCAATTTTTTGGGTGGAGTATCCCTGGCCGACGAGTTGCAGAACCTCCAACTCACGATCGGTTAACATGCCGGGAGAGGAGTCTTTGGCCGTGCCGCCGCTGACGAACTTGCGCGCCAGTTTGTCCCTCCACTTATCACTCACGTAAATATCCCCGCTCAGAACCTTACGGATGGCCGTGACGACGTGATCGGTCGCTTCTTGTTTTGTTAAATAGCCTTTTGCTCCGGCCCGTAAGGCGCGTTCCAGGTGGAGGGACTCGTCATACATCGAAATGATCAACACGAATATTTTTGGGTATTTATCCAAAATGTTTTTGGTGAGTTCAATGCCGCTCGTCCCCTCTAAAGAAATGTCCACGATCGCCAAATCGGGCTTTATCTTCGTGATCCCTTGAATTGCTTCCCTGGCATTTGCAGCCCCCCCGGCAACGATCAAATCCTCTTCTTGATTGATGAGCTGAGCCAGACCTTCCCTGACGATCGGGTGGTCGTCGACGATGAATATCTTTGCCTTCATGGGGTGCCTTTCAAATATTTGACATATTGCCGGTGGCTTTTTTGGGCGATTTTACAACAATTGGCGAAAAAAGCGACTTTTGATTGATTTTTAGAAATTCAGGAGCTTTTGCCGACGGAGAGGAGGAGAATGTGGAACTGCAAAAGCCGTAACGGTGCCACGGCCCCGTTTTAAAATTTGCCGGGGCTGTTCGATTTTCGATTCACCTGCCAGCTATTTTCTTTTATTGATGTTAATAATTGCAGGTTTATTCTCGCTCGGAGTGTGATTATATAAATAAGGTTCGGGGCGTAGCTCAGCCTGGTAGAGCACCTGCTTTGGGAGCAGGGGGTCGCAGGTTCAACTCCTGTCGCCCCGACCATAGTTTTCAAGGAGTTACGGTTTATCAAAAATCGTAACTCCTTTTTTTCTCCACCTGGTCTCCACAAATTTCCACAAACGCCCTCATTTTTGTCCGACAATGAGTTGAAATTTTGATCGCTGCATTTCACTCATCGTCGGCAAGGCATTGACTGCCTCTCTTAACTGATCGTCATCGATCTCGGTATAAACCCTCATCGTGAGATTTATGTCCGAATGCCCCATCAACTGCTGGGCGATCTTGGGATGTACCTTGGAACGCGCCAGTTGGCTGCAGAAGGTCTTTCTCAAACCATGGGGAGACACGCCTATGATCCCGTGTTTCTTCAAGGCGCCTCGAATCGCGCTGCGAAACGAAGCGACCCTGCCGCCGTCGGCATGACAAAAGACATGTTCTCGCTGATGTGGCTCCCTGGGCTTGACCTTGACCCGACCATTGCCCCCGTTGACAGGCAGATTCTCCTTCAAGAAGAGAAGCTCCTCTCGAAGGTCCTGGTTCAAGGGGATGAACCGAGTCTTGCGATTCTTGGTCTTACGGGTCTTGTCGGTCACGATCCCCAGGCGATCTCCCTCCCAATCAATATCCTTGAACTTCAGATTGGAAAGCTCACCCGGCCTCATGCCCGAATTAACCATGACCCGCAGAACCGACCGTTGCCACACCGAAAGACCGTCCCATAAGGCGCTCAGTTCGTTGGGACTCAGGGCACGACTTCCTTGAGACGACTCGGGTAATCGTTTGATTCCCTGAGCCGGCGACGCCGACAAATAACCCCACTCGACGGCCTTTTGAAAGACGAGCCTCAAAGTGCTGAGTGCGAGATTTTTTGTCCGATTGGCCACGTTGTATTCCGAAAGATACTTCTCCACGTCGTGTCTCCTGACTTGATTCAACCGGAACCCTCGAAAGCGCGCCAGAAACGGCTTCAACACTTCGTGATAAGTCTTCACCGTCTTCGGAGACCTCGACCCATTCGCGAAGTCGGTAAAATACTTCTCGACCAACTCGCTCACGTAGAGATGAACCGTCGGTTCCGTCTTAAAAAGACCAAGCCGAAGTTCCTGCAAGACTTGCAGTCTCCGATCCTGAGCCACCCTCTTGGAAACCGGCCCCAACCCTATCGAACGATCCTTACGGCCATACTCCCTGACGATCAGCGTAAATCGGGTTTCGCCTTTTCCTGTTTTGTACTCCCGGAGAAAAACATTCGACCTCATCGAGAAAGCTCCTTCCTCGGGTCAAACATCTCTTCTGTGGGAGATACTCAGAGATGGCCCCAACAGTTTGGACAGTGGGATAAGTGATAGCCCTGCCTGATA
>Ga0315281_10006086_pt1 | contig 17197 bp, 9 predicted proteins | sample YL17G07_0_MG_FD_204540 | JGI IMG/M metagenome (GOLD analysis project Ga0315281, IMG submission 204540) | Sediment microbial communities from Yellowstone Lake, YNP, Wyoming, USA - YL17G07_0 | ecosystem: Environmental > Aquatic > Freshwater > Lake > Sediment | place: USA: Wyoming | collected...
CCCATATCCGCCGCATCAAACCGGCGGTTGTCGCGACCAGCGCGCCCGCGCAATCGATCGTGCCCAGCAACGAGCCGTTCGGGTACGAAACTGCGGTCACGGCAGGGCGCTAGAGTGTGCCTCAAAAACACGAGCGCACCCTCCCAAAACAAAACCAGAATAGACAGGATTAAGGAACCTCTGCAAAAGTCCGTCATTCCGGACAAACGAGCTTTTTAGCGAGTGCGATCCGGAATCCAGATCGTTTTCAATCAAAGCCTTTCTGGATTCCAGCCTGCGCTGGAATGACGAATTGAGTTGCCGCATACATTTATGCAGAGCTTCCTTAACAGGATTTTTAGCTGGTTCTAATCTTGTTAATCTTGTAAATCCTGTCCATCGTTGTTTTTGAGACGCGCGCTAGGCGGCCGCGAGTTCGTCCGCGATGTCCGCCAGAAACGCCTCGAGCTCCGCTTGCGTAATTCCCAGCTGCTCGAGCGCGAAGGCGCCGCCCTTGCGCCACTCCGCGCTGGTGATGCCCATGGCGGATTTTACGTAGAGCCACTCCGCCGCGAGCGTCAGCGCGATATGGCTGACGATCGGAACGGGGAGTCCGGCGCGGCCGTCCTGCAAGGCCGCGTAATCGTGGTGCCAAAGGATTGCCCGGCAGATTTCGTCCGGCAGCAGCCACGTTTTGGCGAGCTGGTAGCCGATCCGCGCGTGATTCATCTTGTAACGCTGGTCCTCGACATCGGTCACGCTCGCAGCGCCCTCGCCTTTGGCGCCCGCCAGTACCGGACGGTAGTCCTTGAAGGCCCCCATCATCGCCAGAATGCCGCAATCGCGGAACAGCGCGAACGTGTAGGCGCCGTCGCGATCGATCACGTTGACTTTACGCGCAAGGACCAGGTTCGTCTGCGCAATGCCCGACGAGGATTCCCAGAATTCGTCCATCAGGTCGCTCGTTCCGCCGGCGAAAGCCTGCCGCAGCAGCAAACCGGTCACCAGCTGGGCGACATTGCGCAGCCCCAGCAGGGCGATTGCCTGCTGCACTGAGGTCGCTTTGGCGCGCAAACCGTAAAACGGCGAATTCACCGTTTTCAGCATGGCGGCGGCGAGGCTCACATCGCCGCCGATCAGTTTCCCGATCCTGCCGAAATCGGGCTCATCGCCCCGCATTTCCTGCATGAGTTTCGTCAGTATCGCAGGGCATGGCGGGATGCCGATGTCCCTGACGATCTGCTCCGCCTCATGGTCCAGGACTTCGGGGGCGTGCTCCATGATGGTCCTTTTCAAAAATTTTTGCGCGTGCGGGAACGGCCGATCCTCGCGGAATCCGCCCGGCCAACAGTTTGTTGAAAATCGACTCGTCACCCCGGCGAAGGCCGGGGTCCAGAGAACGCGAGTCAAGCGATTCAACACCTTACTGGATGCCGGCCTTCGCCGGCATGACGAAATCGTGGCCGCTGTGGCGAATTTCAACAAACTGCTAATCGGGATATCGGCCGATTTGGCGGGTTCTTGAGGTGAGACCCGCGCCCGCCGCTCCGGGCTTCTCAAGTTTGTCGTTGAACAGCCGTAATTTACCGAACGAGCAACGCGCGTCACTTCCGATCCTATGCCTGTCGCCCTCGCCTCCTCAATTGGCCGGTTCGAAATCGTCCGCGTGCTCGGCAAAGGCGCGCAGGGCAGCGTTTACCTTGCGACCGACCCTCACCTGCAGCGCCAGGTCGCGATCAAAGCCATCGGCAGCCGCGCCCGCGCCGAAGAAATCCGGCGCCTGCTGCAGGAAGCGCGCGTCGTCGGCCAGTTCAGCCATCCCAACATCGTCACGCTGTATGACGCTATCGAGCACGAAGGCCGCCATTACCTGGTGCTCGAGTACGTCGATGGCCTGACGCTCGCGCAATTGCTGCGCCGGGAAACCCGGCTCGACAAGACGCGCGCGATCAGCATCGCGATCCAGGTTGCCGACGGCCTCGCCTACGCGCACGGCAAGCAGGTGATTCATCGCGACATCAAGCCCGCCAACATCATGATCGACAGCGCGGGCACCGCACGCATCACGGATTTCGGCATTGCAGCCGTCACCGGCGAGGTCGAGTCGTCGAACACCCTGCAGGGCACTCCGCGTTACATGGCGCCGGAGCGTCTCAATAACAAATCGGCCAGCGAGACCGCGGACGTGTTCTCGCTCGGCATGGTGCTCTATGAGATGCTGACGGGCCGTCCCGCGGTAAACGGCACGAACATCCATGAGGTGATGCACAAAATCGCCAACGAACCGTTTCAGCCGCCATCGCGATTCAACCCGGACCTCGACGAGCGGCTCGACAATCTGGTGCTCAGGGCGTTGCTCAAGGACGACACCGAGCGCTACACGTCGGCCGCCGAGGTGAAGCGGGCGCTGGAGGAATATCTGGCGCCCGCGGCGGCGGCCGTCGCGGCGCCCGAAGGCGGCAACGGCACACTCGACTTCCTGCTGCGGCGCATGCGCCACAAAAGCGATTTTCCGGCGCTGTCGCAGACCATCAGCACGATCAACCGCGTGGCCGCCGACAGCGACGAAAGCGTGCAAGCCCTGTCCTCCGCACTGCTCAAGGACTTTGCACTCACCAACAAGCTGCTGCGGCTTGTGAATTCTTCTACCTACGGCCAGTTCGGCGGCAGCATCAGCACCATTTCACGCGCGGTGATGATACTCGGCTTCAACGCCGTGCGGGATCTCGCGATCACGCTCATATTGTTCGAGCATCTGCAGAACAAGGCGCAGGCATCGCAACTCAAGGAGGATGTGACCTCCGCTTACTTCACCGGCATCATGGCGCACCGGGTCGCGGGACTGTGCGGCGTGCCCGACGGCGAAGAAGGCTTCATCTGCGGCGTCTTTCACCATCTCGGCAAGCTGCTCGCGACCTATTATTTCTTCGACGAATCCGCCGAAATCGCCAAACGCATCGAGCAGGGCGAAAGCGAGGACAGGGCGTCGCGCGCGGTGCTCGGCATCTCGCACGAGGAGCTCGGCATCGGCATCGCGCGCGACTGGCACCTGCCCGAGAAGCTCGTCAACAGCATGCAGCGCGTAACCGCGCCGCAAACGCAAAAATCAACGAACCCTGCCGACAAGCTTAAGCTCGTCACAAATCTCGCCAACGCGTTGTGCCTCATCGCCAGCGCAACCGCGCCCGAGCGCAAGGACGCCGAGATCGAGGCGCTCGGGCGCAATTTCAGCTCCAGTCTTAACCTCGGCAAAAAGCAGTTGACGGCAGTGGTCGAAAATTCGGTCAAGGAGTTTCTCGCCGAGTCCGGCATGTTTGTCGCCGGGTCCGGCAAAAGCCGGGTGCTCAAAGCCATCAAACTATGGGCACACGCCGACCCGGAAAATCCCTCTCCCGCCGACGGCGACGCCCCCGCCACCCGGACGAGCGTTCCGGCACCGGCCAGCAACACCGTCGACAATTTTGTGAATCAAACCGAGGCAATCTCGGCGGGGATGCCGACGCCCGATAATGCCGATTCCGCCGCGACGCTGACCGCCGGCATTCAGGACATCACCAACACGCTGGTGGGCGAGTTCAACCTGAACGACGTGCTGCGCATCATTCTCGAAACCATGTACCGCGGCATGGGGTTCTCGCAGGTCCTGCTGTGCACGCGCGATGTCAGCCAGAACCGGCTGCAGGCGCGTTTCGGTTTCGGGGCCAAAATCGACTCCCTGCTCAAATACTTCAGCGTGCCGCTTGGACAGCCGCAGGACGTGTTCCAGATTGCTCTCGACAAGAATGTTGATCTCTTCATTGCCGACACGCGGGCGGAAAATATCGTCAATCGCATTCCCTCGTGGTACCGCGAAAAGGTCAATGCACAGACTTTCCTGGTCCTGCCGATTGTCATCAAGAACAAGGTTATCGGCATGTTTTATGCCGATCGCGACCAGACGGACGGCCTGACTATCGAACCGCAACAACTGCGGTTGCTGAAGACCCTGCGCAATCAGGCGGTGCTCGCCATCCGGCAGAAATACTGACTATTGCGCATTCCAGAACTCACGACAAAATGCCCGTCATTCCGGCGCGTGAGAGCCTGCCCCGGCAGTTTTAAGCCGGGGCCGGAATCCAGAGCGCTCTGGGTCCCGGCTTTCGCCGGGACGACGATGGCTGGTCGCCCCAGCGAAGCCTGATCTACTGGCCGACGATGCTTGCCAGTACGGTGTCGAGCTTCAACTGAAGTTCGCCTGGCACGCCAGGGTTGGTGGATGTCGCATAACTTTGCGGCCGGGGTGCGGCTGTGGCCGCTTCGGTCCTATTGGTTGCGCCCGGCGCTGGAACGGTGCCGCCGATCCAGACCGCGGCAACCGCCATCATGCAAATGGCCGCCGCACCGGTCACCGTATAAGGCCGCAGCAGGCGCAGCCCATCCCACAGCCGCTGCGACGCGTTACGCCGGCGGTCCGCCGTTAATGCGGTCAGACGATCGCGCGCCAGCGACCCGGCTTTTTCGTGCGCCAGTCGCGCTGCGGTCGCAGCCGCGAGAACGGCGGTTTCAGCCGCTATCCTCGCCTGCTCGGCATTTGCCAGTTGCGTGCATTCAATCTCGCGCTGGCGGGCGATTTCTTCGGCGCTGCGCTCGGTCTTTGCTAATTCAATCTCGGCCTCGGCCCGCCGCGATTCCGCTTCGGCGCGCGCGCTCGCCGCCGCTGTCGCCTCGCGTGCCGCGCGGTTGAACCGCCATTCGGCGTTTTCGGCCTCCTGCATGGCGGCGGCCGCGAGCCGTTCCGCATCGATGCGTTCCTCGAGTGCGTACCGCGCACGCTGCTCGGCGATCAAACGCTCCTGGGTCGACAGCAAAATATCGCGCTCGCCGTCAGCGGTCTTGTGCGCCGCGACTGCGAACTCGAATTCGCTGCCTGCGCGCACCGCCGCCACTTCAGCCAGCGCCAGCTCCGCGCGCTCGCGCGCCAGGGCAGAAGCGCGTGAACGGCGTTCGTTTTTCTGCCGGCTCAGCGTGGCCGCATGCGCAGCCGTTTCGGCCGCCACCCGCGCCGCCGCTTCTCTTTCAAGCGCAATTTCCGCCGCGGCGCGTTCTTCCGCCATGGCGAGTGCCGCCGATTCGAATTTCAGCCGCTCCGCTGCGGCCTGCTGCGCAGCGGTTTCGGCAAGGCCGCGTCTGCCGACGCGCTCTATTACGGCCCCTTCCGCGGCGGTGCGCCTGCGCGCGCGGCCGGCCAGATCCCTGGCGGCGGCAATGCGCTCGCCCGCAAGCCGCGCGGCTTCCCGCTCGGCCTGTTCGCACTCGTGCGCCTGCTCGGCAGCCGCCCGCTCCCGCTCTACACGTTCAGCGGCAACGCGCTGCGCCTCGGATTCCGCGCTCGCGCGTTCGCGCGCGGCGGTGGCCAGATTGCGCTCGGTTTGCTCGCGTTCGCGCGCGGCGGCAAGCGCGTCGGCCTCGGCCGCCTGACGGGCCTGCGTTTCTGCCGCCAGTTGAAGCTCGGCCTCGGCCCGCGCCTGGGTTTGCGCTGCATATTCGGCCTGCGCCTGCGCGCGCTGCCCAGCCGCCGCGATAGCGTTGCGCTCGGCAATGAGCGCCGTTTCGATCTGCTCCGTTTCACGCGCCTCGGCCTGCGTGCGCAGTATTACCGCGTCGCGCGCGAGTTGTTCCGCCGCCAAGCGGTCGCGGGCGACCCGCGTAAGTTCGGCTTCCGCGGCGGCGCGCGCTTCTGATTCGCCGCGCGCCTGTGCCTCCGCGGCCAGGCGTTCCTCCGCCGTCAGTTTGGCCCCGGCCTCGGTTGCAATGCGGGCGCGGGTGACTTGTGCAGTCAGCGCGTCGAGATCGGCGCGGGCCTGCGCCAGCGCCGCCGCTTCATGTTCTGCTGCCGCAAGCGCGGCGGCTTCTTCGCGCGCCCTGGCATCGGCTGCCTGCCGCAGCCGGGTTTCGGCCAACGCGCGTGATTCGGCGTGCACCCGCGCTTCGGCCTCTTCGCGCGCTTTCTGTTCCGCTTCCGCGCGCTCCTCGGCGATGCGACGCAAATCGTGCGCGGCCTGCGCACGCGACTCGGCTGCTTCGCGGGCGCTGATCTCGGCGGCAAGCTTGGCCTCGATTTCCGCGAGTTCGCGTGCCTGCGCGCGCTTGCGGCTCTCCACCTCCGCGCGATTGCGCAATTCGTTCTCTGCTACGGCTTCGGCGGTGCGGGCAAGTTCCTGCTCGACCCGCGCGCGCTGCTGCGCCGACTCGCGCGCCTGTGTTTCCATTGCAGCGCGCCCCTGCGCTGCGGCCACGGCGGCCTGTTCCGACTTGACTCGGGCTTCGGCTTCGGCAGCGGCCTTGGCTTCCTCCGCGACGCGCGCCTCTGCGAGTATGCGTAAACGCCCCTCGGCCTCCGCGTGGGCCAGCGCCTCATCGCGTAACCTGGTTTCCGCCGCCGCGCGCTGACCAGCCACGGCTGCTGCCGCGCTTTCCGCCGCTGCCCGCGCCTGCGCCTGTTCCAGCGCCCGCTGTTCGGCGGCGATGCGCGCGCGATGAAACGCCTCGGCCCGGGCGGCCTCTTCCTGCCGGCTTTTTTCGCTGCCGCCCAATTCCGCCATGAGCTGCGCGAGTTCCCGCCTGTTGGCCTCTGCGCGCGCAGCCGCAGCGCGTTCCTCCGCTGCCTTGCGTTCGGCGATCACTTGCGCATTGCGCTCCGCGGCGAGCCGCGCTTCAGCCTCGCGCGTCGCCGCGCGTTCGGCTTCAAGGCGCGCCCGTGTCTCGCGCAATACGTTGTTTTCGGTGTCCCGGCGTACCTGCGCTGCTTCGCACATGGCGTTTTCCGCGGCAATTCGCGCGCGCGCGGCCGCCGTCGCTTCTTCGTCGGCGCGGGCGCGCCGCTCCAGTTCCTGCCGGGCCTCGTGTTCGGCCCGCGCCCGTTCGCCAGCGCGCGTCCTGGCGTGCGCTTCCCACGCCGCGCGCGTCTCGGCCGCGTGTTCCGCGTGCGTCTCCGCCTCAGCGTGAGCGATCGCCTCCTTGATCGCAAGCATTTCCGGCCCGGCAGGGGCCTCGTCGTCTATGCGGTCGGCGTCGTGGGCTAAACTCAGCCTGGGGTGGATTGCTGGCTGCGGCATCATAATCCCTCTATCGGAAGGCGGTCAGGACCGCCCGGATGAGAAGGATTATCGCGGTTCAGCCTCACGCGGATAGCCGGAAAAGACGCGCTTTAGCTGCGTATTTTCATGAATCAATGCGTGCCGCGCCCGCCGCGGCTTACACCGGGTTGACGCGCGGGCCGGGGGACAAACCCGGCAACTTGGCGCGAATTGGCGTCCCATCCACGTGCTGCGACAGCAGTTTCTCGAATTGGTCCGCCGGCATCGGCGCCCCGAACAGGTAGCCCTGCGCCTCATCGCAGCCATGCTGTTGCAAAAACGCGAGATGTTCCTCCAATTCGACGCCTTCGGCGATGACCTTGAGGCGCAGGCTGTGCGCCATGGCGATGACGGCCTGCGTGATCGCAACATCGTCCTCATCGTTGGGGATGTCCTTGATGAAGGAGCGGTCGATCTTGACGGTGTCGATCGGGAAACGCTTGAGGTAACTGAGCGACGAATAACCGGTTCCAAAATCGTCGATTGCAAGACTGATTCCCAGCGCCTTCAGTTTACGCAGCAAGGCGGCGGCATGCTCCGGGTTGTCCATGGTCAGACTCTCCGTGATTTCGAGTTCGAGCAACTGCGGCGAAAGCCCCGTGTCTTCGAGCGTGCTCACGATGGTCGCGTGCAGATCGTCCTGCGCGAACTGGCGGGCCGACAAGTTCACCGCCACGCGCAACGCAGGCAGTCCCTGCTGTTCCCATATCCGGTTCTGCGCGCACGCCGTGCGCAGCACCCACGCGCCTATCGGTATGATCAGCCCCGTCTCCTCCGCCAGCGGAATGAACTTGACCGGGGAAATCATGCCCATCCCCGGGTGCATCCAGCGCAGCAGCGCTTCCATCCCGGTAATGCGGCCGGTCACGAGATCGATCTTGGGCTGGTAATAAAGCTGGAACTCGTTCTGGTCGAGCGCGCGGCGCAAAAACCGCTCGAGCACCAGGCGCTCGAACGAATGCAGGTTCATTTGCGACGAGTAAAACTGGTAGTTGTTCTTGCCGTGCTCCTTGGCGCGGTACATCGCAATGTCGGCGCCCTTCAATATCGATTGCGCGTCCTGCCCGTCGTTGGGAAAGGCGCTGATGCCGATGCTCGCCGTCAGATGGTAATCCTGCCCTTCGAGCATGAGCGGCTGGGCAATCGCCGTCAGCAGTTTTTGCGCGGTCTCGGCGGCCGCGGTCGGAATGGCGCAATCGCGCATCAGCACGACGAATTCGTCGCCGCCGAAACGCGCCACCGTGTCGCGCCGCGGCAACGCCTCGGCCAGCCGTTTCGCCACCTGCTGCAAAACGGCATCGCCGGTCTCATGGCTCAGTGAGTCGTTGATCAGCTTGAAGCGGTCGAGGTCGATAAACAGCACCGCGACCTGCTTGTTCGAGAATTTCGATTCCGACAGCGCCTGCTCGAGCAACTGGGCAAACAGCACCCGGTTGGGCAATCCGGTCAGGTCGTCGTAATGGGCAAGGTGACGGATGCGTTCCGCGGCGGATTTGCGCTCGGTCACGTCGCGCATGATGCCGGCGAACTTGACCCGGCCGTTCACACGCATTTCGCCCAGCGTGAGTTCGATCGGAAATATGCTGCCGTCCTTGCGTTGCACTTTGAGTTCGCGCCCCACGCCCGCGATGCCGAGGCGGTTGCGCGGATCGAGCGAGACCGCGCGTTCGTTGCCGGCGCGTTGCCGCGTCAGCAGCAGGCAATCCATGTTCCTGCCGAGCAGCTCGAGCGGTTTCCAGCCGAACATGCGCTCGACCGCGGCGTTCACGAATTCAAGCGTGCACGTTTCATCGATCACTATGATGCCGTCGGCGGCGGTATTGACGATCGAATTGAGCAACGCCTCGCTTGAACGCAGATTGGCCTCGGCGAGCCGGCATGCGCGCCGCACGCCCGCGTCGGCCAGCTCCCGGCGCACCGCCGGCACCAGCCGGCCGAGATCGTGCTTCATCACGTAATCGTGGGCGCCCGATTTCATCGCCATCACCGCGGTTTCCTCCCCGACCGCCCCCGAGACCAGCACGAACGGCAGGTCGAGTCCGCGCTCCCTGACGATATCCAGCGCCTGCAGTCCGGTGAACTGCGGCATCGAATAGTCCGAGATCACGACGTCCCACGACTGGCGGTCGAGCGCGTCTTTCAGGGCCTCGGGCCGGTACACGCGTTCGTAAACCGGCTCGAAACCGCTTTGCCTGAACGCTTCGACGATCAGATCGACATCGTCCTCGCAGTCGTCAACGCACAGCAGGCGCAATAGCGCGCCGGCGTCCGCCACCGGGCTGCGGATCGCGTGCCGGAACGGCGACGTGCCGGACGCCACGACCTGCAACGCGGTATGCGTGTCGATGCGGCGCGGCACAACTGCTTCGTTGGTATCCACTTTCCCCCAGGTCCCGGCGTTAAAAGCCGAGGCTTTCGAGCAGTTCGTCAGCCTGTTTCTGGCTCGTCACCACATCCGTCCGGCCGTCGCTGTTGATAACCGGCCCGTTCAGCAACCCGCCGACTTCCTCGCGCTTGGCTGGCGGCGCATTGTCGACCAGCAGCGCGAGCAGTTGGCTTTCGATATGATGCACGACCTCGGTAACCTTCTTGATCACCTGCCCGGTCAGATCCTGAAAATCCTGCGCCATCATGATTTCCGTGAGTTGCCGGTCCGTCGCCCGCGTTTGTTCCGGCACGTCGCGCAGAAATTCGCGCGTCTGCGCGACGAGCGCCTTGAATTCATCGACCCCGGGCTGGGCCGTAAACATGGTTTCCCAGCGCTGCGACAACTCGCCCGCGTCGGCGCCGAGCTTGTCCTGAATCGGCTTGGCGGTATCGATCGCGTTGAGCGCACGCTGCGCTGCCTGCTCGGTCATGTTCGCCACATACGACAACCGGTCACGCGCGTCCGGTATCGCCGCCGCCGTCGACTCGATCATCTTGTCGAAACCGAGCGCACACAGCCCCTCGTGCAACGCACGGGTCATTTTGCCGATACGGCCGATCAATTCCTGGGAGTTGCCGTCCACGCCGTCGTTCGCTGCGTTCGATGTCTTGCTGACCACCTCGGGCGCGGGCACAGGCGCAAGCGCGGGTGCGGGTGCGGGAGGCCCGCCTTTCGTCTCGAAGAGGCTGTTGAATAACGCGTCGAGATCGGCTTCAGGCGCTTTGAGTTCCGCTACAGCGTTCATGCTGCCACCCCGGCGTTTTCCATGTTCTTGAAAATCTTGGTGAGCTTCTCGTCCAGCGTGCCCGCCGTAAACGGCTTCACGACGTAACCGCTGGCGCCGGCCTGCGCGGCTTCGATGATGTTTTCCTTCTTCGCCTCAGCCGTCACCATCAGCACCGGCAGATGCTTGAGCGCTGCGTCGGCGCGGATGGCCTTGAGCAGATCGATGCCCGTCATGTTCGGCATGTTCCAGTCCGAGACCACGAAATCGAACGCCTCGCCTTTGAGCTTTTGCAGCGCCACGACGCCGTCTTCGGCTTCATCGACGTTGGTAAAACCAAGCTCCTTCAACAGATTGCGCACGATCCGGCGCATCGTGGAAAAATCGTCAACAACGAGGAATTTCATTTTGGTGTCAGCCATGTCATCTCCGGTTTTCAAATAGCCCGCGCTCGGCGCCCGCCCCTCATGCCGCGCCTTTACGTTGCGGCGCGCGCAAATATGGCTCTTCAACCCCGCGCGTCGCCGGTCATCAACTGGGTTAACGGCACATTGCGGCGGTTCTTTAGCGCTAATTTCGATCAAAACCTTGAACCGCCAAGGACGCCAAGGGAAAGCAGGAAGACGCTTCAAAATGCTCCCTCTCCAATCCTCTAAAAAATGCTCGCAAGCCAATATCCATGCGGCTCCCAGCCATTTCTGCCTGCCAATTTACCCACCCGATCAGATAACCATTTTTGCTCTTCCTTTGCGTCCATCGCGTCCTTGGCGGTTCAAGATTCTTGCCCATTTCGCCGTTAATCCCAGATGAAACATCGCGCGCGGGAAAACCTGCCGGGAGCACGCTGGAGTCAGCCAATAAAATGAAACCGGGAATGGACAGACGCGAAGTATTGAGCATCCTCGCCGCGGAAGCGGCGCGGGGCGGGCTCACGTTTTCAACGTCCGCCGCGGTGGCGTTGCGCATCCGCCAGGCGCTTGACGATCCGGATTGCCAGGTGGACGCGGCGACCCGGCTGATCCAGTCGGAGCCGCTGCTCTCCGCCCGCGTGGTGGCGGTCGCCAATTCCATAACCTTCAACCGCTCCGGGCGCAGCGTCACTGATGTCCGCGCGGCAATAACCCTGCTGGGTTTCCGGACAGTCCGCATCCTGGCAACGGCAATGGTTGTCCGCCAGCTCGCCGCCGTGCCCGACGCTCCGGCCCTGCAGGCGTTCGGAGCAAGGCTGTGGACGCACTCGGCCTACGTGGCCGCGCTCGCCCGCGTGCTGGCCCTGCGGGTAACCCGGCAGGACCCTGAAACCGCGATGTTTGCCGGAATGGTCCACGAAATCGGCGGGTTTTACCTGCTCTCCCGCGCCAGGGAATTTCCGGGCCTGATTGACGGAGTCGGGGGCGACTGGTTCGGCGAAGACGAGACTGACTTTGCAGACAAGAGATCTCGCCGGGCTTCGCCGGAAATTGAAATCGGCCGCGCCGTACTCAAGGCGCTGAGCGTGCCCGAACCCGTGGTCGCCGCCATCGAGGTCCTCTGGCAGGGTTACCTGGCGTTTCCGCCGGCAACGCTGGGCGACACGCTGCTGCTCGCCAACCAGTTAACGCCCGTCGCCTCTCCCCTGCTCAAGGCGCCGGACAAAAATCATAAAGCGACGGCCGTGACCATCGACATGATCATCGAGCAGGGGACCCTCACCGGCATACTCGAGGAGTCGGCCGCCGAAGTAAATTCCCTGACCGAAGCCCTGCGGTTTTAGCGCGGAGTTTCAACCTAGAAACCGCAATTCATGGCCGCAAAGGCGCAAAGGAAAAACAAGTTAAATGGTCGTCGTCCCGGCGCAGGCCGGGACCCAGGGCGCCCTGGATTCCGGCCTGCGCCGGAATGACGTCGAGATTTTTCCTCTCTCGTCTCTCGTTCTTCCTTTGCGCCTTCGCGCCTTTGCGGCTCGCTTTTTTAAATTCAATTCGCTTTGCCCGTCAGGTTCCGCACCGCCTCGCACAACTCTTCCACCGTATTGGGCTTGTAGATCAGGTGGCGCACGCCTGCTCGCTCGGCCCGCTGCCGCAATTCGTCGGTGATATAGCCTGACGTAATGACCACCGGCAGATCCGGACGGATGCGCGCCAGTTCGTCCGCCACGTCAGCGCCCGACATGCCGGGCATGTTGTAGTCCGTCACCACCAGGTCGAAGCGATATGGATCAGCGCGCACCGCCGCCAGCGCCTTCTCCGCATGGGTATAGCCGCTCGCCCGATATCCGGTGCGCTGCAGCAACTGGGTGACCAGCATCACCAGCGCTTCCTCATCGTCGAGGTACAGCACATGCTGGCCGCTGCCGCTCGGCGGGACCGTGAATGGCTCGGCCGGCGTGGCGCTTCTCGCCGGCGCGGCGGTCGCCGGAAAATAGAGATGCACGGTGGTGCCGCGGCCGGGCGCACTCTCCACCCTGACGACGCCCTCGTGCGTTTGCATGATGCCGTGGACGACGGATAAACCAAGGCCGGTACCGACCCCAACCTCCTTGGTGGTGAAAAACGGCTCGAAGACGCGCTCGATTGTGGCGGTGTCCATGCCGCAGCCGGTGTCGCGCACCGCCACGTGCGCATAGCGGCCGGGCCGCAAGCCGGAAAAGACCGTCCCGGCTTCCAGTGTAATTCCCTCGAGGCTGATTTCGATGCGGCCCGTGTCGTGCTCCAGCGCATGCCACGCGTTGGTGCTCAAATTCAGCAGGACCTGATGGATCTGTGTCGAGTCGGCCAGCACGTTGAGCGTATTGTCGGTCGCGGTCATGGTGATTTCCACACCCGTGGGCAGAGTGGCGTGCAGCAACCTGACGACTTCCTCCACCACCGGGGCCAGCGCCACGGGCTGCCGCGACTGCGGCTGCTGCCGGCTGTACGTGAGAATCTGGCTGACCAGGTCCTTCGCCCGCAGACTGGCTTTGCGAATCTCGTCCAGACTTGCCAGCGCCGGGTGCTGCGCGCCAACGTCCTGGCGCGCCAGTTCCGCGTTACCGCTGATCGCGGCGAGAATGTTGTTGAAGTCGTGGGCAATGCCGCCCGCCAGCGTGCCGATGGCCTCCATTTTCTGCGACTGGCGTAGCCGGACTTCGAGGGATTTACGATCGGTGATGTCGCGCACCGTGGCCACCACCAGCATGCCATCATCGGTTGCAATGGGATTAAGACTGATATCCACCGGGAATGTCGTGCCGTCCTTTCTTTGCGCCTGCAGGTCGGGGTGGCCCGCGCCCATCGACCTCGGTATGGCGGCGGAAAAAAAATGCTCCCGAATTCCTACATGCGCCCGCCGCGCGGCTGCCGGCACCAGTTTCTCCACCGACAGGCTGAGAAGTTCCTCGCGGGTGTAACCGAACACGATTTCGGTCTGGCGATTCGCCAGGGCGACGCGGCCTTCCCGGTTCACCATCAGAATGGCATTCGGCGAAAACTCGAACAAATCATGGAACTTCGCTTCCGACTTCTGGCGCTCGGTTTCGGCGGTGACGCGCTCGGAAATGTCTTCGGTAACGGACATAACGTGGGTGGGGCGGCCATCCGTACCGCGCACCGTGGACATCGAGAGTCTGACCCAGAGGATGTGCCCGTCCTTGTGCACGTAACGCTTCTCGCGGATATAGCTCTCGATTTCGCCCCGCAGCAACCGCTCGTTATAACCGGTCGCGGTCTGCCGTTCCTCGGGCGGAGTGAGGTCGTTTGGGGCCAACTGCAGCAGTTCCTCGCGGGTATAACCGAGGATGTCGCACAGCTTCTGGTTCACGCGCTGCCACTTTGGTTTGCGCGGATCGATGTCGCGCAGCGCCATGCCCACCGCCGCCTGCTCGAACGCGGCGCCGAACCATGCTTCGCGTTCCCGCAACGCGCGCTCCATGCGCTTGCGCTCGGCGATGTCGCGGAAAATCAGCGCGACGCCCGCCATTACCCCGCGTTCGTCATTGATCGGGGACTGGCTCAGCGATACGTCGATGCGCCGTCCGCCTTTGGCGAGGCGCACCGTCTCCAGATCGATCACGGCGCGGCCCTGCGCCAGCAGCGCGCGGCTGCGATTTCTCTCTTCCTCGCGGTCGGGCGGGACTATCAACGCAATTTGTCGGCCGATGACCTCCTCCGCGGTATAGCCGAACAGTCGTTCCGCGGCGGCGTTCCAGGACGATATCCTGAAGTCGAGATCGCGGCTGATGATGGCATCGTTGGAAGTCTCGACGATCGTCGCCAGCCTAGACCGCATCTCCACGGCCCGCTTGCGCTCGGTGATGTCGCGGTAGATGAACGATAGCGACACGAGCTTGCCCGCCGCATCCTTGTTTGGCGAAAACGTAACCGAGGTATTGAGAAGAGATCCGTTGCGGTGACGGTGCACAGATTCGACCGCCGCCAGCGTTTCACCATGCATGACGCGCTCGATGAGTGGTCGCATTTCGCCACGACGCTCCGGGGGCACAATGATAGTGATTGGCTGCCCGATTGCTTCTAACGCAGACCAGCCGAACATATGTTCCGCCGCCCTGTTCCATGTCTGAATGGTGCCGTCGATCGAACGGCTGACAATGGCGTCGCTGGCATTTTCGACGATGGTCGCCATGTTGGAGCGGGCCGCCTCCGTCTGCTTGCGCTCGGTGATGTCGCGCACAAAGGCACTGAAAAAATCATCGCTGTCGCGCCGGATGTGCGCAATCGACAACTCGACTGGAAACTCGGAGCCATCGGCCCGCATGGCGGTAATTTCCGTGCGCCTGCCGATCACAGAGCCTGCGCCGGTTTCGAGGAAGCGTTTCAGGCCCCGGTTGTGGGCCTCGCGCAATGCAGGCGGAACGATCAGGTCGGACAAAACCTTTCCCATAGCCTCGCTGCCGTCGTAACCGAAAATCAGCTTCGCTCCGGCGCTCCATTCCGTGACCAGGCCGCCGCTGTTCATGCCGATGACCGCATCCATCGACGTGTCAAGAATCAGCCGCGCTCGCTCCTCGCCCTGCGCCAGGGCGATCGCCGTCTGCGCCCGCCGCGCTTCGGCGCGCAGCAGGCGATGGAGCAGGCTTGCCAGCAGAAGCAGCAGCAACAGGGCCGACAGGCCAACCGCCAGCGAGCGCGCCCTCCAGCCCGCCAGCACGTCCTCGCGCCCGATTGCGCTCGCCACGAAGAATGGATAGCGCTCCAATTTGCGGAAGCTCAATATGCGCGTAACGCCATCGACGTTCACGGTAAACGCCGTTGCCTCCTTCTTGCCGGCGGTTATCGCCTGGCGTATCGGCATACCCGGCGCCAGCGCTTTGTTGGTCTCGCTGTCGAGCGGCGGCCAGCGCACGACTTGGGTGAAATCGTCGCTGCGGCGGATAGCGATGATGCCCTGGGCGCCGAGATCCAGCGACCGGAAGAGCTTCTGGAAATATTCGAGTTCGATCGGAGCGCTTACAACGCCGCGGAAGGTTCCCTGCGCGTCCCGCAGTGCTCTGGCCGCGATCACCGTTGTCCGTCCCGTTGCGCGGCCAATGAGCACCCCGGAGAACACCAGGCTGTCCGGCGGGCCGTCGCGCACCTGGCGGAACCAGTCGCGGTCGGAATTACTCGGGCGCGTCGTTGTCCTTCTGTTCGTCGTATAGAGCAGGTTGCCATCGACATCCGAAATCCGCAGGCCGGCCAGTTCCGGAAAGTTGAGCAAACGCAAATCCAGCCCGGCATCCAGCGCGCGGGCATAACGGGGCACTGCCTGCTTGCTCAATGCCGCAACGGGCAGATCGCGCGTCAGTTCCAGCAAGTGGGCATCGGTGCGGCGCAGCGTGGCATCCAGCCGCGCTTCGATTATCGCGGCGTAGTTGCGTGAGGTCGTCTCGGCGGTACGTATCGCCTCGCGGTAGCCTGACCAGATCAGATAACCCATGAGCGCCATCACGGCGAGCGCGGCAACGCTCAACAGGGCGATGAGGCTCGCGCGCTGGCCGCGATCAGTGAAGAAAAATTGAACAAGACTCATGGCAAACGATCGCGGGCGCGAACAGGCGTAAGGGTATCCATCGGGGCGTGAATTATATCCGTTACCAAAACCCTTACTCCGGCGGCTGGTTCGCGGTAACCCAATACCATTCAATCTGCGCGGCGACGTCCATGAACTTGTCGAAGTCCACCGGCTTGACGATGTAGGAATTGGCCCCGAATTCGTACGCGGTCTGCACGTCATGGCTCACCGACGAAGTGGTCAGCATCACCACCGGGATGGTGCGCGAGACGGGATGCGACTTGATCTGCCGCAGCACGTCCAGCCCGCTCACTTTGGGCATGTTCACATCAAGCAGGATGACCACCGGCTTCGGCTCGCCAGCCTCCCAGCGCGGGATCCAGGCGAGCGCCTCCTCGCCATCGCGGGCGATTTCGATCGGATAGTCCAGCTTGCGCTGCTTGAGAGCGCGCAGCGTCAAGTCAATGTCCATCGGATTGTCTTCGACGAGCAGAATCGGTCTGGCCAAGGTCATTCCGGTATCTCCAGGTAAAAAGTGGCGCCCTTGCCCACTGCGCTCTCGGCCCAGGCGCGCCCGCCCATGCGCTCCATCGCCTTGCGCACAATCGCCAGCCCAACGCCGGTGCCGGGGTAGTCTTCACTGCGATACAGCCGCTGAAAAATATCAAATATCCTATCGTGGAACTTCATGTCGAAACCCACGCCATTATCGCGCACCGACAATATGCACATGGCACCGGTATCGCGCGCGCTGATCTCGATTGTTGGTTGCGGCACGTTACGGGTAAACTTGAGCGCGTTCTCCAGCAGATTGCGCAGCGCCATCGCCAGCCCATCCCGATCGGCGCTCACCGACCTGCAGGACATCGCTACTTTCACCGCCACGCCGCGCGTCTTGATCTCATCGGCGCGCTCTGCCAGCAACGCCTCGATTAGCGCCTGCGGATCGACCTGACCGATCTGCATGTCGCGCCGCTCCAGCCG
>Ga0315281_10006087_pt1 | contig 17196 bp, 14 predicted proteins | sample YL17G07_0_MG_FD_204540 | JGI IMG/M metagenome (GOLD analysis project Ga0315281, IMG submission 204540) | Sediment microbial communities from Yellowstone Lake, YNP, Wyoming, USA - YL17G07_0 | ecosystem: Environmental > Aquatic > Freshwater > Lake > Sediment | place: USA: Wyoming | collected...
CCGCGCGCTGCAAGGCATCACCGTGCCCACCGTCGTGCACCTGTGCTTCGGCTATGCCGCGGTGGTACCGGGCGCCTCAAAACCCACCGGCTATTCCTTCCTGCCGGGGCTGGCCGACAGCATCGCGCAGCAGATCTCCATCGAAGCGGCGCAGCCCAGGCTGGATCTCGGCGTGCTGAAGGACCTCGCCGGCAAGCAAATCATGCTCGGCGTGCTCGACCTCGGCGATGACGCCATCGAGACGCCGGAGCTCGTCGCACAGCGTATCCGCGCCGGGCTGAAATACGTCAAAGCGGAGAACCTGATCCCGGCACCAGACTGCGGCATGAAGTACCTGTCGCGCGAAGTCGCCTTCGGCAAGTTGAAGGCGCTGGCCGACGGCGCGGCGATCGTGCGCCAGGAGATTTCGTAGGAAGAAATAACGCGATTCGTACACTTTACGGATCAGCCGCACCCCGCGCATGCGGTTCGAGCACCAGCCCGACGTAGCGCAACAATTGCTCGCAGCGGCCAAGAATGTGTTTACAGAGCAGCTCCAGACACTCGGCGTCGCCCATGATCTGAAAGCTCCTCTTCAGCCCCGAGTGCATCTTGGAGCGGCAGATCACGGTGCCGCTTTCTGCGTCGTAGCTCATCTTTACAAGGGAGAACGGGGCACGCGGCATTTATCCGACGAAATTGGTGGCGACCCGAACTGACGCCACCTTGGGCGATGCATCCTGTATCGAACGGGACAAGTCACATTGACTCAGTACACTTGGAATCTTGTTGAGATCCGAAGCGCGGTTCGCCCTGGCTTGCGCCACGTCCGCGGCATACCTCGCGCAGTAGCCAGTGCGATCGAGGAAATTTCTCAACCAGGCGAAAGATCCAACGTACACCGTTCGAGCTTCTTAATATGCGCCAACGGAACCTCCATCTTCCCCTTGTCTCGCGCCATCTTCGCCGCCGACTTCCCGAGCAACACCCCATGCCAACGATCGCGCGCGACCAGCTGATGAAACATCCGCTCATCATATGTCCGCGGCACGATGCAGAAATGCACAAACAACGGCCCGTCCAGCTCGCGCCCAAGCCGATCGCCGCGACCTTCGCGCTGCTCCATCTTCGCCGGGTTCCATTCGAGATCGTAGTGCACGATCCTTCGCGTATACGTCTGCAAATCAATCCCCTCGGCGCCCACGTTGCTCGCGACCAATACCCACGGCGGACCGACGGAGCGAAAACCTAACGCGCACAAGTCCCGGGTCTTGCGATTCTCGTGCCCCGTGTACCGTTCAATCGTTCGCATTCGCCGCTCGCTGCGCAGCTCCATGACGTGCTTCGCGTCATTCATCCGCCGCTGTGCGCCGCGGGCTACGAGTGATCGGCGATCGTCTTGCGCCTCGAACGCGTCCCGCGCGGCAATGTAGTCGGAACACGCGTGTTGCAGCTCATTTTTCAGTGCCGATACGAACTTCTGATGCCGCCCAGCCATGACGCACGCGAGCTCGTCATCGAGCAGCGCATCCGCAGTGATAGCTGGTCCACGTTCCGACGACGTGAAATACTTTGCCATCTTCGCCAGACGCGCGACTCCGACCGCCTGCCATCGCCTCCAATTTTCCGAGCCCAAGCGCGCTTTGTTCTTCTGCATCGCACGATCGAACGCGCTAGCGAGCGCTTCACGCAGCATCTCGGCTTCGCCAATTCGCCGCTCTCCAACCCAGGAGGAAAACGCCAAAAGCTTCTGCGGCTCACCGTCTTCGAGCGTGACGCGAAGGTCAGCTTCCAGCGTCCGCTCCGCCCACCGCTGAAGACCCGAGAGCCGCGGAGACTCGCCCCCAGCGAGATATCGGCGAATACGCGTCGCGACATACGTAGGATTGCCGTTCAGCGCAAGCTTGTGTCTAAACTCCAAATAGCGCTGCTCGAAAGCCTTCGACTCGCTAGAGATCGCTCCCAGCGTGGGCCCGAGCTTCGAAAGTTGTTCGCGCAGTGAAGCGTCGACGTACCTATCTAGACGACCGAACATCGCGCTTTCACGGCCGTCGGGATCGATGATCGAGTACTCTCGCTGCGATTTCCTCGGTCGATTTCGCGATATGAGCTGATTCAAGCAACGCTCGGCGTCGATACGCACGCCTCGCGCAGGAGGCTCCGTACCCGGATTGGCGAACACCTGCTCGACCGCATTTAAAAAGCGGACGACTTGGGGGCGGTGCATGACCTCGGTACGTTGGTTCTTCAGGATGAACCTCGTCAGCTGGTTGAGTTGGCGCGGCTCAAGCTGGAACGGAGTAGCCGAGAGCAAGAGCTTGCGGTGTTGACGCCTTCGCCCTTCCTCGATCCTCTTCAACGCGTCGCGAGCGCGTTTGTTGTGCGCCTCGTCGACGATAATCACGTCCCAGCGTTCTCGGATCAGCGCGGCGATGCCGTGGCCTTTCTGAGAGAACAGCCCGTAGCTCGCGATATACACGCCTGGCCGAAGATTCACCTTGCCGCGATGACGTCGCATCCGCACGTGGCGAACGCTGCGGATCGGAACTACGGAGCCGAAGACCCTTTCGATGGCGCGCGTCACGGGAGTCTCGCGCTTCTCTGCCCATCTCCGCAGATGGTCGATGAACCCGCCGCTGGAGGACAGCTCGTCCTCCCATTTCGTCACTAGCCCCGGTGGACAGATGACCAGCACTTTCGAGCCGGCGTTGCGTCGACCATTTGACTGTAGACAAAGAACCGCCGCACCCAGCGCCTCCCACGTTTTCCCCATCCCGACGGGATCGGCGAGCATGACGCCGTCCTGTGCGAGGCTGCCGTCCTCGGAGACGAACTTCCTTCCGGCTCGGTCAATGAGACGTTTTCGCGCCCAGACGATCGTGTCAACTTGGCCAGGTTTTCCGGTGTCGAACTTGGTGCCTGCCATTGTTACGGTTCTCCGAGCCAACGGGAGACGACGTCGCGAACATGCGGCTGTAGGCGTGGAAGCAACTGTTTCATCACGTGTTCGCGGAGGTGTTCCCGATACTCGGCATGTGCTTCGCTACGAAGCCGTTTTTTTATCAGTGCGACCTTCACGGCCAGACGATCGAGCTCGCCCTGGTGGCGCACCTCATCGAGCCGATTGTCTAGCTCTTGCTGGGCCACGCTTTCATTCTCATCCTCGGCGCAGTCCTCGCCACGTGGGTGGTAATTCCCCCAAAGCTCGTCGAGCACATCGTCTAGCTGCCCGTCTCCGCTGCGCGTGCTGTGCGCGCTCATGAACGGCAGATTCACGAGGACAGCCACAAACTTGCGATCGACGCGCTCGAACACGAGCCAACAGCTAGGCGCATCTGTAGCCGGGACCTGCCAATTGCTCGGCAGCCGCACACTGCCCACGCCGTTCTTGATTCGAATTTCGATGGCGGCGGCGTTCGGTTGCTGTGAAACGAAGACCTCGCCGTGTCGCAAATCTGCTTCGATATGCAAGCGGCGCTGCTTCTGTTCAAGCTCGGCAGCGACAATTTTACCGATTGGGCGCGGCATGTCGTCTTCGTCGATGGTTTCGACCTTTTGCAGCTTGCGATCCTTGAACCACGTGTCGAGATCCTCGTGCATTCGTCGCGCCTCTTGCGGCGGGAGATCCGTCTGAACGAGAATCTCGATGTTTCCACCGCCGCTCACAGGACGACGGAGCGCGTTCATTGTGAGATTCGCGCTGCCGAGCCACAAAGACGCACGCGAACGTTCTTCGAAGAGATACGCCTTCGCGTGAAGACGCGTCGCACCAGCCTGATCGGAATCATCCTCCGTTGCCGATGCGTCGCGCCGATCAGCATACGGATCGAACACGTGAAACGATGCACCGCTAATGCGCTGTGAGTTGTCGGTCTTCACTTGGATGGGCATCCCGGACCACGGCCGCAAAGCGTCTCTCATGCCCTTCTCGCTCGCGTACGCTGGACTGATGATGGTGAGACGTGTGCCGGAGGAGCGCGCACGATGCCTGTCGGAGTACTCATGAAACGTACCCATCAAAGACGACCAGAACCTGGGCGATAAGGACGCCTCGAATCCGGCGGTCGCCTCTGCCACCATGTGAGAAACAGAAGCGCTCATCAGCAGCCGGCGGTCAGCGCAGATTTGGCGAAGAAAAGCGGTCGCAGCAGAGACAATCTCTTCGTCTTCGGTAGTTCCCCAAAGCTCGAAGTTCTGCCCCAGACCACCGTTCGTCAGGTTCGCCGATCCGAAACCGATCAAGCAGCGGCGTCCTGCACGGAGAAACAGCAACTTAGGATGGAACACGCCACCATCGGGGATGCGCACATTGTAGATGTTGCATTCGAGCGGCGTGAAGCCATCATCGACCAGTTGTTGTTGCATGCGTCCAGCGTCTGCGAGGATGAGCGTTTTGAATGCGCGCCCTCGTTTGTGCAGCAATGGAAGAACCTCGCGCGCAACCGCGGTCGCGGCGCAGTCGTACGTGAGCAAGACAGCCCACCTCGGGCCTTCGGTGCCGTGACGACGTACGAAGTCCTCGACCGGCTCGCCCCACTTTCGCCAACGCAGACCGCGTGCGCTCATCTGTACATCCCTAGATCGCGGGCGAGATCCGAGAGCGCGCGGAGCCTGTAAGAGCGCACCTCGGCGCCAGTTGGTAGAAGCTTCGCCGAAGCCGCGAGCCGTTCGATGCGTCGATCATTTGCACCGAGCCTGATCCAAGCGTCACCGCCTTTGATGGAGTTGTGTCTAGCAAGAACGCTGCGAACAAACTGCTTGGCATCTCCGTCCCGAACGAGCATTCGCAAAAGCCACCATGGCCTAGGGTCAAACCCCATTTCTTCTTTGTAGCGGCGACAAGCTTCACGAGCGAGACCAACCACGTTTCGCGCGGCGTCATCGTCTGCTGACAGGGCGAACTCGAGACCGGGCGAATGGGAGGAAGAGCGTAGGGCGCGTCCCAGCTCGGACGCGACGCCATTGGAATCGGCGTCAGTATGAAGCCGCTTCGCCAGTATCGCGAAGGTCAGATCGAGTGCCAGCGACGCGAGCTCCCACACGTACGCTTTATGCAACGAGCCGCGTGCGCCGTCACGATCGCGCTTCGGTCGGTCGCGAAAGTGCGCGAGGAGCTGGCCGGGATAAATCACTCCGTTTCGAGCATGCAGTGCGATGTACGGCTCCAGCGTCCGGAACGTGTCTCTGCGGCAGAGGCGAAAAACATCCGGCGTCGCGCGCTCGTCGAACCCAAGGAGTTGCTTGATGATCGTTCGTTCCTTGGAGCTGATCTCGCACAGGCATTGTGAAGGTCGCGAGTGGTGCGCGTACGCTCGCGCCAAGCGTTCTCCTTCCGGCAATAGCTTTGGGAACGTGCCTGAGCCAATTAGGCCGAGGTTTCGCATCAACGCCCGGTAGTCGGGAAACGCCCGGCGCTTGTACAATCGCTCCGCGTTACTCACCCGCCCTGTGGCACGCGCTTCGACGGTGCTTCGTCTGCCAACAACGGCGGGGCATAGCTCGTGGTGTTGCGGATCCGACTCGAGAACGCGCGCTGCAGCGAGCGCAAGCAAGCCTTCGCGGCGGTAGAGTTCGGGTAACGAGTGGCTCTTCTTACGTGCCGAGCAAAGGAAGGACAGATAGCGAGCGCGCCTGGTCAGGACCGACATCTTCGGTAGCAGCGCATCGGCGATGCGGTCGGCCTGGGAGGCGAGACCCAAGGCGTCGACGGCGATCTCGCGACCAGGATTCGCCTGAACCCAAAAGAGATCGAGGCTGCGTTGGGCAAGGCTCATGCGTGTACCTGTACAAGAAGCGATAGGAAAACCCATGCGCCCCGGCGCACGCTCTTGAGCGTCCCGGCGGGCGAGTCGCGCGTGCGCCGGCTGCGTTCGCGGCGGGTCGGGCTCATCATGGAGTGTCCTCTGGGCATTCGGGGCGTGCGCAATCGGCGTTACGGTGAATGCTGCCCGCATTGGCCCCGTTCAGGCAAGTGCTGGCGCGCGCATTGCCGAATGCGCTCGGCACCTTCAGGCGATGTCAGTGACGGAATGATACGTGAGCAGCAGGCTCGCATGCGCGGGCCAAGCCTCTGGAGGCATGGGCGGTGCGCGCTCCAGCGCTTTCGGCTGCCAGCGACCCAGGTGCGTGAGAATCGCTCGCACAACAGCGGTTTCCTCGATCAGCGCAATGACCCGCATTGGGCCGCTTTTTTGCACTTCGGCACTTGCGATATTCGAGTATTTCGCTGCGGTGCCGCGCAGGCGGCGATCATTACGTGCCGCAGAAATCCGTTCAAGGAACTGCCGGCGCTGACCTGAGATCGAGACCACGAACTCCTTGAACGCTGCCGACGCGATGTTGTCAGGCCGCTTGTTGCGCGTCCGGCAGCGGCCTGGGCCGGAATCCGACAACACGCTTTTCATGTGCCGCTTGCCGCCGGCGCAGGTCGGCGCAAATCGCGGCAAGATCGTGATGCATTTCCTCGGCATACGCCGCGCGCGCCGCGCGTACTTCCTCGACAATCGGATCGTTCCACGGTTCCATGGTTTCATGCCTCCATCAGTTCTTCGGGTGTGCACAGTTGCGGGGACGCGATGCCTCTGGCGCGGCACAGTACGTCGATGCGCGGACGCACGTGCGCGCTGGCGATATGGCGGCAGTTCCAGGTAAGCAGATAGTCCGCGCCATGCCAAGCGGCCACCGCGACATGGAGCGCGTCGAGCGCCGCTTGCGGCGGCATCGCCCCGGCGGCCAGAATGTCGCGCGCCAGTTTCTCGACCTCCTGGTTGATATCGAGAATCGGAAACGATGCCAAGCTCGCCAGCCGTTGCGCGGCGGCCTGTTGGTCGCCGGCGCCCGCCTCCCGGATCACGGCCTCGGAGATGTAAAGATCGTACTTCGCGCTCTCATTACTCCACCACTGCCGGGTGATCTCCTGGTGCGCCGCCACCACCAAGTCCCGGCTCGGACGGGCCTGTAGGTAGCTGATCACTGAAGTCTCAACGTAGACGCGCTTTTGCATCGGCAAATGTTAACGAGCGCGCCTGATTGCAGGTGAAGTCTTCATTGTTTCCTCGAACGGCTGAAAAGCAATGCCATTCTAGCGCGCACCAGCCCGGATTTCTCGCAGAAGGAACAAGTCGCGTGCCGGCACTCTGACAGGAAAGCGTGAAGGCAGTAAAGTGACGCCATGCGCAAGCGGGCGCGATTCAGCGAGCTACTCGCGGCCAGTCTCTCCGAAGGCCCTCAACTTGTGACCAAGCACGGAAGGGCGGCGGCTGCGCTGGTGCCCATTGGTCAATGGGATGCGCTGCAAGCTACAAGTAAGCGCGCACTGAAGCAGGTCCTGCTCGACGCTGCTACGCCGACGAGGATTGTTGTGCCCGCCAGAGGCACTTTGAAGCTGAGGTGCGTTTGATGTGTAACCGATCGCTCGCCGCATTCGCGATGGCGTGCCTGCTGGCCCTGGCCACGTTTCCCTCTTTCCCGCAGAGCTATCCCAGCAAACCCATCCGCCTGATCGTGCCATGGCCGCCGACCGGCACGGTGGACATCCTCGGGCGCACGCTCGGGCAGAAACTCTCCGAGAGCATGGGGCAGCCCGTGCTGGTGGACAACCGCGCCGGGGCCAACGGCATGATCGGTTCCGAGGCCGCCGCCAAATCGCCGCCGGACGGCTACACACTGGTGGTCGACAACATCACCGGCCATGCCATCAATGCCACGCTGCAGTCGAAGATGCCCTTCGAGAGCATGCGCGATTTCGCGCACATCAGCCTGCTCGCCTGGGTTCCGGACGGTGTGGTCAGCCTGCCCTCGCTGCCGGCGAAGAACATCCGCGAGCTGATCGCGCTGGCGAAGGCGCAACCCGGCAAGCTCACCTACGCCTCGTTCGGCATCGGCAGCAGCGCGCACCTCGCAGGAGAACTGTTCAAGATCATGGCCGGCGTCGACCTGCTGCACATTCCCTATAAAGGCGGCCAGCCGGCGATCACCGACCTGCTGGCCGGGCAAGTGTCGATCTACATTCCGGTACTGCCCTCGGTGGTGCAGCTGACCAGGGCGGGCCGCCTGCACCTGCTCGCGGTCACCGGCGCGAAGCGATCGTCGGCGATGCCGGAGGTTCCCACCGTCGCGGAGTCCGGATTGCCGGGCTTCGAAGCCAGCAACTGGTTCGGCCTCATGGCGCCCTCGGGAACCCCGCCCGAGATCGTCACGCGTCTGAATACCGAGGCAGCGAAGGCACTGCAGGCGCCCGACGTAAGGGAGAAACTCGCCGCGCTCGGCTTCGAAATCCAGCCGAGCACGCCGCAGGAATTCGCCACCCTGCTCAGGAGCGAAACCGGGAAATGGGCGAAAGTCGTCAAGGCCTCAGGCGCGCGCGCCGAGTAACGACGATTCCACGGCAGCAGATTCAGGCGCCGGCCAATCCTTCCTCTGCCGCCTTGAGCTGCAACGCCAGGTATTTTGAATAGATGCGGCACTGCGCGAAGCTGCCGGCGATGAACCACAGGCCGCTCTGGCCGGTGCGCATCCACATGTTGCGCAGTTCCTGCGCCTCCTCATCGATCCCCCAGATCGGACCGACGCGATCGGCGACGCCGTCGCCGAACAGCCGGCGCACGAGGTATTCCTGGCCCTTGTAGCCGGTCGCGAGCACGACCAGGTCCGCCGGGACCACCTCGCCGCCGCGCTGCAGGTACTTGAACTGCCAGCCGGTCTCGTCCTCGACATCGACCTTGAAGCCGACGCGGGTCAGGTCATCGAGCAGCTGCTGGTCCAGAATTCTCGCCCGCTCGGTCAGCACGCGGTGGGTTTGCCGCATCAGCGACAGCGGCATGGATGCGGTGATGAGGTCGCAATCTTCCAGCGGGGTTCCCTCGCTGTACAAGGCGTAGGGAAGCTGCGCGCTCGGCTCGATGTTGACGATCAGGGTCGGACTGCGTTGAACCACCGTGACCTTGGCGCCGTTGGAATACAGGTCTTGCGCAATATCGTGGCCGCTGTTGCCCGTGCCGATGACCAGCACGTCACGCTGATTCCATTCCGTGGCGTCGCCGTAGCCATGGGAATGTAAGCCGGCCAGTTGGCCGGAAACGGCAGGTAGGGCAGGTGGTTGACTTGCACCTGGTTGTGCAGCGTCAACGCGTGATACCGGTTGCGCCAGTTATCACCAATACGGCTTTCGCGATCGATCACCAGCGTATCGACATTCAATTGCTTCAGGCGGGCGGCGATGCAAAGCCCGGCGTGTCCGCCGCCGACCACCAGCACCACCGGCTCCCGGTCCTCGTAGGCCGCCGACGCTTTGCGCTGGTCGAGCCAGTTCGGTCCCCGGAAATCCCTCGAATACGCATCGCCGCGCGGCCGTCGGCTGCCGACGCTCTCCTCGAAGCCCTTGATGTCATCGATCGCCGTCAGCAGCGTCCATGCTTGGTAAATTTCATCGCGTGAAATCAAGCGCAGCACGCCATGCGCGCGCACGCGGGACGTTTCGAAGCGGAAGATGGCTTCGATGACACTCGTGCCGGCGCGCGTGACGCGGCGCGGGGGCGTGCGCTGGCGATCGATCTCGAATCCGGTCGCGCCAGTGCGCGTCGGACCGGAACAAGGCTGCCAGCGACGTGTCGTCAGAAGCAAGCAGGGCTTGCTCGAAATCCGCGAGCCATCGCGCCACCGGCAGGGACAATTCCTCCTGTTTCAATTCGGATTTCACGGAGGATGGCCGGCGGCTTCGAGATACTAGGCCCTGGCCAGCGCCCGCCACACCTTCTCGTGCGTCGCGGGCATGTCGATACGGGTAACGCCCGCCACGGGATTGAGCGCATCGACCACCGCGTTGATGACCGCCGCCGGCGCGCCGACCGCGCCGGCTTCGCCCGCCCCCTTCACCCCGAGCGGATTGCTGGTGCAGGGCGAGTGATGAAAGCCGCAGTCGAACGACGGCACATTGTCCGCGCGCGGCAGGCTGTAATCCATGAACGAGCCGGTGAGCAACTGGCCGGATTCCGGGTCGTAGAGCCCGAGCTCGAGCAGCGCCTGGCCGATGCCCTGCACCGTGCCGCCATGCACCTGGCCCTCGAGCAGCAGCGGATTGATGGCGCGGCCGAAGTCGTCGACCACGCTGTAGCGCACGATGCATGTTTCGCCGGTGTCGCCGTCGATTTCGACTTCGCACACGTGGCAACCGTTGGGATAGGTGAACGCGTCGGGCGCGCGCGTGTGCATGGCCTGCAGGCCGCCGGTCTTCTTCGCCGCCTCGAACAACGACAGCTTGTGGTCGGTGCCGGCGATGCGATACTCGCCATCGCCATACTCGATGTCGGCCAGCGCCGCCTCCAGCAGACTGGCCGCGGCCTCCTTGCCTTTGCCGATGACCTCGTCGGCCGCGCTCATGGAGGCGATGCCGCCGATGGCGAGGAACCTGGAGCCGCCGGTCATTCCGGAGGGTACGATATCGGTATCGCCCTGCACCACGCGTATCCGGCTCGCATCCAGACCAAGCTTCTCCGAGAGCAACTGCACGAAAGTGGTGGTATGCCCCTGGCCGTTGTCCTGCATGCCCGAGATCAGCGTCACGCTGCCGGCCGGATCGACGTTGAGCACCACCGTGTCGCCCGGGCCGCCGCCGCAGCGCTCGATGTACATCGCCAGGCCGATACCGCGCAGCTTGCCGTTTCGTTTCGCCTGTGCGCGGCGCGCGGCGAATCCCGTCCAATCCGCCTTCTCCAGGGCGCGCGACATCACGCCGGCGAAGTCGCCTGAATCATAGCGGCTCTCTACCGGCGTCTGGTAAGGCATGTCCGCCGGTTGAATGAAATTGCGCCGGCGCAGTTCATCGGGCGCCAGACCGAGTTCGCGCGCGGCCAAATCGACGACGCGCTCGAGCAGGTAGATCGCCTCGGGCCGGCCCGCGCCGCGGTAGGCGTCCACCGGCACGGTGTTGGTGACGACCCCCTTGATATTGGCGTAGATCGCCGGGATGCGGTACACGCCCGACAGCATGGGAACCGCCAGTTGCGGGATATAGGGCGCGTAGTTCGACAGATAGGCGCCCATGTCGGCCAAGGTGGTCACGCGCAACGCTAGAAAGCGGCCGCCCGCGTCAAGCGCCAGTTCGGCAACCGAGTAATTGTCGCGGCCCTGCACATCGGAGACGAAGCTCTCGCTGCGATCGCCGGTCCAGCGCACCGCGCGTTTCAGGCGCCGCGAGGCCCAGACCACGATGGGCTGCTCGGGATGCAGGAAGATCTTCATGCCGAACGCGCCGCCGACGTTGCCGGAGACCACGCGCAGCTGCTCCTTGCCGAGCTTCAGGATGACGCCGGCCAGCTGGTCGCGAATGACGTGCGGTCCCTGGCTGGGCGTGTAGAGCGTGGAGCGGCCGGTGGCTCGATCGTAGTCGGCCAGCGCCGCGCGCGGCTCGAGCGGATTCGCGACCACGCGGTTGTTCACCAGCTCCAGCCGCGCGACGTGCGCGGCGCTCGCGAAAGCGGCCTCGACGGCAGCCTTGCTGCTGCCTGCACCGACGTCGAAGCAAAGATTGCCGGCGATACCGTCCCACGCGAGCGGCGCCCCGGGCAGGGTCGCGGTACGGGAGCCGACGACTGCCGGCAGCGGCTCGTAATCGATGTCGATGAGTTCCGCCGCATCCCTCGCCTGGGCCAGCGTGTCGGCGATCACCACGGCGACCGGCTCGCCGACATGCCGCACGCGGTGTTTCGCGAGTATCGGCCGCGGCGTTTCGGCGCGCTCAGTGCCGTCGAGGTTCGTCACCGGAACCAGGCAGGGAATGTCGCCGAGCCCGTCCGCCGCGACGTCCGCGCCGCTCAGGACGGCGAGCACACCCGGCGCCGCGGCCGCAGCGCGGCCATCGATGCGCGCGATCTTCGCGTGCGCGTGCGGCGAGCGCACGATGCAGGCGTGCGCGGCGCCCGCGATCTCAACATCATCGGCATAGCGGCCCGCGCCGCGCAGCAGCGCGGCATCCTCGATCCTGGTGACGGACTGGCCGAGGGCAAACTTGGTCATGGAACGATCCTTTCGCCGGTGTTCAATTCACTTTCTCGAGCTTCTGCAGCGAACGCATGCGCCACGGGATCTTGCTGTCCGGAAACAACCGCGGGTACTCGGTGTAGCTCACTTCGCCGACGTAGATGTCGCCGCGCGAATCAACAGCCAGGCCGTGCGGCGCGACGAATTTTCCGGTTTCGAGGCCGGGGCCGGCCTCGCCGCCCAGCCGCGCGAGGGTCTTGCCCTTCGCATCGACGATGGAGAGCCGCGGGCCGATGTTCGGATGATTGCGGTTCACGTTCATGCCAGGGCCCAGCTCGCCGATGATGAAGCGCAGCTGCGCGCCGCGGCAACAATACAGGCCGCAGGGCCGGTGCATGTTGACCCACTGCGTCTCGTATTTGCCGTTGCCATCGAACACCTGCACGCGATGGTTCTCGCGGTCGGCGACGTAGACCCAGCCCTGCGCATCGGTGACGATGTTGTGCACGATGTTGAACTGGCCCGGATCGGTACCCGGCTCGCCCCAGGACAGGAGCAGCTTTCCGTCCGGGGAATACTTGTGCACTTTCGCGTTGCCGTAGCCGTCGCTGACGTAGATCTCGCCGTTCGGCGACAGCGCCGTGTGCGTGCAGCGGTGGAAGGGCTCGCCGCTCATGAACGGCGCCGGCTTGCCGGGGACGCCGAGTTCGAGCAGCACCTTGCCCTCGGTGGTGCATTTGCGCACGATGTGGCCGAGGTCATCGGTGCAGTAAAGGATATCGCTGGCATCGATGTGCAGGCCGTGCGCGCGCGGGAACGTGCCCTCGCCCCAGGAGCGCAGGAAGTTGCCGTCGCGGTCGAACACCATCATCGGGTGCTCGCCGCGGTTGAAAACATATACTTTGTCCTGGCTGTCACAGGCGACCGCCGCCGCGTCCTTGAACTCCCAGCCCTCGGGCAGCCGGGCCCAATCTTCCACCACGCGGTAGCGATGCTCGCCGCTTCCAAGAATGACTGACATCAAATGTCCTCCCCAAAGATTATCAAGCAATGCCCAGGCGCCGGCATTCGCCGGCATACCAGTGCGCGATCTGGCCGCCGGCCATGAATACAGTGTCGCTGCGCGCGAGGAGCGCGTCCAGGATGTCAGCGAAGAATCCAATGCGGTGCGGCACGCCCGTCAGGTGAGGGTGCACCGGCAGCGTCAGCACCCGAGGCTGGCGCTCGCGCGCGATCTCGCGCTCGAAGGTCCGGATCGTCTGCTCGACGCGCAGCTTCATTTCGGCAGACGAATGCTTCTCGATCGCATAGACCACGCTGTCGTTCAGATCCAGGCCGTAGGGCATCGCGATCATCCGGCCGTGCTTCGTATGCAGCCAGGCCGGCAGGTCGTCGATCACCCACTGGTAGACGTACTCGACGCCGGCCTCCCTGAGCAGGTCTGGCGTATCGAAAGTCTCCGACCAGCCCGGACTCATCCAGCCGCGCGGCCGCTTGCCGGTGTAGGCCTCGAGCGCGGACATCGCGCCCCCGATCAGTCCCCGTTCGTCGCCCTCGCCCACCAGCGAGCGCTGGTGAATGCCGTGACCGACGAATTCCCAGCCCGCGTCGCGCACGGCGAGCGCGAGATCGGGATAGATCTCCAGCACGCTGGCATTGATGCTCGCGCTCGCCGGCAGCTTCCGGTCACCGAGCACCTGCAGCAGGCGCGGCATGCCGCAGCGGTTGCCGTATTCCGACCAGCTGAAGTTCGGGATGTCGGGGACATGAGAACGGCCATGCGGCGGAACCACGATCGTGCGCGGCATCGGCTGGTCGAACTGCCAGTATTCGACGTTCACCACGATATGCACGATCAGCGGCTTGCCGCCGGGCGGCTGCAGCTTCGCACGCGCGCTCGACATTTCGTAGGCGATGCGCGGGTTCGAGCGGTTTTTTTCAGGCATGGAGGGCCTTTCGCAGCGCCTCGGCGAGCGCGCCGTCGTCTTCGGGGCGCAGCGCCTGGGGATCGACGATCAGGATCCCCTGGGCGGCGAAGCGCTCCGAGAGATGCACTGGCGGGTCGGCTTCCTGAAGCCGGCGGCTCACGTCGAGAGGATTCTCGACGCTGAGGTGGAGCTGCGGCACGCGGCCCGCCTCGCTTGCACTCACGATTCGTTTTGGCAGATCGCCAATCCGCTTCGCAATTTCCTCGAGCCGCTTCCCGAGTGCCGCGTTGGAGGCTTCGTCGTCAGCGGCGGCGAAGCGCTCGAGCGCGACCAGCAGACCGACGATCTCCTCCTTGCCCGTCTTGAAGCCGCGGCCCAGACCGTGGTGCGGAATGCCTTTCATCGCCGGAACATCGATCAAATCCGGGGGCGCCCAGGTCGCCGGTGACACATCCATGTCGAGCTGCTGCACCAGCGCCGCGCCGACGAGATCGCGGCGCCCCGCGAGAATGCCCGAGGCCTGCGGGCCGCCGATCGCCTTGCCGCCGGAAAAAGCGACCAGATCGGCGCCCAGCTCGACGAAACGCCGCAGATTCGATTTCGGCGGCAGTTGCGCCGCCGCATCGACGATGACGGGAATATCCTTCGATCTGCATGCTTCTACAACGACAGGAAGGTCGGACAGATTCGACGGATTCGCCGAAAAAGCAAAGGCCGCGGTTCTCGGCGTAATCGCGGCCTCGATCTCCCATGCCTCCAGGCCGCGCACTCCCGCGCCGGTGCCGCGGTCGTTGTGGCCGATGTCCACGATGCGCGCGCCGGAGGCGCGCAGCGCGTGCGCGTAGCCGGTGTAATGCGTGCGCGGCAGCAGGATCTCGTTGGCGAAACCTTCGGCCTGCGGCAGCGCGGCCATTTTCGCGATGTCCCAGCGCGTCATCGCCGCCGCCGCGGCGAGCGTGAGCGCGGCGGCGGCGCCGCTGGTCACGATCCCTGCCTGCGCGCCGGTAAGGCGGGAAATCGAACCAGTTGCCGCCTGCTGCAGCTCGGCGATATCGACCGAAGCGCGCGCGGCGGCGGCCATCGCGGCGATCACCTCCTCGTCCATGAGCGCGCCGCCCAGCCGCGTCAGTGTACCGGCCGCGTTGATGCGGCGCTTCACTCCGAGAGTGGCGTAGAGATCCTGTTTCATGGCAAGGGTCAAATATAATAAGGCATGGACCCGATCGACCTCGAGCTTTTCAAGAACGCCATTTTCTCGATCGCCGATGAGATGGCGCTCACCGTGGTCCGTACGACCTATTCCGGCGTGCTCAAGGACAACATGGATTTCTCGACCGGCTTCGCCGACGCCGAGGGCAAACTCGTCGCGCAGGGGCTGACGCTCCCGGGGCACCTCGGCTCGGTGCCCACCGCCATGGCCTCGATCATGCGCCATTACCGGGACGACATGCAGCCGGGCGACGTCTTCATCATGAACGACCCGTTCGACGGCGGCATGCACCTGCCGGACATCTTCGTGTTCAAGCCGCTGTACCACGAAGGCGAGCGCCTCGCCTTCGCCTGTACCGTGTGCCACCACACCGACGTCGGCGGCCGGGTCGCGGGCTCGAACGCCTCGGACTCGACCGAGATCTATGCCGAGGGCCTGCGCATCGCGCCGCTGAAAATGTACGAGGCGGGCGTTCTCAACAAGACGCTCATGACCTTCATCGAGCGCAATGTGCGCCTCCCGGTCATGGTATTCGGCGACCTGCGCGCGCAGCTCGCGGCCTGCCATATCGCCGAGAAGCAATTCGCCGGGCTGGTGGCGAAGTACGGGACCGGGCGGCTCAAGCTCTATATGCGTGAGACGATCGACTACGCCGAGCGGCTGACGCGCGCCGCGCTCGAGGATCTGCCCGACGGCGAATGGAGTTTCGAGGACTGGATCGACGATGACGGCGTCGATTACGGCAAGCCGATCCGCCTGTTCGTGACCCTCCGCAAGAAGGGCGGCCACATGCTGGTCGACTGGACGGGCACCGCGCCGCAGGTGAAAGGCGCGATCAACAACACGCTGTCCTATACCAAAGCGGCGTCCTACACCGGCGTGCGCTCGGTGCTGCCGCAGGGCATTCCGAACAACGAAGGCGTGTTCCGCGCCATCGAGGTGATCTGCCCGGCGGGAACCGTCGGCAACGGCGTGCTTCCCGCCGCTTGCGCGGCGCGCGGGCTGACGGGCTTTCGCATGACCGATTGCATGTTCGGCGCGCTGGCGATGATGCTGCCCGACAGGGTCAAGGCCGCGGGCGACGGCGGCAACACGGGCGTTTCGATCGGCGGCTACGACGCCGGGCGCAAACCTTTCATCTATGTCGACTTCACCTGCGGCGCCTGGGGCGCGCGCCCCTGGGCCGACGGCCTGGACGGCAACTCGCACATGTTCGCCAACATGGCCTCGCACTCCGTGGAGGTGACCGAGTGCGAGCAGCCGATCCAGCTCCTCGCCTACGAGTTCGTGGCCGACAAGGCGGGGGCGGGAAAATACCGCGGCGGCGTGCCGTTCCGCCGCGACTATCGCTTCCTCGAAGACGAAGGCGTCCTGCAAGTGCGCTCCGACCGGCGCACGCACCGGCCCTTCGGCCTTTACGGCGGCAGCCCCGGCATGCCTTCCGAGAACTATCTCGATCCCGGCGGCGAGAACCGGATCCTGCCGAGCAAGTTCACCATGAACATCCGGCGCGGCGACGTTTTCCGGCACGTCCTCGCCGGCGCCGGCGGCTGGGGCGACCCGCTCGAGCGCGATGCCACGGCCGTGCTGCGCGATGTGCGCAACGAGCTGCTCTCTCCCGCCAAGGCGGCCGCTGATTACGGGGTTGTCATTGCCAACAGCAAAATTGATCCGGAAGCGACAGCGAAGCGGCGCGCCGCAATCCGCGCCGCGCGCGGCTGGCGCGAGGTGCCGAAGGTGCAGTGGAATGATCCGCAAACGCTAGAGCGCGCGGCCGCCTAGGCATGGCGAGCTACCGCGTCGGTGTCGACGTCGGCGGCACCTTCACCGACATCGTGCTGCTCGGGTCCGATGGCACGATCCACACCAAGAAGATCTCCTCGAGCGTCGAGAACTACGCGCAGGCGATCGTCGAGGGCCTGCTCGAGGTGTTTGCCGAAACCGGCCTCGCCGGCGAGGCGATCGAGGAAATCCGCCACGGCACCACGGTGGCCTCGAACGCCATCCTCGAGCACAAGGGGGCGCGCACCGGGCTCATCACCACCAAGGGCTTTCGCGACGTGCTCGAGATCCGCACCCTGCGCATGCCGCGCATGTACGACA
>Ga0315281_10006089_pt1 | contig 17195 bp, 16 predicted proteins | sample YL17G07_0_MG_FD_204540 | JGI IMG/M metagenome (GOLD analysis project Ga0315281, IMG submission 204540) | Sediment microbial communities from Yellowstone Lake, YNP, Wyoming, USA - YL17G07_0 | ecosystem: Environmental > Aquatic > Freshwater > Lake > Sediment | place: USA: Wyoming | collected...
GGAATTCCGCCGGATGAACTGGGCGTCGATCACCGTCAAGCTCCGGCTCCGCTCAGTCGCGCAGCAGGTTCGGCAGCCACAGGGCGATTTGCGGGAATATGAGGATCAGCAACAGGCCGACGATCTGCAGCACCATGAACTGCATCATGCCGGCGTAGATGTCCTTAAGGTCCCAGTCCGGCACCACGCCCTTCAAAAAGTAGGCCGACAGCGCCACCGGCGGCGACAGCCACGCGGTCTGCAGGCACACCGCGACCAGGGTGCAGAACCACACCAGGTCGATGCCCAGCTTCTGCACCAGGGGCAACACGATGGCAGGCGAGATCATGCTAGACAGGGAGCAACGCATTTGCAATACTTTTCTGACTTTCCGGAGGGTAAGCCTCGTCTTCTCGCAATTGTTCTTCCCCGATCGGCTTGGTTCCCAAGAACAAATGCAACCACAGGATCAGTAAACATGGACCGGAACACAGTCGACTATATCGTCGTCGGGGCGGGCTCGGCGGGCTGCGTGCTCGCCAACCGGCTGTCGGAAAACGGCCGGCATTCGGTGCTGCTGTTCGAGGCCGGGCCGCGCGACGACTATATCTGGATCCATATTCCGATCGGCTACGGCAAGACTATGTGGCACCCGGAGTACAACTGGCGCTACTACACCGAGCCCGATCCCGGGATGAACCAGCGCAAAGTCTACTGGCCAAGCGGGCGCGGACTGGGCGGCGGCTCTTCGATCAACGGCCTGATCTGCATTCGCGGCCAGCATCAGGATTACGAGCGCTGGGCGGCGCTCGGCAACAAAGGCTGGGGCTGGCGCGACGTGCTGCCCTGGTTCATCAAATCCGAGCACAACACCCGCGGAGCGAGCGCGTACCACGGCGCCGACGGCCCGCTGTGGTGCTCGGACATCGAGGAAAAGCACGAGCTGATGGAGGCGATCATCCGCGGCGCCGGCGAACTGGGCATTCCGCGCAACGACGATTTCAACGGTGCCACGCAGGAAGGCGTCGGTTATTATCAACTCTCGACGCGCAAGGGCTGGCGTTCGTCCACCGCAACCGCTTATCTGAAACCCGCGGCGGGGCGCGCGAATCTGCGCGTGGAGACCGACGCGCACGCGAGCGCGATCCTGTTCGAGGGCGCTCGCGGCAGCGTGGACGGCGCTCGCGGCAGCGTGGACGGCGCTCGCGGCAGCGTGGACGGCGCTCGCGGCAGCGTGGACGGCGCTCGCGGGAATGTGGACGGCGCTCGCGCCGTGGGCATCCGCTACGAACAGCGCGGCACGACGCACGAAGTGCGCGCGGCGAAGGAAGTGATACTCGCAGCCGGCGCGCTGCGCAGTCCGCAATTGCTGCAACTCTCCGGCATCGGACCGGCGGCGCTATTGCAAGCGCACGGCATCCCGCTGGTGAAAGCGCTGCCGGGCGTGGGCGCGAACCTGCAGGATCACCTGCAGCTGCGCCTGATCTACAAATGCACCAAGCCGATCACCACCAACGACGAACTGGCGAGCCTTTACGGCCAGATGAAAATCGGGCTCAAATGGCTGCTGTTCCGCAAAGGGCCGCTCGCCATCGGCATCAACCAGGGCGGCATGTTCACGCGCGCGCTGCTCGAATCGCAGACCCCCGATATCCAGTTCCATTTCGCCACGCTCTCGGCCGACATGGCCGGCGCCAAGCCGCACGATTTCTCCGGTTTCACCATGTCGGTATGCCAGCTGCGCCCGGAATCGCGCGGCACGCTCGCGATCAAGTCGCGCGATCCGAAAGAGCCGCCGGCGATGCAACCGAATTACCTGTCGGCCGAGATCGACCGGCACACCGCCGTGGCCGGCATGAAAGTGGCGCGCGCCCTCGCCGCCGCGCCGGCGATGCGGCCCTACGTGCTGGAGGAATACAAGCCCGGGCCGGGCACCAGGACGGACGAGGAACTGCTCGAATTCGCGCGCAACAACGGCGCCACCATTTTTCATCCGGTCGGCACCTGCAAGATGGGTTCGGACGCGCTCGCCGTCGTCGATGAGCGCCTGCGCGTGCACGGCGTCGCGGGCTTGCGCGTGGTCGATTGCTCGATCATGCCGACGCTGGTGTCCGGCAACACCAATCTGCCGGTGATCATGATCGCCGAAAAGGCCGCCGCCATGATCCTGGAGGACCAGCCCTCCGCCTGAGCACGATGAATTAGTTCTTGATGTCAAGGAGTCATCATGTCTGAGCTCGAATCCTTCCGGCGCGACGCGCGCGCCTGGCTGCAAACGCATTGCCCGCCGGAAATGCGCCAGCCGATGGCGACTGAAAACGACATCTGCTGGGGCGGGCGTCATTTCAAGTTCCAGTCGGAGGCGCAGCGCGCCTGGATGCAAAGCATGGGCGAGCGCGGCTGGACCGTGCCGACCTGGCCGGCTGTCTATGGAGGCGGCGGCCTTTCCAAGGAGGAAGCGGCGGTGTTGCGCGCGGAGCTGCGCGCGCTCGGCGCCCGCTCGCCGCTCGACAGCTTCGGCATCTGGATGCTGGGGCCCGCCCTGCTCGCCTACGGCACCGAGGAACAGAAGCTCGAACATCTGCCCAAAATCGCGCGCGGCGAAATCCGCTGGTGCCAGGGCTATTCCGAGCCCAACGCCGGTTCCGATCTGGCCTCCCTTGCGACCAAGGCCGAGGTGCACGACGATTATCTCCTCGTCAACGGCCAGAAGACCTGGACCTCGTATGCCGACCAGGCCGACTGGATTTTCTGTCTGGTGCGCACCAGCGTCGCAAAGAAACACACCGGCATCAGTTTCGTGCTGTTCGACATGGAAACGCCGGGCGTTTCGACGCGGCCGATCGTGCTGATTTCGGGCAAGTCGCCGTTTTGCGAAACGTTCTTTGAAAACGTCAAGGTCCCGCGGCGCAATGTGATGGGCGAACTCAACGCGGGCTGGACCATCGCCAAGTATTTGCTCACGCACGAGCGCGAAATGATCGGCGGCGTGGGCGAGCGCTCCAACACCAAGCCGCTTGGCCTGTTCGCCGCAGAGACGCTTGGCCTGGACGCGCAGGGCAGGCTGCCGGAAGCGGCGCTGCGCGGCCAGATTGCCCGCTTCGAGATCGACGAGGCCGCGTTTCGCGCGCTGATGCAGGCGACCGGCGACCGCGCGCGCCTCGGCGAAGGCAATCCCGCCATCTCCTCGGCGCTCAAGTATTACGGTGCGGAGCTCAACAAGCGGCGCTGGGAACTGATGATCTCCGCCGCCGGTTCGGACGGACTGGAGTGGGAGGGCGAACGCTCGCGCGACGGCGCCACGGTGCGCACCTGGCTGCGCAGCAAGGGCAATTCGATCGAAGGCGGCACCAGCGAAATCCAGCTCAACGTGGTGGCCAAGCGAATACTCGGCCTGCCGGGCGTATGACAGGGAGAAGCAGATGGCACTCGTATTGAATGAAGAACAAGGCATGCTGCGCGACAGCGTCAACGCGTTCGTTTCCGAACGCGCGCCCGTGGCGCAACTGCGTAAGCTGCGCGACAGCCGCGACACGGTCGGCTTCGATCGCCAGCTGTGGCGGCAATTTGCCGAACAGGGTTACAGCGCGATTCTGGTGCCAGAGGCCTACGGCGGACTCGGCCTGGGCGCGGTGGAGGCCGGGATCATCGGCGAAGCCCTCGGCCGCACGCTCGCGCCCTCCCCGTTCCTTTCCACCGCGGTGCTCGCGGCCCGCGCGCTGGCACGCTCCGGGTCGGAAGCGCAGAAGACCGACTGGCTCCAGAAGATCGCTGCCGCCGAGGTGGTAGTCGCACTCGCCGTCGACGAGTCGAGCAAACACCGGCCCGCCGCCATGGCCACCACGGCAGAGCGCGACGGCAGCCGTTTTCGCCTCAGCGGCGTCAAGACCTTCGTTCTCGACGGCCATGTGGCCGATCAGCTGATCGTCGCGGCGCGCACCTCGGTGCACGGTGTAACGCTGTTCCTGGTCGATCCGCGCGCGCCGGGCGTGCGCATCGAGCGCACGCTGATGGTCGATACGCACAATGCGGCCCGCCTGCGCTTCGAGGCGGTGCGCGTCGAAGCCGGGGCGGTGCTCGGCGCGGTCGACGCCGCCGGCCCCATGCTCGACGAAGTGCTCGATCTCGGACGCGTGGTGGTGGCGGCGCAGCTCCTTGGCGCCGCCGACGCGGTGTTCGCGCTCACCCTGGCCTACCTGAAGGAACGCAAACAGTTCGACCGCTACATCGGCGAATTCCAGGCGCTGCAGCATCGCGCCGCTGAACTGTACATCGACATCGAGCTCACGCGCGCGCTGGTGCTGGCCGCGCTGCAGGCGATGGACCGGGATCCGGCGAAGGCGGGACTGACGGTTGCGCAGGCCAAGGCGCATGCCTGCAGCACGGCCAACCGCGCCGTGCAGGAAGGCGTGCAAATGCACGGCGGCATGGGCATGACCGACGAGTTCGATGTCGGCCTTTACATGAAGCGCGTGCGCACGCTGCAGGAACTGCTCGGCGATGCGGGCTTTCATGCCGATCGCGTGGCGGCAATGAACGGCTATTGAGGCGCTCCTTCCGGCCAGCTCAGGGCGCCCGATCACGGGTCAAGCCGGTTCGCGCGGGCGGTGATTGCCGAGAAAGGCCTGCATGTGAAAACGCGCCTGCGCCGGCGCGTAGCGGTAGTCGCCGCCGATCGGGCAGGCATGGCGCGCGAGACAGCCGCGCTCCATGCAGTCGGGTTCGGGCAGCCGTGCAAGGTGGCGCGCGCAGGCGGGAACGTCGTAAGCCTTGCCGTCGAATGCCTCTACCGGACAAGCCTTGAGGCAGGGCCGTTCGGCGCAACTGGCGCAGGGGCTGGCGCGCTGATCTGGCGGCGGCAGCCCGATCGCCGCGGCGAACAACAGCGCGCCGCGATAGCCGTGCCACAGGCCATAGTCCGGATGGATCAGCAGACCAAGCGGCGACGCATGGCAGGCTTCGGCGCGCATCGCCCAGCGCTGAAACGGCAGATAGGGAGGATCGAACGGGAACAGCGCACGCGCTCCCAGCTGCGCGGCAAGCTCGGTCAGAACGCCCGCGCACCACGCATCCAGGGTCAGCGCGTGCCCGGCGCGCGCGCGATCGAAGGCGCGCCACATTTGCGGCCCGGCATTGCCGGCCAGAACCACGGTGCGCGCCGGCGTGTCGGCGGCGAGCGGCGGTACGCCGTCGCCGGCGGCGGGATGAAACGCGCCGCGCGGGGTAAACCCCGCGTCCTGAAACGAGCGCTCTATTTCATCCAAGTTCATACAATCCTCCGTGGCCGCGGCGTGCGCATCGATCGACTGCGCGTGCCGGGCGAGCCTCCGCCCATGATCGCAGAAACCGGCCGCGACGTAATCCTTGAGGCCCCTGGGGAAGCAGCATAAACTGGGCGCCGAACACATTGCGCCCGGTCACATCGCCGCCACCCAGGGAGAACAACATGACGGAACTCAACCCCAACGCAGCGCCCATGCCGCCAGCCGGCGACTATCAGGTCGAGGGGCGCGCGGTTGCAGCCGGACGCGGCTGGGACTGGATCGTCGAAGGCTTCGCGCTGTTCCGCAAACAGCCCGGCATCTGGATTCTGATGGTTGTCGTGCTCGGCATACTGTTCGTGGTCATCAGCATGATCCCGATTCTCGGCTCTTTCGCAAGCGCGCTGCTGTTTCCGATTTTCGGCGGCGGCCTGATGCTCGGCTGCAAGGCTTTGGACCGGGGCGGCGAGCTCGAGTTCGAGGACCTATTCGCCGGCTTCAAGCAAAAGACCGGCGATCTAGTGCTGGTGGGGGCGTTCAATCTGATCGGCTGGGTGGTCATCGTCTTCGCCCTCATCGCCGTGATCGGCGGTGGCGTGTTCATGGGCGTGATGCGCGGCGGCCTCGCCGGCGCGGGCCTGTCCATCGCGTCGATGCTGCTCGCCATGCTGCTGGCCGCCGGCCTGACGCTGCCGCTGTACATGGCGACCTGGTTCGCACCGGCTCTGATCGTGTTGCAGGACATGCCCCCCGGGGACGCGCTCAAGGCGAGTTTCTTCGGCTGCCTCAGGAACTGGCTGGCTTTCCTCATCTACGGCGTGGTGTTGCTGGTATTGTGCATAGTCGCCGCCATCCCGATCGGTCTTGGTTTCCTGGTTCTCGTCCCGGTGGTGATTGCGTCCGTCTACACCGCTTACCGCGACATTTTCTGCGCCGGCCAGGCAGCGTGAGCGCGAATTCACAAAGGTTGCGCCTCGGCATACCCAAAGGCAGTCTGCAGGAGACAACACAGAAGCTGTTCATCCGCGCCGGCTACGATCTGCGCATCTCCGGCCGCTCCTATTACCCGGACATCGACGACGCCGAGATCGAGTGCATCCTAATCCGGCCCCAGGAGATGGCGCGTTACGTCGGCCAGGGGGTCCTCGACTGCGCCATCACCGGCCTTGACTGGATCCTGGAGACCGACGCCGACGTGGCCGATATCGCCGATCTGCGTGCGCCATGGCCGAACTACGGTCCGGTGCGCTGGGTGATGGCATCCAAGGACGACTCCCCATTCCACAGCGTAAAAGACCTCGAAGGCCGGCGCATCGCCACCGAGGCAGTGGGCATGACCCGGCGCTTCCTCGCGCAGCACGGCGTGCAGGCGAATGTCGAATTCTCCTGGGGCGCGACCGAGGTCAAACCGCCGATCCTGGCCGATGCGATCGTCGATGTATCCGAAACGGGCGCTTCGCTGCGCGCCAACAACCTTAAGATCATGCACGTGGTGCTGGAGAGCACGCCGCGCTTCATCGCCTGCCACGACTCACTCAAGGACGACTGGAAGCGCGCCAAGATCGATTGCCTGCTGATGCTGCTCAAAGGCGCGATTGCCGCCGCCACGCGCGTGCTGCTGTCGATGAACCTGCGGCGGGAGCACGTCGACGCGGTACTGAAGCTCCTGCCGGCGCTGGCGACGCCGACGGTTTCCACGCTGTCCGACGCGGCCTGGGTCGAGCTATCCACCGTAGTCGAGGAAAAAAAGGTCCGCGAACTGATTCCCCAGCTCTATGCCGCAGGCGCGCGCGGCATCATCGAACTGCCGCTGAACAAGATCGTCGAGTAGGCGGCGCGAGGCGCAGTTGAGGTGGCGCGGTGAGGCCGCACCTTGCCCGCTCCGGCGATGCTAACATTCGCTGATGCATAACCTGAGCTGGAGGATCGAATGGGCTGCTGTCACCAGTATTTCGCCAACACGCCGGATGGGGACGACGCCTTCGTCATCGACGCTTCGCGCATGGTGTTCGGCGCCGGCTGCCTCAAGGAAGCCGGGGCGCACGCCAAGGCGCAGGGCATGACGCGCGTGGCGGTGTTCACCGACGCCAGAGTGAGAAAACTCCCCTTCTTCGAAACCGTGACCCGATCGCTTGCCGCAAGCGGCGTCGATTTCGCCGTCTACGACGAAGTCGCAGTCGAGCCCACCGACTTGTCGTTCAAGAACGCCACGCGCTTCGCCATCGAGGGCAAATTCGACGGCTTCGTCTCGGTCGGAGGCGGCTCCGTCATGGACACCTGCAAGGCGGCCAATCTCTATTCCACCTACCCGGCCGATTTCCTCACCTATGTCAACGCCCCGGTGGGCGCCGCCCGGCCGGTGCCCGGCCCGGTGAAACCGCACATCGCCTGCCCCACGACTTCGGGCACCGGATCGGAGGCGACCGGCATCGCCATTTTCGATCTGCTGGCGATGAAAGCCAAGACCGGCATCCAGTCGCGCATGCTCAAACCGACGCTGGGACTGGTCGATCCGGATGTGACCAAGAGCCTGCCCGCGACGGTGGTCGCCGCGAGCGGCTTCGATGCCATGTCGCATGCGCTGGAGTCGCTCACCGCGATTTCCTATGCGCGCCGCGCCCGTCCTGCCGAACCGGCGCTGCGCCCGCCTTCGCAGGGCGCCAATCCGTGGAGCGACGCCATCGCCAGCGAAGCGCTGAAATCGGTGGGCAAATACCTGGTGCGCGCGGTGCGCGACGCCGCCGACACCGAGGCGCGGACCGAAATGATGTACGCAGCCACGCTCGCCGGCATCGCCTTCGGCAACGCCGGCTGCCATCTTCCGCACGGCATGTCCTACGCGGTGTCGGGGCTGGTGAAGGACTACCGCGCTCCCGGCTATCCGCAGGACCAGGCGATGGTCCCGCACGGCATGTCGGTGGTGCTCAATGCGCCTTCGGTGTATCGCTTCACCGCCTGCGCCTGCCCCGAGCGGCACCTGCACGGTGCCGAATGTCTGGGCGCGCTGACCCGCGGCGCGGCGCCGGAGGACGCGGGCGAAATCGTCGCCAAGCGCATTATCGAAATGATGCAGGCGACGCTGTTTCCCAACGGCCTGAATGCGGTCGGCTACGCGGAGAAGGATGTACTCGCGCTGGTCGAAGGCGCTTATCCGCAGCGGCGCGTGATGGGCAACGCACCGCGCGAAGCGAGCAAGGAGGATCTCGCCGGTCTGTTCCGCGGCGCGATGAAATACTGGTGACCGAGATTTCGATAGTCAGCGGGAACCGATTCCCGCGCGGTGCGGCAGACGTAGGCGAAGCGCACGGCAAGACCGGGCGCGCGCTCGCGGCGCTTCCCAAGCCATCGGGAAAACGCACATGAGCGCCAAACGCCAATACTGGGTCCTGGTCATTTCCGCCGCCCTGATACTCGCGGTGACCATGGGCCTGCGCAATGCGCTGGGCCTGTTCGTGTCGCCGATCAATACGTCCAGCGGCCTCGGCATCGTGACAGTGAGCTTCGCGCTCGCCGTCGGCCAGTTCGTATGGGGCGCGGCCCAGCCCATTTTCGGCGCACTGGCCGATCGAGCCGGCTCGGTCAGGATCATTGCCATCGGTGCGGTGCTACTCGCGCTGGGGCTGGCGGTCACGCCGTTCATGCATACCAGCCTCGGCCTGATTTTTTTTCTGGGCGTTGTGTCCGCAGCCGGGGCGGGCGGCGGCAGCTTTGCGATCCTCATGGGCGCCACCGCACAACACTTGCCGGCGGAACGCCGCGCGTTTGCCTCGGGCTTCATCAATGCCGGCGGATCTTTCGGCCAGTTTGTGTTCGCGCCGCTGGCGCAGGCGCTGATCAGCGCGTTTGGCTGGATCACGGCGCTGCTCTCCCTGGCCGCCTCCGCCCTGCTCGCCATTCCGCTGGCGCTGCCGCTGCGCGACAAACACACCGGAGGCCCTGCGGCGCACGTGGGCGGCATCAGCCTGTCCGAACAGACGCTGGTCGCGTTCAAGGACAGAAGCTACTGGTGCCTGCACGCCGGGTTTTTTACCTGCGGCTTCCACATCGCGTTCCTCGTGACCCACCTGCCGGGTGAGGTGGCGCTGTGCGGACTACCCGCCTCGGTATCGGCGGCGTCGCTTGCGATCATCGGCCTCGCCAACATCGCCGGCAGCCTCGGCGTCGGCTGGCTGGCGCAATCCTACCGTATGAAAATACTGTTGATATGGATCTACGGCATTCGCGCCGTGGCGATAGCGTTCTACCTGATGGCGCCGCGAACGTCCCTCACGTTCTATGTTTTTGCAGTCGTCCTCGGGCTCAGCTGGCTCGCCACGGTGCCTCCGACCGCTGGCCTGGTAGGCAAGCTGTTCGGCATGCGCTATCTCGCCACCCTGTTCGGGCTGACGCTGCTGTCGCACCAGATCGGCGGCTTCTTCGGCGCCTGGCTGGGCGGGATCGCCATCGCCTCGAGTGGGAGCTACGACTGGATGTGGCATGCGGACATCGCGCTCGCGACCGCGGCCGCGCTGGTCAATCTGCCGATACGCGAAGCGTTCCCCAAACACGCGGCGGCGTGAGCGCGGGATCCAGCGCGGTCTGGGGCTTGCGCGCAGAACCATTTCGATCGAGGGGGAACGCATGAGTGAAAAGAAGGCGATTCTGGTGGTCGGCGCGGGGGACGCGACCGGTGGCGCGATTGCGCGGCGTTTCGCGCGCGAAGGCTATATCGCCTGCGTCACGCGGCGGCACGCGGACAAGCTCGCGCCGCTGGTGGCGCGAATAGAGTCCGAGGGCGGCAAGGCACACGCCTTCGGCTCGGATGCGCGCAAGGAGGACGCGGTGGTCGCGCTCATCGCGCAGATCGAAAAAGACATCGCGCCGATCGAAGTCGCGGTATTCAATATCGGCGCCAACGTGCGCTTCCCGGTCACCGAGACCACCGCGCGGGTGTATTACAAGGTGTGGGAGATGGGCTGCTTCGGCGGCTTTCTGCTGGGGCGCGAAGCGGCAAAAGCGATGCTTCCGCGCGGGCGGGGCTCGATTTTTTTCACCGGCGCGACGGCCAGTCTGCGCGGCCGCGAAGGCTTCGCCGCGTTTGCCGGCGCCAAGCATGCGCTGCGCGCGCTGGCACAGAGCCTGGCGCGCGAACTGGGTCCCAAGGGCATCCACGTGGCGCAGATCATCGTCGATGGCGCCATCGACACCGCGTTCATCCGGGACAATTTTCCCGAGCGCTACGCCCTGAAGGAACGCGAGGGCATCGTCGATCCTGAGGCGATCGCCGAGTCTTACTGGCAATTGCACCGGCAGCCGCGCAACGCGTGGACGCATGAAATGGATCTGCGGCCGTGGATCGAACCCTGGTGATGCGTTGACACTCATTTAGGCAGCAGGGAGGCGTGATGGAAAGAAAAGTCGAGTTCTACTTTGACTTCGGCAGTTCGTACTCGTATATCGCCTACAAGGCGCTGCCCGGGATCGCGGCGGCGCACGCCGCGCAAATCGTCTGGCGGCCGATGCTGCTCGGCGGCGTGTTCAAGGCAACCGGAAATCACAGCCCCGCGGAGATTCCGGCGAAAGAGAAATGGATGCAGCAGGACCTGCAACGCTGGGCTGCGCGCTATGGCGCAGCGTTCAAACGCAATCCCCATTTCCCGATCAATACCTTGACGCTGATGCGCGGCGCGGTCGGCATGCAAATGCGCGGGCTGGATTTTCCGAAATACGCGGCGGCGATATTTCACGCCATGTGGGCCGAGCCGCGCAATCTGGGCGACCCGCAGGAACTCGCAGCGGTGCTGCACCAGGCCGGATTCGACGCCGACGCGTTCCACACCCTGGTGAACGATCCGGCGGTGAAGGAGCAATTGAAGCAGAACACCGAAGGCGCGGTCGCGCGCGGCGTGTTCGGAGCGCCAACCTTTTTTGTCGGCGAGGAAATGTTCTGGGGGCAGGACCGGCTCGATTTCGTCGCCGCCGCGCTGGCCCGCTAGACACAGTCCGGGACCGCGCCCGCGCGGGTGTTGCCTTGACAATGTTTGCCTAGGCAATTAGCATCGCTGTTCCGTTCCCCCGCGCCGCGCTGCGATGCCGCAAATCTACGCCATCGAGACCTTCCGCCCCAGCCACGCCATCGGCGCCTTCATCGGCCGCGCGCGCCGCACCATCGTCGAAGCGATTGACCTGAAGCTCGCCCCGCTGGACATCAGCCATGCGCAATGGATCGTGGTCATGCTGCTCGGCGACGGCGCCGCCTCGACCGCCGCCGAGCTGTGCAAAATCCTGATCTACGATCCCGGCGCGATGACGCGGCTGCTCGACCGGCTGGAGAAAAAGGGTGTGTTGCGGCGGGTTCGCGCCAAGGGCGACCGCCGCGCGGTGCGCCTGGAGCTGACGGCCGAAGGCAAGCGGCTCTACCCGAAAATCCTCGAAGCGCTGGTGGCGGTGTTCAACCGGCTGCTACGCGGATTTTCCCGAAGCGAAGTGCGCCAGCTCGAACAGTTGCTCCAGCGCATGGTTGCCAACGCGTGATGCTCACCCCGCACCGAACGCCGATGTCGCCGGACCGAGCCTGCGCCACGCTCGCTGCCCTGGCGGGCGCCCTGCTCGCCGGCGGCTGTGCCAGTTTCGACGGACTCGTGCACAGGGCGGTTGCCACCGACCCTGCCGCATTGGCGGCAGATCGCTCGTTCGCCGGCGCGAAGCGCTCGCCGGCCGCCTGGCCCACTGCCGCGTGGTGGCAAGGCTTCGGCGACGCGCAACTGGATGCGCTGATACAGGAAGCACTCGCGGGCAATCCGGGCACAGGCAGCGCGCGGGCGCGCATCGACCGCGCGGTCGCGCTAGCGGCAGCGTCCGGCGCGGCGCTGGCGCCGCAGGCGGCCGCCGGCGCCGACCTCACGCGCCAACACTACTCGGCGCACGGCATTTTCCCGCCGCCGCTGGCCGGTTCGTGGCGCACCCAGACCCAGCTTGCCGCGAGCTTCAGCTACGAATTCGACCTGTGGGGCCGCAATCGCGCGGCTTACGACGCTGCGCTCGGGCAGGTGCGGGCGGCCGAAGTGGACGCTTACGCCGCGCGCCTGCTGCTCGCCGCGAGCGTCGCCCGCGCCTATGCGCAACTGGGCCGCAGCTTCGAGCTGCTCGACCTGGCGCAGGCGATGCTGGCGCAGCGCCAGGCGATTTTCGATCTCATCGGCCAGCGCGTCGCCGCGGGCCTCGATTCGCAGGTCGAGTTGAAGCAGGCCGAAGCCTCGATTCCTGCGGCACGCCTGCGCATCGTCCTGCTGGAAGAGGACATCGCGCTCGGGCGCAACCTCCTCGCGGCGCTGCTCGGACAGGGCCCCGACCGCGGTCTCGCCATCGCCCGCCCGCGCATGCAGAGCGGCTCGCTTGCGTTGCCGGCAGTGCTGCCCGCCGACCTCCTCGGCAGAAGGCCGGACGTGGTGGCGCAGCGCTGGCGCGTCGAGGCCGCGCGCCGCGACATCGATGCGGCGAAGGGGCAGTTCTACCCCAACGTCAATCTCAGCGCGCTCGTCGGCGTGCAGAGCATCACTTTGTCCAAGCTCCTGACAGGGGGCAGCGAAATTCCGACATTCGGCGCGGCGCTGCGGCTGCCGCTGTTCGACGGCGGACGCCTGCGCGCCAATCTCGCGGCGAAAGACGCCGACTACGACCTGGCGCTGGAGCAGTACAACCAGACGCTGGTCGAGGCCCTGCGCGAAGTGGTGGATCAGCTCGCGTCCCTGCGTTCGGTCGATGCGCAGCGCGTCGAACTCGATGGCGCGCTTGCAAGCGCAGGCGAAGCCCACCAGCTCGCGCTGCTGCGCTATCGCGCCGGCGTCGGCAGTTACCTGCAGGTGCTTGGCGCCGAGGCGCCGCTGCTCGAGCAAAAGAGCCTGCAGGCGAACTTGCGCGCGCGCGAACTGGAACTTTCGATCAATCTCCTGCGCGCGCTCGGCGGCGGCTTTGAGGATGCGCACGCCGCGGGCGCGTCCTGACGGATAGGGATGAGCAGATGAACAGCAACGACAAGAACGGCGCCAAGCCAACGAACGGGCGGCGCGCGCTGCTGCTCGCGCTCCTTGTTGCGCTGTTCCTCGCAGCCGGCATCGGCTACGCCGTCTATTGGGCGCTGGTCGGGCGCTATGTCGAGTCGACGGACGACGCCTACGTCGGCGGCAATCTGGTGCAGATCACGCCGCAGGTTTCCGGCACGGTGCTCGCCATCGGCGCCGATGACACCGATTACGTTACTGCGGGCCAGACTCTGGTCCAGCTCGACCAGGCCGATGCGCGCGTCGCCCTCGATCTGGCCGAGGCCGCGCTCGCGAAGAGCGTACGCCAGGTGAGGAACCTCATGGCCACGAGCGGTGCGATCGAGGCGAACGTGGCGCTGCGCGAAACCGAACTCGCGCGCAGCCGCGCCGATCTTGCGCGGCGCGCGCCGCTCGCCGCGAGCGGCGCCGTCCCCGCAGAAGAATTGCAGCACGCGCGCGATGCGGTGACGAGCACCGAAGCTGCGCTCGAGGCGGCCAGGCAACAACTCGCCGCGCACAAGACACTTGTCGACCGCAGCACCGTGGAAACCCATCCGGAGGTGCAAGGCGCCGCGGCGCGGCTGCGCGAGGCGTATCTGGCCTATGCGCGCACCGCGCTTCCGTCGCCGGTTTCCGGCATCGTCGCCAAGCGCAGCGTGCAGCTTGGGCAGCGCGTCGCACCCGGCACACCGCTGATGGCGGTGATCCCGCTCGATCAGGTATGGGTGGATGCGAATTTCAAGGAACGCCAGTTGCTCAATCTGCGCCCTGGTCAGGCGGTGAAGCTCAGCGCCGACATTTACGGCAGCGCCGTCGAATACCACGGACGCGTGGCCGGTTTCGGCGCCGGCACCGGCAGCGCCTTTGCGCTGCTGCCGCCGCAGAACGCGACCGGCAACTGGATCAAGGTGGTGCAGCGCGTGCCGGTGCGCATCGCGCTCGATCCGGGCGAACTGGCGCAGCATCCGCTGCAGCTCGGCCTGTCGATGGAAGTTGAAGTCGACACGCACCAGCGCTCGGGCGAGCTCCGGTCGAAGGCCGCGCGTACGGTACCCGCCTACCAGACCAAGGCGTACGCTTCGCTTGCCGATGCTGCCGACCAGCGCGTGGCGGCCATCATCAAGGCGAACGGCGGCGACGCCCGCGCCGCACGCCCGCTCGCGCGGGAAACGGCAGTTCAGCCCAAAGCAGGCGGGCGCTAAGAGCCGTGGCGATCGCGCACGCCCTGCCGAGCGTCGTCCCCGACATCCCGCACAAGACGCCAGTGCTGCTGACGCTGCTGCTGGCGATGGCCACGTTCATGCAGGTGCTCGACCTGACCATCGCCAACGTGTCCCTGCCGGCGATCACCGGCGATCTGGGCGCGGCCACCAGCCAGGGCGCCTGGGTGATCACTTCCTATGCCGTCGCCAACGCCATCACCGTGCCACTCACCGGCTGGCTCTCCGACCGCTACGGCCAGGCGCGCATGTTCACCATCGCGACGGCGTTATTTACCGCGGCTTCGCTGTTGTGCGGACTGTCCTGGACCCTGCCCATGCTGATCAGCGCGCGCGTGCTGCAGGGCGCGATGGCCGGTTTCATGGTGCCGCTATCGCAGGCGCTGCTGCTTGGCAACTACCCACCAGAAAAGCGCGGAATGGCGCTCGCCATCTGGGGCATGACCATCGTCGTGGCGCCGATCGTCGGTCCGCTGCTGGGCGGCTGGATCACCGACAACGCGCACTGGTCGTGGATTTTCTACATCAACCTGCCGATCGGCACCATCGCCGCGTTCGGCACCTGGCAGCTGCTGAAGGACCGCGAGACGCCGCTGCGCCGGCGCCCGCTCGACCGCGTCGGCCTCGCGTTGCTGGTCGTCTGGGTCGGCTGCCTGCAAGTGCTGCTGGACAAGGGCAACGAACTCGACTGGCTGAATTCGAATTTCATCGTGCTGCTGGCGGTCATCGTGGCGGTGAGCTTCAGCCTGTTCCTCGTATGGGAACTCACCGATGCGCATCCGATCGTCGACCTCGAGCTGTTCCGCCACCGCAATTTCGGCATGAGCGCGCTGGCGCTGAGCCTCGCCTATGGCGTGTTCATCGGCACCATGGTGATTCAGTCGCTCTGGCTGCAGACGCAGATGGGCTATACCGCGCAGTGGGCGGGCTATGCGCTCGCGCCGGTCGGCATCTTCGCCGTGCTGCTGGCGCCGCTGGTCGGCCGCGGCCTGCAGGACATCGACCCGCGCCGCTTCGCCACCGCAGCCTTCATCCTGTTCGCGGTGTGCTTCTTCTGGCGCGCGCAATTCACTACCGGCGCCGATTTTGCCACTATCGCCAGCCCGCAGTTTCTGCAGGGCGTGGCCGTCTCCATGTTCTTCGCTCCGCTGGTGAGCATCAATGTCGGCGGCATCGCCCCGGAGCGCATGGCGTCTGCGACCGGAACACAGAACTTCCTGCGCACCATGTGCGGCAGTTTCGGCACCTCGCTCGCAATCGCGTTGTGGACCCGGCGCGAAGCCATGCACCGCGCGCAGCTGGCGGAACACATCAGCGTATATGCGCCGCAGACTGCCGAGTACGCCGAGCGTCTCGGCGCCGCAGGCCTGCCGCCCGACCGGATCCCTGCGGTGCTCGAGCGGCTGCTCGCCGGACAGGCCAACATGCTCGCCACCAACGACGTCTTCTGGTTGTCCGCCTGCCTGTTGCTCGCGCTGATACCGGTGATCTGGCTCGCGCGGCCGCCGTTTGGCCGGCCGAACGAAGCCGAAGGTGAGTAAGCGGCGCGGCCCTCGGGCCCGAGCAACCGGCTAGATGCCCGAGCGCGGCAAACCGCCGTGTCGGAGGCGCCAGGGCGGGCGTTCGTCCGGCACAGGAACGCGTTGCGTGCACGCGCGCTCAATGCGGCATAATGCGTGTTTTCCGCAACCTCTATTTCGAAGGCAAACACCATGAGCGCCCCCCCTGCCCCCGCTTCCGCTTCCGGCTCTTCGACCGGTACCACCAGAGACCTCGCGGCCCGGATCTATATCGAATTGGTCGGCCGCGTGATGCTTACCGAGAACAAGCCTAACCCTGTCGACCTCGCCAAGTTCTGCTACAAGCTGGCCGAGGCGTTCCAGAGCATCGAGGCCGACGCTCATAAAGATGCCGTCGCGAAGATGGCGAAGTACGACGTCAAAGTCGATGACATGACGAGCTGGAAAAAATAGCCCGGCATGGGTTTGACTCCAGAGCGGGTGCGCGCCACCGCGGCACTCGCGGCAATCGCCAATTCATGAGCGCCGCTTCGATCGCCCGGCTCGACGCGCTGTCACTCGGGTTCCGCGAGCGTTTCCTCACCTACGACGAACTCACGCGGCAGTTGCGCGCGTGGGCCGACGCGTTTCCGGACCTGTGCCGCGTAAGTTCGATCGGCCGCACGCCGGAGGGACGCGAACTCTGGCTGCTGACGCTGGGTCCCGATCCCGATCGGGCGCGACCCAGCGCCTGGCTCGACGGCAACATGCATGCGAGCGAACTCTTCGGATCCTGCGTCGCCCTGGCCATTGCCGAGGACATTCTGCGGCTGCACCTGCAAGCGGACGGCGAAGGGGGTAGCCCCGCCTCCTCCGCGCTCGCAGCGGCGCGCTTACGCGAGGTCCGCTTCTACATTCTGCCGCGGATGTCGCCCGACGGGGCGGAAGCCGTGCTCGGCGACGGCCGCTTTGTACGCTCGGTGCCGCGCGACGAGCGCCCGGCGCGGGCCCACGCCTACTGGCGCGGCGAGGACATCGACGGCGACGGACTCGCCTTGGCGATGCGCGTCCGCGACCCGGCGGGCGAGATGGTCGAGTCGGCCGATTTCCCCGGATTGCTGCTGCCGCGCAGCATCGACGACCCGCCGCCCTATTACAAAGTCTATCCCGAGGGCGTGATCGAGAATTTCGACGGCAACAACGTGCCGAGCCCGC
>Ga0315281_10006091_pt1 | contig 17195 bp, 14 predicted proteins | sample YL17G07_0_MG_FD_204540 | JGI IMG/M metagenome (GOLD analysis project Ga0315281, IMG submission 204540) | Sediment microbial communities from Yellowstone Lake, YNP, Wyoming, USA - YL17G07_0 | ecosystem: Environmental > Aquatic > Freshwater > Lake > Sediment | place: USA: Wyoming | collected...
TAATAAGGAAAAACAGTCTCTCTAAGTTAATAGGTTTGTGGATAAAATCATAAACTCCTAATCTGAATAAATCTTCTAATATTTCTGGATTGTAGTCTTCAAGAAAAGCGATAATAATAGAATTCGCTTCTATCTTTTTAATACCCTTAATAAGGGTTTCGGCATCTAAGTCGGATACGCCGAACTTTGCGATTATGATATCAAAACTATTTTCTTTGAGGCCATTCAACCCTCTCTGTCCGCTAGACTCGAAATGGACGGAATAACCCCTGTCAATAATCAAGCGTTCTCTAAGATAGCTGGAAATTTCCTCATCATCGCAGATTACTAAGATAGAGATATTCTCAGGCATTATTATTCCTCTGTAGTTATCCTCAATGCCTCATCCAGTGTGGACAATTCCTGTCTTACCTTTAAAAAGGCGTCGTCCCTCAAGTTCATCATGCCGCATTTCTCTATTGCGTAATTTTTAATTTCGTCAAGCGACTTCTTTGTGATAATCATTTCACGTATAACATCGTCAATCATAACAGATTCCAGAATTGCCACTCTGCCAAAAAATCCTGTGTTATTGCAATACTTACAGCCGTCGGCTCTATAAAAAGTCACCCTTTCTTTAAAACCGATTTTATTTAGAAAATCCTCTGGTATATCTATAGGTTTTCTGCACTGAGTGCAAATCTTACGACAGAGCCTCTGGGCGCAAACCATAATCAGGCTCGAAGCAACTAGAAATGGCTCAACGCCCATGTCAATGAGGCGGGTGATGCTGGAGATGGCGTCGTTGGTATGCAGTGTAGAGAGGACGAGCTGCCCGGTGAGCGCGGCCTTTATGGCAATATCCGCTGTCTCTGAATCCCTTATCTCGCCAATCATAATTACATCTGGACTCTGTCTTAATAGGGAACGCAGGCCCGAAGCAAAATCAAGGCCTATATCAGGCTTGACCTGGATTTGGGTAATTCCTTCAATTTGATACTCTACGGGATCTTCAATGGTAATAATGTTTCTTTCAGGGGTATTTAATTGACTTAAAACCGAATAAAGTGTGGTAGATTTACCTGAACCGGTAGGGCCAGTAACTAAAATCATGCCGAAGGGCTTAGCTATAGCCGCCTTGAATACGGCAAGGGGCTGCTCGTTAAAACCCAGTTTATCCAATCCGATAGACAGATTTGATTTATCCAGTGCGCGCAGGACAAATTTTTGACCGAATGTCGTAGGTAAACTTGAAACGCGGAAATCCACCTCTTTATTTTCAAATTTTACCTTGAATCGGCCGTCCTGCGGAATACGCGTCTCAGTAATATCAAGATTAGAAATAATTTTAACTCTGGCCAGCACCGCACTCTGGTTTGACTTGGGGATTTTAAATACATCGTGCAATGAACCATCGATGCGATATCTTATACGCAGACAATCGTATTCCGGCTCAATATGTATATCAGAGGCCCTCTTCTTCAAGGCCTGAGTGAGCATAACATTAACCAGTTTAACGATGGGTGCCTTTTCACTCTCTTTTAAGGCACTGCTAAGTTCAATCTCCTCATCTTTAAGCAACTCTATATCTTTCTTCTCTAATCCTAATTCCGCAAAATTATCCTCCTCTAAAATACGCTGTATGTCCCTGGACTCTAATCGATATTGCGTATCCACTGCCCTGGATATTTCATCCTCTGGGCTCAAGACAGTATCAATAGCACAACCTGTAAGGGCCTTTAAATCATCCAAGGCAAAAATATTTAAAGGGTCAGACATAGCGACGGTGAGGGTATCGCCGATGCGAGACAGAGGAATTAAATTGTAGAGTCTGGCCATGCGTTCAGGTATAAGATTTATAATAGCGGGGTCGAATTTATATTTTGCGAGGTGCAAGGTCGGCATATAAAGTTGCTCTGAGAGAAGAGAAAGCAGGGTTTCTTCCGAAATCAACCCCTGTCCGATCAATACCTTTCTTAAAGGTATCCCCTTCTGTTTCTGTAACTCAAGTGCCTCCTTCAGCTGTACCTCGGTAACATGTTTACTTTTCACTAATATCTCGATTATGTTCTCTCTTAGCGTCTGCATAATTTAAAGTAAAAACTTAAAAGGCAAAAGGTAAAACTTTTTACTTTTAACTTGTACTTTTACCTTTTTACTTCTACCTTTTGGCTTTAATCTATTCATCCGGTGCGGTTACGCGCAAGACCTCTTCCAGAGAAGTCAAACCCTTCAATGCCGCCTCAAGCCCGTCTTCTCTTAAAGTCTTCATACCCTCAAGGCGTGCCTGTTGTTTTATCACGTGCTCCTGCTCTCGTCTGAGGATGAGTTCTCTAAGACGGGTAGTCAACACTAAAACCTCGGCTATGCCAGTCCTGCCGCTGTAACCCATGTTAAAACAGTGTGAACAACCCTTACCACGGAAGAATTCTGCCTTCTTAATTCTCTCAAGATCCAACTTTAAACTATCGATAATCTCTTTTTTAATGGTGTAGCTTTCCTTGCAATAAGAACAAATCTTACGTACAAGCCTCTGTGACACCACGCAAGCCAAAGATGAATTAATCAGATACGGCTCAACACCCATGTTAATTAAACGCACGATTGCGCCGCCTGCGGTAGTGGTATGTAGTGTGGATAAAACAAGATGCCCCGTTAATGCACTCTTAATCGCGATATCCACGGTCTCGTAATCACGGATCTCTCCAATCATTATAACATTAGGGTCCTGTCTTAATATAGAACGCAGCGCACTGGCGAAGGTCAGGCCTATTTCCGGCCTTGCATTCACCTGATTTATACCTTCTAACTGATATTCCACGGGGTCCTCTACTGTAACTATGTTCTTCTCCGGGCTATCTACAAATTTTAAAATGGAATACAGGGTAGTGGTCTTGCCGCTACCTGTTGGGCCACAGACAAGCATCATCCCGTGTGGTAGAAGAGAGACCTTCTTTAATTTCGAAATGTTATCTTCGCTAAATCCTAATTTTTCTATATCGAGCGTGGCCTGAGATTTATCTAATATACGGATAGCAACCTTTTCGCCAAGACTTGAAGGAAGGATAGAGATACGGAAATCTATCTCTTTCCCCGAGAGTTTAATTTTAAAGCGGCCGTCTTGAGGAAGCCTGTGCTCTGCAATATTCAAATCAGACATTACCTTAACCCGGGAGACAATAGATAAATACATGCTTTTAGGAGGGGCCTTTTGTTCCTGCAATATACCATCGATACGATAACGCACCCTCAATTTCTTATCAAATGGTTCGATAAGTATATCGGAGGCTTTCTTCTCAACCGCATCTTCAATTGTCATGTCTGTTATCTTAATAACTGGCGCCTGGCGGCTTATGCGGTCCAGTTCTTTATCGCTGGGCAATGCCTCTTTCTCTTCCCTGATAAGCTCAATGGAAGAAGCGGCCATTTCTTTAACTATGTTTTCGATTACGCTTTTGTCCGTATCGGGATAAGAAAGCTCTATAGCCTGCAATATATCCTGGCTTGAAGAGATAATAGGGTTAATTTTAAAGCCGGTAAGCGCCTTTACATGATCAATGGCAAATATATTCAGGGGATCGGCCATCGCTAATGTAATAGTATCGCCCATCTTGGATACGGGAATTATCTGATAATGGCGAGCGATATTGATAGGGATGATCTTTACAATTTCGTAGTCTATCTTAAAACGCTTTAAGTCAATCAAGGGAAGGCCTAACCCTGCACTTATCGTTGAGATAAGTTCATCTTCTTTAATAAATTTTAAATCTACAATGATATCGCTAAGCCTGCCACCTTTTTCTTTCTGGATCTCCAAGGCCTTATCAAGCTGTCCCTGCGTTATAAGTTTGTTATTGATTAATATTTCCCTGAGGCGATCTTTTAATGAGACCATTTTTTGGGTTGATAGTTCATAGTTGACAGCGTTTACTATAAACTAAGAACGATGAACTATGAACAAAAATTTATTCTTTTTCCTTGTAATATTTTTCAATTGCCTTTTTGATGTCCGATGAGGTACAGACAAATACTTGAACGCTGCAGCCAGAAAGTAACTCCACGTCTTCAATTGCCTGCATATTAAGAGGATTAGACATCGCCAGGGTCAGATTGTTTCCGATTCTATCTATGGGCAGAAGCAGATATTGACGGGCAACGCGGCCAGGGACAATATTGGCAACTTCAGGGTCTATTTCGTAGTTGGAGAGGGGCAGATACGGAAAACCATATTGGGCAGTTAAGGCCTGCGCAATGTCTTCCTCCTTAACAAAACCCAACTCTACCAATATCTCACCGATAAGACCGCCCTTTTCCTGCTGAAGAGATAGTGCCTTATCTAACTGACGCGGATTAATAATGCCCCGTTCAATGAGTAACTCACCCAATTGTTTGTTTATAATCCTTCTTATTAACATGCCTACGGTCCCTTATAATCAGCGATGCGATTCCTACCTTGCTTTTTTGCAATATTGACCAGATCCCTCGCCCTGGCAATAAGCCCTTCGGCATCTATCCCATCCAAGGGATTCTCGCTTACGCCACCGCTGACTGTAATTCTTTTATTGATGTCTGGCTCCTCGCTAAAACTAAATTCTATCTTTTTCCTGATATCTTCGGCTATTTCCTGCGCGCGGCGTTTATTTTTCTCAGGTAAAAGTATGGCGAATTTATCGTCACTGATCCTTCCTACGCGATCAATCTCAGTGACCGAATCCCTAATCAAATAGGCAATTCTTTTTAAGACATTCTCAGCTTGCAAGGAACCGAAATCGTGATGGAATTTTTTAAAATTATCTATATCGAGAATGATAAATGCGCAGGGGCGCTGATAGGTAATGGCCCTCTTAATCTCTTCCTGCAGGCGGTTACGTATAAATGCTTCATTGTATAAATCGGTAAGTGGATCCCTTATCTCCAATTTCTCTACGCGGTGCGTTAATATATCGTTTTCTACAGCAATGGCTATCTGTTTAGCGAAGATATCAAGCATTTCTATGTCTTGCTTTGAATATGAAAAAGATTCGCTTTTATTCCCGATTCCCAATATTGCCATTACCCTTCCGGATAACTGCACAGGTAACGCAAGGTTATTCTTTAGTTTAAACTTCTCATAAAAAACTGTAGCCAAATTCTCAGGTAGAAGGTTATGTTGATCTATCACTAATGGTTTATTTGCATTGATAACTTTTTTAAATAAATCTTCTTTGGGGCTTATATTAATTTTTAATAGATACTGCGCATCTATGCCATCCGAGGCCTTCATATAAAAATTTTCCCGACTCTCTTCTTGAAAGAGCAGATACGCCACCTCGGATTTAGCCAGAAGACGTGATTTTTCTACGGCAATCCTTAGAATATCTTCTAATCTTGCACCCTGAGAAATTAGAGAACTTATTTGCAATAAGCTGGAAAGTAAGACGGCCTGTTCCTGTATCTGGATATTTATCTCGGTGGTCTTCTCGCCGTAACTCTTTAATTCATCCATGTTGCTGCGGATGCGTTGCGTCAGTTGATTAAGGGTATCGCCTAAGACACCCACTTCATCAGGCTGCTCTACTTTTATTTTACGTCTGATATCACCTGAGGCAATAAGTTTGGCCTCTGAAGTAACATACGCAATACGGTCAAATGCCCCCTTGATTAGGAAAAAACCAGAAATAGAGATAACTATGCTTATCGGTATTATAGTTATCAGGGTATAGACCATCGTATCCAACTTAAAACCCGTCTCTGGTAATATATAATTTGAAAGAAGATAAACACACACCAATAGAGGTAAGACAAAAATCAGGTAAAACGAAATCTTCAATTTATAATTGAGACCCTGCCCGGCTAAAGAAAGGTTGCTCTTAGCCATTCTCATCTCCGTATTTTTTAACAACATAGCTACAAAATATTAGAGGGCTCTTTCTCATTATTTTTAACCGTTATAGTTATGATATTAAAGAAAATTATACATCTTATCTCATTTAATATCAATAGTTTTATTAAATTCCGCAAGTAATGCCTCCCTGCTTATGCCTACATCCAGAAAATCCCAGGGTAAGATTTCATCGCTTTGTTTCTCTTTTAAATAAAATAAAGGGTCTATGTTTGCTTCCTTGAAAGCCTCGCACCATTTTTCAAAGGAAAAATAACTACCCCAGGCATCGAATCTTGCCCCTTTCTTAAAGGCTAAAGATATAACCCGGCTTAACCTTCTGTCTCCGCGAGAAAGCACGCCTTCTAAAAAACTCATATAGCGATTATGAAAGGATATTTTTAGTCTTTTATTTCTTATTTTATTTCTTAGGTAACCCTGTTTATGTTTTATGCTCTCCATCTCTTCCATAGGGAACCACTGTAATGGGGTGTGGGGCTTTGGTATTAATGTGTTTATACTGATATTGACCTTGGCAGGTACTTTTTTTACCTTTCTCCTCAATTCCGAAACACGTTCCGCCAGTCCGATAATATCCTCTAAATCCGCCTCTCCTTCATAGGGGAGGCCGATTATAAAATACAGCTTTACATGCTGATAGCCCGCCAGGTATGCCTGTTCCAGGACTTTAAAAAAATCCTCTTCATCAAAATCTTTGGCGATAACCTTACGCAGCCTTTGAGAACCCGCTTCAGGTGCAAAGGTCAGACCGGTCTTTTTGATGCTCGAGATCAGAGAAGAAAGATTTCCCACTATTGACCTGGGCTTAATCGAAGGTAAAGACAGGCTCACTGCCTTCTCTTTAAATAAATCCATCAGTCCCTGCAAGAGTTCCTCTATCCTCGGATAGTCGCTTACAGACAGGCCGCCTAAGGATATCTCTTCGTAACCTGTGCGCTTATAAATATCAGAAGCCAGATTTAATATATTTTTTATCTCCCTTTGCCTGTAAGGGAAATACCCTGAACGCGCCTGACAAAAACGACACCTATTCGGACAACCGCGCATAATCTCCAAGGTCAAGCGGTCATGGACTATCTGAATATAAGGCAGGAGCCACTCTAAAGGAAAAAAACTAGAGTTTAAATCTTTTACAAAGCGTTTCTTAATCTTAGCAGGGAGCCCTTTGTTTGTTGGTTTGAACTCTTCAATAGCACCTCTAGCATTATATCTTACTTCGTAGAAAGAAGGCACATACACGCCCTCAATCTGAGAAAAAATAAATAATAAATCCTGCTTGCTGATTCCGGCGGTTTTGAATTTTTCTTTATATTTCCGATAAGTATCCACGAGCTCTAAAATTGAATCCTCTGCCTCTCCGATAACAAAGAGGTCAAAGAATTCAGAAATTGGTTCTGGATTCAATGTACACGGGCCGCCACCGATAATTAAAGGATACAAATGGTTGCGCAAGGAAGACTCCAAGGGAATCCTGCCCAGATCTAAAATATTCAACACGTTCGTATAATCTAATTCGGAACCCAAAGAAAATCCTATTATATCAAATTCCCCCAGCGGCTTCCTGGATTCAAGAGAAAGAATTTCTAGCTGGTTATCTCTTAAGATTTTTTCCATATCAATATCGCAGGAAAAGATTCTCTCGCATATTAAATCCGGAATCCCATTCAGTATCCCGTAGATTATCCTAATGCCTAAGTTACTCATACCTACTTCATATAAATCCGGAAAGGACAAGGCAAACTTTATATCGGCCTTATCAAAATCCTTCTTCGGGCTATTCCATTCCTGTCCGATATATCGGCCGGGCTTGTTTACCTGTAATAAGAAATCGTCTAACATATTTCTTTCTAAAGACGTCACCGTGTCAGAACGTCACAAGGTCACCCGTTACTGGTGACTTGGTGACCTGGTGTCTTGGTGACTCTTTCATAACACTCTAAAAGATGGCCCTTGTCCTGTCGATATTAACCAGTATGCCTAAAGCAACAAAGGTTGCCAACACACAAGAACCCCCATAACTCATCAGCGGTAAAGGCAGTCCTACCACAGGCGCAAGTCCTAAGTTCATAGCGATATTGATAAATACCTGAATGCCCAACATCAAGGAAATTCCGAGAGCTAATAATCTGCCAAAATAATCATTTGTTCTCTGCGCAATCAAAACGCCCTGTTTGATTAAAAGATAATACAGGATCAGTAATACCGCGCTACCGAGGAGGCCCCATTCTTCAGCAAAGCTAGCGAAGATAAAATCAGTGTGAGCCTCTGGCAGAAAATGCAGCTGGCTCTGAGTACCGGAAAGCCACCCTTTGCCAAAAATAGCGCCTGAGCCGATGGCAATTTTAGACTGGATTACAGTGTAACCCGCACCCAAAGGGTCTATATTAGGATTTAAAAATACCAGCAATCTCTCTTTCTGGTAATCACGCAAGATTTGCCACACCAAAGGTAAAGCCAGAATCATAATCAATAAAAATATAAAAATATATTTTAATTTTAGCTTGCTTAGGTAAAGTACGGCTATGAATAGAAAAAGAATCATCAGGCCGCTTCCCAAATCAGGCTGCTCAATGATTAAGCCCATAGGGATAGCGACAAATAAAAAGGGTAGAATCAAACCCCGGAATATCCCGAACTTAGTTGAAAGTAAAGAGGTGTCGTAAACCTCCTTCCTGCTAAAGTATCTCGACAAAAATATTACGATAATTAATTTTGCTAACTCTGAGGGCTGAAAATTGAACCAGGCGATTTTAAGCCAACGTTGAGCCCCCAAACGCACGACCCCCAGCATAAACACTAAAAACAGGAAAAAGAGCGCGGCGGCATTCAAAAAATACGTCCAATCCCAAAGCCAGCGATACGGCAGATTAGACATAATTATAAACATGGTCAAACCTAGGAGAACCCAGAGTATCTGACGCTTATAAATTTCCTGCCAGAGTTTGCCTTCTTTCTGATAGGTGGTGCTGTAGATGGACAAGATGCCGATTGCGGCAATTATAAGAGCAATTATCAGTATGACGAAATAAGAATTTCTCAAATTAACCCCTCTTCAATCATCATCCCTATTATCTGTTTCGCTACCAGACACGACAGATAACCGGGACCGCCGCGCTCTAGAAATACACAGATAACAAATTTGGGATTTTTAAAAGGGAAAAATCCTACGAACCAGGCATGCGGTTGACCGCCGGGTGCCTGTGCAGTGCCGGTTTTACCGGCAACGGAAACCGCCAGGTCCGCTAATACATTAGCTGTGCCTGCGGGGCTTAGGACAACATCCCTTAGGCCTTCTCTGATATAATCTATAGTACTTCTCTTAAAATGAAGACTTGTGATTTTTCTCTGGTAACTAGATATATCTTTTGCGTCTATAGCTTTAACCACATACGGAGTCACTAAATAACCTCCGTTAGCAAATACCGCCATCATCCTGGTGATCTGCAGCGGCGTAACCAGGACGTCTCCCTGACCTATGCTCAAGTTTGCGGTATCACCATCGAACCAATTCTTGAATTTATTAATCTTTCTCCATAATGGCGAAGGTATAAAACCGCTTGCCTCGTAGGGTAATTCAAAGGCAGTGGGTTTTGCCAGACCGAACTTAATTGCGTAATCATGTATGGTCTGGGCCCCCAGAAGAAGACCGGTCCTATAGAAGAAGACATTACAGGAACGCTCAATTGCGCCGATTAGATTCTGTCTGTAATGCGTATCCCAACAGGAAAATTTCTGTTTTCCGATATTCATACTACCCTGACAAATAAAAGTCGTAGATGGGTTTAATTTCTTTGTCTCCAGAGCAGCCGTTGCCACTATGAGCTTAAATACAGAACCAGCCGGATACAGGCCGCTTGTAGCCCGATTTATTAAAGGCGCATCGGGATTATTAAAAAGGCCAGAGATAGAATAGCCCGATTTGTCGCTAAACACCGAAGGATTAAAATTCGGAGAACTCGCCATAGCAATGATTTCTCCCGTATAGGGGTCCATGAGAATAACAGCGCCTTTTCTATCCGCAAGATTCTGTTCTGCTATTTTCTGTATCTTTAGATTTAGGGTCAATTCTATATCCCTGCCTTGACGCGGCTGTCTAAAACCCAAGACGCGCACAAATCTGCCTCGATGGTCTACCTGAACCGATAAGCCGCCTTCTTCCTGACGCAAATAATAATCGTATTTTTCTTCCACCCCGCCAAACCCCACTATATCCTTTGTCTTATAACCGTAATCCGCCAATTTTGTCAGGCGCCAACGGTCAATTTCGCTAACATAGCCTATGACATGAGCTGCCAGACTATTATAAGAATAATGCCTTATGGGACTGGGATGTATGATTATGCTGGGAAAATCAAACTTAACCTCTTCTAATGCGATTGCTTTCTTGAGACCGATATTTTTTGCGATAACAACGGGTACGGATGGCGCGATGTAGCCATTGTTAAATGCGTTCTTTAAATCCTGAAGGCCTATTTCTAAAATCCGCGCCCCCTCCGCCAACGCCTTATCGGGCTGACCCGCTTCTTGAGGCAGAATCAGCGCATCGTAAGAAAGCTTATTATCTACGATAATGTTGCCTTCGCGGTCAAAGATTTTTCCACGCGCACCTATTTGAGGTAATAATCTTATGGAATTCTTATCGCTTAAGTCCCGGAGTCTTCTGCCCTGTATAACCTCCAGATTCAGCAGGCCTAAACTTAAGAATAAAAACATAAAAATTACTATTAAATTAACAATCCTTGTTCTATTCATCTTTAGTGGATAAGGAAATTTAAGGACAAACGCTATTGATTATCTTAAACACCAGCGGTGAAATAACCGCTACATACAAAGACCCAACAAAGACGATGCGTAAAAAGATACCCGGAGGAATAAAACTGCCTGAATAAACAGATACTAACCCCGTTAAAGTGTTATGAATGAGCGCAATAATAAATATCAAGCCCAGGCGCAGATAATTATTATCTATAGATATTTTTTTGGCTAATTTTATAATCAAAAAACTCCAGAGGGGAAACAAGAGGGTATTAATACCGAACATATTCATCCCAAAGATATCTTTAAATAAGCCGGCAAATACGCTTAATACCAAGGCCCATCTCAGGCTCAAGGCCAGACTACCCAAACTTATAATAATCAAAAGGAGGTCGGGTTTTACGTTAAATATCTTAAGGTAATCCGTGAACACTACCTGCAGCATAGCGAAAACAACGATACTGAGCGAGAAAATCAAATTATTTCTCATTGGATAATTACTAAGACTTCTTCAATATCGGACAGATTAACCGCGGGTTTTATTATTGCGTAACGGCTCAAGCCGGAAAATTCCTTGTTAATATCCACCACCTTACCAATGAGTAGACCTTTGGGATAAGCCGCATTTAAACCAGAGGTAACAATGGTATCTGAGATCCTTATATCAGCTTCTTCTGGTAGATACTTCATAATCAGATGGGTCCCCAACGTACCAGATACCAACCCTTCCTGACGGCTACGTTGAACCACGCCTGAGATGCTCAGGTTCGGGTCGCTGATAAGCAAAATCTTACTTGTGGATTTCGTGGTCTCTATAACGCGACCGAGTAATCCTAAATAAGTAATGGCGACCATACCGCGTTTTATCCCACTGAAACTCCCCTTATCGATAAGGACTACCGAAGACCAGCTATCCAGAGAACGCCCGATTACCCTGGCCGCAATTAATTTGTAAGGAGACTGCTGTTTAAAAGAAAGTAAATTTTTCAAACGCATATTTTCAAGATAGATTTCGTTTAGGGTATTCAGCTTCTGCCTCAACAGGTCTTTCTCCTTCGTTAGTTTTTCGTTCTGGATAAAATTACGGTGGTAAAAAATAATAGCCCCTATTTCCCTTCTAATAAATGTTAATAAACTATATGGGGCTTTTAGGGTATTCAAGAAAGACACTCTTAGGGTGGGGATTATGGAGGCAAGAAACAAAAGGAGAAAAACAAAAGTTGCAAAAAATATTAGACTTTTCTTTTTAACTTTAAACACATCTTATTCTTAAAAATCTAACTGCGCAATTCAGATTTGATAGGGACAGTAACTTTTTTAAGATAACGTATCTCATCCAAAACTTTACCGGTACCATTAGCCACAGCGGTCATGGGGTCATCAGCAACATGCACGGGAAGGGCGGTCTCCTCAGAGATCAATTTATCTATGCCCCTCAATAATGAACCGCCGCCAGCCATAACAATACCGTGGTCTATTAAATCTGAGGCCAATTCCGGAGGGATCCTCTCCAGAGAGATCTTGGTTATCTCCAATATTGCACGCAAAGGCTCCTGCAATGCCTCTCTTACTTCTTCTGAAGTTATGGTTACGGTCTTGGGAAGACCGGCAACCAGGTCTCTTCCTTTTACCTCTAAGCTCATCTCTTCTTCTAAGGGATAGGCAGAACCTATCTGTATCTTTATCATTTCAGCAGTGCGTTCACCTACCATCAAATTGTATGTCTTCTTTAAATATTCAATAATCGCTTCATCCATTTCATCACCGCCGATGCGGATGGATTTAGAAAATACTATACCTGCTAAAGAAATTACCGCAATCTCGGTTGTGCCTCCTCCGACATCTATTATCATATTGCCTACGGGTTCCTGTATAGGAAGGCCTACTCCAATTGCCGCCGCTATGGGTTCTTCAATCAGAAATACTTCTCTGGCACCTGCCCGTTCTGCAGAATCCTTAACCGCGCGCTTCTCTACTTCGGTAATCCCCGAAGGTATAGCAATAACGATTCTGGGCCTTACCAAGACACGGCGATGATGTACCTTTTTTATAAAATATCTTAACATTGCTTCGGTTATTTCAAAATCAGCAATAACGCCGTCTTTCATGGGTCTGATAGCCACTATATTACCGGGGGTGCGGCCAAGCATACGCTTAGCTTCTTCTCCTACCGCCAAAACATGGGTTGTCCCGCGCTCTATAGCTACCACTGAAGGCTCACAAAGAACAATACCTTCGCCCTTTACATAGACAAGTGTCGTGGCTGTACCCAAATCAATACCCATATCATTAGAAAATAAACCCAGGACATAATTAAAGGACTTTTTAGCTATTTCTTTAAATTTTCCCATCTTGTTCTCCCTGCCTGCCGGCAGGCAGGCTTTAAATAAACGTATTTTGATAGATTTTATCAGAGATTAAACTATATGTCAAATAAAAAGTTAGGAAAGAGAAGGCAAAAATCAAACCAACAAAGTCTTTAAAATGTTCAGAAAATTAGGGAAGGACTTGTCAATACAGGAAATATCGTCTATTGTGGTTTCATCTTCTGCCGTAAGGCCTGCAGCAATCATACTCATCGCGGTACGATGGTCGCCGAAACTCCTTACCCTCGCACCTTTAAGCTGTTTTATGCCTTGTATAATAATTTTTTCCAGATTATCAGTCTTAAAAACTGCAATCTTCGCCCCCATTTTCTTAAGGTTCTCAGACATAGACCGGATACGGTCGGTTTCCTTTACACGTAGCTCTCCGACACCTTCAAATACAGTTCTGCCGCCAGCAATACAGGCAGCCACCATTAAAATAGGTATTTCATCTATCAGAGAAGGAATTTCTTCTTTTTTAATTATTATGCCCCTGAGGGAACTGCTTTTTACCACAATATCCCCCATAGGTTCACCCCTGGTGACTTGCCTGCCTGCCGGACAGGCAGGGTGACTTGGCGACTTGCCTGCCTGCCGGACAGGCAGGGTGACTTGGATGTCCGCCCCCATCCTCTTTAGGACCTTCAATATTCCAGTGCGTGAAGGATTCAAACTTACATTTCTTATCAAAACCTGAGATTTCGGTATTATTACTGCTGGGACAATGAAAAATCCCGCGGAAGATATATCTCCTGGTATAGTCAGTAACCTAGGAGAAACCAATTCTTGGCCACCTTTTATAACTATCGTATTTTGTTTAAGTTTCATACCTGCTCTAAATAACTTTAGCATGCGTTCAGTATGATCGCGGGTAGGAACACGCTCTCTGACGTAAGTCTTACCTTTTGCATACAGTCCAGCCAGCAATATTGCTGATTTTACCTGTGCAGATGCGAGCGGCATTGTATATTTAATAGGCCTAAGACTGCCTCCTTGAATTATAAGCGGTGGATATTCTTCTATTTTTGCCTTTTGTCTTTTAACTCTTGCCTTTATCCTTGCTCCCATCATTCGTAAAGGAGAATTTACACGCAACATAGGCCGTCTAGAAAGAGAGGCGCCAGCGACAAGCCTTGTCTTGAAATTTTGACCGGACAATACACCCAATAAAAGCCGCAGGGTCGTCCCAGATTCACTTATAAAGATGGGCCCATTTGGTTTACTTAAACCATACAATCCTTTTCCAAATATGGTGACTGTATGTTGAGGACCAGCCTTTATCTTTATTCCCAATTTTTTAAAGGCTTTTACTGTAGAGAGGCAATCTTTACTGTCGGGGAAATTTTTAATTCTGGTCTCACCACGGGCTAGGGCACTGATGATTATAGAACGATGGGCTATAGACTTATCGCCTAAAAGAGAGATTTCTCCTTTAAGAGGTAAACACGGTTTGACTACAAAAGGTCTCATTTAACCTTTTGCACGATCTTATCGCCTTCACTGACTTTATTTATATCGCCGGATATAACACCTGCTGCAGCCATAGAATCATGGACCTTCTCTACCTTAACATCGCCTACATATTTATTATTATGGTAAATAGCGAATGTATTACCTATTTTTATGCCGTCTTTGCTACCTAAGTTCATTACCACGAAGTTATAATCTTTATTTATAACCAGCACCTTCCCCTCCACTGCTGAAATAGCAGGAGCGGCCTTTTCTTTTTTCTCAGTAACGGTCGGACTCGGCGCTGGGATTCGTTTAGTCTTAGCCTTAGAAACAACAGCTTCCGGAACAACCTCAATCTTACCTAATTCAACACCCTGGGATTCCGTCTCTAAGTTCTTTACCTTTGTCTCTAATTCTACCCTCTGTGATTCTAATTCCCTTAATTGAGCCTGTGTCTTCCTCACATCAGTTTGCGCCTGATTAAGTTTAGTCTCTAAATCCGACCGGGATTTCTTCTGTTGTTCCAAATCCATCCGTAACTGATCCATCTTGGCTAAGGCTTCCTGTCTGGCTGTCTTTTCTTGCTGCAGGCCAGTGTTCAAGATATCGATCTGGCTGCTTGCATCCTTGAGCTTAAGCTGCAAATCGGAAATTAATTTTTCAGACTCTTTAAGTTTTGTCTCGGTTATCCGCTGTTTTGTACTTATCTCTTCTATTTGATCTTGGAGTTGTAGATTTTTCGCTCGTTCTTGTTGATAAAGATAAAAACCGCCTCCCGCCAAAGACAAGACAGCTATTATTAACACCACTAATATAACTATGGGGGTACTTGCTTTACTTACCATCTTTCCTCCTTTTTGCCTTTATCTTTGACCCCTTTCTATCTTTTTAATATAACATCAGTTAGGTAAAAATCAAGTTTTATTTTTGCGCATAATCTCTGTAAACTCTCCGGGGATAGCACAAGAGAATTCGATAAATTTCCCTGTACGCGGATGCATAAAACCGATGGTTTGAGCGTGAAGGCACAAACGTCTAAACTCATTATTCCTGCCGTATTTACTATCTCCCAGAATGGGATGACCTATAAACGCAAGGTGCACCCTTAGCTGATGAGTCCTGCCTGTGAAAGGCTCCAGTTCTAATAAACTAAAATCCCGTATACGTTTCAAAGTACGGTAATACGTTTTGGCGTATTTGGACTTTTGCCCAAAACCAACAGCCATATTTTTTCTTTTAACAGGATGCCTGCCAATGGGTAATTCAATGACATTTTCGTCAAATTCCATTCTACCATTTACTAAAGCGGCGTATTTGCGTTTGATATTATGCCCTGCAAATTGCCTGCTTAAGGCGAGGTGACTAGAATTATTCTTAGCAATAACCAAGAGGCCAGACGTCTCTTTATCCAACCTATGCACGATACCAGGTCGCTGCGGATTAATGCTGGACAAATCCTTAAACCTGTACAATAAGGCATTTACTAAAGTATGCTCGGCATTGCCTGGGGCAGGATGCACAACTAGACCCGCCTGTTTATTTATTATGGCTAAATCTTGGTCTTCATAAACGATATCCAAAGGTATATTTTCCGCTTTAAGCGTATTTATTTTTTTATCCTCGATGGTTAACCTGAGTTCATCATTTGCTTTTAATTTATAATGCGGTTTGGTTATTCTTGAATTCTCTAGTGTTATCTTACCTTCCAGAATCAACTTTTGTATAAAGGTCCGGGAAAGCCCTAATTTATTCTCTTTAGAAAAATGAAGGACGAATAAATCTAAACGCTTACCAGCGAATCCCGGCAATACCTTTAATAAATATTGCTGCATTTTATTTTTTTGATTTTATAATTGCGGTGAGCTCAAAAATAGACAGAAACAATACTGCCAGGCTTATCAGTTGAAACAAAGTAAGCCCAAGAAAAATAATGTCGTTGTCAGCGCGCCAGAACTCAATAAAGAATCTCTTTAGCGAATACAACAGGAGGTAGGTAAAAAATATCTCCCCGTCTCTGTGAGGCCTCTCTTGCAACAATCTTAAAAATATAAAGATAAGGATTAATACTAAAGAAGAATAAATTTGCGTAGGTATACGCACCGATTGATGCACGGGAAAATAAATACCGAAATTAGATATTTTGCCAAAGCAACAACCGTTCAACAGACAACCGACCCTGCCTATTGCCTGGGCCAAAGCTACATAAGGTACAATTAAATCCAGTACTTTATATATCGCCAACCTTCTATTTTTTAAATATAAAAGACCTGCAAAAACTCCCGATATCAGTCCGCCAAACCAGGATAGACCGCCGTGTTGCAGCATGATTATCTCGAGAGGATTGTTTGCGAAATAACCTAAATTCTCGATTATATAAAAAATACGCGCCCCGATAATACCGGAAATAAAGACAAGGAACGCAAAATTAAAAATTACATCCGGGTTAAAATTTTTTCTCTTTGCCTGGAGGATTAATAAAGCAGAGCTTGTCATAAAAGCCACCGCAAGCATGAGACCGTACGAATAAAGAGTGAATGGACCTATCTTACAGATTTGCGGATACATATGGAATATGCCAGCAATATTGCCCCAATGGTTATTGAGCTGTCTGCTAGGTTAAAGACCGGCCAGATGCGAAAATCCAGGAAATCGATTACATATCCGAAAGATAAACGGTCGATGAGGTTGCCTAAGGCACCGGCCAGTATAAGGCTTAAAGATATGGTATAGAGTTTATTTTCTTTATTGTTTTTTAGACTTAA